>WNFM01238932.1_pt1 | contig 14928 bp, 13 predicted proteins | sample 5400271 | NCBI WGS metagenome assembly WNFM01 (sample SAMN13153352, study PRJNA577476) | soil metagenome | isolation source: 60 cm saprolite on Douglas fir-dominated hillslope | place: USA:California | collected 2013-09-17 | reverse complement strand
GTTAAACGAAACGATAACACGATACAGAAAGGAGAGAAGGTGCTACGCATCGTCTCTCCTCTTCTCACTACGCCCGTGAAGACGGATGGAAGATCACGAGAGGAAATGTTCGACTGGTGCGTTCTTGAAGCCCCTCATAGACTTGCGGAGCGCCTTGCACCAGCCGCGCCCAGAGTTCACGTCTTTGCTCCGGCCCTGCTATTTCTGCTTCCGCTCTCGTGATCTGTTTTTTCACCTGAAGCATCACCTGCGGGTGAACGCGTACATTGAGAAACCATCCGGGATGAGAATCCCGACCGCCATTCGTCGCAGCGATCACATAGGAAGAGGCGTCCTTGATGTAACTTAGCGGTACCGTTCGTTGTTCTCCAGACCTCCGACCTGTCGTGGTGAGCAAGAGGACTGCTGTCCCATTCATTGAGCCAGCTATACGCCCACCTGTCACGCGATAGAAGAAGATCAACAGGGGAAGCAAGAGCTTCAAGATAAGCTCGTCAATCCGTTTTGTGCGAGACTGTGGCATCAGTTTCTGCCTCCATTCTTGGTGTCAGCGCTTTAAGCGGTCTGCCCAGGCCCTTCGCTCTCGGCAGGCAGCGGCGCCGGTTCAGCGTTCTCCCATCCCGTCTTCCGAGCCCAGGTTTCTAGCGTCAGCAACTCCGGATGAAGCTTGCACAACGCAGGTGTTGAGAGATAATAACCTTGTCCGACGAATTGACTCACCATAGATCTTACTCTTGACAGGTACTTGCCTCACCAGTAATGTAACCCGAAACTGAACAAGAGTGGAGGGTAAAGTGAGGTCACATTTGAGCTATCGATCTAAGCGTGAGTTGTTATTACAAATCGCCCCTCGCTATCGAGAGGCGTCATCTGCACTCAAAACCGTTATTCTCGATGAGTTTGTGGCAGCCACTGGCTATGCACGCAAGTATGCCATTCGGCTCCTGAGTCATCCGGTGGCACCCAAGTGGACGATCGAACGTCCACGGGCACCCCACTACGGACCAGAGGTGCAACAGGCATTACACCTGGCCTGGACTGCGGCCAACCACATCTGCGCGAAGCGACTGATCCCCTTCCTGCCAACCTTGGTTGACTCACTGGAACGGCATGGACATCTCCAGATGAGTGAAGAGTGCCGGACTCAACTCCTCTCGATGAGTCCGGCGACCGCAGACCGGATCCTCCTGCCGTATCGCAAACAAGAGCGGCATGGGATCTCGACCACCCGGTCGGGAACGCTGCTCAAAAAGCAGATTCCCATTCGCACGTTTAACGATTGGAATGAAACTACGCCCGGCTTCATGGAAGCCGATCTGGTGGCCCATTGTGGCCCCCAGGCTGAGGGATCTTATCTCTTCACCTTGACGCTAACCGATATCGCCACTGGCTGGACAGAATGTCTCCCCCTGCTGGGACGTGGTCAGGAGGCCGTCATTGCCGCACTGAAGCGAGCACGACAGCTTCTGCCTTTTCCCCTCTTGGGGATTGATACGGATAATGGAGGAGAATTTATTAACATGGAATTGGCGGCCTACTGCCAACACGAACAGATCACGTTCACGCGGGGACGCCCTCGAAAGAGCAACGATCAGTGCTATGTCGAGCAGAAAAATGGGCAGATCGTTCGCCAGGTCGTCGGCTATGATCGCTTCACTGGAGAGCTTGCCTACCGACAACTCACGGAACTGTACCGGGCGCTGCGGGTGTATGTCAATTGCTTTCAGCCCTCGATGAAACTCCAGGCAAAAGAGCGAGATGGCAGTAAAGTCCGGCGAACCTACGATCAAGCCCAAACGCCGATGCAACGGTTGCTTACTTCTGGTGTCATGCCCCTGAAAAAGCAGCAAGAGTTGCTTCGCATCACCGAGGCACTGGACCCGCTGCGCTTGCTCACCCAACTCGAACACTTACAAAAAGCCCTCTGGCGACACGCGGTAGCATCCGAAGCTGTCTCCTTCACTTCTCCACTTCAGTTTGAGGTCCGGCAGTGCACGGAGGAAAAGGTTCCTGTGGATGGGATTCCTGGCACTCCTCCTTCTCTGCTGAAACAAGCACGAAAACGCAAGTATCAGAAAAGTGGACGACCTCGTGACTGGCGCACGCGCGCAGATCCCTACCAGGGTCTGTGGGATCAGATCACCGCCTGGCTCACTGCTAACCCCGAACGGACTGGGGTTGACATCTTTCAGGAACTGCAGCGCCTCTATCCTGGACGTTTTCGACAAACCCAGGTCCGGACGCTGCAGCGGGGGCTTCAGAAGGTACGAGCGCGCCTGCTGGTCACCTTTGATGACCAGTGGGGCGAGGCGGACATCCTCAATGGAGGGCCCCCTGTTCCTGTCTTGCGAGCCGAGGTTGTTGCAGCGGTTTCCTAACACTCAGAGAGAGGGAGGGAACCATGCATTGCGATGCGTTCCCTCCCTCTCTCTGAAACTCTCTCCATCCCTCCGCGCTAGGGCTGGTTGGCGCGCTCCGCTGAGGCCAGGGGGCCAGCCCCCTGGACCCCCGCTGAGGAGCACTGCCCCTCAGACTCCCTGGCATTTTTGGCATTGAGGCTTGCAGGGCGGGGGGGTCAGAGGGTAAGATATTCTTTGAGTCAATGACCCATATCCCATGAGTCAACGGCTTTGGCAAAAACTCGACAGAGTAAGATTTTCCATGAGGCATCCTCTCTCTCAAAGTAAGATTCTTCCGTGAGGCAATGCGCATCCCGGCGTAATTGGCGTTCTTGTGCCGTAATCGTCGGCTCATCCCGATGGAATTGGCGTTCCTTGTTCAGCTTTTCTGGTTTTTTCCAGGAAGCCTTTTTCGGCCAGAGTAATCGCCATTTGATGCAAAAGGTAGTTGACTTTCAACACATGTCCTTCCGTTGCTCGGAGGCGTGTATCAAGCACCTTATGTATCTCATACATCTAAAAATGTGCTTGTGAATTTGCCGTTCAAACCTGCGTTGTTGCAACAGGCTTGATATTCTGGTTCTGGTTGAAGATGTTGTCGGGGTCATAGGTCGCCTTGATGCTTGCCAGGCGAGCATACGTCTCGTCCGGATAGGCGGCGGCAACGCTTGTCTGACTGGCATCGCTCAAGAAATTGACGTATGCGCCGCTACTCAAGGCTGCGAGCGGGCCCCAGGCCGCCTGTCTGACCTGCTGCGCCTGCTCTTCTGGAGCAGAGACCGGGGCAAATGCAGGCACAATCACGAGTGCTTCACTCTCCCGGTGGGCGAACGCCGTGGCCTGTGGGCTGACGCGGGCCATCGCTCCCCCAAGACTGCGGATCTGGGCAATCGGCTTGCCAGGCTGGCCGTAATTGGCAGCAAGAACAGCAATTGCCTCCGGGCTCAGGGTTTTGAGAAATCCATTGTGCCCAACCAGCTTGAGTCCTGGAGGCGGAGATACCGCCTCCTCCAGCATTGCGTCGTAGGGCTTCTTTTGCACATGGTGTGCTTGCACGGTGCCTAAGTGGAGCAAGGGCTGGATAGCCGCGTCAGCTTTGGCCTGGTCATCGCCTGCATAACAGAGCAGCACCGAAACGCGAGGCGGCATCTGGGGTTCGAACCCGGAGAAGAGGATGATGGTCGAATTCAGTTCCTCCGGTGCTTCCCGCATGGCATCAGCCCAGGCCGCCAGCACGTGTTCCGCTTCGGCCACATCATAGATCACCGAACCGCCAATCACTGCTCGGCAGGTGACGGCGTGGAAGTCAAAGGAAGTAACAACCCCAAAATTGCCGCCACCGCCCCGAATGGCCCAGAACAGATCTGGATGTTCCTCCGAGTTGACGCGCAGGAGGCGACCATCCGCCGTAACGAGTTCGGCGGCGTGCAGGCTATCGATGGTGAGACCGTAGGTGCGTACCATCCAGCCGATGCCCCCACCGAGGGTGAGACCGCCAACTCCTACCTGGTTGGTATCGCCTGATGAGATAGCAAGGCCGTGTGCTGTGAGGACTTGTGCAGCCTCTTCCCAGTGGGCACCAGCCCCAAGACGGACGAGGCGTTGTGCTGGATCAAGCACTTCCACTTGATTGAAGGCGGCCAGATCGAGGACCAGCCCCCCCGTATTGGTCGCCTGCCCGCTAAACCCGTGTCCACCGCTGCGCACCGACAGTGGCAGACCCTGCTCACGCGCAAAACGCAAAGCCTCCACAATATCTAGATGGGTTTGAGCCTGTACAATGCCTGCCGGGCTCCCCGTTTGATTGAAGACGTTGCGCAGTTTCTCATAGGTATCGCTTCCAGGCACAATCACTTTTCCCCCGATGTGCTGGTTGAGTTCAGTAAAGCTATTAGTAGACATAGATACAATGTCCTTTCTCAGGTTGTTTTCGTTCTCCCATGACTATACCGTCGTCCGGTCTTCTTCTCATCGGAATAACCATTTTTCTCACATTTTTCTTTCTGCCTCCTGCCCCATGGGTTGTGTTTCGCTCTTCACTTCTCTGACGGAATGCAGCGGGAGGATGCGACAGGCACATCATCATGTTTCTTTCATTACTTCATGGAATTTCCATATTTACACGGACTCGGCTCAGCAAATCAGCTGATCGAGGAGAACCTGCTGCTGTTCAGGCTTCGTCTCCAAAACAGTGATGAGCATTATCAGGTTCCTCTCTCGGGAAACAAGCATGTACATCACGTGTCAGCGCCGGTTAATTTCTGCGCCGATTTAGGGGCGTTTTGGCTTAATGGCTGAGTGAGTTTAGCACGCTTCTCAAGCGGTATCAAGGCCGCTACGTTTCCCCTTGACACCGCTTGAGAAGCGTGCTCAGGTAAATGATACGCCATTGAAGCGAAAAAAATGGTCATTTCTTTCTCTCTCTAGAAAGCAGTCATTTCGACCCTACGTCGGCGCAGAATTACGGCTCTGTCTCACTTTAAGTGAAAGTTGTAGCGTAGATTGAGAGTAAGCAGACCCGCAGTGCCTTCAGGAGCGGGTCTGCACCAACGTGGATTTTCTTATTGACCTATGAATCACGGAAAGTGAGACAGAGCCAGAATTACGTCGGCCTTGACACACGGAATGGGCATGGGAGAAATCTGTCCAATTCCGGGGGGCCATCTCCCCGTCTCCCAAACGGGCAGATCACCCCCGTAGTTCTCACCTTTCGGCCCATGCGCATCCTGTGATTGACACACGCATCTCTTTCCCCCTTTGGAAGAACAGAAGACGTCTTTCACGCGCGATCCGCACAGGCCATGATCACTGCTTGCCCGCTACCTGTCTTATCGTGATGTTGACGCGGTTGGCGAGGTTGGTCAGGGCGATCATGTAGATGATGGCGCTCAGCCCCTTCTCGTCATAGTGCCGCGTGGCTTCCTCCCAGATCTCGTCGGGCACCGGGTCGGCGCTGTCGGCCAGACGAGTGACGGCTTCGCTCAGGGCGAGGGCAGCGCGTTCGGCGTCGGTAAAGTAAGGCGCTTCCCGCCAGGCGGCCACGGCGAAGAGGCGCTCGTCTGTTTCGCCCACTTTCTTCGCGTTGCGTGCGCCGTAGTCAACGCAGAAGCTACAGCCATTGATCTGACTCGTGCGCAGGTGGACCAGATCGAGGACCGTCTGCGGCACGCCGCCCTGTTGTATCGCCTTGAGCAGCGCTTGGTAGCCCTGCGCGGCTCCAGGAAGGATCTTTGTGGGGTTGGTCATTCGTTGTTGCATCATTCATCTCCTTTAGATGTTGTCCCTTCATCAGGACGCCTTCACGTCTAGACGAGGACCTCATCTGTTGTTTGACGTTTCGGGTTGATCTTGATGGGTCGCCCAGTCGGTGCGAGAAGCGGGAGCGCGTCTCCCTGTCACATCGGCCAGGTTTCCTTTGTCATTCCTATGACAAAACGAAACGAGGAAATGTGACCGATGATGGATACACACAACTGGCGGGCTGCGCAATTCGAGGCGGAGCGTCCTCGCCTGCGAGCGATGGCCTACCGCATGCTGGGCTCCCTCGCCGAGGCGGAGGATGCCGTCCAGGAGGCCTGGCTAAATCTGAGCCGTTCCGACACGAGCACCGTCTCGAACCTGGGCGGGTGGCTGACGACGGTGGTGGCGCGAGTCTGCCTCAACATGCTCCATGCGCGTGCGTCGCGGCGCGAGGAGTCCCTGGAAGCGTCCGTGCCCACGCCCATCACCAGCCGCGAGGGCGAGATTGACCCCGAAGAAGAAGCGGAGCTTGCCGATGCAGTGGGTCTGGCGCTGCTGGTGGTCCTGGACACGCTTGCTCCCGCCGAGCGCCTCGCCTTCGTCCTGCACGACATCTTCTCCGTGCCCTTCGATGAGATTGCGCCTCTCGTGGAACGTTCCCCGACGGCGACAAGGCAGCTTGCCAGCCGCGCCTGCCGCCGCGTGCGAGGGTCGGCAATGGTGAAAGACGCCGATCTGGCCTCCCAGCGAGAAGTCGTTGATGCCTTCCTCGCCGCCTCGCGCGAAGGTTCCTTCGACGCGCTACTGGCAGTGCTCGACCCGGATATCGTGGTCCGAGCCGACCGCGCAGCCGTGTCCCGAGGCGTGGTAAGGGAGGTCCGTGGTGCGCAGGCCGTAGCCGGGATAGCCAGGGGAGCCAGGCATCTCCTGGGACGCATCCCGTTCGCACAACCGGTGCTCGTAGACGGAGCGGTGGGAATCGTTGTTGCCCCGCGTGGGTGGCTCCTGCTCCTCCTGCGTCTCACCATCAGGGGAGACAAGATCGTCGCCATCGATACGGTCGCCGATCCTGCACACCTGCACCAGTTGCGCCTGGCGGTGCTTCCTGACTGACAAACCGCCGCCCTCTGCCGTACGTCCTTGTTTAGCAGAGGGCTCGTGCTCGTCTTTATCAACAGAGGGAGACCGAGAGGCCCACATTCCCTTTGATGGTTTGCAAAATCGACCGTTTTCTGGGACTGATGGAGAGTATCAAAACGGTCCAGTCTGTTGAAAAAGTCAAATGATGAGTTTTTAAGAATGCGAACTAGCATTTTTCGCTGCCAAATTCCTGCGAATTGATCTCAAATAGGTGAGTGTTCCGATGTTTTCTGCTTAGTGAAGCTCTGCAAGGAAGTTTTTCAACGGGCTGTGTCGTTTTGATACTCTTTCCTCAACTGTTTTCGTGATGGGTTCCATTTGACAGTGTTCCCCTGAAGAAGATGGTCAGCCGCTTGAAAAGCAGGTAAGAAACTGCTACACTACTCATGAAACATGCGTTCTTATTTGCCCATACTGAGAGATTGTGATGATGTGAAAGCAAGGAAGGCTTTGTGGAATGGACGAAAGTGAGCCAACGGTCGTTGCGCAAACGGTTATTCCCCTTCCATTTTTGGATGACGAGGTTCCCGCCCTCTACCTGGCAGATGGCAGACCGTATATTCCTGTGTTCGCCGTCTGTCACGTGCTCGGCATACGCCCTGACACGCATATCCGGCGCTGGCGGAACTTACTCCTGTGGGTCACGGCGCGGAAACTCCCATTTCAGACCGAGAAACGCGGCAAGCGTTTGGTGTGGTGCCTGCTGATCTCAGAAGTGCCGTTTCTCTATAGCCTCTTCGACTGGAAGCTGGTTGCTCCCGAACGGCGGCTCCAACTGCACCTGGCCACCGAAGCACAGATCAGGCTGGCCGACCAAGCCTATCAGCAGATGCAGCGTGAGTACAAAGCGATACGACAGGCGCTCTTCACTTTCATGGGCACCTTCGCCGATATCGATTCGCTCCTCGTAGGCTATGCAGAGGTATTTGGGTCGCGACTCGACAGCGGATCGGCTGCTGTGCTCACCGAGCTATGCGAGCGTGGTCGGTCTCTCTTTGCACAGGCCACCACGCATGCGCGCAAGATGCTCCGGGAGCAAGGGGAGCTGCCCGTGGTCGATGCAGTCAAGATCGACGCGGACAACCAGGTGATCGACACCTTTTCCCTGCCATTACTTCCTGTCGTCTCACAGGAAGACCGCGAGCGCTTCTTCGAGTTCATGGGGCTCCTTACGGCCTGGCAACAGGAGATCACCTCATTTTGGAACGAGCGAAGTTTATAGCCCGATATCAGCAAGGAGACACCCTGGCCGAACAACAGCCAGCTACGAAAGGATGAGCGATGGAAGACACGACCTCCACCCTGCATATCCGCCGGACCGGCCAATACCACTACGAAGTGACTATACCAGAAACTGGTGCAACGAAGACAGCCGCAACGCTCGATAGCGCGCTCAATACCACCTTGCACGAGATTGTCAAGCACCTCACGACGCGCTATCTCATCCTGGTTTTCGCTGATCAACACAGTGATGGAGACGGCTGGTTGGTCGACTCCCAAAAACACCCGCAAACTGATCTCGAGCGCCAGATCACTTTTGAGGTAGCGCAGCTCGGTATTGCCTCATATGTGCAGAGGAGAGAGCGCCACCTGATTTTTGAGTTGTCACGCCCACTCACACGAGAACAAGCCACATGGCTCGATGAGCATGCAGGAAAGCTCTTCGACAGGTACTACACCAAAGACGAGCTTGAAGTGCGGCTCGATGAATTGCTGGAAAAAGCACGCGACAACAGGAAGGCAGTAACCAATGAGTGAGCATAGACCAACCCTGCTTATCGTCTCCCTGCGTCCTGACTATGACGGCGGCAGGAGGCGAGCAGATTTTTACCGAGAAGATCAAAAGCGTGAAAGACCAACGCCCGCAATGAGAGCAGGTGCTGACGTCTGTTCAGTCAGGTGATATGCTCGTCGTATGGCGGTTTGACCAGCTCGGCTGATCGCTCAAGAACCTCCTAGAAATCAGAGCTGCGTTTGAGGAGCGCGATATTGAGTTTCAAAGCTTTCCAGAACACCTCGCCACGGCGAGCCCTGTTGTTGGTGCACCAATGGCACCACTTCCCCATCTCGTCTCGAGAGCAGAGATCATTGCGCAATTCATCACAGGCACAACAGAAGCGGACCGCTGATACGAAGCTTCCGAAACCACGCATGGGATAGGAGCATTGCTTGATGCCCCCAGGAGTTCGATTTTTCTGATGAGAAAGTTTCCCTGTGAAGTGATTCTCTTACCAGTTCCTCACCTAGTGTGAGACAGGAAGATAGGTGAGAGGAAGCTTGCTTACCTCTCGGCCATTGAGAGGAGATATATCTGCGTCTGGACCATGTGAAAGCATGACGGCGCACCCGAACATTGCTCAATCGTTGGCAAACAAAACCACCTCAACGGACATTCCGAGGAACAAGGTGGGATCCTCCGCTCAAAAGAAATCTCGTTCTCACAGCGCATGGGATATTCGTATGGCAACGCTTCTTTGTGGAAGAGGTCAAAAAGAAGCGTAACAATCTCGAGAGATTGGCTTGTCTTCTCACTGTCCTTATGGTATGCTTTATTTGAAAGGGCGTTCTAAATGCAGCGCAGGCAAAACATCCCTGCGTTTCCGGGAAAGGTGGGAAAGAGCTTATGAGACAGGCACCCAGGAGCGATCTGCAAGACAGAATATACACGTTTATTGTGGAGCATATCACCACCCAAGGCATGCCACCCACCAATCGCGAAATCGGTCGTGCGATGGGAAAAGCGAGCACAGGTCATATTGACCATCACCTGGCCATGCTCGAAAAAAAAGGACGCATCGTTCGATCGCCCGGCAAAAGCCGTGGCATGAAGCTCACCCAACCACCAGGCATTCCGATCAGGGGAACGATCGCGGCAGGAATGCCACTCGACATTTTTCCCGATACCCCCGCGTTCCTTCAGGTGGATCAGAGCTTTCAGGCTGCGAATGTTTTTGCGCTGGTCGTACGCGGACAATCGATGATCGACGATTCCATCTGCGATGGGGACTACGTGGTCGTAGCATCGCAACACACGTGCGAGAATGGCGACATTGTCGTTGCAACGCATGTGCAGGCTGGAGTCAGCGGAAGTGCGACGCTCAAGCGGTTCTTCCAGGAGCATGATCACGTGCGTCTGCAACCCGCAAACTCAGAAATGGGGCCTCTTCTGGTTCCAAAGAAAGAGTGGGATAGCGAATGGATGGTGCAGGGAAAGGTCATTGCTCTCTTTCGCCCGTATCAGCTTGCCCATATACCATGAGCCATCTGTTGAAATGGGGCCTGTTGTTTCCTTTTCATATCTGCAAGCACGAGCTGTGTTGCTAAAGAGTACAGGACGTGCTATCGTTTGTCTGATATCCTGGCTCTTCCCACGGGATGCGTGTATGACTTCCCTACTTCGTCGGAGGCGCGGTTCCCCTCACATCGTGTGAGGGGGTGGCCGCTCAATCGGGACGAATGTTCCACCTCCCTAAAGCATGCAAACGCTGTTGAGTCGAAGCTTCGCGCTGCATAAGTTCCACATACTCCTGATAAGACAGAGCCCGCTGCTGCAGGCCCTTGAGAGGCAGCGAGCGACGATACTCCTGGGGATAGACCACCTCTAAACTCTTCTCTTTGGCATGGAGAGATAAGGTCACTGCTTGACCAGTTAGCTTGCTTGAGATGGAGTAGGGATACAAATCGACTTTCACAAAACCCTGGCGATTCACCCGCCGCACCAGGTGCTGTCCATGCTCGCGGTTGAGCCAGGCGTCGGGATTAATGATGTTTGGAACCGGGGGCAGAGAGGGCAAATCAGGAAAAGCCACGCGAGGAGGTTGATTGCCACAGGCTATCCCTTGATGCGGTCGCTGCCAGTTGTAATGGGTGGCAAACGCTTCTGTCACCTGGCGAACTTCCTCCAACGTTTTGGGACGAGACGGTGAGAGGCACTCCTGATTGAGCGTGCGATGATATCTTTCCACAAACCCATTTTGTTGGGGGTGATGCGGATCGCAGATGAGCACGACGACTCCCAGGCAGTGACAAAAACGCACAAGGGCAGCAGGAAAGTCGCTCCCTTGTGGGGCACCAACCCAACGCGTGTCGCGGTCCAGGGTAATCGAAGCAGGGAAGCCATGCGAGGCAAAGGTTTGGGCGAGGGCTTCCAGGGCAGTTTCGGCAGTAAAATCGGAGCGGACATGATGGTCCACCAGGATCGAGGTGCCCTTGTCGATGATATTCAGAGTTTCCACCACATGTTGGCGCTTCCCGTGCAGATCAGCCGGAACAGTGGAGGCGTCCTTAAAATCCAGTTGCCAATGCTCCATCGGCTCAGGACGCTCTAGCGGGTCGGTGAGTCGAGGGAGACGCGAGGCAATACGTCCGTTTTCGTGTAAGATCCGGTGAATGGTGCGGGTAGATCGCGGGAGACGCAACCCCTCCTCTTTCAAGGCTTCATCGCGATTCAAGGAATAAAGAATGGCTTTGGGGCCTGGCGTGCGGCCCAGACCTTCTGGGGGATCATCTCGGATCTCTCGCACCCGATCGACCAGCCTTCGGGTCGAGTCGAGGAAGCGGGTGATGAGGGGCACGGGAGAGCCCCTGCAGCACTTGCTCATCATTGAAAGGCACACCTAACAAGCGCTTTTTCCATGTGTCAACCCAGCTTTTTGACATGCCTGTTGCCTGGGCCAGTTGGGCACGAGGGAAGTCGGGGATGCAGAATCATCAATCGTCGGAGATTCGCTCGGGCTGCATAATATACTGCTTCCATGATAGGCTCCTCCTTTTTTGAAATAGGCCGATATTTCGATTTCTCTGAGGAGTGTACTGTCTTTTCTTTTCGGAATCTACGATGTAGGGAAACTCTCCCTCTGACGAGGTAGGGAAGTCATACACGCATCCCGTGGGAAAGGATGATCCAAGAAATAGGTGACCGGCTCCTCAACGGAGCGGTAACAAGTACTGACCTGCGCCGTGTCGAACAGGATCTTCACGCATATATTGTCGGTGTTGTCGCACTAGAGTTCGCCAGGACAGATCCGCTCACTTTGGATTGGGAAGGACAAGAGGCACACCAGTTAATTGAACAACTCCTGGTGGATGCTTATGGCCAACTGGAATGAGGAAAGAATACATGGCAACGACTGTTTTTCTACGCAACGCTTCTCCCGTCTCAATTCCAGCCGCTTACCGAGATGGACTGATTCTTGACGCCTTTGCCCAACTGGGCAGTTCGACAATCGTTGCAAACTTCGGAATGCTCATTGAGCAGGTAGGCCAACCATCACAGGCCGGTATTGACTTCTTGTGGTTCAGTGCTGCCATCTACGTCGCGGATAAGAAAACGCTCCGTCGGCACTCATCGGACCGATGGACGCGCACATTTGAAGTGTCTGCACCTGTTGCCCATCCAGATTGTTGGGGAACTGCGACCCCGATGTTCGCAGAAGCGCTCTCATTCCTCACAGGTGACCGCTGGACATTTCACTGGCGTCCAGAGCAGAATCTTATCTGGAATGCGCGCTCAGTGGGCCAGGCATCTTGTGATACGGTTTGTCTCTTCTCAGGCGGTCTCGACTCACTCATTGGCGCGATTGATCTCTTAGAGGATGAGACGCAGGCGAGTGTTCTGCTGCTTGGGCACTACGACAGTCCATTGACTTCCATAGTGCAAAGGCACCTCGCCAATGCACTGGCTGAGCAGTATGGGCATGAACGAGTGCAGTTGGTTCAGATTGGTGTGCGGCCAGCTGAAACACGTCTCATGCAATACGCTCCCCTCCCTGCAGGACGCGAGTCGACTACGCGTAGTCGTTCCATCATCTTCTTAAGCCTCGGGCTTGCTGCCGCCTCAGCGCGTAGCGCCGGGACTCCTCTCTACGTTCCTGAAAACGGTTTTATCGCACTCAATGTACCGCTGGTCAATGCGCGTCTCGGCAGTTGTAGCACCAGGACGACTCATCCGCATTTTTTGACCCAACTGCAAACGGCGCTCGCTGCAATTGAACTCGCCAACCCGATCGTGAATCCTTTTGAGTGCCTAACCAAAGGTGAAACGCTCATCCATTGCAGGAATCAGTTGCTGTTGCGCCAGCTTGCATGCCAAACGGTATCGTGTGCTCATCCTGATGTCGGTCGATACGAGCGAGTTCGTTACGGGAACTGTGGATACTGCTTTCCCTGTCTCATCCGCCGGGCGTCTTTGCACACAATTGACCTCGACGATCCTCTGCACTACACACACGATGTCTGCACGGAAGGAAACCTGGTGGGAGGGCGAGGCGCGCGAGGAGGGATGCCCGTGCTCTTTTTGCTGCGCTCCAGATCGCCGCTGATACAGGCAGGCTTACTCCTTTGCTCTCTGGCCCCCTCCCTGAAAGGACTGATCTTCGCGATTTTACCCGTATGTATCGACAGGGTTTCAACGAATTGCGCGCATTCTTCACGGCAAAGTCAAATGCTGATGTGCGCCACATTGCTGGACTGTGAGGAGCACAATGGCAAAGTCCATCTTCATCGATACCCATTGTCACATCGATCAGTACGAGAAGCCACTCGCTGTCATCCGATCACTCGATTCATCGGCGATAGTGGCAGTTGCGATGACCACATCCCCATCTGCCTTCATCCTTCTGCGTCGGCGCTTTGCGGATGAGCGCCACCTTCGCTTCGCTCTGGGTTTGCATCCGCTGCATGCCGCGGCGCTTCCAGAGTCGGAATGGGCGCTCTTTGCCCGCTATCTCACAGAGACGAGATATATCGGCGAAGTTGGCTTGGACTTCTCATCGCAGGGCATGAGTAGTAGGACTGGACAAGAGCGCGCATTGCGCAGGGTTCTTCAAGCCGTTGCCGGGAGCAACAAGGTACTCAGCATTCATTCTCGACGAGCTGAGGTAAGTGTTCTTGACCTTCTACACGAGTTCAAGGCACGCTCTGCGGTGTTTCACTGGTACTCTGGACCGTTAGGTGTGCTCGGCCGTATCCTGGAAGCTGGTCATTATTGCTCCGTGAACCCCGCTATGATACGGAGTGTGCATGGACAGAAAGTCATCGAGCGGCTGCCAAAGACGCGTGTATTGGTCGAAACAGACGGCCCTTATGTCAAAATAGGAGGTCGCCCAGCGACTCCCAAAGATGTTGAACTCGTCTATCAGTACCTCTCAGAACGCTGGGGGCAATCCATTCCACAGGTTGTGGAACAAGTCTATGCGAATTTTCTGACGCTCCTGGCGCAGTGATATTTCTCGTGAGGACGTGCGGCACTACTGCTGATAAATGGCGTTCTTTGGTACCTCATGGCCTTGTGTTTCGGCGCAAAGCATATAACTAACGTGAGTTCGGGATAAGTTAAGCGCTGGTAGAGCGAGGGGTTGCAACCCGAGAGAAGGCTTTTTGGGCTGATGGCAGGAGGCAATGAACCCAGCGATCAGGTTGACCAGGAAGTTGATCGGGCTGCGATGGCGCGAATGATCGATCGGACAGAGGTATTGTCAACTTCTTTCCTTTCATTGATGACTTTTCACCACTATGGGAACTTTTTCGGGCTATTTCATCAAAGAATGGGGTAAAATAGCCCGAAAAAGAGTATCTCCTCCCCACATTGAGAGGGAAATAAGCTCATCATAGCACAAAGTTGACAATACCCTTCACAAGGTGTTGTTCTATAGGGAAGTATAGAAGAGATGTAGGTGAGTGCACATCACCCGTGCGGGTGACGGTGATGGGTGAAAGATTGGAGTTCGCAGCAAGCCCCCTGCGTGTAGAGTTGGCGAGCAAGACGCAGATAAAACGGGCGATAGTGCTCCTTCGCCCTTGCTCAATGAAGTCGACGGCCAGCGAGGTATCGCTATTTCTTCAGACCTGTCAGAAATCATTTCTGATGGTTTCATGAAGGTGGCTCTGTTCCAGCCGTCCCTTCTCGAACTATAACAGTCTGCTTGTTTAGACTTTCTTTTCGCTCTCTTCGTCATCATCCGGCGCTTCTTCGATCAACTCCCCTGGCGGAACACCAAGCACTTTGGCGAGTTTCCCAAGGGTGATCGTGGTGGTAGCATAAAAGGGGTCCGAATAGATCCGTTTGATGGTTTTGTAGGACACATCGGCCTGTCTGTGGAGTTTACCCATACTGACGCCCTTCTCCCGGGCAACCTCTTTGACGCGTAAA
>WNFM01050970.1_pt2 | contig 14934 bp, 13 predicted proteins | sample 5400271 | NCBI WGS metagenome assembly WNFM01 (sample SAMN13153352, study PRJNA577476) | soil metagenome | isolation source: 60 cm saprolite on Douglas fir-dominated hillslope | place: USA:California | collected 2013-09-17 | reverse complement strand
TGCGCAGTCGTAATCATGCATTTGAACGAATCCAACCCCAGCCCCTGGGACATCCAGGCAGCGCGTAATCTGTATAACATCCAAAGTTGGGGCCTTAAATACTTCGACATCGACGAAGCCGGCCACGTCGTGGCCCGCCCCTTGCAGGAGGCGGGCGCCAGTGTGGAACTCACCGATGTGATCGAGGAGGCCAAAGGGAGAGGGCTGAAATTTCCGCTGCTGATCCGATTTCAGGACCTGCTCCGGCATCGGGTGGAATCGGTCAACCTGGCTTTCCGGAATTCGATCAAGGAATTCAACTATCAGGGCAATTACCGCGGGGTCTTTCCCATCAAGGTCAATCAATTGCGAGAGGTGGTGGAGGAAATTCTCGATGCCGGCAAACCCTACAGCTTCGGCCTCGAAGTCGGCAGCAAGCCGGAGTTATTCGCCGGGCTCGCCCTGCAAAACCAGGCCGGGAGCCTCATCATCTGCAACGGCTACAAGGACGCTGATTTCATTCGCATGGCCCTGCTCGGTGTCAAGCTGGGGAAGCGGGTCATCATCGTCGTCGAGAAGCTCGAAGAGTTGAAGTACGTCATCACCATCTCCCGCCAGTTCGGCGTCGAGCCCATCATCGGCATCCGCGCCCGCCTGTTGACCAAGGGCATGGGCAAATGGGCCGAGAGCGGGGGAGAAAACGCCAAGTTCGGCCTGAGCACGGCGGAGCTGCTGGCCGCGCTCGATTTGTTGAGGGCCGAAGGGCTCGGCCACTGCTTCAAGCTGCTGCACTTTCATATCGGCTCTCAAGTGCCCGACATTCTCACGGTCAAAAAAGCGGTGCAGGAGGCCTCGCGCTTTTACGCGAAGCTCTTCAAAATGGGGTTCCCCATCGAATACCTCGATGTGGGCGGGGGGCTGGGCGTGGACTACGACGGGAGCCGATCCGCATTCGACAGCTCGACCAATTATACGCTCCAGGAATACACCAATGACATCGTCTATTACATCGCCGATGTCTGCAATGCCGAGAAAGTTCCCCACCCGGAGATCGTCAGCGAAAGCGGCCGCGCCATTGTCGCCCATCATAGCGTCCTGATCGTGGAAGTGTTCGGCTCGATTGAGAAGAGCCGGCCCGGTCTTGATCCGCCTGGCGGCGAAAACGAACATCCGCTGGTCAGGGAACTCATCGATATCCGAAAGAATCTTGCCAAATTGAACAAACTGGAGGCCTGGCCCAAATTGAACAAACTGGAGGCCTGGCATGACGCGCTGGAGCGCAAAGACGACGCCCACCACATGTTCACCCTGGGCATGATGGAACTGCCGGATAAGGCCAAGATCGAAAATCTCTATTGGGAAATCAGCCAGGAGGTCGTGCAAAGTTTTCGAGGCCAGGCCTACGTGCCCGAGGAAATCCGCAAGCTGGCAGACAGCTTGAGCGATCAATATCTGTGTAACTTCTCGGTTTTCCAGTCCCTGCTCGACCATTGGGCTCTCGGCCAATTGTTTCCCATCATGCCGGTCAACCGCCTGCTCGAGCGCCCCACCCGCGAAGCCACCCTCGTCGATATCACGTGCGACTCCGACGGCCAGATCAACAAGTTCATCGACTTGCGGGATGTGCGGGACACCCTCCCGCTTCATCAGTTGAACAGCACTGAGAACGGCCACCTTGAACCCTATTACCTGGGCTTATTCCTGATGGGCGCTTATCAGGACATCATGGGCGACCTGCACAACCTCTTCGGGCGGGTCAACGAGGTGCATGTTTTTCTCGATCCCGACGAGGCGGCCGGTTATTATGTCGAGGAAGTCATCGAAGGCACCACCATCATCCAGGCGCTGACCTCGGTGCAATACGACGAAAACGAATTGAAGCGGCAGATGAAGGCCCAAATCGACGAAGCCATCAAAGCGGACAAGATGAAACCCTCCGAAGGCATGCGGCTGCTGGACGAATATGAGCGCGGTTTGAAGGCCTACACATATCTGAATATCTAAGCCACAGATGGAATGCCTGTCTTGCCGGAGAATGGAGGATCGAGAATGGACAACGGGAACATCAGCTTGATGCCATGTTCGAGCCTTTCTCCTTCTCCCTCCGCTTCCCAAGCCATGTCCGAACCGGCCCCTAATCTCGAGCTCCTCGGTTCCCTCGGACGGCTCGCGCGCGGACTCTCCGCTCTTTTTTGGGGGTTGCCGCTGGCGCTGGTCGTGTGTGTGCAGACGGCCAAAGGGGACTGGTTTGACAAGTTTGCCGAGCTTCCCAGGTCCTCGACGATGCAATTCCTGTTTGGCATCCTGCCTTCACTCTCGGTCACCGCCCTTATCTTCTACGGATTGGAGCTATTGGGTCATTTTCAAAAGCAGGAGCGTGTCTGGCGCTTGGCGCTGGACCGGGCCAAGGTTTTCAGCCTCATCAACATCGGTTTCTCCCCTTTCCTTTTCTGGTGGAACCGCATGCCGTCGCAGCCGTTCTACAACTCCGTGGTGGAGCTCATGATGCTCTCGAGCCTGCTGTTTTTGTTCGCCCTCAACCCAGTGCTGTGGCGTTTGGCAGCCATGTTGCCCGACGAAACGCTGCGTTTCGAAACAAAGCTGTTCACGGCCATTAACCGTTACCTCATCCTCTTCACCCTCCTGGTGCTGGGCGCATACTTCGTCCTCGCCCGCGTCCAACAACTGCCGCCCTTCCTTATCAACCTGTTTTCCTCCTTGGAACAGACGGGGCTTTGGTTGGGGTTGATCCTCGTCCTCCTCCCCGTGGCCATGACCATGGCGCTGGTTTGGAAGATCAAGGAAGTCATCCTCGCCAGCGTGTTTGGACCGGGGCATTAAAGCGGCAAACGGTTCCATGGGCGCTCTGTTGCCCAGTCATTTTCCTGGTCCAGTTCTCTGGAAGGCGCGGGCGCGGAAAAGAAAGTCCACGATATTCCCTTCGTGCGGCTGCAGCCAATCGAGCTTGATCGTGGCGAGGGCGCCGAGGTTCAACCGGTCGATGTGCGTGGCGTCCAGAAGTTGCTGTTCCCATTTTGGGTCGTGAGTGATGGCGGAACAGACGAGGGTCGGGCCGATTTTTTCCAACATCTCCCCCTGCGGGCATTCCACAACCGTGGCGTAAGGGAACATGTATTCCGTGTTGGCGATCTTTCGCTCCGGCGAGTCGCAGTGAATGACCCAGGGCCGGAGATACGCGCATCGTTCCTGTTCCACCAGGCGCGAGCCGAACTTGGCGGTCATGTCGGTGACGCCGTTTTCCTTCATCTTGTCCAGAATCGAGGCGTGAATCGCCTGGGCCTGGCCTTGGACGGTGAAAGCCGCGAGGCCGGCTTTGGGATCTTCCGGCGGCAGAGGCTGGATCGGGCCGAGGCGTTCCGCCAGGGCCTGGGCGATCTCCTTGGTGTGGCGCGAAGCCCAGATGGCGGAGCAATTGATGCAACCGCGCCCGCTGTTCATGTAAATGCTATCGACCATCAGATCGAGGTATTTCTCCCAATGGTCGGCTTCATCATCGCCCAGCAGTATTTTGCTGAAACCCGGGCCGTGGACTTGCACGCGCGGGTTGCCTTCGTAGCGTTTGACGGTTTCGGTGCTGCCGAAGATCTTGGTCCGCTGGCAGCGATTGACCACTTCCGCGCCCATCTCGCCTGCTCCCGGATAAATGCTGATCGCTTCCGGCGGCACCCCGGCCCCAAAAAACGCCGCGGCCATCCGATAGGGCGTCCACGGCTCCTGCGGACCGGGCTTCAGCACCAGTCCGATTTGCAGCGGGATAACCGGCATCCAGAGAGTGTGGACGCCCGGCGAATTGGAAGGCAGCACCAAGCCGAGCACTGGGGATTGAGCCTGGTAACTGACCACTACGCCGCGTGACTCCACGCCGTAGCCCCGGGTCAGGATGTCCAAATCCAGCCCCCGCGTCAGGCAATCGAGGATGCGGTCCATGTTCGAGAGCACGAAATGGTTCTTGGCCATGTTCGCCTTGCATAGATGCTCGGGCAGGCCGGTGGAAGCGGATTGTTGGCGCGCAAAATCATCCGGAGATTGCTGGCCGTCGCCCATCGGCAGCGTGGCATCTTTGTAGAGGGCGCCCGCTTTTTTCATCATCGCGGCCAGCTCGCGGCAGGGGATCCCGCGCAAGACATCGCGGGCCCGCTGCGCCTGGCGCATGTCTTTGGCCAGCAGCCCGGCGTTGGCCTGGCTCACCTGGGCGAGAGTTTCACCCGTGCCGAAATGGATGACCTTATCGTGTTCGAGGCTTTCGTAAGGCCGGCCCCAACGCAAAATTGGAATCTTTACCATCTCCAAATTGTGTTCTTCGGCGCGCCCGCTGGCAAGCCGAAAGCTCGTGGCTGAAGGCCCCAGGTTGGGTTTCGACACCACCTCCGGAGTGCGCCCGTCCCCGGGCGCAGCACAGCCGGGCCTTCCAGGTGGGCCGGAATGTTTCGACGCCCCTCCGTTTGCGGATCCTGCTGCGCACGCCGGCCCGGCGGCGTCCTCCGAAGGAGAGCACTGATCCGTCATCAATGGCGCTCAATTCCGCCTCCGCCGCCGAACCCGTTTCCTCCTCCACCGAAACCGAAGGAGAAGCCGCCGTTCCTCGTCCCAGCATCCTCCGCGCAGGTCGTGGTCGTGATCTGGGACTTTTTGCGGAATTCGTCGAGGTCGAATTTGCCCTTCGCAAACGCCTCGGTGTCGGCCTTCTTCACCCGAATGGTCATGAGGGCCCTGCGCGCGGCGACGGGTTGATGGCCCTCAGCGGCCAGAACTTCATCCTCCGAATCGCTGGGCGCTTTGGGGCTGCGCTTCGCGAAAGCTTGGTAGCGGACGCCCCCCGCCGGCGTGCCGCCGAACACGGCCACGGTGATCCACTCCTCGGATTTTAAATCGCGAATGTTGGGCGCGTTCTTGAGCGCCTCCAGGACGGCGTCCTTGAGCTTGCTTACTCTCTCCTCGCTGTATTCTTCGGCGGGCAGGGCGACGACTCTTCGTTCTCTGTAGGGCTGGCCGTTAAGTTCGCGCCTGGTTTGCTCCCATGTGGAATTACTCGGCGGTTCTTCTTTCTGCGGTTCGGGCTTGGAGGGCGGGGGAAGGAGGGGAAAACCGGCATTGATCAAGAAGAGGGCGCCGTATCCCTCCAGGTAAAGACTGTGAAAGGGTTGTGGGCCGGGGCCGAAGAGGACGTTGATGCCCATGGCATGACGGGGGCGGTCCTCATCCCCGTTTTGGGCCGCCTTGTCCAGAATGCGCGACATTACCGCCAGGTCTTCTTCGAACTTGGCCTGCGTTTTGGCGTCGGTATTCGAGGTGCGAATCACCAACGGCTGGCCGGGATTCTCGCCACCACGATGGAAAATCGTCCCCAGCCGATCATGCACCTCTCCGAGTTGCTGGTTGGCGTTGTCGAGTTGGAACCGCATTTCGTGCTGGGCTCCCTGGAGAGAACTTTTCACGGCGGGGAGCGTCTCCACTTCGAGATTTTCTTGCGCGCGCGCGCCAGTAGCAAGCGGCAGCGACAGCGCGAGTCCAAGGTTAATCATTGTCATTATGCTTTTCATATCAGGGAATGAATTAGAGTGGTTGTTTATCGTTTATCGGAAGCTCCGGAAAGACCGGTCCGCTGCGTGTAATTGGCCAACTGGGCCAATTCCTGCTCGGTGTTGCGCAAGCCGGCGTCGGTCAGCACCGCCACCGTGTCCAGCTCTTTCTTGAGGGTGACGTAATCGGCCAGGCGCTGACCATCCAGCTTCTCCAGCGCGGCATAAATCTCGCGGTTGTCTTCGGCGCGCCTGGCCTCGAATTCCTGGCGAAGCTGCTCACGAAGCTCCGGCTCGATCGCCGCCCGCAATCTCTTGTAATCCGCGATCCCGGAGCTGAGCCGGCCCGCGCCGAACGCGATGCCCGCCAGAATCAAAACGGCCGCCGCCCATTGAATGGCTGGGCGCGTCAAGCCGATCTGGGGGCGCTTCCCGGCTGGCTCCGCTTGGCGCGGCAGGGGAAGCGCGTCCAAGCCCTTGGCGGTGGTCTTCCATGCGTTGAGCTGCGCGGCGCATGGCGGGCAGTCGCGCAAGTGGTTCGCCAGCAGCGCGCGCCGCTCAGTGCTCACTTCACGATAAAGATAGGAGATCAAGTCTGCACGAGTCGGGTGGTTCATAAAGTCAAACTTTCCTTTGGTTCATGGTGCATTTTCAAATCCTGGCTGGCGCATCCGCCGGATGCTGGCAGTCCCGGCGTCCCGTCAGGGCGCGTCAAGCTCCTCGATTTCTCCCTCTCCTCCATCCGATGGAGGAGAGGGCTGGGGAGAGGAGGCCCGTTCTTGTTGGTTTCCCCTCGGTCCTCTCCCCAGTCCTTCGCCGGGCACAGAGGATGAGACGCGCCTGGATCGGCCAGCGCCGTTTGCAGCAGCCGGCCCATCTGCGTGAGGGCTTCTGCCATTCGGGATTTCACGGTTCCTTCGGGCAACTCCAGCACGGCCGCGATTTCCCGAAATTTCAAATCTTCGTAATGACGCAGCACCAGCACAGTTCGGTGCGCCTCCGGCAACCGGGCCAAAGCCTGCCGCACCAATTCGCCGCGTTCTCGGGCGAGGAGCGAGTGGTCGGGTGCTGCGTCCGGGGCAGCAGCCGCTTCCAGCCCGGACAGCTTTTCGGCCTCAGTGTCGTCCTGCGCCCATTGTTCCCGTCGGCGGCGTCGGCGCAATTCGTCGTAGGAGAGATTGAGCGCGATCCGCCACAGCCAAGTGGAAAACTTGGCGGTTGGCTGATACTCCTTTCGCCGGGCGAACACGCGGGCGAAAGTTTCCTGCGTGAGATCCTCCCCGCAATGCGGGTCGCCGGTCATGCGGGTGCAAAGGCGCTGCAGGGGCCCTTGCCAGCGGGAGACAAGCTGCGCAAACGCCCGCTCGTCGCCCTGCGTCTGGACGCGCCCCATCGCCTGCTCATCGGTGATGCCAAAGAGCGAGCGCAACGAGGCAAAAGTCAGGCGCCGCATGGATTTATGGCGGGCCGAACCGATGCGCCGGGGCGCATCCGTGGGATGTCGGCAGACTGCGGCTGGCCGGAACGCCGGCTTCAGCCGGCAGCCTCCCAAACCGTAAAAGACCGACATCTCGCGAATGCGCCCGAGGCGCTGGGTTCAGCGAGAATGCGCCCGTCATGCCGTTCAATTCAACCACTGCTGCTGCGTTCACTTCAAAGGTATAACGTCGCCGATGGCATTTTGGATCGAAAAATCGGGACAATTCAGTTCTGCGCATGCCTGGCTTTGGGCGTGGATTCGTGGCATTGGCAGGGCTTTGAAATAGCCATTCCGCAATGGACAGAAGAAACCCGGAAAGCTATTGTTGAATTATGAGCGCCACGAAAGTTGCCATTTCAATGGATGAAACCCTCTTGCAGCGGTTGGACAGATTGGTCAAAACCCGGTCCTTCCGCAGCCGCAGCCAGGCGGTTCAAGAAGCTGTGTCCGAAAAAATCAGCCGCATGGACAAAAGGGGGCTCGCGCGCGAGTGCGCCAAGCTCGACCGCAAATCCGAGCAGGCGATGGCCGACGAAGGACTCGCCACCGAGATCTCCGCATGGCCCGAGTATTGAGAGGCGATATTTATTGGGCCGACCTCGACCCGACCAAGGGACACGAGCAGTCCGGTCAACGCCCGGTGCTGATCTTGAGCAATGATATTTTCAATCAGCGCTCCGGCACGGTGATTGCCATGGCACTGACCAGCCAGCCGCAACGCGCGGGCTTCCCCCTCGCGCTGGAGCTGGAAGACGCGAGCCTGCCGAAAAAATCCTGGGTGAAAATCAGCCAGATTCGCACGCTGTCAGTCGAGCGATTGAGCCGGAAAATCGGAAGAGCCAAACCCGAAGAAGTGGAACTGGCAATCACGGGACTGAACCAAATCGTCGCTCAGTAGCGAAATCCCCCCTGTCTCACTTTCCTACGCTCCGACGCTCCTGCTCTCAGGCCAGGATGCCCTTGATGATTTCGCCGGAAACGTCCGTGAGGCGGTAATCGCGGCCTTCAGTGCGGTAGGTGAGCTTGGTGTGGTCGATGCCCAGCAGGTGCATCATGGTGGCGTGGAAGTCGTGGACATGGACCGGGTTGTCCGTGATGTTGTAGGAGAAATCGTCGGTCGCGCCAAAAGTAAGGCCGGGTTTGATGCCTCCTCCGGCCATCCAGATCGAGAAGCAGCGGGGATGATGGTCGCGGCCAAAATTGTCCTTCTTGATCTCGCCCTGGCTGTAGGTGGTGCGCCCGAATTCGCCGCCCCAAATCAACAGCGTGTCGTCCAGCAGGCCGCGCTGTTTGAGGTCCAAAACCAGAGCGGCGCTGGCTTGGTCCGTGTTTTTGGCCTGTTTGCGAATCTCTGGCGGCAGATTGCCGTGGTGGTCCCAATCCCGATGACAAAGCTGGACGAAGCGCACGCCGCGTTCGGTCAGCCGTCTCGCGAGCAAACAGTTGTTAGCAAACGAGGCCTTGCCCGGTTCCGCGCCGTAGGCTTCCAGGACGGCCTTGGGTTCCTTCGAGATGTCCATCAGTTCCGGCACACTCGTCTGCATGCGGTAGGCCAGCTCGTAATTCTCGATGTGCGTGGCGATGTCCGGATCTCCAATGGCGCCGAGTTGGAGTCGATTCAGTTCCTGCATCGAGTCGATGAGCTGGCGGCGGGATTTGCCCGTCAGACCCTTCGGGTTGGAAAGATAGAGCACCGGGTCGCCCGCGCCCCTGAACTGGACGCCCTGATAGTTGCCGGGCAGGAAACCGTTGCCCCAGTAACGCGCCTGCAAGGGCTGTCCGCCTCCGCCGCTGAGCAGCACCACGAAACCCGGCAGGTTCGAGTTTTCGCTGCCCAGCCCGTATGTGACCCAGGAACCCATCACCGGACGTCCCGGCTGTTGGTTGCCAGTGGCGAAGAACGTCACCGCCGGATCGTGGTTGATCGGCTCGGTGTACATGGAGCGGATCAGGCAGATGTCGTCGGCCAGCCGGGCGATGTTGGGGAGCAAGTCGCTGAACTCCATGCCGCAGTGGCCGTGTTTCTTAAACTCGAAGGGAGACCCGACGCAAAGCAATTGCTTCTGCCCGCTGGTCATGCCCGTAATGCGCTGGCCCATCCGCACCGACGAAGGCAATTCGGTATTCGTCAACTCCTTGAGCTTCGGCTTGTAGTCGAACAAATCGATCTGCGAGGGCGCCCCGGACATGAACAGATAGATGATGCGCTTGGCTTTGGCAGGATGGTGGAGGGCTTTCAGCACGCCGGCAGACTTCACCGCGGCCTTCGGCTGGGCGCCAAACAGATTTCCGTTCAGAAGCGAGGCCAGCGCCATCGCGCCGAGGCCGGTCGAGCTTCGGGCGAGGAAAGCGCGCCGGGAGGCGGGTTGATTCAGATCTTCAATCCAGTTCATGTCGGCCTATTTCGAGAGCGTTTCGTTCAAGTTTAGCAGCACGTTGGCTACGCCAGTCATGGCAGCCAATTCGACGGCGTCGAAGTGCTTGGGATTCGCGGATTCTCCCACCTTGAGCAGGTCTTCGGCGGCCGACTGATTGAGCGCGAAATTGTCATGCTGTTGCCGATAGGTCTTTTCGAGGATTTCGAGTTCCTTCTTTTGCGGCGGGCGGGCGAGCGCCAGGCGAAAGGCGTAGGTGAGTTGCTGCAGGAGTGTGCTGCCGCCCTCGCTCAACACGCGCGCGGCCAAGGCGCGGGCGGCTTCCACATAGACCGGATCGTTCATCACCACCAGCGATTGCAATGGAGTGCTGGTGCGAGGACGAAGGAGGGTGCACGTTTCGCGGCTGGGCGCGTCGAACGTCTGGAAACTGGGATAATGAGCGGCCCGCTTCCAGAAGACATAAAGGCCGCGCCGGTACAGATCAGCGCCTTTGCTCGGTTCGTATTTGTGATCGGTCACATCCCATATTCCAGGGGGTTGGTAAGGTTTGATGCTCGGGCCGCCAATCTTCGGGTTCAACAGGCCGCTGATCGCCAGCGCGTTGTCGCGGATGAATTCGGCGTCCAGCCGCAGCCGGGGGCCGCGGCTGACGAGACGGTTGTAAGGGTCCCGCTCCAGCTTTTCCTTCGTCACGACCGCGGACTGCCGGTAGGCCGCGCTGGTGACGAGGAGACGGAGGATGTGCTTGATGGACCAGGGAGCGGACGTTGGAGCGGTAGTAGGGCGGGCTTCCAGCCTGCTTTTCCGGGCGTCTCGCCCGCGAACGGCATCTGCCTGCTTTGCTCCTTCGCGGGCGAGACGCCCGGAGGAGGCAGGCTGGAAGCCTGCCCCACTACTCGGTTCAACGGGATTCATGAACTCACAGGCGAGCCAATCGAGCAATTCGGGATGGCTCGGGCGCTCGCCTTGGGAACCGAAGTCATTGCTCGTCTTCACCAGACCGGTGCCGAAGAGCATCGCCCAATAGCGATTCACCGTCACCCGTGCGGTAAGCGGGTTGTTGGTGGAAGCAATCCACCGGGCCAGCGCCAGCCGGTCTGCGCGTTTATCCGTTGCCAGAGGCGGCCAGCAGGCGGGAGTACCGGGCTCAACTTTCTCGCCTTTCTTCTGGTAATTGCCCCGGATGAGCAAGAATGTGTCGCGCGGTTTTTCCATCTCCTCCATGACCATGCTGTCGGGAATTTCAGCCATCAAATCCTCCTTTTCCTTGCGCAGTTTGGCCAAGTGGTTCTGGGCTGCCAGGAATTCTGTGGCGCGATGCTCGCGGAAAAACCTCTTCAGATCTTCCTTCTGTTCCTCGCCGCGTTGGTCGGCAGCCGTCTGAACGATCAGCAGGTTCGGATAGGCGACGAGGTCCACGACTTCCTCCGGCTTGAGCGCGCGGTGGAAGAATCGGACATCATCGATCAAGCCGTGGAAAGGGAACGCATTCTGCCGGGCGCCGATCAGCAGCGGGGCGGCATTCGTGATCGTGGCGGAAAGAGAATCATTCGGAGTGTCGAGCGGGCGGGGCTTGCCATCCACGAACAGTTTCAGGCCCGCAGCCTTGTGCGAGCCGTCGTAGGTTACGAAGAGGTGTTGCCAGCGGTTGGTGGACAAAGGATCCTTGCTGGCGGCTTTGAGGGCGTTTTCCGGGAACTTGTTGACGAGATGTACTTCGACCTTGCCGTCCGTGATCAGCAGATCGAAGCCGCGATAGGAGGGGCCTTCGTCCATCTTGCTGAGCACCGCCCCGCCGGGCGCCTGAAACTTGATCCAGACGCCATAACTGAAGCTGTTCGTGTATTCAAAGCGCACGGCCTGGCCGGCATCAACGAAGTCGTTCGTTGCGCCGCCAAGCCTCAGCGCCTGGCCGAGCTTGCCCGGCGCAAAAACCGGGCCGTTGGTGCCGGCAAATTCTGCGTTCGGAGGAAGCGAATCGTCCAAGGCGAATTCGGCCGCCAAGCCGGGTATTTCGGGCGGCTTCAGCGGCTGGTCGTGAATCTCTTTTTCCCATTTCTCCTGCGCCTTGGGCAAATCGGCTTCGCGCTCGCCCAGGGCTTTTTCCGCGCGAGGGATCGTATCCAGATAGTTCAGCAGGCGTGAACCCTGCTCGGAGGACGGCACTCTCAGCACCGGCCCCGGGTTGCGCGTGCGCGTCCCGTCGAGGCCCATTTCCGGAATGCGATTGAAGAAGGCATAGAACTGATAGAACTCCTTGGTGGTGAATGGGTCGTATTTGTGGTCGTGGCACTCGGCGCAACCGAGCGTGCTGCCCAGCCAGACCTGCGCCGTAGTGCTCACCCGGTCAACCTGATACTTCGCCAGATATTCTTCCGGATCGATGCCGCCTTCATCGGTGGTCATGACGTTGCGGTGGAAGCCGGTGGCAATCTTCTGCTCGAGAGTGGCCTTGGGCAGCAGGTCGCCCGCAAGTTGCTCAATGGTGAATTGATCGAAGGGCTTGTTCTGGTTGAACGCCTCAATCACCCAGTCGCGCCAGAGATGCATCTGGCGGACGCCATCGAAATGATAGCCGCTGGTATCGGCGTATCGCGCCTGGTCGAGCCACGCCAGCGCCATCCGTTCCCCGAAATGCGGCGAGGCCAAAAGCCGGTCAACCAATTTCTCGTAAGCTTCGGGGTTCTTATCTGCCAGAAACGCATCGACCTCCTGAACGGTCGGCGGAAGGCCGGTCAAGTCGAGCGCGGCCCGGCGGGCGAGAGTGTAGCGGTCGGCTTCCGGATTTGGAGGCAAACCTTGTTTTTCAAGCCGCGCCAGGATGAACCGATCGATATCATTGCGCGGCCAGGCCCGTTTCTTTACCGAAGGCGGTGAGGGGCGCTGCGGCGGAACATAAGCCCAGTGAGCGGCCCATTTTGCCCCCTGTTCGACCCAACGGCGGAGGAGATGCAATTGACCTTGCGTGAGCTTCTTGCCGGACTTCTTCGGCGGCATGTGGTCGTCGTGGTCTGGCGGCAGCGAGACGACCTGAAGCAGTCTGCTCTGCGCCGGTTGGCCTGGGACAATCGCTTGATCGCCCGAGTCCAACTTGTTGAAGGCCCCTTCCTTTGTGTCGAGACGGAGACCGCCTTTGCGTTTATCTTTATCCGGGCCGTGGCAGGCGTAGCAATTCTCGGAGAAGATGGGTTGGATGTCGCGGCTGAAGTCAACGGCGGCAAGAGATGTTCCCGCCAGGCCAACGGCCAGCAGCACGGAGCAACCAAGCACAGCGGTCTGGACGGACACAGGCAAGCAAATACGCCGAGAGCGAGTCGCGGCGGAAGGCTGAGCAGGCTGCTTTTTGCGATGGAACATGCGTTGTACGTTGGTAGAAAAGCACAAGCGATGGCCCTTTGTCATGCAGAATCTCAGAGAGGCATCATGCATGGGCGCATGACATTGCCACCACACGGAAGGCCTAACTCCCTCCCCCCGTGAGGAACGAGCGGGGAGGGTTGGGGTGAGGGGCTCAACACTGCTGCCACCGAGGCTAATCCCACGCACGACGACCCTCCTCTCCCCGGCCCTCTCCTCCCTCGGAGGAAGGAGAGGGAGACTCCCTGCGACGGAACTGGTCTTACGGTCGAGAAGCGCCCTGCCAGCAGCGAAACAACCGAGGTGGCCTCTTAAGTAAGCCGGGGATTGAGCCGATGATGACTGCAAGGCTGAATGGCCGCCGGAAGCTGATGAGCAAAAAAGTTTTAATCGTTGAAGATGACCGATTCATCGCGGACGTCTATCGTAAACGGCTTTCCCGAGCCGGCTACGAGATCGAAGTGGCCGGCAACGGCCAGGCCGCATGGGATGTGATGGCCACCTTTCGACCCGATGCCCTTGTGGTGGACCTGATGCTGCCGCAAATGAACGGGGTCGCGCTCATCAAAAAGGTTCGCGCTTCGGCCGAGTTCAAAAGTTTGCCCATCATCGTCTCCACCAATGCGTTTGTTGGGGAGATGATCCAGGACTCCATCGCCGCCGGGGCCACCAAAGTCTTCAACAAATCAACCTTCACGCCCCCTCTGCTGGTGGAAGTGCTGGGAGAACTCCTGCCGCTCGACACCGAGGAAACCCAGCCGCTGCGGGAAGCCTGAGAACAGCGCAGCTTCGAACTGAACCCTGAAGCAGGCCACGATGGCGCGAAGTCGGCAGCAGAGAAAACGGCTTCTTTTTTCGATCTTCCTGCCGGCATTTTTCTTCTTGAAATCTGGAATCAGCATGACACCCTCTTTCAGAACAGCCGATATAATATAATATAACCGATTTACATACTGTCGAAAGGCCGAAGGGATTGACAGCTTCCATAAATTGTGGGATATAGGTGTGATGAAGACTGCCAAGTTGGCTGCAGAAAAGAATACGCCCGGAACCGTCCAGGGGGCAAAACTCCGCGCCCGCTGTAACAAACTGTCGGAAGCCGAACGCCGGAAGCTCAGGGACGAAGCGATGAAGCTGTACTATGGCTGCGAGCGAAACGCCTCCGGTTCTCATCGCGGATGACACCAACGTGCTGTTGGACTTGGCCGAGGAGGTCGAGGATGTTACGGACGCGATGCTGGCAATTCGGCGCCGGCTTCCGCAAAGTGAGCTTCTGATGTTGCCAACCGTACGCGAGGAACTGGCGGCTGAGGCCCTTGATGCCGAAGACTTCCAAGAAAAGGCGCGGGCCAGAATTGCGTTTGGGCTTGCCCGAACTTGGAGAATCCAGCCGATCGACTTGGTTGGACGCCGATTTGAAACCGCTCGTCGCGTGAGTCGCCGTCTGCGGCACGCGGGCTTGTTGCCTGAGGAAGAGATCAACGACGGTTTGATCATTGCCGAAGCTGCCGAGCTCGAGTGCTCAATGCTCATCACAAGCGATGAGCACTTGCGGGGCATCGACTTCCAGCGCCTAACCTTTGAGTTGCAAGCCTTCGCGCTCGCTGCCCCGGTCGTTGCGACACCCCGGGAAATTGCACGAAAGTTCTTTCGCTAGCCGACTCGCCACACAACCCCACCTTTTTCGACCTCAAGAAAGTAACTCAGGTCGAAACACTGAAGCTCAACGCGGTGCCGCTCTGGCAGCGCGGAATACTCCCGTTAGTATTTCTTCGGAATAAAAGCAAACCCAACCGCCGCGAGGACGCAAAGAAAGGCGGCGATATGGTTCCACCGGACTTTGTCGCCGAGATAATAAATCATGAAAACGGAGAACACCGAAAGAGTGATCACCTCCTGCATGATTTTCAACTGCGCGACCGAGTAAGTCGCATTACCCCAGCGATTCGCCGGGACCATCAGCAGATACTCAAAGAAGGCAATCCCCCAACTCGCCAGGATCGCGACCCAAAGCGGGGAGCTTTTGTGTTTCAGATGCCCATACCAGGCGAACGTCATGAAGACATTCGAGGTGGTCAACAAGGCGACCGGCAACCAGCGGGACTGCGTCAACTCATTCATAATCGAACCGGAATATTCTTCTGGGCCAAAAATCGTTTCACATCCCCGACGGTGTGCTCTCCAAAATGAAAAATGCTCG
>WNFM01021267.1_pt2 | contig 14936 bp, 16 predicted proteins | sample 5400271 | NCBI WGS metagenome assembly WNFM01 (sample SAMN13153352, study PRJNA577476) | soil metagenome | isolation source: 60 cm saprolite on Douglas fir-dominated hillslope | place: USA:California | collected 2013-09-17 | reverse complement strand
CTGCATGAAGGCACCGCCGCGGCCGCCGACGTGGACGTGGTAGGACTTGGGCACCCGCCACACCCGCTTGTCCCACTCGATCAGATTGCCGACCCGGATTCCGACTGCCTCGACCTTTGCCATGACGATTCGCCGCTGGGGAAAAGGCGCGAAGTTTACACGATTTATAATGAGCTCATCGTGTTCGACGCGAAGTCCTTCATTGCGGGATTGCCGGGCCTGCCCGGGGTTTACCGGATGCTCGGCAGGGAGGGGGAGCCCCTCTACGTCGGCAAGGCGCGCGACCTGAAGAAACGCGTGTCCTCCTATTTCCACAAGCAGGCGCAGAGCCCGCGCATCCAGATGATGCTCGGCCAGGTGGCGTCGATCGAGGTCACCGCCACGCGCTCGGAAGGCGAAGCGCTGCTGCTTGAAAACAACCTCATCAAGAACCTCGCGCCGCGCTACAACATCCTGTTCCGGGACGACAAGTCCTATCCCTACTTGGCGATCACCGGCCACGCTTTCCCGCGGCTCGGATTTCACCGCGGCGCGAAGGACCGGCAGCATCGCTACTTCGGACCGTTTCCGCACACCTATGCGGTGCGCGAGAGCATCCAGCTGCTGCAGCGCGTGTTCCGCCTGCGTACCTGCGAAGACACGGTGTTCGAGAACCGCTCGCGCCCCTGCCTGCTGCACCAGATCCAGCGCTGCACGGCGCCGTGCACGGGCAAGATATCCGCACAGCAGTACGCCGAGGACGTCAGCAACGCGGTGCTATTTCTGGAAGGACGCGAAGACGACGTGATCAGCGGAATTACATTGAAAATGCAAAGCGCTGCCGAGGGACGGCGCTACGAGGAGGCGACCTTCTATCGCGACCAGGTGAGGGCGCTCTCCCGCGTGCAGGCTCGCCAGTATGTCGAGTCCAACCGCGGCGTCGACGCCGACGTGGTGGCCTGCGCCATCGAGGGCGCGATAACCTGCGTAAACCTGGTCATGATCCGCGCCGGACGGCATGTCGGGGACCGCAGCTTTTTCCCCTCCAACGCAGAGGGCGCAGCCGAGTCGGAAGTCATCTCGGCATTCCTCGAGCAGCACTACCTCGAGCAGCCGGCGCCGGGCCTGGTGGTCGTGGGTCAGGAAGTTGAATTGAGCCTGGAGAAAGCCGAAATCGTCCATCCCTCGCACGGCGAGCGCCGCGTCTGGCTGGACATGGCGCGCAAGAACGCGCTATTGGCGATCGGGCAGCGCGTTCGCGACCGGGCCACCCAAGAGGGCCGCCTGCATGCGCTGCGCGAGGCGCTCGGCCTGCCCGAGGGGGCGCAGCGCGTCGAGTGCTTCGATATCAGCCACACCATGGGCGAGGCCACGGTTGCCTCCTGTGTGGTCTACGATCACCAGCAGATGCAGAAATCCGAGTACCGGCGCTTCAACATTCGTGAAATCGCGCCAGGCGACGACTACGCCGCGATGCGCCAGGTCCTCGCGCGGCGCTACGCGCGCGTGACCGCTGAAGCGGGCAAAATCCCCGATCTGGTGCTGATCGACGGCGGAAAGGGGCAGGTGAGCGCAGCCAAGGCGGCGCTGGTAGAGCTGGGCCTGCACCAGGTCTGCGTGGTCGGCGTGGCGAAAGGTCCCGAGCGCAAGCCCGGCCTCGAAGAGCTGATCCTCGAGTCCGAAACACGCCCGCTCGAGCTTTCGCCCTCGCATCCGGGGCTGCACCTCATCCAGGCCATCCGCGACGAGGCGCACCGCTTCGCGATCGTCGGCCATCGCGCGCGGCGCGGCAAGTCGCGCACCACTTCCATGCTGAACGAAATTCCCGGGATCGGCGCCAAGCGCCGCCAGGCGCTGATCGAGCATTTCGGCGGGCTGCGGGAAGTCCAGGCGGCGGCGATCGACGATATCGCGAAAGTGGAAGGAATCAGCCGCCCGCTCGCCGAGCGCATCTACCGCCACCTGCACGAGTCGGCGCCGCACTGATGCTCCTCAATACTCCAAACCTCATCACCATGTCGCGGATCATCCTGATTCCGCTGATCATCGGCCTGTACTACCTGCCCGACGAATGGCTCGCCCTCGCCAACAGGAATTTCGCCGCCACGGCGGTGTTCATCCTGGCTGCGATCACCGACTGGCTGGACGGCTACATGGCGCGCCGGCTGAACCAGATGTCCGCGTTCGGTGCTTTTCTCGATCCGGTGGCCGACAAGCTGATCGTGGTGGGCGCGCTGGTGGTGCTCCTGTATCTCAACCGGGTGGACATGCTGGTGGCCTTGATCATCATCGGCCGTGAGATCGCGGTCTCGGCGCTGCGCGAGTGGATGGCGAAGCTCGGCCAGGCAAAAAGCGTCGCGGTCGCGTTCGTCGGCAAGCTGAAAACGCTCAGCCAGATGATCGCCATTCCGCTGCTGCTTTATCACGACAGCCTGCTGGATCTGGTGGACTGCCAGTGGCTCGGCACGCTCCTGATCAACGTCGCCGCGGTGCTCACGGTAATCTCGATGCTCTACTATCTGCGCAAGGCGCTTCCCCATGCCTCCATCCGCCCGTAAGCGGTTGAGGCAGGCATTCGCAAGCCTTATAATTGCCGACCTCATTGCGGGAGTAGCTCAGTTGGTAGAGCGTAACGTTGCCAACGTTAAGGTCGCGAGTTCGAGACTCGTCTCCCGCTCCAGATTACGATAGGGAAGGTCGGGAGACCTTCCTTTTTTGTTGCCGATCCCCGGCGGGATGGCAGAGTGGTCATGCAGCGGCCTGCAAAGCCGTGGACGCCGGTTCGATTCCGACTCCCGCCTCCAATGTTCCGCGCTGCGCCTGGGTGGTGAAACTGGTAGACACAGGGGACTTAAAATCCCCCGACCTTAGCCGGTCGTGCCGGTTCGAGTCCGGCCCCGGGCACCACTGAATTTGATAACTTGGCGCCAATGGACCATCGGCTCCGCCGTATCGCCGCATCAATGATCGCCGCTCTGTTCTGTGCGGCCCCCGGTCATTCTGCCGACGAAAAACCGCATGAGGAGAAGAAGCCGAATCGGGTCGACCGCGCGGCCAAGAAGACCGCGCAAAGCATCGACAAAACCGCGAAGCGAACCGGCGACTGGGCGGACCGAACTGCGAATCGCGCCGGTAAGGCGGTCGAGCGAACGGTCGACAAGACCGGCAAGTGGATTAAGAAGCAGACCGACTAAGCAAGGATCTTCAGGAAGCGACCTCTGCCGGGGCTCCTGCGTTGAGGGAGCAAATGGTCGCCTCGAACGCGGACACCGTCGCAAGCATGTGCTCGTCCGAAATCGGATAGGCCGCACGGCCTTCGACTGCATCGGCAAAGGCGTCGAGCTCGGCGCGCAGGGAGTCGGCCGGCGCGCAGCTCTGGCGCTCGGGCGGCTTGCCGCTCATCCTCAGGACAAGCTCCGTTTCGCCGAGCACCTCGGCCGAGCCGGCGCTGCCGAAGACGTGCACGCGCCAGTAGAACGGCGTCGCGCGCACTGTGGCCAGCGTTCCACTGCAGCCGTTGTCGAACTCGTACATCGCCGACATCGCATCGAGAGGTGGGATTGCTTTTTTGTGAACTAGCAACTGTGCCTGGACCCGGCGAATCGGCCCGAACATGAAAACAAACGAATCCAGGACGTGCAGGCCCGCGCCCGTGAAACCGCCGCCCGGAGATTCCTCGGGCAGCGTGCGCCAGCCGCCGGTGACGCGGTTCGAGTTCTCGTTGCTGTTGTGCCCCTCGACGTGCAGCAGCCGGCCGAGCCGGCCCTCGGCGACGATCTGCTTCAGCGATCGCATGGCAGGCCAGAAGCGGCGGTTGTGACCGACCGCGAGCTGAACTCCGGCTTTGCGGCAGGCGTCGAGCATTGCGCCCGCGTCGGCGGCCGTCAGCGCCAACGGCTTCTCGCAGAAGACATGCTTGCCGGCCTGCGCTGCGGCGATCACTTGCTCGCGATGGAGCGAATGAGGCGTGGCGAGGACGACGGCGCGCACAGTCGGGTCCTCGATAATTTTCGGAAACGTTGTTACAGGAATTGAATAACCAGCGGAGGGCGAAGGATCCACCCCAAGAACGAAGCGCAAACGGTCGCTCTTGCCCTGCACCGACTCGAGCAGGCTGCGGCCCCAGCGGCCCAGGCCGACGATCGCGGCGTCGATCAGGGCCGTGCGCCTATTCCGGCTGAATTCCGGCCTGCTTGATGTCCCGCGACCATTTGTCGATCTCTTTTCTGATGTAGTCGCCGAACTGGTCCGGCGCCATGGGCGACGGATCCACGCCAAAGGCGGCGAAGCGCGCCTTGAATTCGGGTTTGGCCATGCCGGCGCTGACCGCGCCGTGGATTCTGTTGATCGCTTCGCGAGGCGTGCCCGCCGGCGCCACCAGCCCATACCAAAGAACGATCTCGTAGCCTGGAATTTCTTCGGCGATGGCCGGAATATCGGGAGCAAGCGGGGTCCGCTGCGCGGAAGTAACGCCGATCCCTTTCAGCTTGCCACCTTTAATCTGACCCAGCCCGACCGCGAAATCCGCGAAGGTGAACGAGATCTGGCCGCCGAGAACGTCGGTCACCGCGAGCGGCACGCCCTTGTAGGGCACATCGATCGCGCCGAAGGCGGCGCCGGCCTTGAGCTTGGCAATCGACACCTGCGAGCCGGCAGAACCATAGCCCCCAGTCAGCCCGCCGTTCTTCGAGCGCGCATGCGTGATGAAATCCTTCAGCGACTGCGCCGGAAAATCAGGCCGAACCAGCAGAATCATCGAGGTCTTGCTGATCAGCATGATCGGGGCGAAATCCCTGACGGGGTCGTACTGCAGCTTCTTGTACAGGCTGCCCGCCGCGGCGAGAGTGGAATTCGTCGTCATCACGATCGTGTGCCCGTCCGGCGCGGCGCGGGCCGCCTCCGCCGTGCCGATCGTTCCGATGGCGCCGGGCTTGTTCTCGATGAAGAACGGTTGCCCGAGGGCCTCCTGCAGCTGAGGCGCGATCACGCGGGCGATCTGATCGGGCAGGGCGCCGGCCGGGAACGGAACCACGAATTTCACCGGGCGGCTCGGATAGTTCTGCGCATGGCCGGCAACGGCGTGCGCGAGAAGAGAAACGAGAAGGATGAATCGGCGCATACCGCTTATCATAACCACGGGAGGCGGCAATGGATATCAAAGAGCTTTACGAGCGCGGCCTGAAACTGCGCACGAAGATCTTCGGCGAGAAGGCGGTAACCGCGCGGATGAGCGCGCACGGAGACTTCGGCAAGCCTCTGCAGGACCTCATCAACACCTATGCGTATGGCGACGTTTGGAGCCGACCCGGGCTGGACAACAGGAGCCGCAGCCTTGCCGTGCTCGCCATGACCGCGGCGCTCAACCGGCCGGCCGAGTTTTCAGTCCATGTAAGAGGGGCGATCGCGAACGGCTGCACGCCGGAGGAGATTCGCGAGGTCCTGCTGCTGATAGGCATCTACTGCGGAATACCGGCGGCGAATGACGCCCACCGTCTGGCCATCGAGGCGATGGGCACAGGCCGCTGATGGCGCTCGCCGCCTTCGACTTCAAGCGCTGGATCGACGAGCACGCGCATCTGCTCAAGCCGCCGGTCGGCAACCAGATGGTGTTCGAGCAGGCCGCGGACCTGATTGTGCAGGTCATCGGCGGCCCGAACGCGCGCACCGACTATCACGACGATCCATACGAGGAATTCTTCTACCAGCTGCGCGGCGACATCGTGCTCAGAATCATCGAGGGGGGCAGCCCGCGCGAGGTGCCGATCCGGCAGGGCGAAATCCTGCTGGTTCCCGGCCACGTCCGCCATTCCCCGCAGCGCCCCGCCGGATCGGTCGGCCTGGTGGTCGAGAAAGTGCGGCCACCCGAGGTGCACGATGGTTTCGAGTGGTATTGCGGAAATTGCAACGCGCTGCTGCGTCGCGTCGAAATCAACGTCCAGAACATAGTGACCGACCTGCCGCCGCTGTTCGAGGCCTTCTACTCGAGCGAGCGGGAACGCACTTGCCGCAGCTGCGGCCGGCTGCATCCCGGGAAGCCTAGCGTTTCATAGCCAGGCGGATGCGGTTGCGCCCGAACAGGTACGCGTAGTCGCGCGTCGCCGCGAGCTCCTTGGTGAGCAGCACCCCCAGGCCGCCGATCTTGCGCATTTCCAGAGTAGTGTCCGGGGGGGTCTCCGGCAGGTGCGCGTACGGATTGAAAGGTGGAGCAGTGTCTTCGTAGATGACGTGGACCGACCTGTCATCCGCTGCAAGCATCATCCACACCGGAGCGTCGCAGTCGCCGCAGTGGCCGTGCCGCACCGTGTTGATGAAAAGCTCCTCCAGCACCAGGTTCAGGCGCAGGCATGGCTGGCGCTCGATCCCCGCCGTGCCGCAGAAATCCTCCAGGAAGGCACTGATTCCGCGCAGTTCGGACAAGCGGGAGTGAAACATTGTCGAGCGGGAATTTGTCACGCTGTACATTGTCCTTTCGGGGCATTATAGAATCCTTCTTTGAACGGACTATGGGGGAAGACCATGCGCTGGACAATTGCGGTATGCCTGATGGGATTTGCAGCTGCAGCCTGGGGGAGCGACATCGGGCTGGTCAAGGTCACGGCGGGCGCCGTGTACCTGGAGCGCGACGGCAAGCGCCTGCCGGTGCAGGTCGGCACGGCAGTACGCCAGTCCGATACCCTGGTTACCGGAGCCGACGGCACGGTCGGGGTGACCTTCAGCGACAACAGTTTGCTTTCCGCCGGCCCCGATAGCGTGCTGGTGATAGACCGCTATGCTTTCGATTCGACGACCCACGCGGGTCAATTCGACGCGTCGCTGAAAAAGGGCTCGCTGGCGGTGATATCCGGCAAGATGGTCAAGCAGTCCCCCGATGCCATGCGCGTTCGTACGCCGACATCCATCATGGGCGTGCGCGGCACCGAATTTGTGGTACGGGTCGAAGGCGGAAGCTGATAGATGTTCGCGCTGCTGGCCGGCGCGCTGGCAGCGCTCGTCGTCATATTCGCCCCCAGTGGACCGCGCGACGAAGTCACTGTTTTGCCCAGCCCTGACGGCCATGTCGGCACGGTAATCGTGCAGCGCGGCGGCGAGCGCCACGTGCTCAACCAGGCGTACGCCACAAGCCGGGCGGGGGAGTCCACGGTCACACAGCAGTCCGAGCAGCAGGTCCGCGAGTCCTTCCGCTCTGAGCTCAGGGCGCTGCCCTCAAGACCGACAAAGTTCCTGCTCTATTTCGTTTTCGGCACGGACGAGCTCACTGACGAATCACAGGCTGAGTTGCGCAAGGTGCTCGACGAGCTGAAGCAGCGTCCGGTGCCAGACATCGCGGTCATCGGCCATACCGACACGGTCGGCGACCACGAGACCAATGACCTGCTGTCGGCGCAGCGCGCCGAGAAGGTGAAAGGCTTCCTGGTCGAGATCGGTATCGCCCCCGAACGTATTCAAGTCGCCGGCAGGGGCGAGCGGGAGCCGCTGGTGCCGACTGCCGACAACGTCGACGAGCCCAGGAACCGCCGCGTCGAGATCAACGTGCGCTAGAGCGCCGGGTTCGCGCCAAGGCTCATATCCTCGAGCTCTTCTTCTTCCGACGGCGCGAGCGCCGTATCGGTCACGCCGTTCCAGCGAACACACAGTAGCGTCACGTCGTCGGACTGCTCGGCCGTGCCGGCGAAGCGCCGTACGTCGTCGCTGATCGCTGCGACGACCGCGTCGGGCGAAGCCGAGCTCAAGCGCCCAAGCAACGCCTTCAGGCGCGCGGCCCCATAGAGCTCGTTGTGCGGATTCATCGCCTCGGTGACGCCGTCTGTTACGACGCACAGCCATTCCCCCGGTGCCAGCGCACGGTGGCCGGTCGGATAGTCGAATCCCTCGATGACACACAGCGGCGGCCCGCCGGCATGCTCCACGATCTCCGGCGCGCCGCCTGGAATGCAGGCGAGCGGCGGCTCGTGGCCCGCATTGCAGAAAGCGAGACCGCCGGTACGCGTGTCGAGGATGCCCGCAAATGCCGTGACGAACAGCGACTCGGGATTGTCGCGACTGATCTCGGCGCTGGCTCGCAGCAGGATCGCGCCGGGATCCAGACTCTCCGCCCGCAAAGCGATGCTCTTGAGCAGCGACTTTGAGAGCGCCATGAACAGGCTCGCGGGCAGCCCTTTTCCCGACACGTCGCCAACGGCGAAGAACAGGCGATGCTGGTCGACCATGAAGCAGTCGTAGAAGTCGCCGCCGACCGTGCGCGCCGGCTCGAGCAACGCATCGAGCGCGAAGCGCGCCTCGCCGGCGAACAACGAGCGCGGCGCGGGCAGCAGTCCCATCTGGATGCGGCGCGCGGCTTCCAGCTCTCCCGCCACCCGGGCCTGCGCTTCGCGCAGCAGGCGCCGTTGCCGGTCGGCTTCGGCGAATGTCGCCGCGAACAGGGCGCCGAACACGGCAATCGCGCCCAGGCCCGGGGCGGCGACGTTCACGAGCAACCCGGCATTGAAGGCGATCACGCCGCCTGCCGCGAAAACGAGCAGGGTCGCCGCGAGGAGCAGGCTCGAAAGCCAGGCGCGCGCCACCGGCACCAAGCCGATGAGCAGCAGGCCGGCGAGGGCAAGCAATGCCGCCTCGATCCAGGCGGCGCCAGTCGGCCGCCGCAGATAGCTGCCATCGAAGATCTGCTCCAGGATCTGCGCGTGCACCTCGACGCCCGGGATGCGCTCGCCGAGCGGGGTCGCCTGAAAGTCGAGCAAGCCGAGCCCGGTCACGCCGATGAGCACCAGCTTGTCGCGAAACAGCTCGGACGACGCTTTTCCCGAAAGCACGTCCTCCGCCGAAACGAAGCGCTCGGCGTCGTGCGGGCCGAAGTGGAGCTGAAACGTGCCATCGGACTGCAGCGGGATCACGGCGCTGCCGACGGTCAGGTCGACGTTTTCGCCGCCGTGATCGTCGATCCGCAAGGCCCCGGAACCGGTCGCGATCCGCACCATTTCGACCGACAGCGCCGGAACGATGACCTGGCCGATGCGCGCAACCAGCGGCACGCGCCGGATCACCCGATCGGCCGAGTCGGCGCTGATCAGCCCGCGGCCCGCCGCCGCGCGATTGATCTCGGAGCGGCTCTGCAGGTGGCCGTCGAAGCGCCGCAGCGGCAGCTCGCGCTTGCCGGAAAGGCGCACCGGCACGGCCTGCGGCGGAAACGGGTAGCGCCGGTCGCGGAATTCAAGTCCGGCGACACCCAGCACCACCTTGGCGCCTTGCACGGCCTGCGCAAGCTGGCCGTCCGCGCCCGCGACCGAGCGGTCCGGCTCGATGAAAAGCAGATCGACGCCGATGGCGGCGGGATTGGCCTGCGCGATGCCGTGGATGAGATCGGCGGCGACGGTGCGCGGCCATGGCCATTGCCCGCGCGCGTCGAGCGCGTGCTCGTCGATCGCGACGATAATCGCGGGCGCGCTGGCGCGCTCCCGGGGCATCAGCTTCTGGTAGCCGTCGAACAGCGCGTCGCGCAGCGCGGCGACCGGTGCCGGCTCGAGCCCGACCAGCACCAGACAGACGATCAGCAGCCCGGTGCCGACCGCGCGCGGGCCCGACACGAACCTCAGAGGTCGATCTCCATGCCGTCGTGGGCCGCGGAAATCTGCAATGGATGCGGCCGCACCTGCGCGCTGCGGGTCAGCTCTTCCAGGCGGCGCGCGTCTCTGAGAATGCCTTCGATCGTGGCGTCATTGTTCGCCGGCTCGTGATGGAACAGCACCAGATGCTTCACTTGCGCCATCTGGCAGAGCTCGACGCCGATGATGTTGCTGGAATGACCCCAGTCGGCCTTGACGGAGACCGCCTCCGCAAGCGAATACATTGCATCAAACACCACCAGGTCGGCGTTGCGGAAGAAAGCCACGAAGCTGGAGGTCTCTGCCGGATCCTCCAGCTTGTGCTCCGAGTCGGTGCTGTACACCATGCTCTTTCCGCCCGCCTCGAACCGGTAGCCGAACGAGTCGCCCGAATGGCGCTGCAGCTTGGGCGTCACCTGCACGCCGCTGACCTCTCGCGCCTGACCGGGCGTGAGCTTTACGAACTCGACGCGCGCGCTGAGCTGGTTGAAAGCCACCGGAAAGCATGGCGGCGACTGCTGCAGACGGAAGGCATGCTCGAGCACGCCGTGGCAGCCGTGGATGCGGAGCAGGGTACCGGGTACATAGGCGGGCCCGAAAAACGGAAACCCCATGATGTGGTCCCAGTGCACGTGCGACATGAACACGTTCACCGTCGCCGGCCGGCCTCCCTGGCGCGCGAGCACGTGAGCGCCGAACGCCCGCGCGCCGCTGCCCATGTCGCAGACGAAATACTCCTCGTGCCCGGTTTGGAGCTCGACGCAAGAGGTGTGACCGCCGAAGGTGTGCGTCACCGAGAACGGCAGCGATTCCTGCGCGAAGGCGTGCGCCTCGCCGAAGGATTCGAAACGCCGGCCTGAGGCGGCGACCAGCGCCTGGGCCAGCTTGTCGCGGATGTCGGCAGGCGTTAGCGCGACCGGGATCGAGCCGCGCGTCCCCCAGAACCGTAAGCGCATGCCTCTAGCCGCGATCGAAAGCTTCCGCCGCCTGCGCCGAGATCGATGCAAACGCCTCGCGCAGCGTGGGGAACACCTCGAATACCATGTTGAAGCGGCTGATATGAAAAATCTCGGCAACGACCGGCTGCATCGCGGCGACCATGACCCGTCCCTTGCGCGCCCCCGCTTCCTTGGCGGCGAGCATCAGGCAGCGCAGCCCGGCGCTCGACACATATTCCAGCCCGGACAGGTCGAGCACCAGAGGCTGGCCGTCGCGCACGCAGGCCTCGAGATGGGGCGCTAGGTCGGCGCGAAACGCCTCGCAGTTGTCGTGGTCCAGGCGCCCTTTGGGGGCGATGCAGCGCGCGGGGCCGTAGTTTCGGTGGGGCAGAGGCATTTGTTCTCGTAGTTTGGCAGTATTCTAGGGTTCCGGTGAAAAAACGAAAGCAACCTGAGCTCCGCCCCCAGCGCGCGGCGAGGTGGCTGTACGATGCCCATGCCCGCCGCGAGCGCTTCGGGCCGCTCCCGGCCGAGCTCGCGCCGCGCTCCAGAGACGAAGCGTACGGCATTCAGGACGCTTTCGTCGCCCTGCGCTCGGAAAAGCTTGGCGCGATCGCCGGCTACAAGATTGCCTTGTCCACCGCAGCGATGCAGAAATTCGTCGGCGTCGATGCGCCGCAGGCCGGCGTGATGCTCGGGAACACGATCCACCGCACGCCGGCCAGGGTGCAGGCGGCGGACTACTCCCATCTGATAGTCGAGTTCGAGGTCGCTGTCGAGATCGGCGAGGACCTGCCGGCCGCCGACGCACCGTTTTCCCGCGACCGCGTCGCGCAGGCGGTCGGGGCGGTCATGCCGGCCATCGAGCTGGCCGACGATCGCGGCGCGGACTATGCAGAGCTAGCGCGCCATCCGCTGGAGCTCATCTGCGACAACGGGTGGAACGAAGGCGCCGTGCTCGGCTATCCCGTCGAGGATTGGGAAAGCGTGGATCTCGCTGCCGTGCGAGGCGTGGCGAGCGTCAACGGACGCGAGATTGGCGAGGGCAGGGGAGCGGACGCCATGGGGCACCCGCTGGATGCGGTCGCTTGGATCGCCGGCCATCTGTCCTCCGCCGGTCGCGGCCTGCTGCGGGGCGAGGTCGTGATCACCGGCAGCCTGATCCGCACCTACTCGGGAAAACCGGGCGAGCTGGTGAGCTTTTCCCTAGAGGGGCTTGGCGCCGCCGAGCTGCGAATCGAGTAGCCGCCTCAGCTCCGCTTTCTGGATTTTCCCCATCGCGTTCTTCGGCAGCTGGTCCACGAACACCACCCGGCGCGGATGCTTGTAGCGGGCGAGCCGGTTCTCGAACAGCTTGACGAGGTCGGTCTCGAGCAGCATCGAGCCGGGCTTCATCACGACGACGGCACAGGCGGCTTCGCCCCATTTCGGGTCCTGCACGCCGACGACCGCGGCTTCGGCGATCGCGGGGCAGTCGGCGAGCACGTTCTCCAGCTCGGCGGGATGAACGTTCTCGCCGCCGGAGATGATCACGTCCTTCGAGCGACCGACGATCCAGAAGTAGCCTTCCTCGTCGATCCGCGCCAGGTCTCCGCTCCTGAACCAGCCATCCTCCGTCAGGCCCGTGCCGCCCTTCCAGTAGCCGCGCATGAGCGCCGGGCCCCTGGCCCAGATCTCTCCTTCGACCAGCTTTACCTCGCAATGCGGCACCGGCTTGCCGGCGCTGCCCGGCTTGCGCATGGCGTCCTCTTTCAGCAAAGCGATGGCGATCGGCGCGGTTTCGGTGGCGCCGTAGATCTGGCCGACCGCGACGCCGCGCGCGTGAAAAGCGCGGATCAGCGAATCGGGTACGACCATCGACCCGGAATTCAGGATCCGCAGGCTGGAAAGATCGGTCGCGGACCACGCAGCGTGCGATATCGCGGCGTTCATCGCCGCCGGCACCAGCAGGCTGATCGTCGGCTTGCGCTTCGCCACGTCGCCTAACCATGCCGCCGGCTCGAAGCGCCTGTGCAGCGTCACCGTTGCCCCGGCGAGCAGGGCCGGCAGCGTCTGGATGTTCAGTCCGCCGACATGGAACATGGGCAGCGCCGTGAGCACATGATCCGATGGCCGCAGATCGTGCGCATGGAAGGAGTTGAAGGCGTTCCATACCAGCGCCGCCTGCGTCAGCACCGCGCCCTTGGGCTTGCCCGTGGTTCCGGAGGTGTAGACGATCAGCGCGTCGTCGGCCTCATCGCCTGGAGGCTCAGTCTTGCCTTTCGTTTCAGCCCCAAATTCGCCGATCGGAACGTCAAGCTGGGAAGCCCGTTGCTCGAACTCGGGATCACAAAAGACGAGCTTCGGCGAGCAATCGGCGATGATTTCCCGGTGTTCCGCGGCGGTCAGCCGCCAGTTGAGTGGAACGAGTATCGCGCCGAGCCGGCTCAGCGCGAAGAGCAGCACCAGCATCTGCGGATTGTTGTAGCCGAGCCAGGCGACGCGCTCGCCTTTCCCCACTGCCAGGCCGTTTGCCGCGCTCTCGATCCGGATCAGGAGCTCCGCGTACGTGCAGTCCTTCCCCTCAAAATGAATCGCCGCCTTGGAAGGCGAGTGTGCCGCCCAGTATTCGATGAAGCGTGAAAGATTCATCAATCGTCGGATTCCCCCGGCTCGTACAGCGCCTCGCGGCCGATGCGGTCCAGGCAGAGCTCCGCGGTCCAGGGCAGCATCAGAGAGCCGCAACGCGAATCGCGATACATGCGCTCGAGCGGCAGGGACTTGAGCATCGACTGGCCGCCGCAGGTACGGATGGCAAGGCGGCAAATGTCGTTCGAATTCTCCATGATCGCGTACTGCGAGGCGTAAGCGCGCAACCGCGCGTCCTTCGGCGGATCGACGCGGGCGTCCTCGATCATTCTCAGGAATAGCGCCCGCGTCTGCTCGAGCTTCACCCACATCTCGGCCACCGCGATCTGCTTGGTTGGGTACATTCGTCGCTTTACCGGCGGTACTCCTTCGATCTCTCCTCTTAAATAACTGACGGTAAATTCGTAAGCCGCAATCGCGATGCCGAGATAGGTGGGAGAAAGCGTGGTGAACATGTGCGGCCAGCGGCTCGCCGCCTGGAAGTAGACGCCGCGCGGCATCATCTGCGCCTCATCTGGCACGAAGACGTCCTTGAACAGCAGCGTTCTCGATACGGTGGCGCGCATGCCGAGCGGATCCCAGTCTCCGACCACGCTCAACCCCGGCGCCTCGCCAGGCACCGCCATGTACAGGGTGTCGCGCATGGACAGCTCGGGCTTGGCTTCGGTGCACAGAATGCCGTAGTAATTTGCCGCACCGGAAAGAGAAGCGAAAATCTTCTTGCCGTTGATGCGCCAGCCGCCTTCGGCGCGCGCCGCGGTGGTGCCGAACGGCGCCCGCCCGGCGGCCGCCGCGCTCCCTTCGGAAAAGGGTTGGGCGTAAATCGCGCCGTCCTTGACGATTCTTCGAAAATGAATGCCGCGATGCCTGTCGTGCTCGGCGCGCTGCGCCGCCGTCATCTCGAGATCGTCCGACAGCGCGCCGGGCCACAGCGTCGAGCAGGCATGCATGTTGAAGGTGAGGGCGGTGGCGCCGCAGTACTTACCCAGGGTCGCCGACACCAGGGAATATGTCTTGAAGTCGGCGCCGTGACCGCCGAATTTCTCCGGCACGCACAGGCCGAGAAAGCCCGCGTCGCGCAGCTCGGCGTAATTCTCGTGCGGAAAGCTCGCCTCCTGGTCGTAGCGCGCGGCGCGTTCGGCGAAAGCCGGGCCAAGCGCCTCTGCTTTTTCAATCAAATCCCTCTGCTTGGAGGTGAGGGAATATCCCGAACCAACCACCGAATAGCGCGGGTCGCTCATAGCTTGTGGCGTCTGAGGAAGCTCTCCAGCACGGCATTGAACGCGTCGGGCTGATCCATCGGGCCGAGGTGGCCGCAGCCCCTGAGCACCACGAACTCCGTGCCGTGAATCTCTTTCGCCATGCGCTGCATGATCTCGGGGGGCGCGGTCTTGTCGTCGCTGCCCGCGATCAGCAGCGCGGGAACCGAAATGTTTTTAAGATTATTTCTGCCATCGAAAGTGGACAGAAGCTGCACCGCCTTGCGGTAGGTCGCAGGCGCAATGCCGGACATGACCGCCTGCGCATGAGCCAGTCCCTCTGGGCTGGAGATTTCTCCGCGCATCGTCGGCATCAGCTGCGCCGCGAGCTCGGCCATCGATGTTCCCTGGTCGAGGGTGCCGAGCCGGGCGGCGACGAACTGGCGCGCGAATTCGCTGCTGCGATCGCCGAATCCAGGGCTGGTGAAGCCGAGGACCAGGGCTCTTACCAGCTGCGGAAAGCGCGCATACGCCTCTTGCGCCACGAACCCGCCCATGCTGTGACCGACGAGCACCACGGGCCCGCCGCCGAGCGA
>WNFM01021045.1_pt1 | contig 14947 bp, 14 predicted proteins | sample 5400271 | NCBI WGS metagenome assembly WNFM01 (sample SAMN13153352, study PRJNA577476) | soil metagenome | isolation source: 60 cm saprolite on Douglas fir-dominated hillslope | place: USA:California | collected 2013-09-17 | reverse complement strand
TGGGCGCGGACTGACAGATCGCTATGATGGTCTTGCGGAAAAACTCGCGTTCATTGCAATTGGGCGATGCGAGAGCAGCAATTTTCTTTTGCTCGCTCTCCAGCCCCGAGCTGTGCAATTTTCGAAGCTCGACCCTATGCTGCCCACATTGGAAAAAGCCCACGCGCCACCGCCTCACGAACGGCTGTTGTTGACCTGGGTCGAGACGGTCTTCGATGCCCGGCTTCCCGGAGTCTGGGAGGTCTCGGCCGGCCAGATGCTGCAACTGCTTGCTAACGACCAGACTGATTTAGGCCGCCAGGTTTACGCGGTCATGAGTAGTAGTCATGCCGTCGGCATTTACCTGGCCAAACTCGGGCACCTTTTCCCAGAGCGGTTCCGCCGAATAGAACGAGCGCGCGACAACTGCTGGCGGATCACGGCCGCGGGCCACCGAGTAATTCCTTATGCGAATGGCCAAACGCAATAGACTCTTACGACTCAGAGCCGATATCGGGACGATCGCTCCCCGTGCTTACGCGGGGGATCTGGACAGCGCCTGGAGGCTGCTCGGCTTACTCAAAGACCACGCTATGACCTTGCGCCTGGCGCCATCCGGGCTATGGAACCAGAGTGTTAGTCGTCCACCAGCGCAGCGATCACGACCGGCGAAAAAGACAGCCCTATGAGTGCCAACGGCGAGGATGAACCGCTTCCCTCTCTTCCTGCGGCTCCAGTGGAGCCTCACGACCTGGCCCGGACGGTCAGGGAAGCTCGGCTGCTGGGGCAGGACATTTTTGAGATTGCGGCCCGGCTTCGGATCACCGTCAAGGAAGTCAGTGCACTCTTGATGAGCCACTACGGCCGAATCGAATCGGAACCGACGGAGCAAAAAAGTTTCTATCGTTTAATCTGTCTCCGGCAGCTGGACAGACTCATTGCCACCTACTTTCCAATGGCGCTCCTCAAAGAAATCGTGATCGAGAAGATGCGCGCCGGCGAGTCGGTCACCGAAACGGATTGTTATTATCCCCTGACTTGTGCCCAGCTGGTGATCGCGACGATAAAACTGCAGAGTGATTTACTCGGTTTGCGGCTGCAGGAACCGGCTAAGCGGAGGATTCAAAGCCCGCAAGAGATGTTTGCCTGGCTGCGAACCCAGCTCCCCTACATCGAAGAAATCGTCAGAGAAGCGCCCCGCGACGTGCCCTCTGAGCTGCCAGTCAAATCGATTGACCACGGACCTGAGGAACATTCCGAAGCGCCGCCTATGGTTTCCGAGCTTGAAAAGCCAGCTGCCGACGACGAGGATCTTGACGACCTTGGAGAGATCTCGTTTGTGCAATCGAAGGTTGCGGCGCCGCCGCCCGATCCCCAGGTGCAGGTCGAAAGTGATCGCGCAGAGCGGCGACGGCGGTTTTTCGCCGGTCAGCCTGACGGGCTCTAGCACACGCTGCCCTTAAAGGTACGCCGGTGTTTCCGCCAACGGGTGCATGTCGGAAGGCGCTGCTGGTCGTATCGTCTCGTCAGCGATCTGCTTCACATGGAGCTTTGGGTAGCCGAAGCAAATGACCGGCGAACAAGCCTTGCGGATCCTAGATTTCTTACGCAAAGGACGTCGTCAGCCTAAAGGGTGACTGGAATTAGGGGCGCTGGAGTATTCTTTGGTCGATGTGTTCGTGGCCGACTTTCCGATCCTCCATTTTTGACACTTACGGGGCCGAAAATCATCTTTTAGGTGTTTAGGCGTCCGGCGCTTTACTGATGTTTTGGTTCTTAGAGGGTTTTTTTGTAAAGTTTTCAGATTTTAGTGTCATCACTATCATTGTGGGTGCGGAGCAAGTCTGGTAAAGGATTAGCAGATGACACTGATTTTTTTAAACGTCATTTTACCGTCATGGTGTGCAAATCAGCGTCACGGCAATGCAGTGCACTCACCCTTACAGGAAGGAGAAATAGAGCAATATGACGGTGATATGACGGTGATTTTTAGCTCACCGTCATGTGTAGAAGCACTCTGGTAAAGGATCTAGGCGGCTAATGACGGTGATGAGACTAAAATCCCAGATGCTTAAAAAAAATGGATGGGCAAAGCGGCCTTTGCGTGACCCAAGTGGGCTTTTTTAAAAAGTCTTCAGATTTTACCGTCACCAGCGTCATCACTGATGCTTAGAAAGCTTCTGCGATCTTAGGGTCAATGCTCCAGATGCCACCGTGCATTCCGTGTCGGTGTCGAATTAATTCGGGATAACGCCGGTGTAGCCGTTGCAAGTAGGTTTTGGCGGCAGTGTTGAAGCTGAACAACTTTTTGGCTTCATGTTGCATTGGCGAAGAGCTATCAGTCAGCTCTTTTTCAAATTCGAGTAGGCTCCCCTCCCAGTTTCCAGCACCGGGGGAGCGGAACAGACATCCAGTGATGAGTTCCAATAGGCGATGTTCCGGACTTAGGCGCCGCAGGATCTCTATGACCTGCGGGTGGTGAAATTCCTTAACACCAAACCGTCCTCCCACCAACTCGGCAGGTATTTGCCAATTAAGCAGATAATGACAGAAACCCGGCAGCTCCTTGCGAACGACCTGCGCCAAGGCCTTGCGTTCCTCGAGGGTACGGGTAGGCATCGGCATGGGATGCTTTTCGCAGCGGAACCGCATGATCTTATCCTCAATGGATACGTCGATCGGAGGGAGGATCATCAAGTTTTCGTCTTCGTCATTGGCGGCAATCACCAGGCGCCAGAAGACGGGCAGCACAACAGGCTGTTTGTATTTGGCATGGCACTCGGATTCGTCGTTGCCGGTGATCCGTTTTATTGCGATGCCGAAGGCGCGTCGGCTAGCGATGTCGGTAAAAGCGGTTTGGTCGTCAATCTTGAGCACTTCGGCCGTAAACATGTGTCCGTTATGTTCAATTTTGCCGCTCAAAAACTGATAGGGCTCGGCCACGCGGCCACCCAGACAGGGCACGATAAGGTGATCGATCAAAAAGGTTTTACCGCAGTCTCTGGGCCCAAGTAACGCGATCGCTTGACCGGGGCGGCGTTCGCCGCTGCGCAAGGTTTCGTATGCGATATGGGACCAGGAGAGAAAGTAACTCAACTGCTCCTGCCCGAAGAGTCCCAAAAGAAGGGCATCGATTGTCGGAAAGGCGCTTCGGATTGGCTTAACGAGTTGCAAGGAATTGGTGATTAGAACCCGTTCTCCGTGAACTGTCATCTCTCGAGCGGCAAAGCCACACAACGGCCCGGCATACGCGACGTTCATGTTCTGATTCAGGGTCAGAAGCGCACGATCCATCGGCGACATGAGCCCGTTTTGGGTTTTTTTCGTCGAGATGCCCTTTTCTTGCAGGAAGCGTTTCGCGCCTGACTCAGTCACTTTTATCCAGCCTTTGTGCGGATTGGGGATCCAGTAATGAGTATTGCCTGATTCGTAAAACACATTTTGCCCCAACACATAGTCTTCCCAGGGTTGAATGAGCCGGATACCAAGGGTGTGAGCGATGTTTGTTACTGCCTGCCCAAAGGTCCAATTGCGCGAGAGCATCAAGAGCTGGATAAATCTTCCTCGCTTATTCTTTTGCTCATCCGGAGGCGCCGCCAGATTTACCCAATGACCTGCCTTGCGTCCGCTCAGTTCGATCTTAAGCGACTCTCCGGGAGCACCGGTAAGGTCTGCCATTACCCATTGGTCCCCGACCTTCTTGCCCTCGGGGTAGTAGACACTACAGAGTTTCGACATGTTAGCCCCGAGCACTCTATTCAATAGCTCCGTATCGATATATCCGGAGATTTCTTCTTGTTGTTGCTCTTCGGTCTGTTCTGCATCTGGCACAAGGGCGGCAGCGGCATCAAGAATGGCCTCGAGCGAACTGGACTGGGTCTCACCCGCAGAGGATAGGCGTGTACTCCTGGTTGCCCCAGTTGGAAAGCCGCCCGAACCTGTTGATTCCGGCTCTGAGCGTGTGGGTGTCGGCTCGCTTTGCTCCTCGACCGCTTGGTGCAGATCCAGCCGCGACCGATTCGGACCCAGAAGGCCGTCATCCTCTGTAGGAGGTTGCACATACGCGGGGTTTGGCTTTTTGCGTGTTTTGCTTGATGGCTCCGGGCAGTCGGGTCCTGGACTCTGTGTGGGAGTCTTTTTATCGTTCATAGTCTCACCGCCTTTCCTGGATCGAGGAAGTAACAGAATTGCCGTTTCCCGTTTTCACGCAGACCGTCGGGGAGCCGCACGAATTGGCTCCGCGTCCACGTGGCTCGATCGGCGCCGAGCTGAACGGCATAGTCCATGAAGTGCCGCAGCTCGGTTTCGCTCTGATCTAAAGTGTAGTACCAGCCGTGAAAGCTTTTACCTCCGGAGTAAGTCACGCAGACCAAAGGGAGACGCTCAGCCAGATGCAAATGGAGCGCTGCACAGGCATCGGCAATGCTCTTATCCTGGATGCGCCATTCGCGGACCAGCGAGGCCCAGCGGGAGGGCGTTTTTCCGTCGCGCCCAAATTCGGCGAAGTCGAACTCAACGACGAGGTAAACACGGCGCGCGGTCTGTTGCTTGGTATGTTCGCTCCAGTGGCCCTCTGCGGTGCGACCGACGTAGTCCAGCATGGGGCTGGACACGATGAGCGGGTACCGATAGAGATGTCCGCGCCAGACTTCACGACGACGGGTGGCGAACAGGTAGTGGCTCTTGCCGACGCAAAGCAGCGGATCGCCGGGAAAAAGGACGTCGATAATCTCTTCGGCGTATGAAGACTCGTTGTCGAACCTGACCGGCGACTGCTCAGCCAGGTCGACCAACCCGAACCCGCGCTCAACAATTGCACGAATCTGTTCAGTGTCAGGGTCCGGCCAGCTGCGTAGTTTGGGCGGGGTCGCCGTGGGGAGCGCGGAGAGACGCTCAACCGGTAAATGTGCGGCTCGCGCAAAGGCGCACTGATCTCTGGGTTGCCAACGGTATGGAAGCGCATTTCTGATTTGGCTGACAATTTCGTGTTCCAGTTTAAAGAGAGGGCGCCCGCAACCGGCGGCCTTGGCTTTGATCAGTTCGAAGGTTGAGCGCTCGTCGAAATGCGTGAGTAGGTGGCGAGCAATCCGGAAGATCCAGCCGTGTACCCCAGTCCCAACAACCGGGCAGCTATCCAGAAGCTCGCGAAGGAACAGAGGTAGCCTGCTCAGCGCCTCCGTCGATACGGCGGTTACGGCCTGTGAGAATTCTCCTCCCAGAGAATCACGTTGCGTTTGGCCCAGGTGGGGATATACACTTTTCATAAATCTGAGTTGGTTTGCGGGCCGTCGAGTTAACGCCGACGGCTCGCGCATTTTGTGATGCGGTTGTGGTGGGTCTCGCTTGCATGAGTTAGATGATGGGTTAGCGGTTTGTGGCTTTTAAGTGGCGATGATGCTGCCCAAAAGATTTAAGCCAACGAGCTAGGTCTTTGGTCGCCAGATCATCGTTCCAGTGCCGGCACAAACCGATCCGCAATGGTTCTCGTGCTAAAGGGCTCCAAGCAAAGACGGCAAACACGTTCGCGCCCAGATTTGCCAAAAATGGGGCCGAGCAATCTGGGGGCTTTTCGATGCAGAGATGGACTAGAGCCTCTTTACTCTTGCCCTCGTCCAAGCGCAGCAGTGTTCCCCACTTAGCCTGGGAATAACTTGGGAGCTGGGGGCTATTAAGTGGTTGTTCTCGAATTTCGAGAGCCGCGAGAATCTGTTGGGTGTAAACTGACAGCGCGGGCGGCCCGTAGGTTTCCCACAGCAATGGTCCGATACAGGACGTTCGAAGATATTCCGCTGCCTTAGGCAGGTCGTTCCATGAGCAGATTGCGGCGTGCGTGTGCTGGGGAGTGAAGGCTCTGTGGCAAGACAGGACTAGGTAGGTCCCGTAGCGGTCCAGTTCGCGAGCCTCTAACAGGAACAGGTGCTCGACAGGTGATCGGTCAACCCACCATTTGATTAATCGCTCCGAGCCATTGAGCTTTAGCCCGAACCCCCATTCGAATGGCTCGACGTTGGAGAGCCGAAGCCGGTCAAGCGCGACCAGTTCTTCGACCCACTGGAGGCGCGCCTGCCTGGAGTTAATCAAATCCCCGGGCCGAATCTGTGCTGATAGCTCGTGCATGCGGGCAGTAAACCATATTCGATCGGCGGGGCCTCGCGGAGACTGTGGGCAAGCAGCCCTAGAGTGTGCGCAAGGAGCCCTAAAACGTGCGCAAGCAGCCTTAAGGTGTGCACAAGCGGCGCTGGAGCGTGCGCAAGGAGATTGCCCTTGACATATTATTGTCGGCCTTGGATCGCCCCTGGGTCGGCTATGGAACTGGTTTGCGGCGCTTCCTCGAAGAGGGCTTTTGGTCTACCGTCTCGCGCCTTACTTTTCCTTTTCGGAGAGCGGCTCGGTTGTCCCGTTGCCGTTTGGCGTGCTTTTGCCGCTTGAGGTCTGCTAAGTATTCCGATGCTTTTTCGTAGCCGCGTTTGGTAACTAATCGCAGCTTCATAAATCTCTCCGGATAGCGGGCTCGTTCGAGAAACTTCACAAGTTCCCGGTGTCCGTATTTGCACCAGTCTTGCTTCGGCTTGACGGCTTGGTCGAATGTGAAGACCCCCGGAGGCAGCGGCGCTCCATCTTCCAGAGACCCTGGAAAGCCCCAGGCTTCCCACTGCGCCCTTTCAGCGTCCTGCTCATCAAAGAAGGCCTTGAACAGCCCATTTAAAATCTCTCGTTGCCGATCCAGATCAGGGCTGAGGTTTGGGGTGGCATTGGAGATTGTGAGCATGTTTTTCGCTCCGGTTGGGTTTGGCTAAGGGTTCTCTACGCCTCTCTTGAGCGCGGGTGGCCTAGCGCGACGCCTCGAAGGCGGTATAGATCGGCGGTCGTTGCCCGGGAATTCAGAGCGAGTCGTTGCCGACTAAGAATTCCTTTCGCATTGGAACCAAACATTCTTTATAACATTTCACAAAAATGGTATGCTATCTGGCCCCTGATCCGCCGCCTCCGGATCCCGCGGGCCATGCTGTGGAGGAGATCCTCCTGTACCGGTTGGAGTGCCGTCCTGACTGCGTGGATTCCAGGCCAGCAGCTGAAGCCGGTCTCCAATGACAGTGAGCTTGCTCCGTTGCTGGCCGTGGTTATCCTGCCAGTTGTCCAAACGGAGATGCGCTTCGAAAAAGGCCGGATCACATTTTCTAAGATATTTAAAAGCGATTTCAGCGGTTCGACCGAAACAGGTAAGATCGACATAAGTTACGTCCTGTTTTTTCTGGCCGCCCTCGCTCCACTCACGATTTACGGCCATGCCTACCTCGGCAATTGGCGTGCCTTTCTGACTGTACTTTAATTGCGGACCACGAGTGAGACGGCCCGCCAGGAATAGAAGATTTAGGTTCATGATTTTACGGATTCAGCAAACGTTGGTTCGGAGGATCGAAATCGGGCGCAAGGGCTGCGTGCTCAGGTGCCCTTTGCTTTCCCTTCCGTGGTCCTCTAGAGGGCTTACGCCATAACTTGCTTCAGCTCTGCCAGGGGCTGACCTCCTCTTTTTTTTAGGGGATGCCGGTGCCATTCGGAAAATGCGATTTCTGACCCGGTTTGAACTAGTTCACAAGAAGGTGAAAGTTGTGCTTTTGATGTAACGCCCGCCGTCGCAGTTACTTGGGATTGAGCTTGATCGTCTGCTTGCGGATCCTTTACTGGAGCGGCTCTGGAGGCGTTTGGAGACTTCGCTTGAGCCCTAAACTTTTGGGTTGAAGGGTTTAGGCCATCCGGTTGAGCCGAAATCAACGCCTCTGCGTGTTTGGTGAGACCATACTTTGCCCCGTTTTTGCGAAGCAATTTTGCCTGGATGAGTTCGGTGGCGAGTTGGGAGATGCGTCCTTTGGTGCGCTGAAGTTCCCGGGCCAGATCGGTCGCGGCTACTGTGCCTTGCGCGATGGCCCTGAGCAGCTCCATGGAGACGCCGGTAGGCGCTTTGATTGTCTTTGGCATCGAACTATCAGCGACTCGCCTCTGGCCGCCGCTCGGGCTCTCGATCAATATTAATCCGTAATTTCGGGAGTAGGGAATCCAATTAGCGCGTCCAGCCTTCGCTTAGCTTCGTGGAGCGAGCCTTTCACAAGAATCGCAGGACAGTCGAAGCCGAGGACAAATTTGCTGAGGACAAATTTTATAGCCCATTCGCGGTGACTGAAATTCGGCTTTATTTCGTATTCGAACCGATGTTCATCCTTTAGGGGGATGATGGCAACGTATCCGCAGTCGACGTCCTCCTGCGCGTCGCGCAGTGAAAGTTCCCAGTCCCACTCGCCATCGTCCCAGAACCAACGGCCGGGATCGGGATCGGTGTATAATTGCTTCAGCCTTGCCTTAAGTTCGCTCGCGATTTCTCCTTCGATCAGCTCGACTGGATCTCTTGCGTCTCCCCGTAACGCCGCATCCTGCAGGTCAGAAATGAGATGATAGAGGTTGTAGCCGTCGCAGCCGGGGACGCTAAAGAAGTCGCACACTATCTTTACCACAGCCTTCCTCAGATCGGGTTCGGTTTCCCCGGTTTGAGGGTCCCGCCACCGGAGCGCCAGTTCCTTAAAGGCTTGGTTGTTGGTTTTGATTATTCGTTCTTGCTCGTTTGCGCTTACCTTGCAGCGCGGCATTTTGGCTGCCCAACAAAGCGGAGGATCAAACATATGGGGGAAGATATTTTCTGTTTTGGTGGTTTTCTTTTTGCGGCGTTTAAGCCGAGGAGCAGATGGCATCTGAATGTGGTGTAGGGACCGCCGGAGCACGGCTCTCTGGCGTTCGGTTGAAGTGTTTGGGATTCCGCGTGTTGCTCCCACGCGGTGTTGGAAAGACGATTTAAAGTGGCATTTGATTACTACGGCAGGCCGCCCATGCCAGAGGCGGCCTCTCCTTTCTTTAAAGAGGTGGCTGTTCCGGTAGCGGGTGAGATTTCCCGTTTCGGGAAGACTTCGCAGTTTTCTTTTTCCTTCCTGGTGCGTTGCTTTGGTTTGTGTGTGGCGTTGCCCCTACCGCCAGACCGGAGCCATTAAGAAAATCGTTGACCGAGGCAACCGAGATCAGCGTCAACGTGCGCTTGCCATGGCCGACTACCAGACTTTTGGTTTTGAAGGCACCGGCTCTGAGCAACTCAAAAAACTTGCTCCGACCAAAAGGGCCGAGCGGCTTGATGCACTGCTCCGGGCGCACCCACTCGAATGGATAACAGGGGAGTTTAGCGGCCACTAAGAAACCCTCCCTTCTTCAGTTCCTATTTTCGAGGAAGAGCGAACGCTCCTCTCAATGTAGCCGACCAAGTCAGCTAGGCTCACGAGCAGGTGCTCACGCCTGCGGCCCGGGATCCGGAGAACCGATATCCGGACTTTGCCAGCCTCGGCCAGCGCCAGGATGAGATCGCGCCGTAATCCAAGCGGGCGTTCCGTTTGTGTTGGTAGCAGATCCCAGCTTTTGCCTATCTCCACCAGGGGCGGCGGCGCTTCTCGCGTAATCATGCCTTGAACAGGAGCACACCCGTCCAAAACGCGCGTAAGCCTAATGTGGGGGATTAGAATTTAAAATTGGAGACAGTTGGCAAAAAGCTATCCTTTGCCACTCGATCTCGGCGGATTCGGTCTTGGAGTTAAAAGCTCTGGGGAGGATCGTGTAAAAAAAAGCGGAAGATCCTGGCGCTGGCGGATCCAGAGTGGCAAAGCCTGATAAAACTAGGCATCTACACCGGCCAGCGGCTGGGGGATTTGGCCGGCCTCACCTGGAAGGACGTCCTCTTAGATGAAGGCGTCATTCGGATTCGGACTCACAAGACCAATCTGAAAATCGAGATTCCGATTGTCGGACCGCTTCAAGAGCACCTGTTGGCGCTTCATAGCCGCAACGGTTCGGCCCGGTTCCTGCATCCCCAAGCAGCCATAAAGACGCGAGCCCAGCGGGGGCGAACGAATTCTCTCTCAAACGACTTTATCGCGATCCTTGTCGAGGCGGGTCTGCGCGAGAAAAGAACGCACCAGAATAGGGGCATTGGCCGTTCCGGAGGGCGCACGCCAAGCGACCTGTCATTTCACAGCCTTCGGCACAGCGCGGTCAGTATGCTCAAACATGCCGGGGTGCCTGATGCGGTCGTAATGGAGCTTGTTGGGCACGAGTCCGCCGCGATGAGTGCGCGCTATACCCATACGGGCACCCAGCAACTGGCCGAGGCCATTCAGAAACTGCCCAGCCTATGAGCGAAGCAGAACCAGATCACGCCGTCCGGGAGCATTTCATCGCGAAGAATTTCCGGACAATCGAAGAGCTTTTCAAATGGGTAGAGACATTTGGGCCCGAACATCCTAAATGGCTGGACAAAGCAACCAAGCTACACCAAGCCACGACCGGTCCAGTCAAAAGGAAATTTTCACAACCCGGCTTTGATTTTGGGTGGGTGCCAACAAATCTCATAGGCGGAGCGTGCCACTATGAGTGCGCTTGTCAGGCGGTAATCGAAGCGGATCTGGCGTTGCCAGCAAAGCAGTTTCCCGATCCCTTGCTTCAGGAAATCTACGACCGCTACACGTGGGAACGCATTGGCCGCCAGACTCTTTTCGGACCGATCTGGTACTTGCGATTCTGTGATCCCGGGCCTCAGGATTTCCCATTGTCTCCCTTCCAATTAGTGGTTCCGAAGTTGGAAGATCCCGTCTGGTTCTCGCGTAATCTGGAAGATCACTGGCGGGCTTTTCACTCCAAAGCCGCCTTCGTATCGGTCCGTGTTCCAGGAGGCCTTTCTAAGGAAGAAGCAAGCCAATATTTCCTCAAAGAATACATGCGCCAAGGTGCTTGCCCGCGCCGCGGCGCGGGGGCAAGCGTCCGCCAGCATAAGACCATTCTCAAGTATCTGGGTGCCACGCGAGCACTCAATCACCTGAGCCGCGCCAACGGATTGCGGGATTCAGAGCGCCTTCACAGTGATCGCGCCCGCCGGTTGGTATGGAGCGCGCTGGTGGCTGAGGCTAAAATCCTCACCACCGATGCCCTCGGCAAACCGTTACTCGAATCCGATCAGGAGCGGGCAAAGGCGCAACGCTTTATCACTCAGTTATTGGCCCAATACCAATCTGAGATCGAATGGTTGCGGCTCTCCGTAGTCGCCCGGAAACCCGGCTCTGCTCCGGACAGCAAAAAGGAGTGGCCCAAAGCGTTTATAAGGTATTTGGAGGCTCACCAAGACTATCTGCGAGATATTCGGCGGCACAGCGAAACAGCTTCGCCCAATACGAAGCACAGAAACCGAAGGTCGGATTCATTTCTGGCTGCCATTGGCCACGCGCTTGGCTTCAGAACTGTTAGGGGCTGACCAAGCCTTGAAACAAATTTGTTAAAAACGACGCTCAGGGCGATTCGAGAAATTCGGCGTGACGCCTTAAAATCCGGGCATAGTGGCGGCTAAGGCTATGATCCACAATCTTCCTGAAACACCCGCATTCCGCGACGAGCGTCCTGATTCTCCAATCTCGGAGATCGCACTTCGTGTACTCGTTGAATTCGAAGGAGGCGAAACGCATGTTATTGGTACGGCGACTCTGATCGCAGGGCATTTAGCTATCACTGCGAAGCATGTGCTCGAACATGCGCTTCGAGAATTTGGAGTCCAAAAGAAGACAACCACTTCTCAAGAAATCCGCGACTACGCCGTCCGCCTATATCAAGTCATGCCGGGACCAGTCTATCGGATATGGCAAGTTTGCATGGCATGGTACTGCGAAACGGATATCGCGATTCTGCACCTTGGACTGTCAGGGACGTCAGAACCTGATCGAAATGTCGAGTGGAGGATACCGCCCATCCGGGCTACGCCGCCGCCGGTCGGTCAAAAGATAATCGCCTTTGGCTACCGCGAGTCGGTCGTAAAAGTATCGTCGCTTTGGATGGGCTCATTCGTGTGGTCGATCTCGCGGCCCTCGACCCGAATTGTTTTCCGGGGCGCATATTGCCGCAGCCGCGCCGTCTCTATCTGGGCATCGGTATACTGGCAAACACTCCTCGGCCGTTCCCATTTCACGAGCAATCGCGTGTTCCGTTACACTAGCGCGTTAAATCACGTTTCGGAACAAAATTCCTGCCGTTGGTGTCCTGCGGCGTCCCCGTGTTGATAACGAGCTTCGGCGATGGGGCGGTTCGAAATTACAGCCGTAAACCGTGTGCTTAGTCAGACGTCAGTAGTGGGGTTGCGAAGATGGGTTAGATTGGAATGAGCGATAACGGGAAACGCGCTGCTCAATTGATTTCTACGATCATGGCATGATCGCTTACCATCAACGGAACGCTGCTGACATCGGTCAGGGTTCGGATCGGTTTGGTTCCGGACGTTAGGTCGTAAATCTTAACTTTGGCGTGAGTGCCGCCTAAATTGACCGTAATATCGTTTGCACCGGCGACTTGTTCGCCCCACACCACCAGTTCGAAGACGCCGCTACTTTTTTGTAGCAGAAGGTCGTGCACGGTGGCGGGCTCGTTCGCGATGGAATAATCAAGTTTTTCGGGGCTGGCGACGGGTATAATGTCGGCCAAAACGGATGTGAGGTTGTGGATGTAGATCGCCGACAGTTTCGGCGTCCAGTCCTTATGAAAAAGCCCCTGGTTGCCGCCCCCTCCTTCACCCTCTCCCAGTTCGTAGATGAAGGTATATCTCCAGCCGCGCTTGAACTGCGCAAGATAGGTGTTGACCAGAACCGTGCCCTGAATTCTTTCTCCCCCGGGGTTTGCAACGGAGTCCCAGCCGGTTTCCGTTGTCACGCGCTGCAAGGTTTGCAGTTGGGTATCGGAGTATCCCTGAAAATGCATTTTCCAGGTTCTTCCGTACTCTCCATAGAGTCCGTCCCAATGGCTATTCAGCGTGGGGTCGGCGGCCTGCCAAGCCTGATTGTCCACATACCGGTTGGAAGTGCTGCTGACGTAGTTGTGCGGGTTGGCATAGTCGGCATACTGCGTGTCTGCGGGAAATGAGGTCCCGGCTCCCGCGGGAATAACCAGGAATTGCAGGCCCACATTGTCGGTCTCGGCCCCCCCTTCGGACACATGGAAAATCGGATACCGTTTCAATTCCGGGTCGTTCTTGGCCGCGCTGTAAAGCTCCTTTTGGAGCTGAGCAACCGGCGCCCAACTATCGGAGGTTCCGCCTCCCCGTTTCCCGTTGTAGGTGACCGGGAAATTGTTCGGTTCGTTAGGTCCCTCGAGCGACAGCAGGATTCCGGCCCTTGACAAGGTCTTTGCGACGGTCATCAAGCGGCTCAGATTGGCCAGGAGGTCGACGTGAGTGCCGGTTTTCCGATGAAGCATGATATAGCCGGACAGGTTGCGCTCGCCATCGCGGATATTGCGAATGCCGAGATATTGCAGGGGCGCAACATAAGAGTTGGGATTGTATCCCTGGTCCACATGCGTATTCACCCCAAGGGAACTCAGAAAAGTGTCGCTGCTCACGGCAACGACTCCGGCCTGGCCTGGACTGGAAGTGGATGTCTGATTAACCCGGCTGCCGCGCGGGTTTTTCTGATCGACATAAGCTGAGTTTGCGGCAAAAAACAGGCTGAGCATAAATGCCAACAGAAATTTTCTCATATTTTTTCCTCTCGTGTCGCCGAGGCAGGAACTGACTTTTGTATGATCCATTAAGGCCCACGATGGAGACGATTGGTACAAAAAAGTCAAGAATGCACCAACAACTGTTCTTGATCAACCTCACGCTCAGATAGATCGCGAACTACTTCAACGGCTTTGTATATGCTTGCAGCCACAAGGTGCGAAGGTTTTTTTTTACGATCAAGACTACAGGAATTGGGCCCGTTCATACTGGAGGCCTACCTTACAGGTTTTGCTCTGAAATAGTTCCATACCCCAAAGGCGGAGAAACGGTATCTGCCCGTAATCGGAGGACTTGAGGAAGCCCACGATCTCTTTGCCGCGCTGCGTTGCTCTCTTCTTGGGCACACTTATGGCGAGATATAGAATCACGTCGCGGAAAACAGAGCGTAACCTGGTAAGATTTTTGAATACGGTTTCGTTTAGCGCCGCAGTCCGCAACCTGACGGCTCGACGAAGTAGGTAACGAGCCAAGCCAAGGTGCAGTGGAATCTTGGCTACACACTCCTCAAATAACTCGACCAGATTCTCTCTAACAGCCCGGTCCTTGTCTTGATCCAGAAGATCATCTTCGCCAACCGGATAACCAGATTCAGAAAGTATCCGCTCGATCAGGGACCGAATTTTCTCGACTCTAGATGAGCGCTCAATTTCGTCGGGGTCCACAAGCTCGTCATGATCGCCGACGGTTACCCACTGCGTCTGATTCATGAAGTTTTTTCGGTTGACCAACCCGATGCTAAAGCGCTGGCTTGGAGCCTAGATCCAGCTAGGTTCCCGCACTTCACTGCGTTCGCCGAACTCTTCGCTTACGGCCACTACGATGCGGAGCAAAATCAAAATTCGCCTCTAGACTGGAACTGGCAAAGTGACGCGGAGCAATTGTGCTCTCTCGTGGACGTTGACCTAATTGTCTCGGCCGATCAGCAATTCATGAGGAGAGCATTCGACGAGCTCTGGAAGCCTAAGGGAAAGCATATGCTGACTGCGGAAGAATTCGTCGGACTTCTTTGAAGGCATACAAAGACGGTGACCGTCGTTTTGCGACCAAGGAAGCTGCCTTGGAATTCCAAGGGACCTTTGCGGCATGCGAATTTGCTCGGATCTTCCCCTGGGGGGAAGCCCGCCCGACAAGAGCATCAGGATGTAGAAGAACGCATGGACGCAATCACGAAGGCGGCCCCGGAGATTCGTGAGGCCTTTTTCAATTCCCATCGCGATTCCGAGTTGCCTGCCCTGCGAGCCTGGTAACAGGTCCACTATTTTCCACTCGTGTTGGAACCCTCTTCGTCCTTTGGTTCGTTGTCGTGCTAGCCACGGCGGCGACGGCAGGCCAGATCGTCATCACCAA
>WNFM01341931.1_pt3 | contig 14953 bp, 11 predicted proteins | sample 5400271 | NCBI WGS metagenome assembly WNFM01 (sample SAMN13153352, study PRJNA577476) | soil metagenome | isolation source: 60 cm saprolite on Douglas fir-dominated hillslope | place: USA:California | collected 2013-09-17 | reverse complement strand
GGGTGACTGCAAAGCCCAACTGCGCGAAGCCCGCGAACAGATTGGCCATGGTCTGGCGGATCATCCGCGCGCTGGCCACGCGCATGTCTCCCGGGACGATCGCGAACGAGGCCGTGGACAGCGGCGCGCTGTTCACAAACACGGCCACTTGCCAGTCGCCCGGCAGCGACCCAGCTTCTCCGCCGGCTATGGGCATGCCGTCCCAGACGCAGCCGCGCTCCTCGAAGTCGGCCACCAGGTGCATTGCTTTTCGAAGCGATCCATCCGGCCCGGTCCATTCCCAGCGAATGACGTCCCCGGCATGCACACCGCTCAGCTTCGTGCGGTAATACACCGCAGGGTCGCCCGCGCCGAACGCGGTCCGGCCGGCCATTGAGCGTATGCAGCCCTCCGGCTGCTCCGCGCTCATCTGTTGCTCTGTCACCGCGGGCCTGTCCGATCCCGCTTCGCCCGCGCGCGCCGCGATTCCTCGCGATCCGGGCTTCGTACGGGCCTTCTCTGTCAGGTTGGGGATCAGTACCAGCGCGGGCGCCGCCGACGGTCCTCCACGCGCGGCGCAGGCGGCAGGCTTCTGAGCCTGCCTGAGCTCCGTCGGCGGCGCCAGCAGGCGCGACACCGGGTCAGCCCAAAGAAACGGGGTCGCTATGAAGACCAACACACATGCGCCCATCTTGGAAAGCTTGCTCATACTGTTGTTATCGGGCGCAAAGGCTGGTTCTTTATTTGTATTTCTTATAACTCCAGGTGGAGCGGCCTTCCAGGCGGCAATGCCCGCTTTCGAGCGGGCATGTCTTTGAGTCCGGCAGCGAGACCACGCCGGCTCGAAAGCCGTCGTTGCCGGCTGAAAGCCCGCTCCACCCTGCTATAGTGGAAACACATGAGAGGCGCGGCTCGCTGGTTCCTCCTCCTGGCAATCATTGGGATTCTCGGCTGGCTGTGGGTCACCTACCAGGTTCGGCGCCGCACGATCGAAGAGCAGGCGCCTCCGAAGCCCGCCATGCTGCCGCTCGACCTTGCCGGCAAGGCCGAAGACTGGCACCGCGTCGAGAGCGACGAAAAAGGACGCAAGATCTACGAGATCTGGGCCAGCAATTTCAAACAGGAAAAAGAGAGCTCGCGCATGGGGCTCGAAAAGGTCCGGCTGCACCTCTTCCACAAACAGGGGGTTCTGTTCGACCGCGTCGAAAGCCAGTTCGCCACCTTCGAGCCCGGTGAAGGAAAGATGTATTCGGAGGGCGAGGTTTTGATCACCCTGGCCGTTCCTTCCGACGCCCCGCAGGCGCATCGGCTGGTCTCGATCCGCACTTCGGGACTGACGATCGATCGGAAAACCGGCACCGCTACGACTGATCGCGTCGCCGATTTCACCTTCGCCAACGGAACCGGTAAGTGTGTCGGCGCCATTTACGATCCGAACACGAAGGAACTGCAGATGCGATCGAGCGTCGAGCTCAACCTCGTCGCCCGCGGACCGCATGGGAAGCCCATGAAGCTCGAAGCCGGACAGCTCATCTACAAGGAGCTCGACTCGAAGATTCTGCTTTCCCCGTGGGCTCGATTGAAGCGAGACGCGATTCAACTGGTGGAGGCGCAAAAAGCCAAGGGAGTCGATCTGGATCCCAAGCGGCGCCTCGAGTACGAAGCCGATCACCTTACCGTCCACTACACCGAAGATGGCATTATCGACAAGGTGACCGGGGAACCGAACGCGCGCCTCGTCTCGTCCACGGAATACGCGCGCACCACCACCACTACCGACCGCATCGATCTGGAATTCGAAGACCAAGATGGCGAAGGCGCCGTCCTGAAGACCGCACTGGCGCGCGGCCACAGTGTGGTTGAATCGAAACCCATCGCGGCGCCCGCCGGACAAACGCTGCCGGACACGCGGGTGCTGCGCAGCGAAGCCATCGACATGAAGATGCGTCCAGGCGGCAAGGAGATTGAAACCGTGTCGACTCAGACTCCCGGCCATATCGAATTCATCCCCAACCATCCCGGCGCGCGCGGGCGCCAACTGGACGGCTCGCGGCTCGACATCGCCTATGGCGAACGCAACCAGATACGGTCCTTTCGCTCCGTGGACGTCGAAACGCACAGCGACCCAGCCAAGCCGGCCGGCGCTCCTGTGCAAACCTGGAGCAAGAATCTTCTCGCCGACTTCGACCCGAAAACGGGACAGATGACGCGGATGCGGCAATGGGAGAATTTCCGCTACGTCGAGGGGGATCGCAAGGCCGTCGCCAGCAAGGCTACGCTCGAACAGGATACCGGCCGCATCACGCTCGAAAACGCGGCCCGTTTCTGGGATCCCACCGGGTCCACCTCGGCCGACGTGATTCACATGGATCAATCGAGCGGCAGTTTCACCGCCGAGGGACACGTCAGCTCCAGCCGCGTGCAGGATAAGAAGACGCCCAACTCGGGCCTCCTCTCCGGCGACGAGCCGATTCAGGCCACCGCCGAGCGTATGCGCTCTACCAACCGCAATGAGCTGGTCGTATACGAAGGCAAAGCGGACATGTGGCAGGGCGCGAGCCGCATCCGCTCCGACCGCATCGAGATTGACCGTGAGGCGAGGCGCCTCGTGGCTGCCGGCGCCGTCCAGACTCAGCTCCTCGAAAAATCCGCCGCCACGCCCATGTTCACTAACGTCAACTCGGCCGGACTCGTCTATACCGAATCCGATCGCTTGGCTCATTACACCGGCGGCGTGCTGCTGACGCGGCCGAACCTGCGCGTGAAGTCGCTCGAATTGCGTTCCTTCCTTTCCGAGGCCGGATCGGAGAGCAGTCTGGAGAAGGCTTACGCCGATGGAAAGGTGGAATTACGGCAATCCGCGCCCGGCCGCACGCGGACCGGGACCAGCGAGCACGCCGAGTATTTCGTGAGCGATGAAAAAATCATCCTCCGCGGCGGCAGCCCTCTGCTCGTGGACAGCCTGAAGGGGAATACGCGCGGAGACGAATTGACCTATTTCTCGGGCGATGATAGGTTGTTGGTGAATGGCGCTCCGGATCGTCCCGCCACAAGCCGCCTTCGACGACACAAACAATGACGAAACTAGAGACTCAGGAGCTCTCCAAGGCGTATCGCGGCCGGAAAGTGGTAGACGACGTCTCGGTGTTCGTTGAGCAAGGCGAAGTGGTCGGCGTGCTAGGTCCTAACGGAGCGGGCAAGACGACCACGTTCTACATGATCGTGGGACTGATCAGTCCGGACTCCGGGTCGGTGCTGCTGGACGGCAAAGAGGTCACCGAGCTTCCCATGTACCAGCGCGCCCGGCGAGGTATCAGCTATCTGCCGCAGGAGCCGTCGGTATTTCGCAAGCTGTCGGTGGAAGAGAATCTGCTGGCCATTCTGGAGACCCTTCCCATCGACGCGAGCGAGCGCCGCAACCGGCTGGGGCGGCTGCTGGAACAGCTCGGCCTCGAGCAGGTGCGGCGGAATAAGGGGTACATGCTCTCGGGAGGCGAGCGGCGGCGCGTCGAGATCGCGCGGTCGCTGGCGATCAATCCGAAGTTTCTGCTGCTGGACGAGCCCTTCTCCGGCATCGACCCGATTCAGGTGCTAGAGCTGCAGCGCATCATCTTCGAGCTGAAGCGCTCGGACATCGGCATCCTGATGACGGATCACAACGTGCGCGAGACGCTCATGGTCACAGACCGCGCCTACATCATCAACAACGGAAAGATTTTCCGCTCGGGCAGACCGGACGCGCTGAGCCGGGATCCGGAAGTGAGACGCGTCTACCTAGGCGAGAACTTCAATTTCGGTATCGAGTATAGCCCCCAGCGTTAGCGCGGGGACTCAAGGAGCAGATTCAATGGCGGTACGAGCAATACCAGAGGGCTTTCGCAGCGTGACGCCCTATATGACGGTTCAAGGTGTCGCGAAGCTGATCGATTTCCTGAAGCAGGCCTTCGAAGCCGTTGAGATCGAGCGCATGGCCGGGCCCAATGGCGCAGTCGGACACGCCCAGCTCAAGATCGGCGACTCGATGGTGATGATGGGTGAAGCGGCCAGCCCGGAGAAGGCGATGCCTTGCGCGATGTACCTGTACGTAAACGACACCGATGCCTCTTACAAGCGCGCGCTAGCGGCTGGGGCCAGTTCGCTCATGGCGCCTGCCGACCAGTTCTACGGAGATCGCAACGCCGGCGTGAAGGATCCGTCCGGCAACTTCTGGTGGATCGCCACGCATGTGGAAGACGTCGCGCCCGAGGAACTGGCGAGGCGCGCGGAAGTTATGAAGAATCAGCAGGCGCAGCAGCGCGGGGCCTGAAAAAATCCCCCGCCTTCCTATTCCCATGGCGAATAGAATTCGCGTGCTGACGTACACTTGGCCACCGACCCGGACCGCCGTAGGCGTGTGAGCTTCGCCAAGATCAGAGTCAACGCCACCATCAGGGACAGACTGTTCGTCGAGAGATCCCAGCGGTACAGCTTTCCATCCTCGTTGTGCGCCACCAAAGATCGGTAGAGTGTACCCCACGGCAGGGAGCGTGTGGTACAAGAGCGCTGGCCTATACTCATTCAAAAAGTCGCCACGCTTGGGACTCCCGGCTCACGGGCGACCGGAAGCAGATTTGGAACATGAACCTGCTTGTCCTGCAGGCCGCGCGGGACTATTTGGCAGCGGTCGGCCTCATAGTCGCGCACGCCGGACATGCCAGACGCCAACGCCTGCATGTCCGTCAGGATCTTCACTGCGCGATCGAGGTTCCCGCGGTCTCCCATCTGCACCATGCAAGGTAGCGGCAGCTGCGGCGTCCTTGACCCCTGAAACGCCCGCAACCGATTGTGCAATTGGAGCAAATGCTTTGGGAGGGGTGTGATTTGGATACGCCGTACTAGGGCCCATTCCGCGCGCTTATACGAGGGGCTGCAAATAACTAAAGGTTTCGCCTGATCCACCCGATTGATTATTTTGAACCATGGGCTTCGAAATCGGACAAATCGCGGGAGGCTACGAGTTCGTCAGCGTCCAGGGTAATACCCGGATCGGCCGCGGCTACAAAGTCCGCAACGTGCTTGCCGAGCGCCTCGAAGTGCTGAGAGTGCTCCCGAAGGAGCCAAATCTCGGCAGCGAAGAAAAGGATCGCTTTCTGCGCGAGATGAAGGTGCACGCACGCCTGTCGCATCCCAATATCGTTTCTTTCTATACAGCCACGGAAATCGACAGCGAACTGGTGATGACGTCGGAGTTTTTCGACGGAATCACACTGGAACAGCGCCTGCTAATGGGGCCAATCCCCTTGCAGGAAACGATCGTCTGCATGTCGCAGGTCCTTTCGGCGCTGCACTATGCTCACGAGCTGGGTGTGGTGCATCGCGAGGTATCGCCCGCCAATATCCTGCTCGGTTCGGACGGAACAGTGAAGCTAACCGGATTCGGGATGGCGAAATCGTCCGCCGATCCGGAAGTGACGCAAGTAGGGACGTTCATGGGCTGGCTCGAATACATGTCCCCCGAGCAGGTAACGGCCACGGTCAAGCCGGATGCCAGGTCGGACATCTACTCGGCCGGCGCGGTGTTGTACGAAATGGTCACCGGCCAGATTCCATTTGTCTGCGCCAGCCAGTTCGACCTGATGATGGCCCACGTGAATTCTCCGCCGGAGCTGCCCGCCGGCACTGACGTGGGCCTGGCGCAAGTCATCCTGACGGCGCTGGCCAAAAATCCATCCGAGCGCTTCCAGACTGCCCGGCTGTTCCGCGATGCGCTGGAGAGCGCTGTGGCGATTCCGTCGCCCGTTGCGCTCGAGCCAACGCCCGAGTCACCGCCGGCGCCCGGGGAGAAATATGGACTTCAAAAACTGGTGCTCACCGGGTTGGTCACATTCCTCGTGATGCTGTTGATCTTTTTTGTGTTCATCAAGATCAGCAAGATGTGAGAAACCGGTTGCCGGTTGCCAGTTGCCGGTTGCCGATTTAACCCCCGGCGGTTTTAACCGGTAACCGGCAACTGGCAACCGGCACGGGTTTTCAAAGTCGAACACATCATCACCAAGCGAATCGAGGCCATCAAGATCCTTTCCGGGCGGCCCGACGCGCGGGCGCAGGCCCAGCGCTTCCTGCGGGAAATCCAGATTCAAGCCAGCTCGAGCCATCCCAATATCGCCTCCGTGCACAATGCGTTCTGGGCCGGGGAAGACCTGGTGATGGCGATGGAGATGGTGGAGGGAGAGTCCCTGAAACAGATCCTGGAAAGGGGCCGCCTGCCGGTCGATACGGCGCTCGACTACGCGGGCCAGGCGCTCTCGGCTCTCGAGTACGCGCATGCCCACCAGGTGACTCATCGCGATATCACGCCGGGCAACATGATCGTGACCGCGTCCGGCGCGGTAAAGCTCACCGATTTCGGCCTGGCCAAATCGCCGGGCGACACACGTCTCACGCAAACAGGCGACGTGATCGGATCTCTCTATTACATGTCTCCGGAACAAGTGTGCGCGGAACCTGATCTCGACCTGCGAAGCGACGTCTATTCGATGGGCGCGGTTCTGTACGAAATGGTCACGGGCGCAAAGCCTTTCGACGGCGATAGCGCATTCGCCATCATGTCCGCTCATGTCGGCCAGGATCCGCCGCCGCCGATCTCTGTCGATCCGTCGCTGCCGCTTCCATTGAGCGAGATCATCCTCCGGGCCTTGGCCAAGGATGCGGCGGAGCGCTTTCAGTCGGCGGCCGAATTTCGGCTCGCTCTCGAAACAGTCCGGCATGCGCCGGTCAAGAAGGCAGCGCCCAGCACTGCGCTGATATGGGCACTGAGATGGGGGATGGGGGCCGCGGCGCTTTTTGTTGTCGCCGGAATTTTGCCCACTTTTCGCCACCCGAAGGCGCCCGTACCGGAAGCCCCAGTCGTGGAGGCCAGAGTCCTCCCTCTTTCGAAGCAAGAGAAACAGAAACCCGTCCCGCCGACACGAACTCCTTCCCGGATAACAGCCGGCGCCACAGTGTGGGCGGTGGCTCTCAGCCCGAGCGGGAAATGGCTGGCCGCGGGCACCGAGGACCGAACCATCGAGATCTGGAATGCCCTCACCGGAGAGAAGCACGCGACCCTGCGAGGCCATGCCGCGGGCGTGACAGCGGTCAGCTTCAGCCGGGACGAACAATCGCTAGCGTCCGGCGGGGCCGACCGTACGGCCAGGATCTGGGACCTTCGGGCGAATAAGCAAAGGAACAGTTTTGGCAGCAGTGGCTTCGTGACGGCAGTGGCGATTAGCGGCGCGGGCGGCTGGCTGGCGGTCGGATCGGCCGACAAGAAGGTGAAGCTCTGGAGCTTAAAACAAGACGACCGCTCGAGCGGATTCCGAGAGAAACACGAGCCCAGCGCAGTGGCGTTCAGCCCGGATGGAAAGCTGGTTGCGGTAGCGGGCGCGGATGGGCTAAAACTCCGCAGCGTGAACGACGGGCGTGAAGTTCAATCGTTCAGCCGGCCCGGGACCGGCGCGATTGCGTTCAACCTCGAAGGACACTGCCTGGCGGTCAGGAAGACCCCGCAGGGCGTCAAGCTATTGGATCTGGCAGGGTCGCGCGAGGTGACTGCTATCGCTTCCCCCGGTACGGTCCGGGCATTGGCAGTTAACCAGAACGGGACCGTGGCGATTGCCGCAGACGGGGCAGTGATCACAATTATTCCGAGCCGCGACAGTAATGGCGCGGTCCCGTGAGTGGCGTCACATCTTCCAGCCGAGCGGTCCGGTGAGCGAACCGCGCCATAACTGTCGCGGCTCAGAATTACTTCGGCGGCTGTTCTTTCAGCGCCCCCTCCGGCAGAGGCTCCGGAGTGTCGAACTTGATGCTGGTATCCGCCCCGAACTTGCGGTACATACGGAACTCGATATCGTTCTTGATTTGAAACCGGTTGTCTCCGCTCGAACGCAGCTCGGCTTGCAGCGGCAGCAAGTAATCGTTGTCGCCGATCCGGGCCGGACCGTAGTTAAGCGACAGGTTGACCTGCCGGATCGGAAAACCGGGCGGCAGATTCTCCGCCTCGAGCGTGATCTTCATCACTTTGCGATCTTCCTTGTCGACATAAACGAGTCCGCGATAGCCGGGGACCATACTCTGCGCGCCCTCGTCCGAATTCGGGTTGACGTAATGCGTGATACGGTACGTCGATCGAGCCTGCGGCACATGGTAGTTGAACACGTACGCGCGCCGGTTGCGCAGCGTGGTCCAGCGCTCCCAGCCGAATGTAGTCTCCGTGGCCGGGTCGAAGATCTCTCTCAGGATCGAACCGAATTCGCCCGATGAGGTCGCCGATCCGCCCAGCTTTTCATGCGGAATGTCGGTCAGGCGATTGTTTACCATTACCACCTTATAGTCTTCATGCCGCTCGAAATAGCTGAGCCGCTCCAGGATCTCATCCTGCTTCACCCAGGATTCCCGTCCGGTTGGATCCACGTACCTGCGGGTCACCTGGGAGCAGATGAAATCCGGAAGGCTCTTCACGTAGTTCATCGCGTATTCGGTTGCCGCTCCGAGTACGTGCTTCTGTTCCGCCGCGCCCGGCGGCGCTATTGTCCCCCGCATCGAAACTGAGGGGGGAGCGATAGCCGCAGCCGGCAAACCTGCCGAGGCTTCGCGCAGGTCGCCGAGAGCTTGCACAGTCTTCGGCCCCAAACCCTCGCCCTGCAGCTCTTCGATCATGCGGGCATCCAGGCGATTGGAGAGTTTGATCTTCTTCACGTAGTCGGCAACTTGCTTATCGTCCTGCTTGAGCTTGATGGAAGAGCGCAGGAAGCTCAAAAGCTGCTGGACGGACATCGTCTGCGCCGATACGGTGAGGCAGGCGGCCAATAGCAGCAGAACGACCCGGATACCCATAAGTCCCGTTACCATTTTACCGCCGCTAGCGCAGCGGCTCCCAACAGGCCGGCGGCGGTGAGCGCCGCGCCCCAGTAGACCGACTTGGGGCGATATCGCAGTTCGATCCTGTGCGGGCCTGCCTCGACCACGACACCGCGGAGAAATCCATACGCCTCGTAGATCGGAGCCGGCTGGCCATCCACGGTGGCCTCCCAACCTGGGAAAAAGGTATCGGAATCGATAACCATTCCGCGGCACTTGAGGTCGGCTTCGAGCAACACCCTACCGGTTGAATGCACGCGCAACGCCGCTTTTTCCGGTTCCACGCATGGCTTGAGCTCCGGAACGGTCCCCTTCATGAAGGTCTGGCGACGTGGGTCAAAGGTGTCCGAATCGAGCAGCGGCCCGACCTGGTCGTCACGCTGGATGGGCAAAGCCTCATGCACGATCCAGACGCGCGGAAAAGCGCCGGGGTTCCGGAACACTTTGATGCCGCCCCGTCCCGTGAACACCTCCAACTGATCCGGCGCGTAGGGCTTCCGGCCGATGTGGAAGTTGGTCGCATACATCATGCGAGCCCGCTTGTTGCCCTGCGCCATGTGGATGTTCGTCGTGAGAGATGCCAGATAGCCGCCGAAGTGCTCGATTCCATACCAGTCGCCGAAATTGTAGGGGATCTCGTTGGCGTCGATCTCGACGCGCACGGGCTCGTTCTGGTCCTTCAGGAAATCCGCGAGATCGTAGTGTTCGGTGAGCCCTTTCAGGAAGGACTGTTGTGCGCCACCGGCAACCGGGTAGCTGTAGGTCGTGACATTTCCCAGTTCGAGCAGCATCAATAACGCCAGCGACGTAATGGCGGCTCTCGCGGATAGCCGCTCGGTGCGCCAGGCGGTCAGTAGCGCCGCGAGCAGAAACCCGGCCAGGACCACCATCCCCAGCCGGTCGTCAGGCTGTTGCTTCGTAACCAGCAAGATCCATAAGGCGAGGCCAATGGCCCCGGCGAAAGCGGACAGGAACCACGCGGCCCGCTTTACGATGACGCTATTTACAAGCTGATAACTATCTATTCCATAAGCAATTAAGACACATAATCCAAAGTTGAAAATGAAGATCGCCATGGAAGGACTGCGCGCCTTTTCGACGAGCGGCGCCAGAGAGTAGAGCACGCCGTGAAACACGGAATTGTGGCCCAGCGAAAAAAGCAATCCGCCCAGGGCGATAGATGCGAACAGGCGGGTCATGCGGTCACTCCAGCTTCCGGCGAGTGCTAGCAACGCGAGCGTCAGGGCCGCCAATCCGACGAAGGGGTCGGTGTGGCGGAACATACCCGGAATCACGATACCCAGCATCGATTCCGGATAGAACGCCAAAAACTGATGGACGTGATAGGGCACCTTGTCGCGCCAGCCGACCGGGTTTTCCGCTCCGACCCAGCGCACGGCCAGCTTTCCGTATTCATACCCAGGTAGAGTTTGAAGCGCACTAACCAGAGCGAGAAAGCAGCCAAAGATAAGCAACAACTTTAACTTCTTCCTGTCCTCGATCAGGTAGTACAGCCACGCGCCGGCCATGGTCACAGAAATGAATATCGGAATCTGATGGTGGCCGCTCAAGAAGGCGATTCCAAGGAATGCGCCGGACCAGGCTGCGCTCGAGACCGGCCGCTCGCCGCGCATGGCGCGGAGAAAGAAGAGGAGAATCAGCGGCGCCCATACCGCGCCATTCAGCATTTGCGGCCAGTTGTTGGTTCCCACAAATCCGCCCAATCCGAAAGCGAGACCGGACACCAGCGAAGCGGCGCGGCTGCGCTTCAGGTCCCTGCACAGCCAGTAGCAGAACAGGGCCGCCTGGAAATGGATGAGCACGAAATACCAATGCAGGAAAGACTGCCGGATCCATCCGTTGCGCAGCGGCGCGAGGAACAAGAGCCAGTTGGGTGGGTACACCGCGCCCGTGATGAGTTGTCCCACCATGGGCTGACCGCCCCAGACGTAAGGATCCCAGAGCGGAAAAGTTCCGTGATGCCACTCGCCGGCTTGGAATTGATACCAGGGCAGGATTTGGTTCACCGTATCCGGACTGTCGAGCCACGTGTACTGATTGGTCAGCAGGAGCTTCCAGAAGAAGCAGATGCAAATCAGCAGCAGCAGCGCGGGCCAGGCGACTGCTTGAAGCCGGCTTGTGGCTGTGTCGCTATCGGTACGGAGCTTTTCGACCACCCGCATCCTTGGTAAATGATACTGCATAGCAGTTAGCGCGGGAACGGTTTCTCCGCCACAGCCCGTCCACGCGCTGACGCTTGGGGTTATGTCAATCTCGGTGCCGCGTCGCATCGGTCAGACCGGTATGCCACCGAGCCGATCGGGCAGGATTGAACCGAAACGTTGAAGATCGTTCCGTTCAGCTTGATTCGACGGAATGGTTTCGCATGCTGGTAAGTTGGCGAAACAGCCATGTCTTGGCCATTTTCCAGTCGCGCATAACTGTCTCCGGTGCGATCTGCAAGACCTCCGCTGTTTCTTCGACGGTCAAACCGCCGAAGTAGCGCAGTTCCACGACCCGGCCCTTGCGAGGATCGGTCTTCGAGAGCAACGCCAGGGCCTCATCGAGAGCCAGCACTTCAACCCCGCGTGCGCGCGTCCCCAGCAACGTCTCATCCAACGGGACCTGCGCGGCGCCTCCGCCACGCTTGGCGTACCGGCTGTTGCGCGCATGGTCCACCAGAATTCGCCGGATGATTTGGGCGCACACGGCGAAGAAGTGAGCGCGGTTTTCGCAGGGGATGCCCCGCGCCCGAATCAACTTGAGGTACGCCTCGTTTGCCAAGGCAGCGGATTCCAGTGTGTGATCGGAAGGCCGGCGGCGCAAATGCTGCCTGGCAATCCGCCGGAGCTCCGGGTAGACGACCGACATCAGCCGGCTCAGCGCTTCCTCATCGCCGCTACTCCAGGCCATGAGCAAACCGCTCACATCATGAGGACCCTCGACCGGCACGTTGGAAAATTTTACCACAAAGAAATCTTCACAACCATGACAGTTCCCGCCGGCCGTTCCCGGAATATAGGCTGAGGAGCATGAAAGAATGTCACGAAATAGACTTAGAATCATGGTTTCATTGATAGCGCTGTCCGCTGGCATAGCACTGGCGGCGCAGCGACCGTCCACTTTCACTTCATTCGACGTCCCCGGAGCCACGACTACAGCCCCGCAGGGCATTAACTCCGATGGCGCAGTAGTCGGCGTCTATGTGGATAACGCGGGCAAGCAGCACGGGTTTCTGCTCAGCGGCGGGTCCTTCACCACGATCGATTACCCGGGCGCCCTGTCGACTGGCGTCAGGGGAATCAACAGCCAGGGTGATATGGTCGGCGTTCACATAGATGCCGCGGGGCTGCCAGGGGGTGGGAATCGTGGGTTTCTGTTGCGGCAGGGAGTTTTCTCTGACCTGAACTATCCCGGCCACTTGAATACCGTCCCGGTGAAGATTTCCGACGGCGGCCGCATTGTCGGCTGCTACCACGACAACGACACAATGGGGAGCATGCACGGCTGGCTTTTCAGCGATGGCAATTTCAGCGACCTGAGCGCCTTCGATGAACAACGGCGTGCTGCCCGACGGCAGTGTCACTGCCGGTCTCTACACCGGCATGATGACTGGCGTGGGCCGCGCCTACCTTGCCAGCAACGGCGCTTTCGCGCCCTTCGATTTTCCCTTCGCTATCGGAACCTCGGCTTGGGACCTGAGCTCAACCGGTGAGCTCGTAGGAACCTATACCGACGCGGCGAAGAAGGGTCATGGTTTCCGGCTCACCTTGGGCGATGGGGTTTCCACCTTCGGAGCCAACGTCCAGCTCGGCACGGGCGGATCCTTCAATTTCGTTTCGATCGATTACCCGGGAGCCACAACGACGAACGCGTTCGGAATCAACAGCCGGGGCGACGTAGTCGGGTCCTACGTGGACTCTGCGGGCAAGACACACGGATTCCTGCTCACCCGCGCGCGACGCGTGGAGTAGCGGTCTGTGACGAGGATGCAAATCCATTCCAGGAGCTTACAAATGTCACGAAACACAGTCTGCTTGATTCTTTGTACGATGGCGGTGTCGTTCAGCCCGGCCATCGCGCAACGGCCGTCCACTTTCACTTCATTCGATTTCCCCGGTGCTACAGCCACCAACGCCGATGGCATTAACGCCGATGGCGCGGTGGTCGGCTGGTATATGGACAGCGCAGGCAAACAACACGGCTATCTGCTCAGCGCTGGGAGCTTCACCTCGATCGATTACCCGGGCGCGATGGTGTCGGTCATCGCCAGGGGTATCAACGATCAGGGCGATATCGTGGGTACCCACATAGATGCCGCGGGACTGCCGGGCGGCGGCCCACGCGGGTACCTGTTGCGAGCAGGAGCTTTCACGGACGTGAATTATCCGGGGCACTTGAATACGATCCCACAGCGGATTAACAACGCCGGCCAGATCGTCGGCTGCTACCATGACACCGACACGATGGGGACGATGCATAGCTTCCTGTTCAGCGGTGGCAATTACAGCGACCTCAGCACTCCGGCTTCGATGCACAACGGCTTGACGCCGGACGGCAGCGTCACCGCAGGCCTCTATACCGACATGATGACTGGCCTCGGGCACGGCTACCTTTCGAGCGGCGGCAATATCGCGCCATTCGATTTTCCTTTCAGCGCTTCAACCCAGGTTTGGGACATGAACGCTTCCGGCGAGGTCGTTGGGCTCTACACGGACGCAGCAAAAAAGACTCACGGATTCCTCCTGAGCCTCGGCGATGCGGTTGCCACTTTCGGAATCACTCCCCAGGGGGGCATGAACGGAGCCTTCGACTTCGTTTCCATCGATTACCCTGGGGCAACACTTACGCAGGCCGTCGGAATCAACAGCCGGGGCGACGTGGTTGGAGGCTACGTGGATTCCGCGGGAAAGATGCATGGATTTCTGCTCAGCCGGACGCGGCGCCTTGCAGACTAGCCGAGCCCATTGCATTGCCCAAAAGCCTGTAATACACTACCAAACCAGGCACGGCCGCAAAAAGGAGCACACATGTTGGTCGAGCGATGGCATGAAATCGAAAACCTGTATCATTCCGCGTGCGAGCGAAAACCGGAGGAGCGCCGATCGTATCTCGAGCGCGCCTGTGGCGGCGACGAGACCCTCCTCCGCGAAGTGGAATCGCTGCTCGCCAATGAGGATCTGGCCCGAAGCTTCCTCGAAACCGATCCGGCCAAAGCGGCCGCAATGGGGCCTGTCCGGCGAGCGGATCGGGCCCTACGTCGTCCTGGAGTTTCTGCGCGCCGGCGGAATGGGTGAAGTATATAAAGTCCGGGACACACGTCTCGACCGCGTAGTCGCTATCAAATTTCTACCGCGGGCCTTCGCCACCGATCCAGCGGCGCTCGAGCGGTTCCAGCGCGAAGCCCGCGCCGCCTCGGCCTTGAATCATCCTCGCATCTGCACGATTCACGATTTGGGCGATTATCAGGGCCGGCCGTTTTTCGTGATGGAGTTCCTGGAAGGCCAATCGCTCCGGGACCGCATCGCCGGCCAGCCTGTACCAATTCCGGAACTGCTCGATCTCGCGCTCCAGATCTGCGACGCGCTTCAGGCGGCGCACTCCAAGGGCATCGTACACCGCGATATCAAACCAGCCAACATTTTTGTCACCACCAGCGGGCAAATCAAAATCCTGGACTTCGGACTGGCAAAGTTCGGCGCGGAGCCCCGTTCGGCGGCCGCTGCCTCCGCGGGCGGAATCGACTGGGCCGGGATCACGCTCACCAAACCCGGAAGGATCATGGGCACGCTGGCGTATCTCTCGCCCGAGCAGGCGCGCGGGGACGAAGTAGACGCCGGCACGGACATCTTTTCATTCGGCGTGACGCTGTACCAGATGGCGACTGGCCGTCCGCCGTTTCGGGGCGAGACATCGCCGGAACTGATCGCCGCGATTCTGAATGACACTCCGGTTAAGCCCTCGGTGTTGAACCCGGCCGTGGCCGGCCACCTCGAGCGTACTATCCTGAAGGCGCTGGAAAAGGACCGGGCCGCCCGATATCAGTCCGTTGCGGAACTGCTGGCCGATCTGAAGGAATCGCAGCAACTCGTGG
>WNFM01095327.1_pt1 | contig 14953 bp, 14 predicted proteins | sample 5400271 | NCBI WGS metagenome assembly WNFM01 (sample SAMN13153352, study PRJNA577476) | soil metagenome | isolation source: 60 cm saprolite on Douglas fir-dominated hillslope | place: USA:California | collected 2013-09-17 | reverse complement strand
GTCTCAATGCGATTAGAGAACTCCACTGCCATCAGCAGCACCAGAATTGCCGCGAGCAAAAAGAAACGTTTGAAGAAAAGCGCCAAGCCGTCCATGACAAAGCTGTGGCCGAACGCAAACTGGACGGTCGAGGAGTCGAATTTAAAAAAGCTATAGCCGAGGACACACGCCAGCGCAACCGCAGCTCCGTAGCCGAGGAATCGTTTGTGGTCGGCGGGTGTCCATAGATCGAGCAGGAGCAGCCCCAATCCCAGGACCAGCACCGCAATTTCCAAAATCATCAAGGAAGCGTTCATCCTAAAAACGGCGCTGGAAGTTCAGAAACCACGCATGGACGCGGATGAACACGGATAGGGAAATCCGAGAGACATCCGAAAGCCGAAAGCCGAAAGCCGAAAGAAATCCGAAGCCCAAAATCCGAAATGGGCAACCGTCGCCAACACGGGCCTTCGGGCTTCAGGCTTGCTTCGGATTTCAGATCTCGGATCTCGGGCTTCAAGTTCTGGCATCCGCGTTTATCTGGGTTCATCCGTAGTGATATTCCTCCTGTTCGGCTCATGGTTTGCTCCATGCGGCGGATGCGTTCGCCGCGACCCCGCTCTTCATCGCCACTGGGGATGCATTTGTGGCCATGCTCACGATGGCCTCTGCGCTGGGTCGGATCTTGTCGGTGAGGCCCCGGGGCCAGAATCCGAAGGCAATGAGTCCGGCCAAGAGCAAGGCAAACGGAAGTTTGCGCCAAGCATCCGCGTCCTGCACGGTGCCCCATTGTTCCGCCAGCGGTCCGTGTAAAATGTTTCGCACTGCGCGCAGCATATAGACCGCTCCGATGATCAGGGCGCCCCAGGCGGCAGCGATGACGAATGGCTGCAAGGTCTTCCACGCGCCAAACAGCACGAGGATTTCACCGGCAAAATTGGCGAACCCAGGCAAACCGCAGCCGGCAAACGCCGCCATAATCAGCAGCGCCCCGATGAACGGCAGCCGCCGCAAGAGGCCTCCGAATTGGTCCATGTTCAAGGTGCCGGTCTGTTGATACAGATAGCCACTCAACCCAAAGCTGAGCGCGGCCAGGAACCCGTGCGCCACCATCACCAGGACGGCGCCAGTCACACCGATCAGGTTCAAGCTGGCGATGCCAAGAAAAACAAACCCCATGTGGGCGACGCTGGAGTTGCCGATCAGCAGGTTCAGGTTGCGCTGCCGCATGGCCACCAGGCCGCAATAGACAATGTTGCCCATGCAGAGCCAGGCCACGACGCTCAGCCAACTCTGGGCGCCCTGCGGCATGAGCGGAAGCGCAATGCGAATCAATCCGTAGAGGCCGAACTTTTTCAGCACGCCCGCATGAAGCATGGCGGTGGCGGTTGGGGCCGCGCCGTAACCGAGGGGAGCCCAGGTGTGGAACGGCCAGAGCGAAACCAGAATCCCGAAACCGAAGAGCAGCAGCGGAAAGATGAAATACTGCGCGCTGGCAGGCATCGTGTTCCCTTTGAAGTAGCGGGTCAGTTCGACGATGTCGAACGTGCGCCGATCGACGGGCAATTGCAAATAGAGGGCGAGCAAACCCACCAGCGTGATCAGCGCGCCGACGCTCAAATAAAGAGTGATGTTGAACGTGGCGTAAGTCTTATTTTCCCCGCGTCCCCAGACGCCGATCATGATGAACGTTGGGACGAGCGCCATTTCGTGAAAGAAGTAAAAAAAGAAGAGATCGAGGGAAGCGAAGGCGCCAAGGATGCCGCCGGCCATGACCAGCAACAGAACGTAAAACTCCTTCTCATGGGTTTTGATTTCCCACGAGACACAGGTCGCGGCGAAGGCCACGACCGCTCCCATCAAAATCAGGCCGATATTGACGCCATCCACCCCGAAGTGAACATTGATCCCGAGTGACGGCACCCAGGCCCTATTCAGTTCAAATTGATAGCCGGGAAGGCCAGTCTGAAAACTGAAGAACAGGATCAGGGCAAGCGCCGTCGTCACGAGCGTGGCGCAGAGCGCGACCACGCGAATGCCGAACCGGATTTCGCGCGGGATGAACGCGATCACCAGCGCGCTAATCAGGGGGACCAAGATGATGGAGGCGAGGAGCATGGTTTTATTCTGATCAGTGGCGAAGCATGGCGAAAAGGACAATCACCACTCCCAAAACAATAAAGAAGGCGTAGGTTTGCAGGTTGCCGGTTTGCGCGAGGCGCAAGGCGCGGCCCAGCAGATCGACGGCCCCGGAACTTCCCCGGACAGCGAAACCGGAAATTATCCAGCGGTCAAGCCAGTCGGCCAGACGGGCCAGGGCTTCATGGGTCAAGTCGATTAGTTTTTCGTAGATTTCATCAAAGTAAAACCGGTTGCGCATGGCGCGGGCGAGTCTTTGGATTTTTCCGGGCAGCGGGTCTTTGGCCGCGTTGACGTAGAGGGCAAAGGCAAAAGAGAAACCAAAGATAACTGTGCCCAGTCCCACCAGGGCCGCCAATGGCGCATGGCCGAAGGGGGCGAACATTTCATCCAGCCAACCGCCCGAAGCGACGGCCGCTTCGGAACCGAACTGGCGTCCGAGAAAGGCCTTGATGCCCCACAATCCCGCCAGCAAGGATGGCACCGCCAGAAGCAGCAACGGGGTGGTCATTACCCGGGAAGGCTCGTGGGCATGTTCGACGGCTTCCGATTTAGCCGTCCCGGTGAAAGCGACGAGAATCAGCCGAAACATATAGAAGGTCGTCAGCATGGCGACCAGCCCCGCCACCACGAACAGGGCCAGATTATGTTCGGAGGCAGCAGCGAGAATTTCATCCTTGCTGAAGAAGCCGCTGAAGGGCGGCACGCCGCACAAGGCCAACGTGCCGACGAGGAACGTTCGATAGGTCCACGGCAACTTGCGGCTGAGGCCGCCCATTTTCCAGATGTCCTGTTCGTGGTGAAGAGCGTAAATCACCGAGCCAGCGCCCAGGAACAACAGTGCTTTGAAAAAGGCGTGCGTGGCCAGGTGATAGATGGCCGCCGAAGGCCCACTCAAGCCCACGGCCATCACCATGTAGCCGAGTTGGGAGAGCGTGGAGTAGGCGAGGATGCGCTTGATGTCGTTTTGTTGAACGGCAATCAAAGCCGCCAGCAGCGCAGTGAACCCGCCAATCCAGGCGATGATGTCCAACGCGGTGATGCCTTGCAGCCACACGAGAGCTTCGGGCCAAGCCGGTGTGGCCGTGTAGAGAAAGAACACGCGGCAGAGCATATACACACCCGCTGCGACCATGGTCGCGGCGTGAATGAGCGCGCTGACCGGCGTAGGGCCTTCCATCGCATCCGGCAACCAAACGTGAAGCGGAAACTGGGCTGATTTCCCCATCGCTCCGCAAAAGATGAGCAAGCCGGCTACGGATGACCACGCGCCCAAGGCACCGGGGTTCCTCGCCAGCACTTCCTGGAGCACATCAAACCTGACCGATCCAAGGGCCGCCCAAAGAAGAATGATTCCGAGGAAAAACCCAAAGTCACCGAGCCGGTTGGTCAGGAAGGCCTTTTTGGCGGCCTCCGCCGCCGCAGGCCGCTCGTACCAGAACCCGATGAGGAGGTAACTGGATAATCCGACCAGTTCCCAAAAGATGAACATCATGACGAAGTTGTTGGCCAGGACAATGCCGAGCATGGAGAAGGTGAAAAGGCTCAGGCTCGCGAAGTAGCGCGAGAACCCGCGGTCTCCCCTCATGTAGCCGTAGGAATAGACATGGATCGTGCCGCCGACACCGGTCACGATCAGGGTCAGGAGGAGGCTCAGCGGATCGAGCCGCAAGCCGAACTCCACATCGAAGCTGCCCACAGCCAGCCAGGTAAAGGGGCTGGATTCAATGCCTTTCCCGTCCCTTAGAGTGTCTCCCAGGGCAAAGAACAGCGCCAGGCTCATCACGAAGGAAGCGGCGACCGCGCCGATAGAGAATTGGGCGCTGAACGCGTCGTCCTTGCGGGTAAACAGAGTGGTGACAACGGCTGCCAGCAGCGGCAAAAACAGGATTACCCAGGCAAGGTTTTGCATGATCAGAGTTTCAGGGAGGTCAAATCTTCGACGTGGGCGGTCTGGCGTTTGCGGTAGAGGGCCACGATGAGCGCAAGGCCGACTGATACCTCGGCGGCGGCAACCGTGATAATGAAGAAAACCATGATCTGCCCATCCAGAGCGTTGTTGAAACGGGAGAAGGCGACCAGAGCGAGGTTGGCGGCATTGAGCATCAGTTCCAGGGACATGTAGATGATGAGCAGGTTGCGTCGGATAATCACGCCGAGCAATCCCAGGCTGAAGAGCAGCGCGCTCACAAATAAATAGTGCTCTAGGCTAACGGTCATGGGGCGGGGAGTTAAATGGGTTAAATTGGTTAAATTGGTTAAATGATGTGGTCAAGCGTCGCTCCGCGACGCACGCCTCCCCCGGCCCGGTACCGTGGGCTGAAGCCCACGGCTACCTTCAGAAAGTCGCTCCGCGACTGCAGAAGAGTGGCGATCATTTCAAATCCTTCTTGCTCAGCAGAACCACGCCCACCATGGCGACGAGCAGTAACACGGAGACAATTTCGAATGGCAACAGGTATTGGGCGAAAAGCAGCCGGCCAAGCTGGCTGGTGCCGCCTTCGGTAATGGCGGCTCGGAAGGGGCCGGATAAGCGGGAGCGACCCAGCACATCGACTAACGCGGCAAGCATCGCGCCCACCACAACGAGTCCAGTGAGCAGGCTAATCTTTTTAATTTTCCGCCGCTGTTCCTCCTTCAAGTCCAGCAACATGATCACAAACAAAAAAAGCACGATCACCGCGCCCGCATAAACGAGCACTTGGACGGCCGCGAGAAAGAAGGCCTGGAGCAGCACGAACAGCCCGGCCAGCGAAGCGATTGCCAACACCAGAAACATGGCGCTCGCAACCGGACTGCGGTTGCTCACAACCAAAGCCCCAAACACCAGGGTCAGCCCGCTAAAAATATAAAACAGAATATCCTGCATTTACCGATTCAACGTTGTAACGTTTTAACCATTTAACCGATTTAACTCATTTAACCGTCCCCTCATTTCACCCTACACCTCCACTCCCTGCTCAACGGCGGCTCGCGCCTTGTGTTCCCACTTGCGAATCTGGTCATGCTGGACGCCACCCAAGGCCAGCAGTTTTTCTTTGTCGTAAATCATTTCCTTTCGGCTAGTGCCGGTCAGTGAATAGTCCTTCATCAGGAAGACAGCTTCCTCAGGGCAGACCTCCTGGCAAAAGCCGCAAAAGATGCAGCGGAGCATGTCGATCTCAAATTCTTTGGGTGCCTTCTCGACGTTTCCGGCCTCGGGGGAGCCCGCCGGGCCGGGAGGGGTGATGCGAATGGCCTTCGGTGGACATACAAACTCGCACAATTGGCAGGAGACACACTTGACGCGGCCATCCTGGTTCTTGACCAGATACGGCGCGCCGCGATAGCCCTCGGGGACAACCCATTTCTGTTCCGGATACTGCATCGTGATTTTCTTTTTGAAGAAATGTCGCAGCGTAACTTTGAATCCGGCGATGAGCGCCGGGATATAAAGACGTTCCCAGAAGCTTAGTTTTTTGCGCGCAACAATCATCGCGAATTCCTTATCCATAAAATTACTGCCGTGATCACGATGTTCGCCAGCGCGAGGGGAATGAAACGGCGCCAGCCCAAATCCATCAACTGGTCGAAGCGAAAGCGCGGCAGCATCCAGCGCACCCACATCAACATCACCACCAAGCCCGCGATCTTGGCCAGAAAAATCGCGATATGGAAAAGGCCTGTGATCCAGTGGCCCGCCCCGGCTGCTTGATCCAGGCCGAACCACGGCAAGGTCCAGCCGCCGAAAAACAGAGTCACCATCATGGCTGAGGCGGCGATGAGGTTGGCGTATTCGCCCGTGAAAAAAAGAGCCAGCTTCATCGAGCTGTATTCGGTGTTGTAGCCACCGACCAACTCCTGCTCCGATTCCGGCAAATCAAACGGCAATCGGTTAGTTTCAGCGAAAGCCGCCACCAGAAAGATGATGAAAGCCAGTGGCTGCTTGAAAATCAGCCAGCCCAGCAGGCCGTGCGATTGGTATTCGATGACCTTGCTGAGATTCAGGTCGCCGACCAGAAGGAAGACAGGGATGACCGACAAGCCCATCGCCACTTCATACGAAATCATCTGCGCACTGGAGCGGATGCCGCCGAGGAACGGATATTTGGAGTTGGCGGCGTAACCGGCCAGCACGATCCCATAAACGCCCAGCGAGACGATGCCGAAGGTATAAAGAATGCCGACGTTCAAATCGGCGATCACCATCTTTTGCGCGCCCAGGTTCGAGCCAAAGGGAATGATCGCGACTGTCAGCAGGGCAGGGATGATAGTGAGGGCGGGCGCGAGCCAGAAATACACTTTGCGGACATGAGCTGGGGTAAAATCCTCCTTGATGAACGATTTGACTGCATCTGCGATCGGTTGCCAGATGCCCGCCGGCCCCGCACGGTTTGGCCCGATCCGATCCTGAATCATGGCCGCGAGTTTCCGCTCGACCAAAACTGTATAAGCCACCATGCCCAGCAAAGGCAGGATCACACAGACGATTTTGAGCAAACTAAAGAAAATGAGGTTCCAATCCATAGGGCGTGATTCAAATTTGGACGGCCGCGCCCAAGTGGCTTAAGCCTGCCCAAGTCAAGCCGTGGAAGGCCGGTGTTTCCGCGGCCATCTGGTTAAACAACCCTTCGATGGTTGCATACCCGTTCTGCCCAGTGATGTTGAAGGCCAGTTCGTGCAAGAACTCCCATTCGGGCCTGGCATCTCCTTTCGGTTCGATCGCTTTCATGAATTTTTGGACCCGTCCCTTCGCATTGGTGAAGGTGCCGCGCTTTTCCGCGTGGGCACAGCCGGGCAAGAGGTAGTGAGCCAGCGCCGTGGTTCCATTCGGCAGGATGTCACTCACAATCAACGTCTCCAACCGGCCAAGCAAATCGGGGCCGAGGCCATGTTTGGTCACATCCTCGCCGAAAACCAGCATGGTTTTGATCTGGCCGCTGCGGATGCCGCCGGCAATTTGGGGCAGGTTCGATCCGAGCTGCCCCGGAGCAATGCCAGTGAGCCTCGCGCCGTTGGCGTTTGGATTTCTGTCGGCGTTGAGCAGCAACCCGTCGCCCTGGCCCGATCGTGGAATGGAGTCACTCCAGGCGCCCAGTTTCGCTTTGAGTTTGCTCAAGAGATAAAGCTCTTCATTGGTCTGCCGCGCTGAAGCGACGATGGCGACAGAGCCGGCGGGCGTGCGCCTGAGCAAATCCGAAATTTCCTTCAGCGCAGCCACCCAATTTTCAGGCTGCCCCAGAGCTCTGGCCTTGGGACTTTGGACCCGGATGAGGCGGTCCTCGCGGTTGATCCATTTGTAATTCAAGCGGCCCTGATCGCACATCCAACAGGAGTTGACCGCGTCGTTTTCGCGCGGCTCGAAACGGAAGACCCGATCCTCCCGCGACCCAATGACGATGTTGCAGCCCGTCGCGCAACTGGCGCAAACGCTGCGGGTTTCTTTGAGAAACCAGACCCGCATTTGAAATCGGAAATCTTTGGAAGTCAGCGCGCCAACCGGGCAGATATCGACGGTATTAAGCGTGTAATTATTGTCGAATTGTTTGTCCGGGTACTTGCTCAGCGTGTTGTAACTGCCCCGATTCACGATTCCGAGCGCGTCATCTCCAACGATGTCGCGGGTAAAACGAATGCAGCGGGTGCAGAGGATGCAGCGTTCGTCATCCAGCACGATGCGCGGGCCGAGATCGACGTGCTTGGGCTTGTGAACCTTCTCTTCGGCAAAGCGCGTGGCCGATTGGCCGTAATCCACCGAGTATTCCTGGAGCTTGCATTCCCCGGCTTGATCGCAAATGGGGCAATCGAGCGGATGGTTGATGAGGAGGAATTCGAGCACTCCTTCGCGCATCTGCTTTACGCTCGGAGTGCTGGTGTAAATTTCCATCCCCGGTGCAACCGGAGTCGCGCAGGCGATGGCTGGGCGCGGAGACTTGTTAATCTTCAGCGTGCCATCCGGGTTCAGGAGGGGCTTGCGGTTCAGGCCAATGGCGGGTGTCCCAAACTCGACCAGGCACATCCGGCAGTTGCCCGCCACCGGCAGCTTCGGGTGGTAGCAATAATGCGGCACCTCCACCTTGGCCATGGCGCAGGCCTGAATCATGGTCGTGGGAATCGGCTTCCCGGTGACCGGGTCGGGCATGGTCTTCGGTACGGACACAGCTTTGCCGTCCACCTTCACGGAGATGGTTTCTGTGGCAGGTCGCGCCGATTGGGGTTCTGGTATTTGATTCATCAGCCTCCACAGGCGCGGCCCGCCTCGCTTCGTCTGCTGCGCCTTTGGCCACAAAGTCATCTTTGAACTTGGCCACAAAGCTTTGCACCGGCCACGCACAGGCTTCGCCAAATGCGCAAATGGTGCGTCCACCGGGAATGTTGTCGGCAATCTTGATCAAGTAATCCGCGTCGGCCTTGCGGCCCTCGCCGTGCGTCAGCCGATGCAACGCCTTGCTCATCCAAAGGGAGCCTTCCCGGCATGGGGTGCATTGGCCACAACTTTCATGCGCGTAAAACTCGGCGATGTTGGCCAGAGCTTCGACGATGTCCGTCGAGTCATCCATGACGATGATCGCGCCGGAGCCGGACATGCTGCCGGCGGCCATCAGGGTGTCAAAGTCGTAGGGCAGATCGAGCATGTCCACCTCTTGCTCGATTTCCCGCCCGTCCGGCCCGCGCCTTTTTATTTTAAACTTTTCTCCGGCCTTAAAAACTTTTGCGGAAGAGCCACCCGGGACGACCGCTTTCAGCTTGCGGCCCTCGCGGAGGCCACCGCCGAAGGCCGGGTCGTTGATAAGTTCACCAATCGTGGCTTTGCCTACCTCCACTTCATAATATCCAGGACGCTTCACGTGCCCGCTCAGGCTGACGATGCGAGTGCCGGTGTTATTCGTCGTGCCCAGCTTGGAGAACTCGGACGCGCCCATCCCCACGATGTGCTTGACTGCGCAGAGCGTCTCCACGTTGTTCACGATGGTGGGGCATAAGTAGAGGCCGAGCACAGCCGGGAAGTATGGGGGTTTGATGCGCGGGTAGGCGCGTTTGCCTTCCAGTGATTCGAGCAGCCCGGTTTCTTCGCCGCAAATATAAGCGCCCGCGCCGCGATGAACGTGGATTTCCAAATCGTAGCCGGCGCCGAGAATGTTCTTGCCGAGATAATTCCTGGCCCGCGCCTCGGCCAGCGCCCGATTCAGGATTTTCGCTCCTTCGACAAACTCGCCCCGAAGGTAAATATAGGCCAGGTGAACGTCATTCGCGTAACAAGCGACGATCATCCCCTCGATCATTTGGTGCGGGTCTTTGTAAAGGATCTGCCGGTCCTTGAACGTGCCGGGCTCCGATTCGTCGGCATTGCAAATCAGGTAAATGGGCTTGCCGCTTTTGCGATCCACAAAGGACCATTTCAAACCACAGGAGAATCCTGCTCCGCCGCGTCCCCGCAGGCCGGAAATCTTCACCTCTTCGCGGATTTGTTCCGGGCCGCTCAAGGTCTTGCCGTCGCTCAAGGTTTTTGGCCGCAGCGCGAGGGCTTTTTTCAGCACCTCGTATCCGCCGTGGCGCAGATAGCAGTCGAGGTCCGCCGTGTATCCCGGCGTGTCCGCGTGCTTTAAAATGAGGCGATATTCTTGGGCCATATCAGCAACTTGACTCTACGGCTAAAATCCTTACCTTTCCCCAGACACCGGGTTGCCCGATGGTGTAATGGTAGCACAGCAGACTCTGGATCTGTTTGTCATGGTTCAAGTCCATGTCGGGCAGCCAATTTCCCCAAAATCTCATCCGCCTTTTGTTCGCCCACATTTTCAAAAAAGTCATCGTTGCACATCATCACTGGAGCCGTGCCGCAACTGGCCAGGCATTCGACAAACTCGACGGTAAACTTGCCGTCGTTGGTTGTCTGCGGGCCGTGTTTATGACTGTCCAGCCCCAGACGGGTGCAAAAGTGCTCATGCAACTTGTAGGAGCCGCCGAGCGCGCAGCTTAAGGTGCGGCAGACTTTGATCTGGTATTTGCCGCAAGGCTCCTGACGAAACATCGGATAAAAAGTCACCAGTTCATAGACATTGATCGGCTGCAATCCCAGCCTGGCCGCGGTCCATTCGATGGCCTGCTTGGAGAGATAACCAAAATGCTCCTGCAAAGCGTGCAGGAACATGAGCGACGCGCTCCGCTTCTGCGGGTAGTGCGTGAGCAATTCCTCCAGTTCTGCTTCGAGTTTTGGGGGGATGGTGAAGGTCATTATCGATCGCACTCCCCCATCACAAAATCCAGCGACCCCAAAATGGACACCACGTCGCTGATCATGTGGCCGGGCAGCAAAAAGGGCAGCATCCCCAGGTTCACAAATGATGGCGCTCGGATTTTCAGCCGATTGGGCGTGCCTCCGCCTTTGCTGTTGATGTAGAAACCGAGCTCGCCTTTCGGATTTTCCGCGCTGAAATAGATCTCTCCAGGTGGCGCGTTGATCCCTTGGGTGACCAAAATGAATTGGTGAATCAACTCCTCCATCCCGGTCAAAACCTGGCTCTTGGGCGGCAGGACGGTTTTTCCGTCCGGAATGTTGACTGGGCCGCCCGGCAACTGATCCAGGCATTGGTGGAGGATGCGCGCGCTTTGACGCATCTCTTCCATGCGCACAAGGTAACGATCATAACAATCACCCACTGACCCAACCGGGACCTCGAACTCGAGTTGGTCATAAACCAGGTAAGGATGGGCCTTGCGCAAGTCATACTCGACGCCGCTGCCACGCAGGTTTGGCCCGGTTGCGCCGGCATCAATGGCAATGTCTTTCGGCAGCACCCCCACTCCTTTGGTGCGGTCCACAAAGATGCGGTTGCGCGTCAAGAATCTCTCTGTCTCGTCAAAATTCGCCACCACTTCCTTTAGGAATTGGCGGCACTGCTCGGCCCAACCGGGCGGCAAATCACGCGACAGGCCGCCGATGCGGGTGTAGCTGGTGGTGAAGCGCGCACCTGTCAAAGCTTCGCAGAGATTATAAATTTTCTCTCGTTCGGTGAAGGTGTGGAGAAAGACCGTCACCGCTCCCAAATCCATGGCCCAAGCCCCCATCCCCAGCAAATGCGATGAGATGCGCGCCAACTCGCAGCAGATGACGCGAATGAACTGGCAACGGGGCGGCAGTTGTTTGTCGATCCCCATCAGCTTCTCGACCGCCAGCGCGTAGGCCACGTTATTGGCCAGCGGCGCCAGGTAATCCAATCGATCTGTGTAGGGGATGAATTGGGTGTAAGTCATGTTTTCGGCGATCTTCTCGTCGCCCCGGTGGAGGTAGCCGATGTCGGGCGAGGCCTTGGTAATGATTTCGCCATCCAACTCCAGCACAATTCGCAGCACGCCATGCGTGGCGGGATGCGATGGCCCCATGTTAAGGACCATCTTCTCGCCATGAAGGTCCTCCAACGGCTCGCTCCCAATCAATACAGGGGCCGATTGCAATCCAGAGATCGCCTCCGCCGTTCGAGCGGATGGTTCGCGAATCTCGATGTCTTGAATCGTGGCCATTACTTTAAGCCGGTCGCTTCTCGATTGTTCCCGGCCCATGGGAACGGCCATGCGCTCCAAGGAGGTCCTGACGCCGTTCCAAACGGGCGTTCGTTTCCAGCGCATCGTTTTCCGGAACCCGGACCCGAGGCTCGCGGGCAATGGTGTCCGTGCCCCCTGCGATCGTCACAAAGGGTCCGCCCTCCAGCGGTGCTGATTTCGTGAAGGCCACATCCGGCATTGCGCTCGGCTTGCCGGCCAGCGGAAAATCCTTGCGCAACGGAAAATAGGGATACCCTTCCCACATTAAAATCCGCCGCAAATCCGGATGCCCGCGGAACCGGATTCCCATCATGTCGTAAATCTCGCGCTCATGCCAATCTGCGGTCCGCCACACCGTCGTGACTGTGGGCAGTTCGGAGTTTTCTTCACTCACGCTGGTCTTGAGCCGCAAGTGGCAGCGGTGGCCGAGGCCGTAAAGTTCATAGACCAGCGTGAACCTCGGATCTTCGCCATAATTATCCACGCTGCTCAGATCGACCAGGAAATCGAAACCGAGGGAGGCTTTTGCGAATGAGCAAACATCGCTGATCCGTTCCGCGTTCTTGAGAACGAGCGTGAATTCTCCTCGAAACTCAGCTGGCTCCGAGAGCAACTCGCCGAATCGCGCGCGCAGCTTTTGGGCCTGTTCGAGGGAAGACATGGCGCGTCTCTAGGTTTCCGCCGGCTCCAACTCGGCCGGTTGCTTAAAAAGCGAAGTCACCGTCAGCGTGGAAACCACCGGCTCCTTGGCAACTTTGTTCTGTAGTTTCACCAAGGCATCAAGCAACGCCTCCGGACGCGGCGGGCAGCCCGCCACATACACATCCACGGGAATGATCCCATCCACCCCCTGCAGCACAGCATAGCTGCGATACATTCCGCCAGTCGAAGCGCACGCGCCCATGGCAATGACCCATTTGGGCTCCGCCATCTGGTCGTAAATGCGTTTGACTGCCAGGGCCATTTTGTAAGTGACCGTGCCGGCCACAATCATCACGTCGGACTGCCGCGGCGAAAAGCGCATCACCTCCGCCCCAAAACGGGAGATGTCGAAACGGCTGGCGCCTGCCGCCATCAGTTCAATGGCGCAACACGCCAGCCCCATGGGCATGGGCCAGAGCGAGTTTTTCCGGCACCAGTCCAGGGCAGCATCCAGACGTGTAATGACCACGTCCCCCTCGACTTTTGAATTGTACCCGATTTCGGTATTGGTCTGCATAAAACCCGACGTTCCTGACCGGCAAACCAATCGTAAGCGCGGGAGGGCGGGGAAGGCAAGCCCATTTGTGAATTTTTTCACAATCTTTTCGCAAGACGTGGCCCCCATATGGTCGGGTTCTTCGACATGTCTTTCGCCTCGCCACATGCAACATCTCGATCTCATTGAAACGCGACATCACCAGAGGAGGGTGAAACTTCTGCAAACTCGCCAACGCTGCAGGTGAGTTCGCTTCACGCCAGTATAGCTTGAACAAGAACCCGCTGTCGAAATAGCCTCTCAAAATCGGTCCTGTTTGTCTTGCGCCGGCAGTTCCGTTGCGGTTGCCCCAGCAAGAGGCTCTGGGAAATGCTGCTTCCAATGAGCCTCAAAATCAGGCCACTCCAATTTATTCTCGCCGGACTCCAAATGCGAAGCAGGGCCCGGGGGCGCCAGAATTACCCAAGGTTCGCCCTCACGGGTAACTAGAATCTTGTGCCCATCGTGAGCCAGTTTCGAGAACTCATCGAACTGCTGAACCGCCTGCTGCGCACTGATCGTTTTCATCTGCATAAGACAATGCCGCAACAGGCTGGGCAGGTCAAGCCAAGCAAAGGCAAGGCAAGCAGACTCGCTTCGCTCTTTGTTCCTTGGCCAATGTCTTGGCGGACTAGAGTCCGCGCGCCGATTATTCGCTCTTAATTCGAGGGCCACGGTATTGAGGCCGGAGTATTTTCGAGGGAGATCCGTCCAACCATACATGAAGAGAACAATTTGGCTGGTGCTGCTTTTGCTGACGAACGCGCTGCCGGGGATGGGTGCCGGCTTGATTATCGTTCATGATTGGGACATCTGGCGGTATCCGCATCCGCCCCCGGATTTCATTCCGCCTCACCCGATTCCCCAGCCCCGGCCAGTCCCTCCTGACCGGTGGATGCCGCCGCCGCAGCCGGTTTGGGCGCCCCTGGAGGTGGCTTTTGTGAAAGCCGACGTGCGGATAAAAGTCCAAATCGCCACTACCTCGATTGACGAGGAGTTCTACAATCCCAATCCCCGCCAGCTTGAGGGGACGTTCCTCTTTCCGGTGCCGAAAGGAGCCCACATCGACAAATTTACGATGGAAATTAACGGCAAACAGGTCCAGGCCGAATTGCTGGAGGCGAACAAGGCGCGAGGGATTTATGAAGACATCGTGCGCAAGTTGAAGGACCCAGCCCTGCTCGAATACGCCGGGCGCGATTTGTTCAAGGTCCGCATCTTTCCCATCGAGCCGAACTCGAAGAAGCGGATCACCCTGGCCTATTCCCAATTGCTCAAGTCGGACGGCGGCCTGGTAAATTTCATGCTTCCGCTGAATACGGAGAAGTTCTCCGCGAAGCCTTTGCGAAACGTCAGTGTGAAGGTGGAGTTGGAATCCAAACGCCCGCTCAAGTCCATCTATTCGCCAAGCCACGCGAAAGAAGTCAAACGCAACGGCGCCAACCGCGCCACCGTCGGTTACGAAGCCTCGAATCTGAAGCCGGACGCCGATTTCCAACTATTCTACACGATGGAGGATTCGGACATCGGCATAAGCTTGATGACGTTCAAGCCGGCGGGGGAGGATGGCTACTTTTTGCTGCTCGCCTCGCCAGGAGGGGAAGTCAAACATACCCAGGTCATGCCCAAGGACGTCGCCTTTGTACTCGACACCTCCGGCTCGATGGCCGGGCCCAAGTTGGAGCAGGCGAAAAAGGCGCTGCAATTCTGCGTGGAGAACCTGAATGAGGCCGACCATTTTGAAATCCTGCGCTTCTCGACCGAGGTGGAACCGCTTTTCGACAAGCTGGCCCCGGCGTCGAAGCAAAACCGCGCGCGCGCGAACAGCTTCATCAAGGAACTCAAACCCAGCGGCGGCACCGCCATCCATGACGCTCTCCACAAGGCCCTCGCCTTGCGTCCCGAAAAAGGAGAGCGTCCGTATGTCATTATTTTCCTGACGGATGGCCGGCCGACCGTGGGCATCACGGATGACGATCAAATCCTGGGCGGCGTCACCAAATCAAACCAGGCGAACACGCGCATTTTCTGCTTTGGCATCGGCACGGACGTGAACACGCATCTGCTTGACAAGAT
>WNFM01157209.1_pt1 | contig 14955 bp, 16 predicted proteins | sample 5400271 | NCBI WGS metagenome assembly WNFM01 (sample SAMN13153352, study PRJNA577476) | soil metagenome | isolation source: 60 cm saprolite on Douglas fir-dominated hillslope | place: USA:California | collected 2013-09-17 | reverse complement strand
AGCAGGAAGGACAGCGCGGAGCCGAACGGGATGTCGCGGGCCACCGCGAACTGGCTCTGGATCAGGTTGCCCACGTACATGGTCTGTCCGCCCCCCAGCAGGTCGGGTGCGAGATACGACCCGAGCGAGGGGATGAAGACCAGGAGGCATCCGGCGGCGATCCCGGGAGCGGTGAGCGGAATGGTGACCCGCCAGAGGGCGCGCAAGGGAGCGGCCCCGAGATCCGGCGCGGCCTCGAGCAGCGAGCGATCCAGCTTCTCGATGGACGCGTACAGGGGGAGGATCATGAACGGCAGCTCGCCGTACACCTGGCCGAGCAGCACCGCGAAATCGTTGTAGAGGAGGGGCAGGGGCGGGACCCCGAAGTGGCGGAGGGCCAGGTTCACGAGGCCCTCGGTCCGGAGGATGAAGATCCACGCGTACATCCGCACCAGGAAGCTCGTCCAGAAGGGCAGGATCACCAGCACGAGCAGCGCGCTCCGCCAGCGGGCGGGAGCCCGCAGGCCGATCCAGAACGCGACCGGATAGGCGACGATCAGGCAGAGCAGGGTGGTGATAAAGGCCAGCGCGAAGCTCTTGGCCAGGATCAGCAGGTAGAGCGGCTCCAGGGCGCGCACGTAGTTCGCGACAGTCAGGTCGCGGATCACTCCGCCGTACGCCGATCGTCGGCCGAGCGAAGCCACGAACATCAGGACCTGGGGCAGGGCGAAGAGCAGGAAGAGGACGAGCAGGCAGGGGACGATGAGGACGATCGCCTGCCGCCGGCTCCTCACGCGTCTTCCAACCGCAGCACGGCCGACGGAGGAAAGGTGACCGTCACCGGTTCTCCCCTCCGCCGGTCGCGGACCTCGGCCGCGCCCTCGGCCACCGTCAGCGTCTCGGCCCCGAAGGCGACGCGCCAGTCCGTGCGGTCGCCCAGGTACAGCTCGTCGTCCAACGTCCCGGCCAGACGGTTGACCCCGGCGTCCGTCTCGCCGGCTGCCGGACCCGGCCCCTCCAGGGTCATCCGCTCCGACCGCACGCCGATCGTTACCGCGGCTCCAGCCTTGTAGCCGCCGTCGGCCGCGGCGGCGAGCAGGGTCAAGCCTCCCCGGGTGCGAAGCATGGCCAGTCCCTCCGCGACCGACGTGACCGTGGCCTCGAGGATGTTCTTGACCCCCAGGAAGTCGGCCACGAAGCGGGTACGGGGCCGCCCGTAGAGCACCTCGGGGGCGTCGAGCTGCTCGATCCGCCCCTGGTTCATCACCGCGATGCGGTCGCTCATGAGGAGCGCCTCGTCCTGGTCGTGGGTCACGAAGACGAAGGTGATGCCCAGGCGCTCCTGGAGGTTCTTCAGCTCGACCTGCATCTCCTTCCGGAGCTTCATGTCGAGGGCGGCCATCGGCTCGTCGAGGAGCAGCACCTCGGGCTCCAGGACCACCGCCCGCGCGAAGGCCACCCGCTGCTTCTGTCCGCCGGAGAGCTGGTCGATGCGCCGCTCACCGAGGCCGGGAAGGCGGACCATCTCGAGGGCGCGGGCGACCCGTCCCGGGATGTCGGCCCCGGGGACGTGCTTCATCTCGAGGCCGAACCCGACGTTGCCGGCCACGGTGCGGTGCGGGAAGAGCGCGTAGTGCTGGAAGACCGTGTTCACGGGGCGCTCGTACGGCGGCAGGCCGGCCACGTCGCGGCCCGAGATGAGAAGGGCCCCGGCATCCGGTTGGTCGAAGCCCGCGAGCAGGCGCAGCAGCGTCGTCTTGCCGCAGCCCGAGGGACCCAGCAGGGTCAGGAACTCGCCGGGGCGGACCTCGAGGGAGACGTCGCGCAGGGCGTGGACGTCGCCGTAGGACTTGGAGACCGCCCGGACGGAAACCGCGCCGCGCATGAGCCCCGGCATTCTAGCCGAGCCGGTGCGGGGATCGACGGCTATTCGGTCAGCTCCGTGAGCGTCTCCTCGAGCTTCTCGAGCACCTCGTCCACCAGCTCGCGCGGGATGTTGAGGGCGGGCTCGATTCGGATCGTCTTGGCGTTGAGCAGGGTTCCCGCCACCAGCACGCCGCGCTTGAAGAGGCCGGCCGCCACCGCGTAGCCGAACTCGCTGTCCACGAACTCGATGCCGATCAGGAGGCCGAGCCCCCGCACCTCGACCAGGTGGTCGGCGAAGCGCCTCTGGATCCGGCGCAGCTCGGTGAGGAAGTACTCGCCGGTGGCCGCGGCCTGGCCGGGCAGGTCCTCCTCGAGGGTGACGTTGACGGCCGCGATGCCGGCCGCGCAGGCCAGCGGGTTTCCCCCGAAGGTCGAGGAATGGATGAACGGGTTGGGCTCGAGGACCTTCCAGATCTCGGGAGTGGACATGAAGGCGGAGAGCGGCATCACCCCGCCGCCGAGGGCCTTGCCGAGGCAGAGGATGTCCGGGACCACGTCCCAGTGCTCGACCCCGAACATCTTCCCGGTGCGCCCCATTCCGGTCTGCACCTCGTCGGCGATGAGCAGCACCCCGTGACGGGTGCAGACCTCCCGCATGCGCGGCCAGAAGTCGTCGGGGGGGACGATGGCCCCCGCCTCACCCTGCACCGGCTCCGCCACCACCGCGGCGATGGACATGCCCACCATCTCCGCCTTCTGGAGCTCCGCCTCCACCGCGGTGGCGTCGCCGAACGGCACGAAGTAGACGTCCTGCAGGAGCGGCTCGAAGGGCAGCCGGTACTCGCCCTTGCCCATCAGGGACAGCGAGCCGTACGACTTGCCGTGGAACCCGCGCACGCAGGAGATGAAGCCGGGCTTGCCGGTATAGAGCCGGGCCAGCTTCATGGCCCCTTCCACCGCGTCCGTCCCGTTCGAGATGAAGAAGCAGTCCTGGAGGTCGCCCGGGGCCAGCTCCCCGAGCAGCTCCGCCAGGGCGGCATGCGCTCGAGCTGCGACTTGACCGCGCGCACGATCTTGGGGTGGTTGATCCCGGCGGAGTAGATGCCGTAGCCGCCCAGGCAGTCGATGAAGCGGCGTCCCGTGATGTCCTCGAAGTGCGACCCCCGGCCGCTCCATTCGATGGCCGCGAACTGCCCGCCCTCGGTGACCGACTTGCGGTACTCCAGGTATCCCCGGTTGTAGTAGAGGCGGAAGTTGTCCAGGGTATCGGCCACGATCTTGCGCCGCCGGTAGTCGTTCAGCTTGTGGGCGTTGATGATGGCGAGCCAGCGCCGGCTCTCTTCGATGATCTTCTTGCGGATCATCTGGGCGCGGGCGGCGGTCCGCACCGCGGGGGAAGCCGCCTCGGGAGCGGCCTTGCGACTGCGTCGGGGCTTCGGGGCGGTGCTCTTCATCTCTCGGACGGCGAATCGACGAACGACGGAACGACGGACGGTGGTCATAGTCGTTCAGCTTGTGGGCGTTGATGATGGCGAGCCAGCGGCGGCTCTCTTCGATGATCTTCTTGCGGCTCATCTGGGCCTGGGCGGCCGTCCGCACCGCGGGGGCGCCCGGGTCGGGAGGGCCGGCCTTGCGACTGCGTCGGGGCTTGGGGGCGGTGCTCTTCATATCTCGCAGGGCGGCTCGACGAAGGACGGAACCACGGATGGTAGCCGCCCCCCTGGGAGAGGGTCAAGGCAACGGCCGGCCGAGGCCGTCCACCAGGATCAGGGACAGCTTCGAAAGCAGGAGATAGCCGGGGTTGTCGACGGTCCAGACGATCTCGGGCATGTCGTCGGTGGTGATGGCCATGGCGATCCGGCCGCGGTCCGAGTAGACGATCCCCACGTCGCTGCGCAGGCGGTCCAGGGCCCCCGGCTTGGTGGCGAGGGGCACCCCGATGAGCGACCGGCCGATCCCGTCGTGAGACTGCTGGCGCTTCAGGATCTCGACCATCTCCTGCGAAGCCTCCCTCGAGACGACCTCGCCCCTTTCCAGCTTCTCGAGGAGCGCCACCATCTCACGGGGGGTCGAGACGCCGAGGCCGAAAGGCTTGTTCGCGGGGTCGTCCGCGGCCCGGCTCGGTCCGCCCCCGCCGATCTTGCGCAGGGAGCGGGTGGCGGGGAGCCCGAGAAGGTCCATCCGCGCGTTGACCGCCTCGGCGGTGACGCGGTCGAGCACGAGGTTGGTGGCGGTGTTGTCGCTGATCGCGATCATGAGGTGGACGGCGTCGCGGAGGGTCAGGCGCAGGCCCGGGGCGAGCTCTCCCAGGATGCCGGCTCCCCCGACCTTGCTTTCCGGAGTCAGGACGACCGGCTCGTCCCAGCGGAGACGGCCCTCCGCCACCTGGGCGAAGGCCTCGACCAGGATAGGGACCTTGATCGTGCTCGCGGTGCGCACGCGGTCGTCGGCGCCGAAGCCGTACGTCTCGCCGGTGTCGAGGTTCTTGGCAAACAGGCTCACCCGGCCGCCGAAGCCCGCGATGGCGGCGGCGATCCGCGCCTCCGGGGCGAGGGGCGAGGCCACCTCCTCTTCGAGCCGGCGGAAGATGTCGAGGTACGCGTCCTCGGCCGGGGGCAACGCGAGCGGCTCGCCACGCTCCAGGGGCGCCCGGAGCAGCGGCAAGAGCCACGAGTCGTAGCCCGAGTCGTCGTCGGGGGAGACGAACGTGCTCTTGTACCAGGGCCGCCCGGGGAGCCCCGCGGGCAGGGCCCACAGCCGATCCGCGCGCAAGAGCCGCGCGTTGATCCGCACAAGGTCCTCGGCGCTCAGCCGGCCGGCCCCGAGGTCCGCAAGCCAGCCGTCGCGAGCCGCGCGGGCGTGCCGCTCGAACCGGCGCGCCGCCGCCTCGAGCCGGCCGAGGTCCGCCCCCGGGACCTGGCCGCGCGCCCGCTCGAGGAGCGCGCTCGCGTGGCGGCGGGTGTCCAGGCCATAGGCGGCGGGGTCGAGCGGCAGCACGTCCGCGTTCGCGAGGCGGGCCAGGAAGCGGGTCGTGACCTCCGTCACGAGCCGGGCCGACGCATAGTCCTCGCCCACGACCTTCCTGTACCAGGCGAGGTCGTCGTAGGCGGAGTGATAGGACGTGCCCTGGCTCCCCCGCGCGGAGAGCCCGGCGGAGGCGATGCCCACGTGACAGAGGAAGGCCACGTGGTCGGAGCCGCCGCCCAGGTCGCCCATCGCCGGCTGACCCGGCCGTTGCGGGTCCTCGCTGCGGGCGGTCCAGGCAGCGCCCACGGTTTGCCCGGCCGGGCCACTCGGCTGCGGGACCGCGGCCGCCACGTCGGCAATCAGCTCCTTCAGGGACGGCGAGGCGGAAGCCGTCAGCTCGAGGCCCAACGAAGCCGCATCGAGGTTCAGGTAGGCCACGGCCCCCCGGAGCAGCTCGGCGCGCCCCGCCTCCACCCACTCCGTCGAGCCCATGAGGCCGAACTCCTCGGCTCCCCAATGCGCGAACACCAGCGTGCGGTCGGGCGGGGCGCCGCGCTTCGCGGCTTCGGCAAAGGCCCGGGCCGCTTCGAGCACGACGATCGTCCCCGCGCCCGGGTCCGCCGCCCCGAACGTCCAGGCATCGTGATGGCTGCCCACGATGACCTTCTGTTCCGGGAAGCGCGCGCCGCGGAGCGTCGCCACGACACTCGCGGTCGGCACGATCCGCCGCTCCTGCTCGACGCGCAGCCGCACCCGCAGCGCGTCGCCCCCGGTCAGGCGGTAGGTAAAGGGCAGGCCGCCCTGCCAGCCCGCGGGCACCGGCTTTCCCGTCATGCGCGACAGGATCTCCTGCGCGGCCCGGAAGCCGATCGGCTGCACGGGGATCTTGGGCAGAGCCACCGCCGCAGGGTCGAGCCGCTCCGCCTCCTTCGTGGCGGGCACGAACGGCGTGAGGGCGTCGCCCTGGTAGGGCAGGGTCAGCAGGGCGCCCCGCTGGATCGCGCTCGGGTGGGCCCAGCCGCCCTCGGGGTACATCGGTCCGTCCACGTACCCGCCGCCGGCCGGGTCGGTGAAAATGACGAGGCCCGCCGCCCCCGCCTCCTCGGCGAAGCGCGCCTTGTAGCCGCGGAAGTTGCCGCCGTACCGGGCGAGAACGATCTGGCCCTGGACGGCCACCCCGAGCGCCTTCAGCCGGGCGAAGTCGTCCTTGGTGCCGTAGTTCGCGTAGACCACGTGACCGCTGGCCTCCCCGCTGCCGCTCCAGGCGTTCCAGCCGATGCCGATCTCGCGGTGGCCGCTCCAGGGATCTTCGGGGAGCACGTCTTCCTTCAGGGCCAGGCGGCGCCTCACGGGTGAGACGACCTCGAGCTCCGCGCGCACCGGCCGGGGGAGGTAGAGCCAGACCTCGTGGGTCTCGACCTCGAGGCCCCACTCGCGGTGCGCCCGGGCGAGGGCCTCGATGAGCCGCCGGTCTTCCGGTGTGCCCGCCACATGCGGCTCCCCCGCGCAGAGCTCGTGGAACGCGCGCAGGCGCTTCGCCTCGATGCCGGCGACGAGGGCCGACTCCAGCTCCCGCTCCGCCGCGCGGCGCTCGGAGCGGAAGAAGCGAAGCGGGTCCTCCGCGGACGCGGGGACCGCGGCGAGCAGCAGCGCGACGAGGGCCACCGCCCTCCGGGCTTGGGACATAATGAGGGAGCAGCCACCATGGAACGCGACACCCGCCAACGGCGCGCGATCCGGCAGGTCTTCGAGAACAGCGGCCGTCCCTTGAGCCCCCAGGAGGTCCTGGCCGGCGCCCACCGCCACGCTCCCACCCTGGGAGTCGCCACCGTCTACCGAAACCTGAAGGCCCTCGTGGACGAGGGCTGGCTGGTGGCGGTGGAGGTGCCCGGCGAGCCCGCCCGCTACGAGCCGGCCGGCAAGCGCCACCACCACCACTTCCGTTGCCGACGCTGCGACCGGCTCTTCGAGCTCGAGGGGTGCCGCAAGCCGGCCTCCCGGGCGCCCAAGGGCTTCGTGGTGGAGTCCCACGAGCTGCTGCTGTACGGGCGCTGCGCGTCCTGCGCCTAGACGCCGCTCCACCGCCGTTGGGCTTGTCATTGTTGAGACGATGTTATCATCTGCTGGCCGGCGGGCGGCCGGCGGAAAGGGTGCCGTGTCCCGAAAGGCGCCGTCCCTCCATCGCTTTGCGCGCGGCACCGCCCTCCTCCTGTCGCTCGCCGCGCCCGCCTGCGGCCCTCGCGAGCCGCCGCCGCCCCGCGTCGCCGCCTCGATCTTCCCTCTCTACGACATCGTGCGGCGCGTGGCCGGGAGACGGCTCGAGGTGGACCTCGTCCTCCCGCCCGGCCACACCGATCACTCCTTCGACCCCAGGCCGCAGGACGTGGCGAAGCTGGCCGACGCGCAGATCATCTTCGCGGTGGGCCTGGGGCTCGACGGCTGGGTGGCCGAGATGGCGAAGAACGCCGGCGCGGGCAAGGGGCGGGTGTTCGACGTGGGACCGCTCGTGGACCCGATCCTGGTGCCGGAGCGGGTCCTCCGTCTGGCCGAGGGAGAAGGCGCGGGCGGCCACGGGCACGGAGTGGAGAGCCCGATCGACCCCCACTTCTGGCTCGACCCGGTGCGCGCGGCACGCGCCACCGACGTCATCGTGGCCGCGTTGCAGAAGCTCGACCCCGGGGAAGCGCCCTTCTACCGGATCCGCGGAGACGACCTGAAGCGCTCCCTCGAAGCGCTGCACCTGCGCATCGGACGGCGTAGCGTCGCCTGGACGCACCGCACGCTCGTGACCTTCCACGGCTCGATGTACTACTACGCGGATCGCTACCGCCTCGAGGTGGCGGCGGTGGTGGAGCCGGTTCCGGGCCGCGAGCCCACGGCCCGCTACATGGCGAACGTCCTGGACGCGATCCGGAAGGCCGGGGTGGTGGCGCTCTTCTCCGAGCCCCAGCTCGACTCGCGGGCCGCCCGCGCCATCGCGGGCGAAGCGGGCCTGCCCCTCTACGAGATCGACCCCGTCGGAGGATCGCCGGGAGTGGACACCTACGAGAAGGTGCTCGACCAGGTCACGGACGTGCTGGACAAGGCATTGCGATGACCCCCGGCGGGGCGGCCCTCCTGGCTCGCGACTTGACCCTCACCCTCGGCCACAAGCGCGTGCTCGACGGCGTGTCGCTCGAGGTGCGCAGGGGCGAGTTCATCTGCCTCTGCGGACCGAACGGAGGCGGAAAGACCACGTTCCTGAGGGTCGTGCTGGGCCTGGCCCGTCCGGATTCGGGCTCGATCGAGGTGCTCTCCGGCTCCCCCGAGAATGCCCGTGGGCGCATCGGGTACCTGCCCCAACGCAAGTCGTTCGTCCAGGACTTCCCGGCCAGCTCCGCCGAGGTGATCCTGGCGAACTTCCGAGGCGCCTGGCCGCTTCGCGTCGGCGCGAAGGACCGGGAGCGCGCCGGCGCCGCCCTCGCGCGGGTCGGCGGCGAGGACCTCATCGACAGGCCGCTCCGCGGGCTCTCCGGCGGCGAGACCCAGCGGGTCTTCCTGGCCCGGGCTCTCGTGATCGAGCCGGAGCTCTTGCTCCTCGACGAGCCGACGGCGGGGGTTGACGCCAGGGGGCGGGCCGAGTTCCTCGATCTCCTCGCCGGGGTGGCGGACCGGGAGGACCTGACGGCGGTCCTCGTGACCCACCACCTCGCGGCGGTGCGGCAGCTCGCGGATCGGGTGGCCTACCTCGACGGCCGGCTGGTCGCCTGGGGCCCCCCCGAGGAGGCCCTCGCCGGCCTCGAGCACGAGGCGGCCTTCGCGACGCAGGACCACGACCACGATCGGCCGCGGCTCTGCGAGGAGGACTGACGGTGGATTTCCTCACGGAGCCCCTCGCGCAGGGCTTCATGCGCCGGGCCCTCCTGGCGGGGACCGTGATGGGCGGAGCGGGAGGGCTCCTGGGCGTCTTCATCGTGCAGCGTGGCCTGTCGTTCCTTTCCGACGGCCTCGCCCACGCGACGTTCGGCGGCATGGCCCTGGGCCTCCTGGTGGGGGCTGGCCTCGATCAGGCCATATGGGTGGCCCTGCCCTTCACGGTCCTGGTCGCGGTGGCCATCAACGCAGTCAGGCGGCGCTCCCGCCTGGGGAGCGACGTGGCCACCGGCGTCTTCTTCGCCTTCGCCTTCGCCCTCGGCGTGCTCTTCCTGGGGCTCCGGCCGGCGAAGGACAGCGTGAACGTCGAAGCGCTGCTCTTCGGCAGCATCCTCGCGATCTCCCCCGAGGTCCTGCTCGCCATGCTTCTGGTCGCCGCCGTCACCGTGGCGGGCCTGACCTTCTACTGGTCACGCCTGGCCTATGCGACCTTCGACCCCGAGCTGGCCGGGCTCTCGGGAGTGCCGGTGGCCGCCCTCGAATACCTGCTGCTCGTCCTCACCGCCTGCGTGGTCGTGGTCGGGGTGAAGACGGTCGGGGTGATCCTGGTGAGCGCCTTCATCGTGATCCCGGCCGCCACCGCGACCCTGCTCGGCGGTACCCTCGGCCGGATCGGCCTCCTGGCGGTGGCGCTCGGGGTCACGGGCAGCGCGGTCGGGCTCCTCGCCTCGTACCACTTGAACGTGGCCAGCGGCGCCACCATCATCGTGACCCTGGCCCTGGCGTTCTTCCTGGCGCTCCTCCGGCGCGGGCGCTGATCAAGCCGCCCTCGGGGCGGATGCTAGACTTCGAGGCGACGTGCGCCACCGCCTCGAGCACCTGATCTTCGAAGCCATCCGCTGCCTGGTGCGCCTGCTCCCGCGGAGGACGCTGCTCAAGGCCGGCGAGGCCGCCGGCCGCCTGGCGTTCCGGCTGGATCGCCGTCGCCGCACGGTGGCCCTCGACAACCTGGCCGCCGCCTTCCCGGGGATCGCACCCGCCGAGGCGTACCGCATCGCGCGCGACGCTTTCGCGTTCTTCGGCCGGTACCTGTTCGACCTGGTGAGCTGCCTGCCCGCTCTTCCCCCCGGGCGGATGGCGAGCTTCGAGTGCCAGGGTTTCGAGCACGTGGTGGCCGCTCATGCCGAAGGCAAGGGAGTGCTCTACTTCACCGGCCACTTCGGGGGCTGGGAGCTGATGGCCATGGCCCACGGCGCGCGGGGCTACCCCGTCGGGGTGATCGCCCGCCGGCTCGACAACCCGCACCTCGAGGCCGAGATCCTCGCCCTGCGCGCTTCCACCGGGAACTTCGTGATCGAGAAGCGCGACGGCTTTCGGCCGATGCTCAAGGCCCTGCGCGAGGGGAAGGGAATCGCGATCCTCATCGACCAGAACGTCAGCGCCGACGAGCGCGTCTTCGTGGACTTCTTCGGCAGACCCGCCGCCACCACCCCCGCCCTCGCCCTGCTGCACCTCAAGACGGGGGCTCCGCTCCTGCCCGTCTTCGCGATCCCCCTGCCGGGCGACCGCTACCGCTTCCGCTTCGGGCCCCCCGTCGAGGTGCGGCTCACCGGCGACCGCAAGGAGGACGTGGTGGGCGTCACCCAGGCCTGCACGCGGGTGCTCGAAGACGCCGTGCGTGAGCACCCGTCTCTCTGGCTCTGGATGCACCGCCGCTGGAAGACGCCGCCCCCGTGAAGGATGCGGCCCGGCATCAGCGCCGGACAGAGGCCCTCCGCGTCCTCCTCGAGGGGAGCCCGCTCGAGCCCGACGAGCCATTCCCCTGCCCCTACCTGCCCGGCCGCGCGGCTCGGCAGATCCTCCTGCGGCCGCCCGCCTTCACCCCGGGCCTCTACCACGCGTTCCTCGACCTGAACTACCGCCGGCTGGGCGGGCTCGTGTACCGGCCCGCCTGCGACGGATGCCGCGAGTGCCGGTCGCTGCGCGTGCTCGTGGACGAGTTCCGGCCCTCCCGCGGGCAACGCCGCTGCCTCGCGCGGAACGCCGACGTGTCGGTGGAGATCGCCGACCCCGAGCCGACCGACGAGAAGCACACGCTCTACCGGCGCTACCTGAAGAGCCGCCACGACGGCCAGATGAGCGGCAGCCGCGAGGAGTTCCGGTCGTTCCTCTATGCGGCGCCGCCCCTGACCCGTGAGTGGGTCTATCGCGCGGAGGGACGGATCATCGGGGTGGGCATCGCGGACGTCGAGCCCCAGGCGCTCTCCGCCGTCTACTTCTACTTCGACCCCGACGAGGCGGCCCGCTCGCCCGGGGTGCTGAACGTGCTGTTCCTGATCGACGAGTGCCGCCGGCGCGGCCTGCCCTTCCTCTACCTCGGCTACTACGTCGCGAGGAGCCCGACCATGGCCTACAAGGCCGGCTATCGGCCGAACGAGGTGCTGGGCGACGACGGACGCTGGCGACCTGGGACGAGCCGGTGATCGAGGCCTGGCGGCAGAGGTTCAACCGGGGCTACTCGGAGGACGCGTTCCTCCGGGTGCTTCGTGCGGTGGAAGACGAGATCGGGGGACCCATCCCGTTCCGCCTGGCCGAGTCGCCGATCTTCCTCCCGGGAGCCCTCGTGGACGAGATGCGGCAGGCCACCGAAGCGATCCTGGCGGAGATCTTCGCCCATCCCGAATACGCCGATCGCGTGCGCCGCCACGTGCCGCCGGAAGCGTTCCTGCCGACGACGAGCGCTCACCCACCGTTCGTGCAGTGCGATTTCGCGCTGGCGGAAGGCGACTCTGGCCGTGTCGTCCCCCGCGTGATCGAGATCCAGGGCTTCCCCTCGCTCTACGCTTTCCAGCACGCCCTCTCCCGGGCTTACCTGGACGCGTTCGCGCTGACCTCGGAGCTGAGCTTCCTGGGCCGAGGCCTCGACGAGGCCGGTTTCCTGGCCCTTCTCAAGCAGGCGGTGCTCGGCGGCCACGACCCGGAGACGGTCGCCCTCGTCGACGTGCACCCTTGGGCTCAGGGGACCTGGCCCGACTTCCGGCTCACCCAGAAGCTGCTGCCGGGCCTCGCGGTGGTGAGCGCCACGGAGATTCTCCGGCGCGGCGAGCGGCTCTTCTATCGGGCGGGCGACCGCGAGGTCAAGATCGCCCGCATCTTCAACCGGCTGGTGTGGGAGGACGTGCGGCACGTGGAGAGCGAGATGGCGTTTCGCCTCGGCGAGCCCCTCGACGTCGAGTGGGCCGGGGAGCCCGGCTGGTTCTTCCGGTTGAGCAAGCTCGTGCTCCCCCTCGTGAGCCACCCGAGCATCCCGCGGAGCTACTTCCTCGACGAGCACCCGGTGAGGGAGGCCGACCTCCACCGCTACGTACTGAAGCCGCTCTTCTCGTTCGCCGGGAGGGGGCTCGTCCTCGACCTCGACGAGCAGGCGCTCGCCGCCATCCCCGAGGCGGAGCGCGCGAGCTGGGTCCTGCAGGAAAAGGTCCGTTACGCGGACGTGCTGAAGACCCCGGACGGCAGCCGCGTCCGCTGCGAGGTGCGTCTCATGTTCCTGTGGCTGGACCGCCCGGTCCACGTCCTCGTCCTGCCCCGGTTCAGCCGCGGACGATTGATGGGGTGCGCCTTCAATACCACAGACCCCTGGACAGGCCATGGGGTCGGCTTTTGGCAGGGATAACGGGCTGCGAGCGGATTCACCTCGGCGGAGCGAGCGGGGGTTTCAGGGGATGCGGCGCAGCACCCCTTGGGCAACGAGCTGCGAGCGCAGCCGAATTCACTTCGGCGGAGCGAGCGGGGGTTTCAGGGGGTGCGGCGCAGCACCCCCTGACTCAATTACGCCCTCGGGACTCATGCGACCGAGCCAGAGGAGCCGGTACATCCGGAAGTCACCGCGCAGGGACCAGAGCGGGTGGGTGAAAGTGGCGGGCTTGTTCCGCTCGAAAACGAAGTGCCCGACCCACGCGAAAGCGTAGGCGGCCAGGACGCCCCCCAGGAGCCAGACCGGCGAGCGAAGGACGGCCAGGCCGAGGCACGCGAGGACCAGCGTGGTGCCGACGAAGTGGAGCCCGCGGTTCACGGGGTGGCGGTGCTGGGCCACGTAAAACGGCCAGAACTCCTCGTAGGACTCGATCCGCTTGTTCATGATCGGCCTCCGCCGCTCCCCCTATATTATCCTCCTCCAGTCTGACCACCTGGCCCCGGCTCGACTCGCCGAGGGGTGGGCTACGGGAGAAACCATGAAAGCGAAGATCGCCGGCGCCGAGATCGAGTACGCGGTCGCGGGCCGGGGGCCCGCCGTGCTCCTTTTCCACGCGTTTCCCCTCGGCCTCTTCATGTGGGACGGCCAGGCGGAGGCCCTCGCGGACACCCACCAGGTGATCCGCTTCGACGCGCGCGGCTTCGGCGCGTCGCCTCCCGGAGGCGCCCTCCTCACCATGGAACGCATCGCCGACGATGGCGCCGCCCTGCTCGACCACCTTGGCGTGAGCAGGGCGGTGGTGGGTGGCTGTTCCATGGGCGGCTACGCGGCATTCGCCTTCGTGCGGCGACACGCGGACCGCTTGAAGGGACTCGTGCTCCAGGACACGAAAGCAGGGGCGGACAACGAAGACGCGCGGAAGGGCCGCGCGACCCTCGCGGAGAAGGTGCTGCGGGAGGGGGCCGGCGCCGCCCTGGACGCGTTCCTGCCCCGACTCCTGGGCGAGACGACGCAGAAAGAACACCCGGAGGTGGTCGCCCGGATCCGCGAGAGAATCCTCGCCGCGTCTCCCCGCGGCATTGCCGACGCGCTGGCCGGCCTCGCCGCCCGCGCCGACTCCTCCCCGACCCTGCGGGAGATCCGCGTGCCCACCCTCGTGGTCTGCGGAGCCGAAGATGTGCTCACGCCGGTGGCCGAGTCGGAGGCGATGCGGAAGGCGGTGCCGGGCAGCCGGCTGGAGGTGATCCCGAAAGCGGGCCATCTCTCGAACCTCGAGGCCCCTGCCCCCTACAACGCGGCCCTGCGGTCGTTCCTGAACGGCCTGCCATCCTGAAGCTCTCGACCAGCCGCGATCTGTTCGGGCTAGACATTAATAATATCGATTGATACAACAATAATAATGAACTGGACAGATTGATAGCCCCCCGCGTACCCTTACCCTGTAGGGGGGACCCATTGATGCAGACGACAGGCAGTTCCAAACAGTACCTGCTGGCCAGCGACTTCGACCAGACCTTGAGCTTCAAGGACTCGGGGATCGTGCTCTCCGAGCTGCTCGGGACCTCGGGCTTCGAGGAGAAGGTGGCGGGCCTCGCGCGCATCAACCTCGTGCAGCAGGGAGGCGAGCTCGCGTACCTGCTGCTGCACGACCCCGAGTACCGGCAGGTGCGCCGCGAGCACCTCGTGGAGGTGGGCAAGCGCATCCGCCTGAAGCAGAACATCGGCCGGCTGGTCGACATCCTCGGGGGCGGGATCCCCGGCCATCACTTCTCGTTCTACGTGGTGTCGGCCGCCCCGGAGGAAGTCGTGCAGTCCGCCCTCGAGGGGATCGTGCCCCCCGAGCACATCCACGGCACCCGCCTCCACTACGACGCGGCGACCGGCGAGATCGAGGCGATTCGCCGCGTCTCGGCAGGCTATGGAAAGGTGGCGGTGCTGTCCGAGCTTCAGGCGGAGCTGCACGTGAGCCCCGACCGCCTCGTCTACGTGGGAGACGGCAGCTCCGACATCCACGTGATGCTCCACGTGAACCGCCTCGACGGCTACACGATCGCGGTCTCCGAGAACCCTTACCTCGCCCCCATCGCACGGCGCACGATCCTCTCGGAGGACGCCCTCAGCGTGCTGGTGCCCATCCTGGAGGACATCGTGGGCTGGGACGCGCTGCGCGTCCGCGCCTTCTTCGAGAAGCACGGCCTGCAAATCCAGGAGTGGGGCAAGGTGCACACCGACTTCCTGACCATCCGCGAGAACCCGCCCGACGCCCTCCCCGCGTGAGCGCCATCGACGCCATCGGCTGGGCGGCCACCGCGCTCTTCGCCGCCTCCTACTTCTGCAGGGAGCCGACGGCCCTGCGCCGCACCCAGGCCCTGGCCGCCCTCGTGTGGATCGCCTACGGCGTGGCCTTGAAGTCGGCCCCCGTGATCGTCGCCAACGTGGTGGTGGCGACCCTTGCCGGCTGGTCCTCGCGGCCGACGCCGCCTCTTGACTTTACCCGGCGGAAGTCCGCCGGGTAAAATGGTCTGCGCTGGGTGTCCGCGCTGCAAGTTCGCAGCGCGACCGCGAGTCCTTTCGCCCATCGCCTGAGAAGTGGCGGG
>WNFM01263469.1_pt1 | contig 14957 bp, 14 predicted proteins | sample 5400271 | NCBI WGS metagenome assembly WNFM01 (sample SAMN13153352, study PRJNA577476) | soil metagenome | isolation source: 60 cm saprolite on Douglas fir-dominated hillslope | place: USA:California | collected 2013-09-17 | reverse complement strand
GCATGTCCGCTAAGTGCCAAGAGCGGACATCGCCAGCCACCTATTCGATCACGTCAGCCCGGGCGAGCACGGACGATGGCACAGTGAGGCCGAGGGCCTTGGCGGTCTTGAGATTAATCACCAGCTCGTAGTTTGTCGGCGCCTGGACGGGAAGCGCGGCCGGCTTTTCCCCTTTGAGGATGCGGTCGACATAGTTGGCCGCACGCCGATATGGGGTGGTGTTGTCCGGTCCATAGGACATGAGGCCACCTTCGGCCACATAGACGCGGAAAGCGTAAATTGCGGGCAATCGAAGACGAGCAGCCAATGCGATGATCATGTCGCGATGAGTGCGCGCCAGCCTGCTCGATGTCACGATCAACCCGCCATTCGGATCGCGCGCAAAAGCCGTGAGGTCGCGCTCGATCGCGTCAGTGTCAGCCGCATCGATTGGCCTTACATCGATGCCAAGCGACGGTGCGATTGCCTGAACTGCTCCGAGTTGTCCTCCACCGCTTCGCGCGGTGGGATCCCGGATCACTGCCACTCGAGTGATCTTCGGCGCAATTTCCTTAAGTATCTCTAGCCATTTTGCGCTGATACCGAATTCGAACTGAGTAAAGCCAGTCGTGTTACCGCCGGGACGCGCCAAGCTCGCGACCAGCCCGCCGCCAACAGGATCTGTGACGGATACGAACACAATAGGCACGGTCCGGCTTGCTCGCTGCAAGGCTGCAACGATTGTCCCGCCAGCGCCTAAAACTATATCCGGCCCCCTCGCGATCAAGTCTTTGGCGTAGGTGCGCAGAGCTTCGACCTCAACGTCTCCCGCCTGAAAATCAAAGATGACGTTTTGGCCCTCAATCCAGCCGAGCTTCTTAAGCTCGTCGTGGAAGGCGTCGAGTTGCATCCGACCTTCTGCGTCGTCCTTCTGATAGTCATGTAATATGCCAATTCGGCGCGGCCGTGCGGATTGTTGCGCAGCCGCAATCAGCGGCCAGAAAGCTACGCCGCCGCCGAGAACACCAAAGAATTCCCTCCGCCTCATGTCACGCCCCCCAGTGTCCTGGGATCGTAGCCGCTCAGCACACCGGAGGGGAATAGACATGTCGGCTTTGGGTCAAAAGCAGACATTATGCGGACGCCATGTCCGCTTTACCCCCAAGCAGACATGTCCCTGGGCAATTGTCTTTCCAACGGATCGAGAGCGTCGACCGCAAAATTGCCCTTTAAAATCTGCTTACCAATTTGCTCCGAAATGCGACCGCCGCCTTAGCATAGACCAAAGGACTTTGGTCGAGAACTGTCGCGCTATGCAGGTATTGGCTGAGCGCCTGAATGCAAACATTCTACAAATTTTTGATGAGTGGCTTGCGTGCGGTATGGAGCGAATATTTTTTCGTAGCCGCTGCTCTATTCTTGACTGTTTGCGCCGGTGCCAATGTGATTGGGCAGGTCCTGAGATAAGTCATGCAAGACCGTCGTAACCGGGAACGTCGCAGAACCCCGCGCTCGCGCGTCCTTAAGGGCGCGAAGGTCATTATTGGCAAATCTTCGGTAATAGATTGCGTCGTGCGGAACGTGACGAATACCGGCGCACGCATCGGCATACCAAATACGGTCGATCTTCCGGAAGTCTTCGATCTTACGTTTGACGGCGGCTATTCATTTCGCAGCTGCCAAGTTAAATGGCGGTCGATAACCGAAACGGGCGTGCAATTTGTTTAAATGCAATGAAACCAGAGCCCTCGGAAAGCCCTGCGTCCGCTTTGTGCCACAAGCGGACATGATGATGAGGCCGCGTGATGTCCGCTCTTACCGCAAAAGCGGATACTCTTCGCGCTCTAGCGCCAGTGTTCGGTGTAGATCGCGACTTGGGCCGCGGTGGGGCCGTATCGCCTAATTCAGCCCAAGCGTGATATGGATGACCTGAGCCTCGCGTCTTGTACTCATTCGGCATCCGCATTTCTCGAATAGCCTCAACATCGGAATGTTCTCGGGCAAGACCTCCGCGACCAATTCCTGGAGTCCGGCGTCACGAGAGATCGCAGCGAGATGGCGCATCAATGCCGCGCCGACACCCTGCCCCTGATACTCGTCGATAACAGCGAAGGCGACCTCGGCTTTGCCGGGCTGCACGAGGATATAGCGACCGCCACCGACGATCGTGGCCCGCCTATCTTCCTCGACAACCGCGAGCAAGGCCACGTGGTCTACGAAGTCGACGTTCACGAAGAAGTCGGTTTCCTGGTCAGTAAGTCCGCGTTTTACAGCAAAGAAGCGGCGGTAGAGAGACTGGGGGCTGACGCGGTCGACTGCTCCTAAGAGATCCGACCGGTCTTCCGGTCTGAGCGCGCGGATTTCGACGCGGCGTCCGTCGCGCAATGTCTCAATCGCCGAATACTTGGCCGCATCGACCATGGCTCACAACTCCAAATCCGAATGAAGATGTTCCACTCTTCGAGGCAAAGGAAAATCTGCCGGCTAGGATGCTCATTGTTTGCAGGGTTAAATCTCCCGTTGCCGGCAAAGCATAGCCGTCGCTTGCTCAGTCATCGCAAACGCACAACGTCACGCGCTCCGTTGAAAAGTTTTGTTCTGGCGGCGATCGGCCGCTATAACATCGAGCGTGTGCTCGGCAATCATAAGTTCTTCGTCGGTTGGGATTACACAGAGCTTCACGCGGCTTCCCGGGCGCGAGATGAGCGACTTTCGGTCAATATTTGCTTTTGCATCCAGTTCTGCCCCGAGCCAAGCGAGCTTTTCTGCGATCCGTGAGCGGATCCCCACCGAATTCTCCCCAATCCCCGCGGTGAATACGAAGGCATCAAGGCCGCCAAGCGCCGCTGCCAGCATTCCGGTATAAAGACCAATGCGGTACACAAAATAATCAACGGCGAGTTTGGCGCCGGGCTCATCGCCCGTCTCAAGAACGCGCATGTCATTGCTGATGCCAGAGAGGCCTTTCAACCCGCATTCGCCGTATAGAAATTTCTGGACGGCTTCAGCGCTCATTCCTTTTTCCGAAAACAGATAAAGAACAACGCCTGGATCGATTTGGCCGGGCCGCGTCCCCATCGGTAGCCCATCGAGCGCCGTGAACCCCATGGTGCTTTCGACGCTTCGACCATCCAGCAAGGCGCACATGGAAGCGCCGCTTCCTAGGTGCGCAACAATCACCCGGGATTTCACAGTTTCTGGAAAAAGCTCCTGCATCCGCCTTGCAACAAATTCGTATGACAGTCCATGGAATCCATAACGACGTACGCCTTCCTTGTATAATTGCTCGGGAATAGCAAAGTGATCCGCGACCGCGGAATGGCCTCGGTGAAACGCTGTATCAAAGCAAGCAACCTGAGGCAGTTCAGGATGGCTCTTAAGGATTGACCTTATCGGTGCCAGGTTATTGGGCTGGTGCAGCGGAGCGAGCGGAATATAGCGCTCCAACTCCTCAACGACCGTATCGTCGATAAGCACTGGCCGGCTGTATGCAGGGCCGCCATGGACAACGCGGTGACCGACGGCAACGAGATTCAATTTCTGTGATGTGCGGAGCCACGCCCCAGCTTCCCGAATTGCTCCGGGCACATCGGACACGAGGTCTGTTGCGTAGGATTGATCGATGAGTGTGGTATCGTCGGTCCCTTGGGCCCGCAGGCATGGCCGAGTTCCGATGCCGTCCATCTGCCCTTTTATGAGCCTTTTAAGTCGAGATTTTCCGCCGGCTTCGAAGACCTGAAATTTTACGCTCGATGAGCCTGCATTGACGACAAGTATCGTGTCCATGGTGATCACGCTGCCGGCAGAGCCGCATTGCGCCGGCGAGCATCCGCGAAAAGCACAGCAGCTGCGCAAGAAGCCATTCTCGCGCGCACAGAATCAGCACGCGACGTCAAAATAATTGGAACCCGTGCACCCAAGACGAGTCCCGCCGAATCCGCTTTCGCCAGAAATGTGAGATTTTTCGCCAGCATATTGCCGGCTTCGAGATTCGGTACCACCAAAATTTGCGCACGCCCCGCGACTTCCGACCGAATACCTTTTATTTTGGCAGCTTCCGGATCGATCGCATTGTCGAAAGCAAGCGGGCCATCAAGCAGCCCGCCGACGATTTGGCCGCGATCGGCCATCTTGCACAGCGCTGCTGCTTCGATAGTGGAAGGTATTTTCGATGTGACGGTCTCGACCGCTGAAAGGATGGCAACACGCGGCACGCCGAGGCCTACTTGTGTGAAAAGATCGATCGCATTTTGGATGATGTCGCGCTTTACATCTAGATCGGGAAATATATTGATCGCAGCATCGGTGATGAAAAGAGTCTCAGAGTAACTCGGAACGTCCATGATGAAAACGTGGCTTATGCGGCGAGCCGTTCGCAAACCGGTCTTGCTCGAAGTCACCTCGCGCATGAGTTCGTCGGTGTGCAGGCTACCCTTCATCAGCAATTCACCTTTGGATTCGTGAATGAGCCGAACGGCCTTGGCGGCGGCTGCGTCGCTGTGAGGCACATCGACGATCTCGATACGGCTGATGTCCAGATCAAGCTCGCGTGCCACAGCAGATATCTTTGCAGAGGGTCCAACGAGAATCGGAACGATGATACCAGCTTCGGCTGCTTCGATAGGGCCGCGCAGCGATGTCTCATCGCAAGGGTGTACGATGATAGTCAAAGCGGGCGGTACCTGCTTAGCCCGCGCGATGAGCCGTTCGTATTTCGAGAGAGGCGCATGGGCGCCCGGGCTGATCGCCATGATCTCGTCGCTTTGTCTGGTGGCCATCTTGATTCTCTCGGCGCTTTATCAGGACGCTTTTGCCTTCGCCCCTTTTGGAACCTCGCGAAGTTGCGCGCGGTTACCGTCGGTCTCGAGGCCGAACAGCGACGCGACTTCGCTCAATCTTTTCTTGTCTTCAGTGGACAATTCGCCGCGCGCACTCAACACCTGTTTGATGAGGTCATGGCCCTTTTCGCGGGTTTCTATTTCGGGTGGCAACATCGAAGGAATTGCGGCAAGCGCCGCTTCTTCGTCGATCAACAGGATGTTGAACTGCTCGCGCACCAGCGCCTTGAAGTCCGCGATCGGCATGTCGGCGTGCGCCTTGCGGATGCGGCGAGCCATTTCAAAGCCTCGCTCGTCAATAGCGGCGCGATTCATCCCCGCATAAAGGAGGCCGCGAATGATGGCTGCACGAAGGCCGCCGGCGGGAATACGCGATTTTAGTTCGGCAATACGTTTTTGCAGAAGCTCGCGATGTAGCGGATTCTTGGTCGCTTTTCGCAAGCGATTTGTTGCGGCGGGATCGATGCCCACCGCGGCTTGGAGCGTCGGCGAGTCATAAATTTCAAAGAACATCCGCTCAGACAATGTCTCGCTTGCTTCGCGCCATGCGTCTAGCGCAGTGACGATCTGGTTGGAGAAATTCTCTTGCATTGCGACAAAGGGATTATCGCTGGCCACGCTTTTCCTGTTCTCGCGAACTTGTCCAGCAAGCGCAGCAACCGAAGCCATCGCCGGGTTTTGGTCGGAGAAGAGCTCGTATTGCAGGCGCAGGGGATGGAGTTGTCGTATCCAGTCCGCCACCGGGGCGCTCACGAAAGCCCGCACCATCGGCTGCACAAAGGTGCGGTAGACGGAAAGATTTATTTCGGACACGCGTGCAGCTGTTGCGAAACAACGCTCGTCGGCGACGTCGTTACCGCCAAGCGCGCGGATGTCGTCGAGCGTTCTCGCTTCGCACCGCATCACCCAATTTCCGCTCGCGAGGTCCGGGTTGGCGGTCTCCGCGGTCTTGTCCTCGAAGATCGCCTCGTAGAGGCCGGGCGGCAGGGTATCGATCAGGTCGATATTGCTCGAAAACTCTCCATGCTCCTTTTTCGCAACGCCGGCGGAAACGAAGATGCCAAGATGACCGACAGATTCATGAATAGTGTAGACAATGGTCTGTCCGCAGGACCGGATGTCGTCAACGTTCTCGTACAGATCGAGAATCCAATCGAGTGCTTGCTGCGGCGGCGTAATATTGTCGCCCTTCGAGCAGAATACCACGATTGGCGAGCGGATGTTTCGCAGGTCGATCGCAGTGCCGTCCGATGTTTGAATTCGCCCCGCGGCGAGATTGTTGCCGATGAACAGTTCGTCAACGATGAACTGGATTTCCTCCGCGTTTAGGTTGACGTGGCCTCCCCACCACTTCTCGAATCCAAGATAGCGCGGGGCTTCCGTGTCGATCTTCGAATAGAGACTGTATTGCTTTGTCCAAAGCGTGTTCGCCGGATTCTGATTCTCGAAATTCTGCACCAATCCGGCACCATCGAACTTGCCGTGGCCGAGGTCGCTCGCAAGCGCGGCCAGCCAACTGCCGCCCAGCAACCCACCCGAATAGCGCATGGGATATTTGCCGTGCACGCCCGCCCAGTACGAAAGGGGCGATCCGGCGACGATGATGGGACCGAACAATTCCGGGCGAAGAGCGGCAAGCATCATGATTGCCCAGCCCGCCTGGCAATTTCCGATCACGCAAGGTTTGCCGCTGGCTTGCGGATGCGCAGCCGTGACTTTTTCAATGAATATCGCTTCGGCGCGAGCGATGTCCTCGATGGTTTGTCCCGGAACGGGATCCGGAAGAAAACCGACGAAATAACAAGGATGGCCGGCCTTTAACGCAACGCCGATTTCACTGTCGGCTTTGAAACCACCGATGCCAGGGCCGTGCCCGGCGCGCGGGTCCACGACAATGAAGGGCCGCAGCTTCGGATTGATCTCAACGCCTGTTGGCGGAACAACCCGCACGAGACCATAGTTCACGGGCCGCTCGAGCGTACGTCCGTCGACGACCAGCTCAACTTTGTAGTCGAGCACATGCGGAGCGCTCTCCGCCATGTGTTCGCGGTATTGGTTTCCGCGCTGACGCATCACATCCAACAACAAAACGCTGCGCTGGGCGGCGTCGATCGCGTACTCCATCGCGGGCGCAAATATGCCAAACGGCGTTACGTTCGACTCCGTAATGGAAGAGTTTTTTTGTGGTGACGACATTGTTGCGTTCCTTCCATTTCTTGCGACCCACCGGTTGGGGGATCGATACAAAGCCACTCACCCAAAGCCGCATTAATCGGCTTCAATCGGGTATCGGGATCCCCGAGGGCGCTTCGGACTCTCGCCAGCCGACAATGTTCTTCTTCATCGAGAGGATTGCTTCGGACAGCATGCCATCTCTTTAGCTACTTGCGTACAAAATCGCTGCCTTTGATGCAGTAAAGCAGAGAGGTATCGGGCTATGCCAAGCAAAGACACGATGGATTAAACGGATGCCAAAGCAGGAGCGGACTAACGCGGCCTTGGGTTGCAAAAGGTGATTTTGGAAGCGTAAGACCGAGACAAAGTCTTCCGCTGCGACGGAAATGTTCCAAACTTCTGGTCGCTGAACAGTAAAAGGAGACCGCGATGCTTCCTGTAGTGAAAGCCAAGCTCCTTGAAGGCAAGAAAGGTCTGGTCGTTGGCATTGCCAACGAAAATTCGATCGCCTGGGGATGCGCCAAGGCGTTTCGGGCGTTCGGCGCAGAAGTGGCCGTAACATATGTGAACGACAAAGCCAGAAAATATGTCGAGCCGCTCGCGCGCGAGGTCGAAGCGCCGATTGTCATGCCACTCGATGTTAATACGCCGGGGCAGATGGAGGCCGTCTTTGAACGGATCGCCAAAGAGTGGGGCAAACTCGACTTTGTCGTTCACTCCATCGCTTTTTCGCCAAAGGACGCCCTTCAGGGACGCGTGGTCGATGTGTCGCGCGAAGGCTTCGCGACCACTATGGATGTTTCCTGCTGGACCTTCATTCGCATGGCGCATCTGGCGGAGCCTCTGATGCGTAAGGGCGGCACTCTGTTTACGATGTCGTACTACGGCAGCCAGATGGTCGTTAAAAATTACAACATCATGGGTGTTGCCAAGGCCGCGCTTGAATGCGCGGTCCGCTACCTCGCGGCGGAACTTGGCCCAAAGGGCATTCGCGTGCATGCGATTTCTCCCGGGCCGCTTGCGACACGAGCTGCATCGGGAATTCCTGAGTTTGATGCATTGCTCGACAAGGCGAAAGCAAAAGCGCCGGCCCGCAGTCTTGTCAGCATCGACGATGTGGGGGCTGCCACCGCTTTTCTCGCGCACGATGCGGCGCGACTGATCACCGGTGAAACCCTATACGTCGATGGTGGCTACCACATTATTGACTAAGGACGCTATTTTTCGCCCCAATTTAATAAGAATACCTGCGTCGCCGCGGCGATCTCGCCAGCGTCTGTTACCGGCATGACCCATTATGGCGCAGCCATGGTCCAATGTCCGCTTTGTGCCACAAGCGGACTTATGCACCGCAGCAAACAGATCCTTATTCAATCACTTCGTCGGTGAGCGCGGGTATTTGACTGAAATGGGTCCTCAAACCGTCGGGGCTGGAACTGGCCCGAAAAATATCCGCAGCACCTTTTCTTTCCCGATTACGCGTGCCAGTTCATGCATCGTGCAGTACATGAGAATCAGCACGAGCAGAATGATCTGAACCGCCCAGAAGTGCGGCCACACGATTTCGGCGAACAGCTTTTCATTGCCGGCTGCAATTCCACCGACTTGCCGCGAAAAATCGTACAGACGTTCCAGATAATGAACGAGTGCGGACACCAGCAAGTAGATCAATGTCTTCCACGCAATGTTGTAGACCAGCGGTCGTTCGGGAAAGCGGTTGATAAACGGCAGCATGTCCGAGATGAGCACTGACTTGCCGAGAATTAGGGCCGCGATCCCAATTGAGACCGTTGACAGCGGCGCCAGCCCCGTTCCCTTAACCATCAACACGCGTACAAACGCTACAACGTGCAGAGCGACGAAAAAAAAGATCGTCGGCGGAAGCACGGCAAAAAATTCCTCTTTGAGCTTTGAAGTTAGCTTGCTCATAGGATCTCCTCAGGAGTGGTTGTACCGTGGCCCGCGCGATGGTGCGGTCCGTGGTGTTACTTGCCGAGAGACCTCGATGGCGCTCTACGAAAAGCGTGCGGGAAGTCGGGGCCAACAATTTCTACATGAGGCAACGACCAGAGACAAAGGGATTGAGCCGCCGCAAAGTCGGGTTCGGGCAGCGGGCGTTTGCGAGTGCACTAGCAGGCCTACTTCGAAGCTACAATTCGGACTCCTCCCATCTTGCGCTGATGAATCAGATCAACAAAGCGAATGTACGATTTGTGAAAAGCGTCATGTCCCATTGGGGTTCCGGCCTGTCTGGCTTCCTCACGAAGCTGCTGATACATCGCCAGCCGCTCTTTGAGAATCGGACCCCATTCGCCGGTTAAATCGGTGGCAGAATGTATCTTGAAGCCAGCGCCCTCAACCAAACGGCGATAATCAGGGATCGAACGAAGCGGCTGAATGGCCATTCCCTCCCACATCAATTGAGAATCATCGGCAGAAAGCTGTTCATTGGCGATCCAATCCGTGAAAGCGAGCCTGCCATCCTTTCTGAGAATCCGAAAAGCTTCGGAGATTACCTTCGCCGGATCTGGCACATGGCAAAACGCCTCTTGGCTGACGACAGCATCCATAGTCGCGTCTGCAAGCGGAACGCTCATAACGTTCCCTTCAATGACCCGTGCTTCGTCTTGAAGCCCGACTCGCTTGATCAATTCCTGCGCACCTGAGACGCGCGAAGGCGTCAATTCAATTCCCGTGACTTTGGCTCCATATTTGTGGGCGAGATACCGAACGGTACCACCAAGTCCGGCGCAAAAATCTGCCACTCGCGATCCGCTTGCGATCTGAGCCCCCCGCGCCAATTCATCTGTCGCTGCTAAGCCGCCATAATGATCCTGGTCATGCGGAAAAAGGTCATCTGGCCGCAAAACATCAAGGTGACCGCGGCTCGCGCGCAGCTTTGCCAGTATGATTTCGAGTGAAATCGGATGCCGATCGTAAAAATAGATGGTCTGTGCCGTGGCGTCGCCCATTAGCGTTCTCCCGATTAAACGTTGGGTCATTAGCGGACATAATGGCAAGTTTGCATGACGTCCGCTCTACCCCCGAAAGCGGACATCAACCGCGGCGGATGGAATGTCCGCTAAGTGCCAAGAACGGACAATCGTGAAGTCGTGGCCGCGAGTGGTGCCGTGCGAGAGCTGTGGCGAGGAAGATCGTCAGCCCTCCCAACCGGCTTTTCTGAGGCCGTCGAGCATGTGGGCGTGGTCTTCCGGCCGAAACCAGGGCGGGCGTTCGCGGACCTGAAAGTCGAACGAGGCAGGCGAGACCGTGATGGCCTTCTCTAACGCTTCCTTTGCTTCTGCGGTCTGACCAAGTTCGCCGAGGGCGGCGGCGAGCCAGCGGTAAGGCGACGGAAATTCGGGAAATGATCGCATCGCCCGTTTCGCCGCTTCGACGGTGGCCTCGTAGTCGCGGCAGAAATAATGGGCCAACGCTACCTGGTTCAAGCGGTTCACCAGGGACGGCGCACGGGGGTCGAGCCGAATGCATGTTTTGAGGGCCGCAAGCCCTTCTCTTGGTCGCCCGGAGTAGGCCAGGGCTACGCCGAGCGCTCCGTATGCAGCGGCCAAATTCGGACATAGGTCCAGGGCTTGCTCGGCTTGGCTACTTGCGCCCTGGTGATCGCCCCGTGCAAGAAGCGCAAGAGCAAGGCGGGCATGGGCTTCCGCGTTGCTGCGATCAAGCACGACGGCGCGCCTCGCCAGCGCCTCTTCCTCACTTTGTGTTCCTTTCGCCCGGCTGAGGGCGGCAGAAAGGCCTACGTATCCCCCCGCAAACATCGGATCGAGATCGACGGCCCGTTGAAAGAGCTTCCCGGCGAGGACGTTATCCTCGTCGCTGGCCTTGCTGAGATGCCACATTCCGCGTTGAAAGGCGCCCCAGGCATCAAGACTTGCCGGCGGCTTGCGCATTGCCCTTTGCTGCTCGGCGTCAGCGACGGCCGGCGCGATAGCGATGGTCGTGGCCTCAGTAATTTCGTCCTGCACGGCGAAAATGTCCGCGAGATCACGGTCGTAGCGCTCGGCCCAGACATGATTGCCGGTCTCGGCCTCAACAAGCTGAGCGGTCACGCGAACATGGCTGCCGGATTTGCGGACACTACCTTCGAGCACGTAGCGGACGCCGAGCTCACGCCCGACCCGTTTCACATCGATCGCGCGGCCCTTGAAGGAAAAGGACGAATTCCGGGCGATCACGAAAAGCGAGGGGTAGCGGGACAACGCCGTGATGATGTCCTCGGCGATCCCATCAGCGAAGAACTCCTGCTCCGGGTCGCCGCTCATGTTCTGGAATGGCAGCACCACAATCGAAGGCTTGTCGGGCAAGGCGAGTGCGGGTGCGATCTCGGTCGGGGTGGCTTTGGGCGTGGTCTCATTCGGAGTGGCACGGGTCGCACGAACCCGGTAGACCCGAACGGGTCGGGCAATATTCTTGAGAGCTTGTTCGCCCATATCATCAAACGTGAGGTCGAGCCGCCCAGCGGCGTCTTCCTGAACACGGGCCGAAACGCAAATGCCTCCCGGTTCCGCAAGACCTTCAAGGCGAGCGGCGACGTTCACGCCGTCGCCGAAGATGTCGCCGTCCTCGACCACGACATCGCCGACGTTAATCCCGATGCGGAATTCGATGCGGTCGTCAGGTGTGCCGGCATTACGCTCGGCCATGCCACACTGCCATTCAGTTGCACAACGCAGACCGTCGACGACGCTGCCGAACTCTACCAACAGCCCATCACCGGTCGTTTTTACGATCCGCCCGCGATGTTCAGTGATCTTCGGATCGATTAGCTCGGCGCGGATGGATCGTAGCTGGTTGAGTGTCCCTTCCTCGTCGATACCCATCAGACGGCTGTAGCTAACAACGTCGGCGGCGAGGATGGCGGCTAACCGCCGTTCGACCCGCGCCTCAGCCATAAAGTTTGCCCCGATCCAATGCCTTTTCCGCCCAAGCTTATGGTCGGGAGCGAGACCTGTCTATCGAGCGACAATGTCCGCTTTGGGTCATCAGCGGACATTGCGGCATGTCCGCTCGATGTCCGCTTTACCCCCGAAAACGGACATCGGCGGCGGGGTCGCGCATGTCCGCTAAGTGCCAATAGCGGACATCACGGTTGCCTGGCGGCTGGGACGGGATGGATTGCCAATCGAAGCTTACGCGTCCTGCGCCAAAGCCTTCGTAACGTCCCGGGCGCATTCGATGAAAAGTTGCACGACCGGACTGACCGTCCGATTCTTCAAGGTCATGACGCCGACAGGCCAAGGCGGAACGGGAAGATCGACCGGCAAGACCTTGACCAAACGGCGGTTCACGCCGAACCGCAAAACCGAGGCTGGCCACATCGCCAGAAAAGGTCCGTTCGCGACGAGTGCGGTGTGGAGATGGATTGCGCCGAATGCGACTCCCCTGCTCGGATATTTTAGACCGTTCGCTCGAAAGGCCTCGCTGAATATGGATTCGACCATCGTGTCATGCGGCGGCAAAGCCCACGGCTCGCCGGCCAACTCCGCAAAATTGATCTTGCGACGACGCGTCCACGGATTCTTTAGTCCCGCCACGACATATGTGCGCTCGTGGAACAGCGTTTCGGCGACGACATCCTCGTCGATCTGCTGTGCGATGCGGGCGAGTATCAGATCCACATTGCGCTCGCGCAGTTGAGCGTATTGTTGTTCGAGTGATGCCAGTTGGTCCACGTGAATTGCGATGCCGGGATAGCGGCGGCGCAGTTGGCTGAAGACGGTCGGGAGCAGGCCCGCGATGATCGCTTCGTTTCCCCCGATCCTGATTTCGCCCGTGGCAGGATCAGCGAGGAAATCGATGTTCTTCACGCCCTGGCGAAGATCGTCGAAGACGGCCACGCCGCAGTCAAGCAGCGCTCGGCCGTATTTCGTTGGCTCTACGCCTTTCGGGCCGCGATCGAGCAGGCTCACGCCGAGGGCGTGTTCAAGGTCGGCGATGGATCTTGAAATGGCCGACTGGGATGTGTGCAGCTGGGCTGCCGCCATGCCCATGCTGCCGGACTGAACCACGGCCATCAGGACATGCAGATCGTTGAGCTTGAGGCGGCGTCCAATTCGGTCGGTCCAGCGCATGGCAGCCCCTTCTCAATTCTGATATGGCCTGATCGAATAATAGCATTATCCTGTTATGTGCGAATGGCCTATAGCTTCCCGCCAACCTGTACGCCTGTTCGGGCCGGGCCCAGCCAACGATGTTGGCTGCGCACATCGCGGAGGAGGACACGATGCGCAAGCAAATGGATGACGCGATCAAGGGCACGACCATGGGATTGCTGGCACGACGCGAGTTTCTGCGTCTTGGACTTTGTGCGACCGCGGCTCCGATCCTGCCGCGGACCGCTTTCGCGCAAGACTATCCATCACGGCCGGTGCGGTTGATCGTCGGGCTGGCGCCCGGCGGAGCGGTCGATATCCTGGCGCGGCTGGTTGGCGAATGGCTATCCCGTCGTCTTGGCCAACCCGTCGTGATCGAGAACCGCCCAGGTGACGCAGGCAGCGTCGGGGCCGAGATGGTGCTGCGCTCCCCGGCCGACGGCTACACGCTCTTCATGGCGACCTCGGCGAATGTCATCAACGCGCAGCGTGAGAAGTTAAATTTCGTGCGCGACAGCACGGCGGTCGCGTTGGTCGGACAAGAGCCGATCATCCTGAGCGTCAATCCGTCTCTTCCAGTCAAGACGCTTGCGGAATTCATCGCCTACGCCAAGGCAAATCCCGGCAAGCTCAACATGGCGTCACCCGGCAACGGGTCCGTGCCGCATATCGCAGGTGAACTGTTCAAGCTCATGGCAGGCATCGACATGGTCCACGTGCCCTATCGCGGCGGTGCACCGGCGCTCACTGATCTCATGGGTGGACAGGTCCAGGTTGCGTTCATGGGGCCGGCAGCATCGCTGTCTTTCATCAAGGCTGAGAAGATCCGCGCACTTGCGGTGACGTCTGATAAACGCGCAGCGGTATTACCGGGCATTCCAGCCGCCGGTGAAGTCGTATCGGGATACGAAGCGAGTCAGTGGTTCGGTATTGTCGCGCCGAAAGGCGCGCCGCCGGACATTGTCAAAAAGCTCAACGCGGAGGTCAATGCAGGGCTGGTTGACGCGCAGTTGCAGGCTCGGCTGGTCGACATGGGTGAGAGTGTCGTTGCGCGATCCGCGGCGGAGTTCGGCCAGCGCATCGCGCATGATGCGGATAAGTGGGCCAACGTCATCAAGACTGCGCACATCAAGATTTAGCGTTCGCCACTGTGGCCGACACACGGAAATCGCGTGATCCACGCATCGCAGACCTCGTACACGCTGGCGAAATCAAATTCGGACTATTTCCGCCGCAGTACTATAAAGACGCAAAGAGCGGAGAGCTGAAAGGTCTGTGGGCGGAAGTCGCCCGCGAACTCGCCGCCCATGTCGGAGTGAAGGCCGTGTTGATGGAATTCTCCACGCCCCCTGCGGTCATTAAATGCATGAACGACGGCGCGTGCGATATTGCGTTTCTGGGCTTCGACCCTGCTCGAGCTGACGAGGTCGAGGGATTCTCGCCGCCATTTGTGCGGGTTGAATATACCTATCTGGTACCGAAGGGATCCGTGATTCGCAGTATCTCCGATGCCGACGGTCCCGGCATTCGCATTGCTGCTGTGACCAAACACGCATCCACGCTCACTCTCGGCCGGATCCTCAGACACGCCGAGATGATCGCTGCCGATACGCCGGACGACGCGTTCGGCATGCTGCGCAGCGGTCGCGTAGATGCATGGGCATCTGTGCGGCCCGCTCTTCTGGACTATTCCGCGCAGTTGTCCGGGTCACGCGTGATTGAAGGCCACTTTGGCGCCAATCTTCCGGCGGTGGTGGTCGCGAAGGGCCACGCGGCACGGTTGGCCTACATCAGCGAATTTATCGAGAACGCCAAGACGTCGGGATTACTGCAACAGGCCATCGATCGC
>WNFM01217447.1_pt2 | contig 14959 bp, 14 predicted proteins | sample 5400271 | NCBI WGS metagenome assembly WNFM01 (sample SAMN13153352, study PRJNA577476) | soil metagenome | isolation source: 60 cm saprolite on Douglas fir-dominated hillslope | place: USA:California | collected 2013-09-17 | reverse complement strand
GCGGCGCGCCAGCGAGACAAAAGGCGCGGTCGCGAAAGAGGCCGGCGATGCCGATAAGGGGCTCGCTGAAGGCGACCGGCTGGACGCCGCCTATGAGCTGCCATTCCTGGCTCATGCCACCATGGAGCCGATGAACTGTGTCGTGCATCTGACGCCGGGCGCCTGTGAAATCTGGATCGGCACCCAGGTGATTACCCGCGTCCAATCCGCGGTGGCGAAGGCCACCGGGTTGCCGGTGGAAAAGGTGACCGTGCATCAACACCTGATCGGCGGCGGGTTCGGCCGCCGGCTGGAGCCCGATATGGCGGTCGTCGCGGTGCGGATCGCCCAGAAGGTGGACGGTCCGTTGAAGGTCGTCTGGACCCGCGAGGAAGACATCCAGCACGATATCTATCGGCCGGTTTATCGCGACCTGCTCGCCGCCAGTGTGAAAGACGGCAGGATCGCGGCCTGGACCCATCGCATCACCGGGTCGTCCGTTATCGCGCGCTGGTTCCCACCGGCTTTTCAGAAGGACATCGATATCGATGCCGTGGATGGCGCGGCCGATATACCCTATGCGATCCCCAACCTGCGCGTCGAATATGTGCGGGCCGAACCACCCGCGGTGCCCACCGGATTCTGGCGTGGCGTCGGCCCCAACAACAATGTGTTCGCCATCGAAAGTTTCATCGACGAGTTGGCACATAAGACCGGCAAGGATCCGGTCGCCTTCCGCTTGGGCATGCTCGATCAGGTGCCGCGCCTCAAGGCGGCCGTGCAGCTGGCGGCGGAGAAATCCGGCTGGGGTGGTGCCCTTCCCGCCCGCACCGGCCGCGGCATCGCCGCCCAGGTCGCGTTCGGAAGCTTCATCGCCACCGTCTGCGAGGCAGAGGTCCACGACAATGGCGAAGTGAAGATTCGGCGTGTCGTCGCGGCGGTGGATACCGGTATCGCCGTCAATCCCGACACCATCATCGCCCAGTTGCAAGGCGGGCTGATTTTTGGCCTCACCGCCGCGATGTTCGGCGAGATCACCATTGCGAAGGGGCGCGTCGAGCAAGGCAATTTCCACGATTATCGCATGCTGCGCATCAACGAGACGCCGAAGATCGACGTCCACCTCATCGCCAGCGAGGAGGCGCCGGGCGGTATCGGCGAGACCGGTACCACAGCGGCGCCGCCGGCGCTGGGCAATGCGATCTATGCCGCCACCGGCATCAGGCTGCGGCGGCTGCCGATCGACCGCAACATCCTGGCGGGGAGGAAGCAGGTATGAAGCGCCAGGGCATTGCCGTCCTTGTCGTCGCCGTCCTCGTCGTCGGGGTCCTGATCCTGGCGGCGGTCGGCTGGATCGTCTTTGGGCCGGGCCCGCTCAGCTTCGCCGGCGGCGGCACTGTCGCATTGGACGCCTATAAGGATGCCACGCCGACCGGCATACCCGCGGCGCTGGCGACGGCCAGCCCGGTTGCGCAGGGCGAATATCTCGCCCGCGCCGCCGATTGCCAAGCCTGCCACACGGTGAAAGGCGGTGCCCCCTATGCCGGAGGACTTGCCTTCAAGCTGCCCTTCGGCACGCTCTATTCGCCCAACATCACCCCCGACAAGGAGACCGGCATCGGGAACTGGAGCGACGCCGATTTTGTCCGGGCCGTGCATCAGGGCATCGCGCCGGACGGCACGCGGCTGTATCCGGCCTTCCCTTATGCCGCCTATACCATGATGACCGACGGCGACGCGCTGGCGATCAAGGCCTATCTGTTCAGCCTTCCCGCCGTGCATGCACAGACGCCTGCCAACACGCTGGTGTTTCCGTTCAACCAGCGCTGGCTGATGGCCGTCTGGTCGCTGTTCTTCAATGCCGACAAACGATATGAACCCAATACCGCCCAGAGCCCGGCCTGGAACCGGGGCGCGTATCTGGCTGAGGCGCTGGGTCATTGCGGCGATTGCCACACGCCGCGCAATTTGCTCTTCGCCCTGGACAATCGCGCTAAATTCAAAGGCGCCGTCGCTGCCGGCTGGCAGGCCTATAATATCACCCAGGACAAGGACAGCGGCATTGGGACCTGGAGCGACGAGACGCTGGTTCGATTCCTGAGCGCTGGTTACGACGCTGGTCATAACAGCCTCCGTTATCTCACGCCGGACGACATCAAGGCGATGGTGGTCTATCTGCGCAGTGTGCCCGCCATCCCCGATCCCGCGTTGCCGGCCCCCAAGACGGCGCCGGCATCGGCATCACCAAAGGCAGGCGTTCCTGCGGCCAGTGCACGCGGCGCCGCGATTTTCGCCGGCGCCTGTGCCAGTTGCCATGGCTGGACCGGAGCCAGCCCGATCCTGTCCTTGGCGACCTTCACCGGATCGCGCGCCATCAACGATCCCAGTGCACGCAACGTCGCCCAGGCCATTGTCTGGGGCGTTACCCGCGAGAGCGCATCTGGTCCGGTCAAAATGCCCGCCTTCGGCCGTGCCTATTCCAATGTCGAAATCGCCGCCATCGCCAATTATGTCACCGCGCGCTTCGGCGCCTCCCCGTCAGCCCTCACGGCAGAGCAAGTGCAGGAGATTCGGCAGCAGGCTTCCCAGTGACACTGGCTTTGAGATCCCGTTTCCGTTCCGACATGGATTGCCCTGCCGACGAATGTCGGCCTACGCCGACGGGAACAAGTCCGGCAATGACAGCTGAGTTTTCGTTTGTCACTGTGCGCCAACGGCTTTCTCAAATGTCACCCACGGACTTGATCCGTGGGTCCATGCCAACAACGGACACGATCGAGAAGGATTCCGCGCTCAACCGGACAGCCGCGGGACAAGCCCGAGAGTGACAGGCGAAGTGACAACATCCAGCACGAGTGCTATGGCTGCCGCCGATCCGGCATGGTGCGTGTGACGAGGCGAACAATGTCAACTGACGGGGCGCACGATGCGCCGCTTGCCACAAGACCCCTGCGTGAGAACGAGGCGGCGCTCCTGCTGGCTCTGCTCGCCGAGCATCCGCGCTTCGCCACTTTTCACCTGCAAATCCTGTCCGCGCTGGTCACAGATCTCCTCGATGGCGGCATGGGCAGCATCCGCTTTTCAGGCGGTGCGAAGCGGGTCTTTGGCGATGTACTGGCGTAAGCAGATTATGTCGACGCGGACGGCGTGCCGGTATCCATCACGATCGATTGTGATGACCACGGCGATCTATTCGAAATCGATATCTGGAAAGTCGACTTCTCTCCATTGAAGCAATATCCGCACCCTGCGCAGCTGACCATCAAGCAGGTATGAACGGCGTCAACCCTATCCGCCGTCATTGCCAAGCTTATCCTGTCAGCGCAGGCTGACACGCGCCGGCAGGGCAATCCATATCGGCGACCACAAACTGCCGTCGACATGGACCCCCGGGACAAGCCCGAGGGTGACAGAAGTGGTGCTGCGCAAACCCACTCTCGCTGTCATTGCCGGGCTCGTCCCGGCAATCCATGTCGGCGACTGACGCCTGCTACGGCCACGGGTCCTGGGGTGAAGCCCATCGGCCGCAGGCGCGCAGTCGTTCGGTTACTCCATCACGGCATGCCAGACATTGTTCTTTTTATCGCCCATGGCGTCGCCGGGCTTCATGTCGCTTTTGAAGGTATAAAGCGGCTTACCGCCATCGGCCCATTGCAGCGTGCCGTCATCGCGCTTGATGATGGTGAGATCGCCGACCGGCTTGTCGCTGGCGGTCGCCTTGGCCGGTGGCCAGTATTCGGCGCATTCGCCGCTGCAGTTGGATTTGCCGGCGGCGTCTTTGTCGTAGGTATAGAGCGTCATGCCCTTGGCATCGGTCAGCACCTTGCCGATCGATGAATTGGCCGGCTTGAAGGGACCGTAATCTTCGGCCTGGGCGGCGGGCGCCGCCAGCAGGGCGGTGGAAAAAAGCAGGACAGTGACGATTGTGGCACGTTGCATGGCAAAACTCCCTGTTAGCCGAGATTTGGGTCAAGGTCAGCGCCAACACCCGGTCGGGTGCCGCTCAACAACCGGACCTGACAGACAGACCACAGGGCAGCGCGCGATATTCCCGCCGCGCCGCAATTTGTGAGCGATTTTGTCCGCAGTCTCAGTCCGGCTTGCGACCCAATTTCAGTCCGGCTTGCGCCTGCCGCGTTTCAGCTGCAGCAGGCTGTTATAGACCTCGCGCAGGCCCCGATGCATGACCTTGTCACGGCGGGTGACGATGGCGAGCCGCCGATAGAGGCGCGGACTGACCGGTTTCCAGCGCAAGGCCGGCTTGCCCGCGGCGCTCAAGGTGACGCCGCCGACCCGGTTCTTGCCCTCGCGCTCGGTCTCGACCACGGCGATCCGCGGCACCATGGCGCAACCGAGCCCCGCCGCCACCATTTCCTTGATGGTCTCGGTACTGCCCAATTGCATCACCGGCTTCGGGCTGAGGCCATGGTGGCGAAACCAGCTCTCCATCACCTTTTGCGACTGGCTGGTCGGCTCATCGAACAGCAGCGGCAATTTGGCCAGCACCGCCGGCGTCACCTTTTCCGGCAGCAGATCGGCATCGGCCGCCTCGATCGCCACGAATTCATCCTCCACGACCGGCGTCACGGCAAAGCTGCGGCCGGTCACCGGCATGACCACGAGGCCGAGATCGAGGCTGTTCTCGCTGATCGATTTCAGCATATCGGTGGTATTGCCGGTATTGACGATGATCTCCAGGCTGGGAAAGCGCTGCTTCAAATCGCGCAGGATCGGCGGCAGCAGATAAAGGAGCGCCGTGCTCCCCGTTCCCAGCCGCACGCGGCCGAGCGCACCACCCGATTGCCGGGCCATCTCATCGAGCGCCGCTGTCACTGCTGCCTCGATATGCTGTACATGCACCAGAAGCGCGGCACCGGCCTGGGTCGGTGTCGCCCGGCGCCCCACCCGCTCGATCAGGCGCTGGCCGAATTTCTCTTCGAGCTGGCGCACCTGCTGGCTGACCGCCGGCTGGGTGAGGTTGAGATGACTGGCCGCCGCCGAGAAACTGCCAAGCTCGATCACCTGGGCGAAGGCAGCGAGCTGATCCAGATTGAGGCCGCGCATACGGGAGAACTCATCAAAGTTTTGCTTATACAACGCATCAAAAGGCAAATCTTCCCTGATAGCAAGAGAATCAGCATGATGGCCCTATCGGAACCGGCTGATCGGTTTCATTGAGAAAGCGCAGCGATCGCAAGATGCCGTTGCCCCGGTCAGTTGCCGGGCGGCGACGCGCAGCCGATCCCTGCCAGGTGGAAGTCATCATGAGCATTTTATGGAGAACCAATCCCCTCGCTTTGCTGGCGACTTTTCTGCTCGATCTCACCATGTCGGCGCGCTCCAACCGCCGACAACTCGCCGCCTTGCGCCATCTCGATGACCGTCTGCTCCACGATATCGGCCTCTCCCGGCGCGATGTGCAGATGATGCAATATGGCCTGCCGCTGGAAGACGCCCCCTTCCCGCCCAGCCGCAGCCTGTCGCTCGGCCAGCCGCAGCACCGCTGAGGCCAGGCCGGGTCGCACCGACGCGCACCCCCGCGTCGCATCATTCGCCATCGCGCCGCCCCTCGCTCATCGCAGCGAGGGACGCTGTGGGCTCGCACCCTTAGCTGGCGCGCGACGACGGCCTCCTTCCTGGATTGCCGGATCAAGTCCGGCAATGACAGTTGGAAAACGGTTCGCACTGCGCCAACCTCATCCCCACTGTCATTCTCGGGCTTGACCCGAGGATCCATGTTGGAAACTGTCTAGATCGGAAACGAGTTAGCGCTTCACCGGACAACAGTGGACTTGATCCGGGCATTCATGGTTGGTGCCAACACGATACGCACCAAAGAATACCTCGCTGATGGAACAAGCCCCACGACCATCTGGCCGCCACCACGCCCGCTTGCTATAACCTCCGCATGTTCACGATCAGACCCATCGCCCCTGGCGACCTCAGCCTCATCTGCCAGCATCGCGACGCCATGTTCCGCGAGGCCGGCCGCGCGCATTCTGATCTTGCCGCCATGGCAGCGCCCTTCCGGCGCTGGCTTGAGCCGCGCCTGGCCGATGGCCGCTATTTCGGCTTCATCACCGAACAGGGCGACCAACCGATCGGCGGCATCGGTCTGATGGCGATCAACTGGCCGCCGCATCCGGCGCATCCGATGGATGACCGGCGCGGCTATGTCCTCAATCTTTTCGTCGAGCCGACCTATCGCGGCCGCGGTGTGGCGCGTGGTCTGATGGATCGGGCCGAACACCTTTTTGCCGAATTGGGCCTGCGTTACGTCATCCTGCATGCGACCGAGTTGGGGCGTCCGCTCTATGAGCAGTCGGGCTGGCTGCGCACCACAGAAATGGCGAAATCGCTCCCCTTGCTGCTGGGTGCGGTTTCAACCCCAGACGGGCAATCGCAATGACGACCTCAGTCGCACCAAAGCCGGATCAGCGGCCCACCTTGCTGATCATCGATATGCAGCAGGGCATGGCGCGCCCGGAGGCCGGCCGCCGCAACAACCCGCAGGCCGAGGCCAATATCAACTGCCTGCTGACCGCCTGGCGCGCTTCCGGTGCTGGCATCGTCCATGTGCGGCATATCTCACGCTCGCCAGGGTCGCCCTTCTGGCCGGGCCAACCCGATGTCGAATTCCAGCCGGCACTCGCCCCTCTCGACCATGAACATGTGGTCGAGAAGAACGTGCCCGATGCCTTCGTGAACAGCGGTCTCGAACGCTGGCTGCGGGTGCGCGATCTCCGCCGCCTCGTCATTGTCGGCGTCAGCACCAGCAACTCCGTCGAAGCCACCGCACGGAGCGCCGGCAATCTCGGCTTCGACACGCATGTCGTCGCCGATGGCTGCTTTGCCTTCGACAAGACGGACTATGCCGGCACCCATCGATCGGCCGCCGAGGTCCATGCCATGTCGCTGGCCAATCTCGACGGCGAATATGCGACGATCCTCGAGACGACGGCGGCCCTGCGCCTGCTGGACGCGTGACCCGCATATCCCGATAGGCAAAGCTTCCATCTACACGACCGGCCCCAAATCCCCTAAACTGCGATCATGCGGGCCACCACCCGCAGATCAGCATCGCGTTCGGGGGATCGGCATGCAGGACCAGGATCATCATCAGCCGACGGCGACAGGCCGGCGACCGGGGCGATCCTCGCTGGCAGCAATCGCATTGCTCGCCGCCCTCACCTTGCCGCTGCCGGCTTTGGCCTATACCGAAACGGAGAGCAGCCTGCCGCTCACCCTCCGTGGCGTGCCGAGCGCCGCCGCGACCGAGCCGAAGCCCGATCTCGCCGCCTTGCGCCAGGCCGTCACCAAGGCGCCGCAGGATGCCACGGCCTTGCTGAACCTCGCCGCCGCTGCTTTCGCTGCCCGGCAATATGGTGAGGCCGCCTATATGTTCCAGCGCCTGCTGGACCTGCCCGCCGATCAGCGCGGCCAGGCAGCACTCAGCGAGCTCGATCTCCGCTTCGATCTCGGCCGCGCCTTGTTGCTGTCAGGCGATCAGGATGCGGCGCGTATTGCTGCCCAGAAGACCGCCAATCTCTTTCCCGATGAGCCGCAGGCGAAGCTGTATCTGGCCGAGATCCTGATCGCCCAGGACAAGGGCAAGGCGGCCGAGCCGCTGCTCACCCAGGCGATCGATCTCGGTGGCCCCGATGCCGATGTCTATAATGCGCTTGGGCAAGTCTATTACAACGAGAAGCACGATCTCGATGCCTTGACGGCGTTTCGCAAGGCGCTGGTGCTGGATGCGACCCGGCCGCAGCTGTGGAAGAACCGGGCCTTGGCCTTGCGCCAGCTGGGGCGCCCCGACGAGGCCATCGCGGATCTCAAACAGGCGATCAAGCTGAAAGCCGATTATGCCGATGCCTATCACTGGCTGCGGGCCTTGATCGACCGCAACTGCACCACCGAGGCCGGGCGCGACGCAGCGCATCAGGCCGCCAGACTGGCACCGGACAATGCCAACTACCTCTATGGCGATGGCTGGTGCAAGACCCATGCGAAGGACTGGTCGGGTGCCCTGCTGCTGTTGCAGCGCGCGGTCGAATTGGCACCCGATGATGCGAGGAGTGTCTATGAACTGGCCCGGATCCAGTACAACCTGGAGAAATATGCTGCGGCGGCGGTGACCTTCGCCCGCGCCGCCAGGCTGGATACCAAGAATGCGCGCGCGCCCTATTGGTGGGGCCGCAGCCTCGATCTCGTCGAGGGCGACAAGACGGTGATCGAAGGCGCCTATCGCAGTGCCATCGACCGCGATCCGGATTATCTCGATGCCCATATCTCGCTGGGTCAGCTGCTGGGCGATCTTGGTCGCGAGGATGATGCCATGGCCGAATTCGCGGCCGCCCTGAAGATCGATGACAAGAGCGACTGGGCCTATAACGCCAAGGGCTGGACCCTCCACCATCTCAAGCACCCTGATGCCGCCATTGCCGCCTTCAAGAAGGCGATCGAGCTCAATCCCGATGAGGGCGACAATTATCTGGGGCTCGGTGCCGCCGCCTTGCAGCGGAAGGATACCGAAACGGCGCTTGCCAATTACAAACTGGCGGTCGCGCATGGCGTGACGACCGCCGAGGCCTATGCCGAACTGGGCCAACTCCTCTATCGCGCCAACCAATTCGCCGAGGCCTATCAGAACTATGTGAAGGCCCATGCCAAGGCACCGAACGAGCCCGCCTATCTGCTGCGCCTCGGCCTGATGCTGGCCTTGCAGAACCAGCCGGATCAGGCGGCTGAGTCGTTCGGCCAGGCCTTGAGCACGCGGCCGGATCTCGCCGAGGCCGAGATCGCGGCAGCCCTGGCGACGCCGATCGGCGAGGCGGCTTTGCTGGTGCCTTTCGGCGATGCCCTCAGTCAAACGAAGAAATTCGCCGCGGCGGAAAAAGTCTTTCGGCATGCCATTGAATTCGATGCCCGGAATGCCGCCGCCTATCATGGCCTCGGCATCGCGCTGGCCTGGCAGCAGCGCAGCGACGAGGCGATCGCTGCCTATCGCCAGGCAATCAAGCTGGCGCCAAACCAGCCAGATGCCTATGGCGATCTCGGCCTGCGTCTCATCAATGCACACCAGGTCGATGCCGGCATCGATCTGCTGCGCCAGGCGCTGGCCCATGGCAGCAAGCAGGTGCAATTTGCCGGCGCCCTGGCCGACCAGCTCCGCGATCTCGGGAAGCTCGATCAGGCCGAACAATATCAACGCCAGGCCGTGGCTTTGGCGCCGCGCAGCGCCGAAGAGCAGATCCGGCTGGCCCACCTGCAGATCAGCGAACATCATTATGACGATGCCGAACACAGCATCGCCGCCGCCGCCGCTCTGGCTGGCCCCAATGATGGCGACACCCTCCATACGGTGCGCGGCAAGCTGGCCTATGTTCGCGGCGACTGGCGCCAGGCGGTGGATGAACTGGGCAAGACCCTGGCGGCCGATCCGAAGAACGTGATGACGCTTTATGTTATCGGCCGCGCCCAGGCCCATCTGGGCGAAAATGACAAGGCGGCCGCAACCCTGCAGCAGGCCTTGGCGCTGGAGCCCGACAATATCGATACGCTGCTGGCGCTGGCCCGCGTGCAATGGCATCAGCACCGGCTCGATGCCGCCACCGCCACCCTTGACCATGCCGTCGACCTGAAGCCGGATGACATCCATGTCGGCAATCTCCGCGGTTATGTTCTCCTCGACCAGGGCATGCCGACGGCGGCGATCGAGATCTTTCGCCGCATGGTGCAACTGGCGCCGGACAAGGCCAATCCTTATCAGAGCCTGGCCGATGGGCTGCGTGCCGCCGGCAAGCTCAACGAGGCCGAGGCCGCCAACCGCCAGGCCCTCAAGATCGATGCCAATTTCGCCGGCGCTTATCGCGGCCTCGGCGATATCGACAGCGACCGCCAGAACTGGCCGCAGGCGATCGCCGATTACCGCAAGGCGATCGAATTGAAGACCACCGACGCCGATACCTATCGCGGCCTCGCCAAGGCCCTGCGTCAGGCCGGCCAAAGCGACGAAGCCGCCAAGGTCGAGACGCAACTCGCGCAACTGGGATCGGCCTCGCCGTGAAGTCTGAAGTGGCGCCGTCGCAGTATAGTGCCACGATGGCGACGCTCTGATCCGCGATTGGCATGGATTCACGGAACAAGTCCGTGAATGAATGATAATGGTGGAAGACGCTGGCGCACAGCGACAAACGCAATTTCGAATGTCACCCTCGGACTTGATCCACGGCTGTCCGGTTAAAAATTCTGCGATCGCCAGCAAGGCGTTGAGTGAATTGCCGAAGCTGGGCTTAAGGATGAAGGGTGACACAATCGTGGCAGGCCTGGCGAATGCACGGTGTTGCCTTTGAGATGGACCCTCGCACTTGTTGCACTTCTGTCCGGTTAAGAATCGGCTGATGATCCGCAAGACATTGATTGGCGTGGCGATTGACTGCATAGGCTAGCATGGAGACACGGTCGAGGTATCGATTGTCGCACCAGGTTTCAGACTTGCCATGGATTGCCGGATCAAGTCCGGCAATGACAGTTGAGTTTGCGTTTATCGCTGTGCGCCAGCGACTTACACTGCTGTCATCCACGGACTTGTTCCGTGGATCCATGTTGGAGACAGTCTAGATCGAAACAGAGTTAGCGCTTGACCGGACAGAAGTGGACTTGATCCGAGGGTCCATGGCGGCATCAGATCGGGTCGCCGAGGTGTGGGCCCTTAGCCGGATGAAAGTGGTTCCATGGCAGCACCGGCTCTGTTCGCATCTTAGCGCCATCGCTCAAGGCATCATCAGCGATACCGCGGGACCGGCATTGGTCACTGTCGCTGGCACTGCCGCCGTTGCGCCCGGCACAACCGTCGTGTCGCCCAACCGGCAATAGGCGGCGCCCGGCGCCACCTGTGGGTCGCGCACGCCTTGGCGGAACAGCAGCTGGCGATAATCGGGCCAGGTGAGATCCGCCGGTATGGGCAGGCGATCGGCGGGAATGATGCGCGGCAGACCCTGCGCGCGCTCGGCCCGGTTGGCATCCCAGGCATCCTCCCCGGCCCAGCTCACTGCCTGATAGATGGCGGTGCGATCACTGTCAGCGACACCGCTTTCCTGCATGGCGATCATGAAGAGGTTATCGGCCTGATCGCGCGTACAGCTTTGCGACCAGTAGAGATAATCATGCACGATGGCCGCGCGCGAATAGCGACCATGTGGCGAGAGAATGGACCAGAGCGGCTGGGGAATGCTGGCAAAATCGGTGACGAAGCCGCGCGGTACGGTAATCGCGACGCCCGAGGCGCCGATCCGATAGGTGAGATCGGCGGCCAGCACGGACTCGATGTCATCGGCAAAGGAAGTCGTGGTCGCCAAGCCCGGCTGACAGGCGGCCAAGGTCGCCGCCAGCGGCAAACTCAGCACCCGGGCCAGCGCCCGGGTCAAGATGGGGCCCCATGCCGCCAGCTTCATCATCCAATATCTCCCCCTGATTCCCCGCATCCGATTCCCCGCATCCGAGCGGCAGACTGCCCGTGCGATGCGGCGAGATTATGGCATCATCCTGGGATTCCCATCTCCCGCCCTCAGACGGAAGCAAGCTGCTTCCATCGCAACCGATCGCGCACGAGAGCCGGATCGGCTGAGCGGCACCGCATCGCGGTTCCGACCAGCCGTGAATCCGCCTCTCCTCATAATAATAGAGGGCGATTCACGCTTGCGATGGAAGCAAGCTGCTTCCATCGCAACCGATCGCGCTCTAGGATGCAGTAATGGGCACGACGGCGTGACGCGAAGCCGGATCGATTCGACCGGAGCGGCTGAAACAGGGCAGATGACATGACCAGTAATCCTCTTCCGCCAAAAGTCGCGCGGGTCGTCTCGATCTCCGGTTCCAAGGTGATCGCCTTGCTGGACCCGGTCGATCATGGCGGCATCGCCGATCTGCCGCCGCGCGCGCCCGCCGTTGAGGTGACGCCCCCCGACCAGGGCGGCGGCGATGAGCGTATCGGCGAAAACGGTGCCGGCGACGCCTTCGCCGATGTCGCCTCCATCCGGCCGCGCGGTCCGCAGATCGGCGAGGTGGTCAAGGTGGTGACGCCGCTGGCGACCGTCTTCGGCCTGGTGACATCGCTCGACATTCCGCTCAACCGCGCCCATGGCGACGTGGAATTGCGCGTTGCCGAAGTGGAATTGCTGGGCGAGATCGAACATTCGGACGAGGAACGCCTGGCCTTGCGCCAGGTCGCGCATGATCGGGCAGCAGGCCATCGGTCAACCGGCGATCGAGCGGGCCTCGGCCAGCAGCGCGAGATGGGCGATGGCTATTTCCTGCCCGATGGCAGCATGCCGAGCGGTGGCAAGCATCTGTTTCAGCGCGGCGTGTCGATGTTTCCCTCGCTCGATGATGCGATCTATCTCGCCAGCGAAGAGGATCTGCGCCATGTCTTCATGCAGCCGACCCTGAACAGCGTGCGGATCGGGACCCTGCACCAGGATCGCTCGGTGCCCGCCTATGTCGTGCCGAACAGCCTCCTTGGCAAGCATTTCTCCGTTCTCGGCACCACCGGCTCCGGCAAGTCCTGCGCCGTCACCGCCATTCTGCGCGCCATCCTGGCGCAGCACGACAAGGCCCATATCGTGCTCCTCGACCCGCATGACGAATATTACCACGGCTTTGGCGATCTGGCCGAGCGGGTGACGCCGGCCGATCTCGAACTTCCCTATTGGCTGCTGAATTTCGACGAGCTGGTGGAAATGGTGCTCGGCAATCAAGGCCGGGGGTCGGTTGCCGAGATGGCCGTCCTCAACCAGTTCGTCACCAAGGCGAAACGCGATCTGCCGCAGAATGCCGAATGGAAGGAGCAGATCACGGTCGATACGCCGGTCCCCTATCGCCTGTCCGATGTCATAAAGCAGATCGAGGAAGTACTGGGCAAGCTCGAGAAGCCGACCGATCTCAGCGCCTATCTCCGGGTCCGCGAAAGGCTGCACGCGCTGCAAAGCGATCCGCGTTATGCCTTCATGTTCCCCGGCATCATCCTGCGCGACAACATGACGAAGATCCTGTCGCGGCTGTTCCGCGTGCCGGTCAATGGCAAGCCGATCAGCATCATCGACATTTCCGGCCTGCCGACCGAGATTCTCAATGTCGTCGTCTCGCTGATCTTCCGCATGGTCTTCGACTTCGCCCTGTGGTCCGATCAAAAGGTGCCGATCCTGCTGGTCTGCGAGGAAGCCCATCGCTATGCCCCCGATGCCGAACAGACCGCCTTCGAGCCCAGCAAACGCGGCCTGACGCGGATCGCTCGCGAGGGCCGCAAATACGGTGTCTCGCTCTGTCTCGTCAGCCAGCGGCCGTCGGAACTCTCGGCCACCGTGCTCTCGCAATGCAGCACCATCTTTGCCCTGCGCATGACCAATATCCGCGATCAGAGCTTTCTCGCCGCCGCTTTGCCGGAAGCCAGCACCAGCCTGATGTCGGCGCTCTCCTCCTTACGCAATGGCGAGGCCGTCGCGGTCGGCGAAGGTGTGCCGGTGCCGGCCCGCATCCGCTTCGATCGCCTGCCCAAAGCCGTCCGCCCCCGCAGCCATGGTGCCCCCTTCGCCCGCGCCTGGGACCAGGAAGAGACGACCGACAACTTCCTCGAACGCGTGGTCAGCCGCTGGCGCAAGCAACGCTGAATTGCGGCGCGGCGCGTTCATCTGGACATAACATGCGTCTCATTATTTTCGATATCGACGGCACGCTGCTCGACAGCAAGGCGATCATCCTGGCAAGCCATGCCGCCGCCTTCGGCAAGCATGGTCTCGCCATGCCGGAAGAGGCCGCGATCATGGCGCTGGTCGGCTTGTCGCAGCGCGAGACCTTCACCGCCTTGGCCGGCGCGGATGGTCCGATCGACGGCCTCATCGCCGCCTATCAAGCGGCGGTCTGGGATTTCCGCGCCAAAGAGATGCATCGCGAGACCTTGTTCCCCGGTGTCGCCGATCTTATCGCCGCGCTGGCGAAACGCGCTGATCGCCGCCTCGCGATTGCCACCGGCAAGGGAAGACGCGGCACCGATCTCGTCATCGCGCAACACGGCTGGCACGGCATCTTCGGCAGCTCGCATACCAGCGATGACAGCCCCTCGAAACCCGATCCCACCATGCTGCACCGGGCGATGCAGATCGCCGGCGTCACCCCGCAAGACAGCGTGATGATCGGCGATTCCCCCTTCGACATGCAGATGGCCATCCGCGCCGGCGTCATGCCGATCGGCGTCGCCTGGGGCCACCAGCCACCCGACCGCCTGCGCCAACACGGCGCGCAAGCCGTGGCGGCGGATTTTGCCGAACTGGCGAAACTGCTGGGGTGAAGCCGCCCTCTCGACCGCTGGAAAGCCCATCCATCCCCTGCCGAAGCTTTCGTTGGATGCTCGCTTAAAACGATTTCGCTATATCCTTTCGTTATGCTGCGGGCAAGAAAAGGGCTTTGCACAAGGCATCTTGAAAGAGCCGATTCTATATCTCAGCCTCTATTTCAAGACCCGTCGTCGGCACTACAATGATCTGTTGCAGCAGGTGCGCGATCGCGGCGATTGGGAAGCCTGGTTGGCATTCTTCCTGGAAGGCATCGCCGAGACATCATTACAGGCAGCCGATGCGGCGCGCGAGATCCTCAACCTGTTCGATGTCGACCGTCGCCGCATCGAGCGCCCGGGACGTCCGGCCGCCTCCGCCCTGCGCCTGCATCAACACCTCCAGCAGCGGCCTATCATCGCCATCCCCGACGCTGCTCAGCGGCTCGGCTTATCGGCGCCGACCATTGCCAAATCCATCGAGCATCTTTGCCGACTGGGCCTGCTGCGAGAGATTACCCGCCGGCAACGCGGCCGCATGTTCGTCTATGACGATTATCGGCAAATCCTCAATCGTGGCACGGAACCGCTTTAGAAACGGCTTTCAAAACAGCCATCAGAACACCTCAGCCAGCAGTGCGGCATCGACATAAT
>WNFM01001968.1_pt1 | contig 14959 bp, 18 predicted proteins | sample 5400271 | NCBI WGS metagenome assembly WNFM01 (sample SAMN13153352, study PRJNA577476) | soil metagenome | isolation source: 60 cm saprolite on Douglas fir-dominated hillslope | place: USA:California | collected 2013-09-17 | reverse complement strand
ACGGGCCCTCACGGCGAAGGGCGCCGGTCGCGCCCCGCCACACCCACCGCTCCCCCTCCTTGATCCATCCTTTCCTTATCAACGGCTTGGTCAGTCGATCGCGATGCTGGGGAAAGTCATAGCCGAACCGGCCCTTCACGCAGGTGGACCCCTGGTTGGGAGTGTTCAGCTCGATGTTCGGGGAGGTGACACGGACTACCTTTTCGTCGGCGACGTGCAGGTCCACCTGGCACCCCACGCCGCAGTAGGGGCAGACGGTCCTGACGATCCGGTCTGGATGGCGGACCTGGTCGGGGGCGAACCGCTGCCACGGCATCACTTCGAAGATCGCGCCGGTCGGGCAGACGCGGACGCACTCGCCGCACCAGGTGCACCCCGCCTTGTCGGGGTCGCCGTCGGCACCGACGATGATCTCGGCGTGCTCGCCCCGGAATCCGACGTCCAGCACGCCGACCACCTGAATGTCCTCGCACGCCCGCACGCAACGCGTACACAGAATGCAGGTGGACATGTCGTGGCGGATCATCGCATCGCCGGGCCGCTCGTCGCCCGAACGGAGGGGAAGGTCGCGCGCTTCCACGAGCGAGGGGGTCACGCCGTAGCGCACAACGTAGCCCTCGAACTCGTTGCGGGGGCTGGCGCGGCCACCGTTGCGCAGATGATCCGCCGGGTAGCGCTCGAGCAGCAGCCGCAGCACGCCCTTGCGGTTCTGCACGGCCGCATGCGACTCGGTCGTCACGACCATCCCGTCCGCGACCTTGGTGGCGCACGCGGGGAGCAGCTTGGGCTGGCCCTCGACCGACACGAGGCAGATGCGGCAGTTGCCCACGATCGGCAGCTTCGGGTACCAGCACAGCGCCGGTATGTCGATCCCGGCGGCCCTGGCCGCATCGAGGATGGTCCGACCTTCCGCCGCAGTGACGGAGCGGCCGTCGATCGTGAGCGTCGCCATACAGGTATAGATATCGCCCAGTAGGGGAGTCGCAAGACGATCGGGGAAAAACGAACGGGGCCGGCGCATAGCGCCGGCCCCGTCGTGTCGGAAGCGGATCAGTTTAGCGGGGATCGACCGGCAGGTGCAGGTGCGTGTGGTCCCCGTTCTCCCCTTCGTCGGTGAACCAGCAATAGGCCCAGATCTTCGCGGGGCGCAGAACCTGTTGGCCGGCGCGCAGGATGATCCCCATCGGTTCGTCGTCGAGTACTAGCGGGAGGCTGGTCATGCAGGTGTGAAGGGCAAGCCGCTTGCCACGGAGACATTTTCCCAACCTACTATCCTACATCGGTTTACGAATCACCTGTCGGCTCGCTGTCGTTATTCGGACACGTTCGACGCCGTGTCGAGCTGACGCAGGGGCTTCGTCGCGGTGAAGCCGCTGTGCTTGGAGCGCCGGCTCCGCTGCAGCTGCCAGCCGCTGTACAGCGCCTGGAGTGTCTCGGGTCCGAGGGGGATGACGCCGCGCGACGCGCCGGGCGAGAGGACGATGTGCACGCCTCCGGAGCGCGTGCGCGCCTGGAGATCGCCGATCAAGGTGGCGCGGTCCTTGGCCCGGAGATCGGCCAGACTCTTCGGCTCGAGCACGACCAGGGACGGGGAGAGGTCGGGGAACCAGCTGCCGAAGTTGATCACGAGCGCCTGCAGGGCGCCGGCGAGCTGCTCCGTCACGGCCCGTCCCTCTGCGGCCTCGATGGCGCCGAGATCCTGGTCCACCAGGAACACGTCGATGTCGTGCGCGGCGAGGAAGAGCGCCTCGGCGAGCGCGGCGGCGCCGACCACCACGACGAGGTCTCCCGGCTCGAGTCGAGGCGCCCACGGAACGATGGGGTGCGCATGGTCGAGGCCCCAGTGGGTGGGCTCGCGCTGCGCCTCCCGCAGGGCGCGGTGCTTCTGGCGCCAGCGCGGGAACGACGGCAGGCGCAGCCGTCGTGCGATGATGCGGTCCACGTGCTCCAGCAGCAGCACCTCCGTGAGCAGATACTGATCCTGGGCGCCCGCCTGCAGCTCGCGCACCGCCTCGTCGCCGATCTCGAGCAGGGCCTCGCGCGGGATGGCGTTCTTGTATTCCTCGAGGCGCTGCAGGATGAACTCCTGGTATTCCTGCTTGATCGAGCGGGAGGGACGCGGGGCGCGCGTCGCGGCGAGCCGGTCCGCGGTGGCCGAGGTCAGCATGGCTCGACGTGCACCGTCACGGCATTCAATTCCAGCTCGCGCTTCAGGCGCTCCTCGACCGCGTCGGCGATCGCGTGCGCCGCTTCGACATTGGCGCCGCGATCCACCGCAATCGTCACCTCGGCGTATCGCAGCCCGGCGCCATGGCCGCCACGAGAGCGGATGCCGTAGGCGCTCTTCACACCGTTCACCCCCTGCGCGGTGCTTTGAATCGCGCGCTCCGGGATCGCGCGCTCGTCGACCAGCACCGGCACCGTCCGTGCGAAGATCTGGTAGGCGACCCGAACGATCAGCGCCGCCACCACGATCGCGACCGCCGGGTCGACCCATGTGGCCCCGCGGCGCGCGAACAGCACGCCGATCAGCACGCCGATCGTGATGAAGACGTCGGTGCGTGTGTGGGCCGCGTCGGCGATCAGCAGCTCGCTCGACAGCTCGTGGCCGCGGCGGTTCTCGTACCAGGCGACGAGCACGTTGATGCCGAGGGTCACGAGCAGGACGACCAGACCCAGGTCGGTCACCACGACGGCGTGCCCGCCGCTCAGGAGCTTCTGGACCGCGTTGCGCACGAGCTCGAAGCAGGTGATCGAGAGGAACACGACGATGGCGAGGGCTCCCAGCGTCTCGAACTTCCCGTGGCCGTAGGGGTGGTCCTCGTCGGGCGCGCGGGCGGCGACGCGAATCACGATCAGACCGAGCACGTTGTAGAGCGAGTCGACCGACGAATGCAGCGCGTCGCCCATGACGGCGAGCGAGCCCGAGACGACACCGATGTAGAGTTTGGCGACGACGACCGCGAGGTTCGCCCCGAGCAGGCCGATGAGGACGCGGCGAACCGCGGTCGCAGACATGGCCTGTAACCTTGTGACTGGGGCGGATTTAGTCAACTTTGCTTGACAATAATGAGATAGTTATCTAAATATCTATCCATGCATGACTCCCTGTTCCGCGCCCTCGCCGACCCCACGCGCCGCCGCATTCTCGAGCTCCTCGCCGAGGGTGACCGCACCGCTGGGGACATCGCGGAGCAATTCCCGATCGCGTTCGCGTCTGTCTCGCACCATTTGGGCGTGCTCAAGGCGGCCGGCCTCGTGGCCACGGAGCGGCAAGGGCAATTCATCCGCTACCGACTCAATACGACCGTGTTTCAAGAGGTCGTGCGCTACTTCATGAAGAGCTTCCCGGGAGGGAACGATGCGTAGCCGCTGGTTTGGCGCCCTAGTCGCGGCGCTCGCCGCCGCGGTTTCGGTCTGGGCGTACAGCCGCCTGCCCGCGACCGTCGCGACGCACTGGAATCTGCAGGGGACGCCGGACGGGTATTCGTCGAGGGTTTGGGCCGCCGCCGTGATGCCGCTCGCGATCCTCGCCCTGACAGGGGTGTTCAACGTGCTGCCCAAGGTCGACCCCCGGCGGGAGAACTACGCCAAGTTCCTGGACAGCTACTGGCTGATCGGCAACGCCGTCCTCGCATTCGCCGGCCTGGCGCACGTCCTCATCCTGGCGAACGGCCTGGGCTACACCGTGCAGGTGGACCGGCTCATCCCGGTGGGAGTGGGTCTGTTGTTCGCGTTCCTCGGCAACTACCTGACGCGCGTCGAGCCGAACTGGTTCATCGGGGTCCGCACGCCATGGACCCTTTCGAGTGACGCCGTATGGCGCAAAGTGCATCGCACCGCCGGGTGGCTATTTGTGATCGCGGGTCTCGTGATCGCGGCGGGCGCGTTCGCGCCGCGGCGCGCCTTCGTGCCCCTCTTCATTGTGGCGATCGTCGCCGCGGCAGGGATCCCTGTCATGCAGTCGTACGTCCTCTGGAAACGAGAGCAACATGATCATTCCTAGCCTTATCGTCGCCGTGCTGGTTCAGGTGGCTGCGCCTGCGCGCGCGGATACCACGCCTCCCGCGGCCGCGATCGAGACCGCGTACACGATCAAGAGTGGCGCGCTGGGGCTCGGCGCCACGCTGACGATGCCACGTGGGACCGCTGGCCCCATCCCCGTCGCAGTCATCATCGCGGGGTCAGGACCCACTGACCGCAACGGCAAGCCTGGCGTCTGGCGGAGCGGGGCATCGCCACGCTGCGGTGCGACAAGCGTGGCATGCCGGGAACGCAGGGCACGTTCGACATCACCCAGATGACTCTGGAGGACTTCGCCGCCGACGCCCGCAGCGCCGCGGAGTCGCTGGCGCGCGATCCCCGGTTTTCTCGAGTGGTGTTCGTGGGACACAGGGAAGGGGCGTCGCTCGCGCTCATCGCCGCGCGCCAGGGCGCGCCCGTCGCCGGAGTCGTGCATGTCTCGGGGTTGGGTCGCTCTCTCGGCGAAGTGATGCGGGAACAGCTCAGCCGTCAGTTCGACAGCGCGACGATGGTGCGCTACGACACGGCCTGGAAGTACTATCTGCGCGGCGACCAGCCCACGGATGTGCCGCAGCAGATGGCGATGCTCTTCGTCCCGGTGAATCGGACCTACATGCGCTCATTGGCGGCCTTAGACCCACCGGCTGCCATCCGCGCGGTGCGCCAACCGGTGCTGCTGGTGCAAGGCGTGACCGATCTGCAAGCGACCGTCGCGGATGCCGAGCGGCTGCATGGCGCGCGGCCCGACGCCCGGCTCGTACTCCTGCCCGATGTGAACCACGTGCTGAAGCGTGTCGCCGACCGCACGCTGCCAGGTCAGATGAGCACTTACCAGGATCCCGGCATCCCGATCGTCCCGGAAGCCGTGCAAGCGATCGCGGATTGGATTCTGGCGCTCGGCAACCGTTAGTCGACGGCTCGCAGCAGCGCCCCTTTGAGATAGCCGGTCTCCGGGACGTTCACGAGCTCGGGGTGATCGCCCGCCGCGCCGCAAACGGCGAGGAGTTGCAACCGGCGGCCCGAGTCGCGCGCCGCGTCGGCGAGCATGGCCTGGAAGACGTCGCGGCTCACGTGATAGGAGCACGAGCACGTGAACAGCACGCCGCCCGGCGCGAGGATCCGCATCGCTCGGAGATTGATCTCCTTGTAGCCCGCGACGGCGCGGAGCAGTGTCGCCTTGGTCTTGGCGAAGGCGGGCGGGTCGAGCACGATGGTATCAAATCGGTCTTTGCGTTGTTCCAGCTCCCGCAACAGATCGAAGGCGTTCGCCTCCCGCCAAGTGATGTTCCCGATGCCGTTGAGCCGGGCGTTCTCCGCTCCGCGCGCCAGCGCCTCGGCGCTCTGATCCACCGCGACCACTTCGGCGGCGGGCCGGGCGAGGTGCAGCGCGAATGAGCCATGATACGTGAAGAGATCGAGGGCGCGGCCGCCGGCGCGGGTGTGGCGCGCGACGAGTGCGCGGTTCTCGCGCTGATCGAGGAACGCGCCGGTCTTCTGTCCGGTCCACGGCGCCGCGAGGTATTTCACGCCGTCTTCCACAACCTCGACAACCTCGGGGACTTGGCCGAAGGCCAGCACAACCTCCGCAGGCAACCCTTCGTGCCGGCGGACGCCCGCGTCGTTGCGCAGCAGGATGCCGTCGGGGGCGAGCGCGGCCCGGATCCCCGCCACCACGTCGTCACGCGCCCGCTCGAGGCCTGCCGAGAGCAGCTGCGCGACGACCCACGCCCCATACTTGTCCACGACCAGCGACGGCAGCCCATCGCCCTCGGCGTGGACCGCGCGCCATGCACTCGCTTCGATGCCGGCGCGCCGACGGGAAGCGGCCGAGATGCGCCCCCCCCACCATGCCGCGTCCACCGGCTCTTCGCCGCGCGTGAGCAGTCGCAGCCGGATCTCGGATTTGGGGGAGTACAACGCCTGGCCCAGGAAGCGGCTCCGGCGGTCGGTGACGCGGATGATGCCGGGGTCCGTCCCCGGCTCTTCGGCCACGTCGCTGCGATAGATCCAGGGATGACCTTGCTTCCAGCGCTCGGCACCCTTGGCGGTGACGATCGCAGTCACTTCGATCCCTGTGGGGGCGGCCGGTCGGGGCGCAGGTTGGCCGCGTTGCGCAGGTACGTATGTTTCAGCGCGCGTGCCGGCTTGCTCGTGTAGAAATGCAGGAGCACGCGAATGCAGTGGGTCAGGCCTCCCGGTACCGCGACCTCCGTCGCGCCGAGCAGGGGAACGTCGGTCCACCCGAGGCGGCGAGCCGCTCGCGCCGGGTACTCCGCGGTGAGGTCGGGGGACGACGTGAAGATGGCGCTCTCGACGTCCTCAGGGACGAAGCCGTTGGCGGTCTGGAGGGCGCGCAGCAGCTCTTCGCTCGCCTCGAGGATCGCCGCACTCGTATTCGCGGACGCGGTAGTCGCCCCGCGGAGGCCGCGCAAGATCTTCGGGACATCAGTCATGACGCTCGCCGATCGATTGCGGTTGATGGTGCTCACCGATCCCGTCCTGCTTCGGGGCCGGGATCCGGTCGAGGTGTGCCGGCGGGCGACGGCCGGCGGTGCGACGATGGTGCAAGTGCGCTGGAAAGATGCCACGCCGAAGGAATTGCTGCAGCTTGCCCGGGCGCTGGTCCTGGCGCTGCCCGTCCCCGTCCTCGTGAACGACCGGGTGGACGTCGCGGTCGCCGCGGGTGCGGCGGGGGCGCACCTGGGCCAAGACGACCCTCCGCTCGTCGCGCTCAGGTCGGATGTCCCGCCGGGGTTCCTGCTCGGCATCTCCGTCGGTTCCGTGGCGGAGGCCGAGCGCGTCCGCGGGTGGCCCGTGGATTACTGGAGCATCGGCCCGTGTTTCGCGACGGGGAATAAGCGCGACGCCGGCAGCGCCCTCGGGCCGGACGGGTTTGCCGGGCTCGCGCGCCTGGCGCCCCAGGGGATGCCGGTGATCGGGATCGGGGGGATCACGCCGGGGAACGCCGCCGACATCATTCGCGCGGGGGCCACTGGCGTGGCGGTGATCGGCGCGGTACTTGGGGCGCCGGACCCGGAGGCCGCGGCGCGGGAGCTCAGCGCCTCTGTCTCGCCCGCCTGATCGCCGCGAGGTGGTCCGCGTACGTCTCGGAGAAGACGTGTTTGCCGTCGGGTTGGGCCACGAAGTACAGAAACCCTACCGGGGCCGGATCCAGCGCCGCGTACAGGCTCGAGTCGCTGGGTTGACTGATGGGGCCGGGCGGCAGGCCGGCGTGCAAGTACGTGTTGTAGGGTGACCGAATCTGCAGGTTCCTCTCCCAGACACGCCGTAGGCGCCGGCCGTAGGCGTAGTTGATCGTCGGGTCGGCCTGGAGAGCCATGTGGCGCTTCAGCCGATTGTGATACACGGCGGAGACGTACGGCCGGTCGGGGCGGTAGCGCACTTCGGCCTCGATGATCGACGCGAGCGTCACGACCTCGTGGCGTGTCATGCCGAGCTGCGCGAGGCGGGCGTCCCATTCCGGGGACCAACGCTCGATGAACTCGTGCGTCATCACCCGCACCAGGTCGTGGGCCTTGATCCCGATCGGCACGTTGTAGGTCGTCGGGTACATGTAGCCCTCGACCCCGGCAGGGTTCACGCCAATGCCCAGCTCGCGGTGCAGCGCCGTGTCCCTCACCGCCGCGAAGAACGAGTCGCGCGGGATGCGCAGCCACACCCGCGCCCGCTCGGCGATCTCGAACGCCATCATCCCTTCGAGCACGGTGAAGCGTACTTCGTCACCGCGGCCGGCCTTCAGCGCGGTCACCACGTCGCCCCAGCTGTCGTCCACGTGGAAGGTGTAAATGCCGCTCTTGAGCCCGGCAGGCAGGCCGCGGGCGCGGGCGTACAGACGGAACCAGCCGGCGTGATCGATCACGCCGTGAGCGGTGAGGGAGTCGACGGCCTGACTGAACGTTGCCCCGCGGGGAATCGTGACCGTGGCGCGGTCGCCCTGGGGGCCGCTGCCGCACGCCGCGACGGCGAGCACGAGCAGGACCGCTCTCACGTCGTGCCCCCGCGCTTCGAGTCCAGGTAGTGCTGCAATAGGAGGGCGGCGGCCAGGGCGTCGACGTCTTCCTTCCGCCCTCGCGTAGACCCGCCCATCTCGCGCACCGCAGCCAGGACTCTGGCCGTCGTCATCCGCTCGTCCCAGAGCGACACGGGGAGCGCCGCCCGCCGGCCGATGTCGTCCGCGAGCGTGCGCGCCGCACGCGCGGCCTCCCCTTCGGCGCCGGCCTCATCGAGCGGCAGTCCGACGACGACGCCGACGACGTGTTGCTTGGTGACGTGCTCCAGGAGACGCGCCATCGGGAAGCGCTTGCCGGGGCGGCGGGTGAGCGTGTCGAGAGGCTGAGCGAGGGTTTGCGATTCATCGGAGAGGGCGAGGCCGATGCGCCGCTCGCCCCAGTCCACGCCCAGCAGCCGGCCCTCCCCCTTCAACCCTGCGCCATCGTCTGGAAGAACTCGTTGTTGGTCTTCGTCCGTTTGAGCCGCTCGAGCAGGAACTCGATCGCCTCGACCGGCGGCATGTCGGCCAGGAAGTTGCGGAGCAGGTACACCTTGTTGAGCTCTTCCTTGCTGAGCAGCAGCTCTTCCTTGCGGGTGCTGGTGCGCTGCACGTCGATCGCGGGGAACGTGCGCCGCTCGGCGATGCGGCGATCGAGAATAACTTCGGAGTTACCGGTGCCCTTGAACTCCTCGAAGATCACCTCGTCCATGCGCGAGCCCGTGTCGATCAGGGCCGTCGCAAGGATCGTGAGGGAGCCGCCCCCCTCGATGTTGCGCGCGGCGCCGAAGAACCGCTTCGGCTTCTGCAGGGCGTTCGCATCGACACCGCCCGAGAGAATCTTGCCCGAGTGGGGCACGACGACGTTGTGCGCCCGGCCCAGGCGCGTGATCGAATCGAGCAGGATGACCACATCCTTGCCGTGCTCCACCAGGCGCTTCGCCTTTTCGATCACCATGTCGGCGACCTGGACGTGGCGGTCGGCGGGCTCGTCGAACGTCGACGACACGACCTCCACGTTCGCCCCCTTCACGTTCTCCTCCATGTCGGTCACTTCCTCGGGCCGCTCATCGATCAGCAGGACGATGAGGTAGACCTCGGGGTGGTTCTCGATGATGGAGTTGGCGAGCTTCTGCATGAGGATCGTCTTGCCGGCCTTCGGGGGCGACACGATCAACCCGCGTTGGCCTTTCCCGATGGGCGAGAGAATGTCGAGCACGCGCATCGACAGATCGCCGTCCTTGCGCTCCAGCCTGAGCTGCTCTTCCGGGTAGCGCGGTCGGAGGTTGTCGAACGCGACACGGTGCTTGGCCTTCTCGGGCTCTTCGCCGTTGACGACCTCCACCTTCAGCAGCGCCAGGTAGCGCTCGCCCTCTTTGGGGGGACGCACCTGGCCCATGATCGTGTCCCCGGTGCGCAGATCGAACCGCTTGATCTGGCTCGGAGAGACGTAGATGTCGTCGGGGCCGTACAGGTAGTTCCAGTCTGGACTGCGCAGGAAGCCGTACCCTTCGGGGAGGATCTCCAGCACGCCTTCGCCGCGCAACACGGTGTCCGTGTCCAGCAGCGACTGTTCGATGCGGAAGATCAAATCCTGCTTGCGGAGCCCAGAATAGTTTTGAATGTTGAGGCTCTCGGCCATCGCGTGCAGTTCCGCGACGGACTTCTTCTTCAGCTCGGCGATATCCACGTGTGGGGAAACTCCGTTGGGCTTAACGGCGGGGAGACGAACCCGTGGCAGGGTGGTGAACGCGTTGATCGATGATGGAAGCGTTAGGGTCGTACCAGGTGTGCAGCCGCTATCATAGGGGAACGCGTGCCCTCTAGTCAAGATCACCCCATCCCCGAAGCGCTGGCACCGTTCGTCGTCGCGTGGCGCACCGCCACGCTACGTCGCCGGACCTCGCCAAGGCGCTCGACTCGTGGCGCGGCAGCTATTACTGGTCCGACGAGCCCGACGGCCGGCACCTGGTCCTCACCCATCCCGCCGCACCGCGCTCCCGCGAGCGCTGGGTGGTGCATGCGCTGCTGTTCGCGGCCGCGCTCTTCACGACTACACTGGCCGGCGCCGTGATCGGCGGCGGCGTCGACGCCGACCTCGCGTACGCGCCCGGTGCCTGGGGTGTCTCGTTCCTCGTCCGCTGGACCCGCGGCCTGAGCTTCTCGCTGCCCCTCCTGGCCATTCTCCTGTGCCATGAGCTAGGGCATTACTTCACCGCGCTCCGCTACCACCTCGATGTTTCGCCGCCCTACTTCCTTCCGGGACCCCCGGCGCCGGTCGGGATCGGGACGCTCGGCGCGTTCATTCGGTTGCGCACGATTCTCACTGACCGCCGCCAGTTGCTCGACGTCGGCGCCGCCGGCCCGTTCGCCGGATTCGTGATCGCCGTACCGGTGTTCTGGATCGGCTTGGCGCTCAGTCACCCCGTGACTGACTCCGGTGGTCAGGGGATGCAGGTGTGGTTCGCCGGCCAAGTGTGGCAGCTGGGAGACTCAGTCATCACAAAGATCGTGTGCATTGCGCTGGGAGACGTGCCAGGCGTGGTGCTGCATCCCACGGCGGTCGCGGGGTGGTTCGGGCTGTTTGTCACGGCGCTGAATCTCTTGCCGATGGCGCAGCTGGACGGCGGCCACGTCCTCTACGCCGCGCTGCCGCGACGGCACGAATGGCTGGGCCGGGGATTCTGGGCGGCCATCATGCTGCTCGGTTGGTTCTTCTGGTCCGGATGGCTGGTGTGGGGCACGTTGGTGCTCGTGCTCTCCCGCGGACGGCTGGGCCACCCTCCCGTCCTGGACGCCTTCCGTCCCTTACCGCCATCGCGGCGCTGGTTCGCGTGGGCGAGCCTCGCCCTCTTTCTCGCGACGTTCACGCCCTGGGGCATAATCGTGCGCTGAAAGTATTGCGTAAGTCTCTTTTTCTTATATCTTTGCGCAAACCAGCCCGATCGGCACTGCATGCCAGCACAACCGGCTCGGTACCAAGCTTCCCCAGCGCTCGACCAGGTCGTTCACGACCTTCCTCCGATTCGTTTTGACGGACAACCAATTGACATTCGCCTCTCGGTGCGGCGCAGTGAGGACGGCATCTGGCGTGGCCGCGTCCTGTTCGGCGCCGAGGGAACGGAGGCGGAGCGGTCCACCGCCGAAATCTTCTGCGCGACCTCGGAACCCGACCTATGGCAAGCGGTCCGGGACCTGCGCGACCACCACCTGCGCGATCTCTACCGCTCCCTGCTTTGATGGCGGATTCGCGCGCCACGCTGCTGAAGTTCCGGCACGATCTGTCCAATCCCCTCTCGGCGATCCTTGCTGAAACGCAGATCCTGCTCCTCACACCCGACAAGCTCGACGAGGAGACGCTCGCCAGCCTGAAGCAGATCGAGGACCTGGCGCGGAAGATGCGTCAGATGCTCCAAGCGATCGAGTGAGCCGGCGGCACCGGTGCCGGTACTGCCCGGCCACGGCGTGGTGGCGCCCAGCCGCCCCCCCCCGGCGCTGCATCGCCGCATTCCTCTATAAGCGCTCACCCAGCCGCGGCCGTGTCGGCCGGGGCTACTTCTGCTGGTGATGCCCGTCATAGCGCCCTGGGTCGTAGCGGAGTAACCGTGTAAGCCCTTGCGGGCCTTGAGTCGCGGGGCATCTTTCCACCCCCTTATGTGGCGCTGGAGCTTCGACTTGACGGTTAAGCGTGCTGTCCTCATTGGGGTGAGTTGGCTTGGCCTGGCCTGCGCTGGAGGGGGGGGGATCCGCCCCGGCGCCGTCACCCCCGCCGAGATCCCCGCCCTCCTGACCCAAGCTCGGCAGCAGCCCAACAACGCCTCGGTCCGTTTCCGCCTCGCGGCTGCCCTCATGGCAGCCGGCCGGTGCGATACAGCGGTCGTTGTGGCGCACGCCGGCGAGCTGCTGGCGCCCGCCGACGCCGTCGGGCCGCTGGTCGTGGGGGGGTGCCAGGAGAAGGGCGGGCGCTACGATCTGGCGTTCGCCACCTACAGCGACTTCGCCGCGCACCACCCGCAGGCGCGGGGCGTCGCGGCGGTCCGCGCCAAAGCCCAATTCGCGCTCCGCACCCAGGCGGAGCAGACAGCCCGCCAGGCGTTAGCGAGCGAATCCACGCTGACGCGGCTTGCTCCTGAGCCCTCGACGCTCGCGGTCCTCCCGGTCACGATCTCCGCGACGGGGCCGGGGGGCGACTCGACGTTCCAACCGCTGTCGCGCGGCCTCGCCGAGCTGATGACTTCAGATCTGGCGTTGGTGCGTACCCTGCGCCTGCTCGAGCGCGTGCAGATCGGCGCCCTGCTCGACGAGTTGAAGCTCGGGCAAGGTCAGCGCGCAGATCCCACCACGGCGGCGCGCGTCGGCCGGCTGCTGCGGGCGGAACGCATGGTGCAGGGCGTCGCGTCGATCACAGCGAACGGACCGGTGCGGCTCTCCGCATCGGTGGTGCGTGGCGACGGGACGGTCCGCTCAGGCGCGCAGGCGAACGGCACATTCAAGGACCTGCTCGATCTCGAGAAGCAGCTCGTGTTCGGCGTCGCGGGCCAGCTGGGGATCCAGCTCACCGAGGCCGAACGGCAGAGCATCCTGCGGCAGGGTCCTCGCAACCTCGCCGCCTTCCTCGCCTACAGTCAGGGACTCGACGCGCTCGATCGCGGCGACTACCGCGCCGCCGCCGCGGCCTTCAACGCATCGGTGCGCGCCGACCCGAGCTTCCAGGCGGCGCATGAGCAGCAGCAGGCCGCGGAGGCCGCGCCGGCCGTTCAAGCGGGCGGCGATGTCGTCACGGTGGCGAATGCGGTGGAGCAGGCGTCGGCGGCCCCGGAGCAGTCGACGGTCGGGGCGCTCGGCGCCGGCACGGCGGACCTCTCGCCCACGCTCACCGATCAGGTAACGGAAGCCACGAGCACCGGTACGTCTGCGACGCTGCAGCAACCCACCCCAGATAGCCAGGGCATTAGCTCCGTGGCCCAAGCGTCCGGGGTGCTCCGGATCCGCATCATCTTCCGGCGCGTTGCGCCCTAATGCGCGCGCGCGCCTTGATCGTCTGGTGCGCAGTGGCGGGGCCCGCCGCCGCGCAGGCGCCGGGGCTCCCGGGCACCGTCGCCCGTACAGGCGTCTACTTCGAGAGTTACAGCTTCGGGTCTGGGCTCGCCTTCGATCGCCTCAGCGAGATGACGATCCCGATCACCATTACCCAGCACTTCGGCAGCCGGGTCACCCTGGATGTCGGCACAGCGTTCGCCAGTGCGTCGGTCCACGGGCCCGGCGGCGGCTCCATCACGCATTCCGGTCTGGTCGACACCGACGTGCGCGCGACGGTGGGCGTGATTCCCGGGCGACTCGTCTTGAACGTCGTCGGGACTATTCCTACGGGCGCCACCGCCGTGCCCGACACGACGATCCCGCTGTTCGGCGCGACCGCAACCGACTTGCTCGGGTTCATGACGCCGGGGTTCGGGTCCGGCGGCGGTTTCTCGGCGGGGTTCGCATCAGCTTTCAAGGTCGGACAGCGCTGGGCGGCAGGCACGGGCGCCAGTTATCGCTACGGCGCGAGTTACACGCCCGTCGAGGGCGGCGGCGCCATGACGCCTGGCGGCGAAGTTCGCGCGCGCTTCGGCATCGAAGGGCCGTTCGGGGGGGGGAAATACTTCCGCGGTGCACTCGTGTACACGACGAGTGGCGCCAACGACCTGGGCGGCGGCCATGAGAGTGTGATCGGCGACCGCGCCTTACTCTACGCCGCGGTAGGCGCGCCCCTTGGCCGCGGCAACCTGTCGGTGTACGCCTGGGAAATGCGCCGGCTGAGCGGCGGGCTCCCCGACTCGAGTAGAGTGGTCGTCCCGCGCGGCAACGTATTCGCTCTGGGCGCCAGGCTGGAGCGCCCGCTTTCCCCCAAGACGACGCTCGTTCCGCTATTCGAGATCCGCCACGAGATGACGGGGACGGACTCGTCGATGGTGCTGCTCGGGTATCTCGTGCGGGCTGGGACGGACTTCCGCTACCGCGCCAGCGACCGGGCCACGCTGGTCGTGCAGGCGCAGCTCGCGGTCGGCCAGCTACAGGACGGGGGCCACTACGTTTCGATGGTCGGTCCGCGCGTCGGCCTGCTCTTCGAGTGGAGTCGGTGACACCGTCGTCGTGACTCCGTAGCACCCGCACGACACCTAGACAGGCCTTCCGGGGTAACCCATCGTACTGATGACCCCTTCCCGGAGTGCCGTCATGAAGCGTTTCGGTCTGCTGTTACTCGGTGTCCTGGCCACCGCTCGGTGTGGCGGCGGTAGTGGCGGGACCGGCCCCGTCGCGGCGACGATCACGGTGAGTGCAGGCAATAATCAAGTGGGCGCGGCAGGCGCAGCGCTGCCCGAGTCGCTGGCGGTGATCGTGCACGATCAAGGTGGCGCGGTCGTCGCGGGTGTCACCGTGGCCTTCACCGTCACGGGGGGCGGCGGGAGCGTGTCGCCCGCGTCGCGCGTCACGGACGCTTCGGGGCTGGCGAAGACGCGCCGGACCCTCGGCGCCAACGCGGGCACCCAGACCGTCAACGCGAGCACCGGCAACCTCACTCCCGTCCAGTTCAGCGCCGTGTCGCAAATCAGCGGCGCCGTCAACATCGCTAACAGCACCACGGGTCCGCTGACCGACACCGTCGGTGCCGTCAGGGCCGAGTCGCTGACCGTGCTCGTGACCGACCAGAACGCCGTGCCGGTGCAGGGTGCGGCGGTGGGGTGGGCGTCCAGCGGCGGGTCGGTTTCGGCTGCGTCGGTAACGACGAGCGCGGCCGGTCTGTCGAGGGTCCGATTCACGTACGGGACGGCATCGGGCAATGAGTCGGCGACGGCGACCGTGACCGGCCTCGTCGGATCGCCGGTGTCGATCGCGCTGACCGCCACGGCCGGCGCGGCGGTGTCCATCGTCAAGACCGTCGGG
>WNFM01050415.1_pt1 | contig 14963 bp, 6 predicted proteins | sample 5400271 | NCBI WGS metagenome assembly WNFM01 (sample SAMN13153352, study PRJNA577476) | soil metagenome | isolation source: 60 cm saprolite on Douglas fir-dominated hillslope | place: USA:California | collected 2013-09-17 | reverse complement strand
CGCTCGCGTACTTCGACACGCCCGCACAGATGCTGGCAAGCGCCGCCTCGTATAACCACGCTGTGGTGTCGGTGCGCAGGCTGTCGGCGCCGGAAGATGTGTACGACATTACGGTCGCGGAGCACCACAATTTCCTGCTGGCCGCCGGCGTCTTCGTCCATAACTCAGTGGATGACGATCCAGCGGCGGCGATGCGCTACACCGAGGCCAAGATGTCCGTCATCTCCGGTGAGCTGCTCGCCGACATTGACAAGGACACGGTGGACTTCATCCCGAACTACGACGGGCACGGCCAGGAGCCGACGGTCCTACCTGCTCGCTTGCCGAATCTGCTGCTCAACGGGTCCGCTGGCATCGCGGTGGGCATGGCGACCAATATACCGCCACACAACCTACGCGAGGTCTGCGATGGGATCGCCTATCTCATCGACCATCCCGACGCCACCATCGAGGACCTCAGCCACATTATCCGCGGACCGGATTTCCCCACAGGCGGCACCATTCAGGGACGCGAAGGCATCCGCAACGCCTATGCGGGCGGGCGCGGGCGCATCGTGGTGCGGGCCAAGGCGCATACGGAAGAGACGGAGCGCGGCAAGCTCAGCATCATTGTCACCGAGCTGCCGTACCAGGTGAACAAAGCTGAGCTGGTTAAGAGGATCGCGGAGCTGGCCCGCGACAAGAAGATTGACGGCATCACCGACGTGCGCGACGAGTCTGACCGGCAGGGCATCCGCATGGTCATCGATCTGCGGCGCGACGCGCGCCACCTGAGCGTGCTCAACCAGCTCTTCAAGTACACCGCCATGCAGACCACGTTCGGCGCGAACATGCTGGCGTTGGTGGATCGGCAGCCGCGCATTCTGACGCTCAGGCAGTTCCTGCAACACTACATCGCGTACCGCGAGATTGTCATCACGCGCCGGACCCGGTTCGATCTGGCGAAGGCCGAAGCCCGGCGCCACATCCTGGACGGCTTGACCATCGCCCTCGACCATCTCGACGAGGTCATCGACACCATTCGCCGCTCGCAAAATCGGGATACTGCGGCGACCAATCTGCGTAGCAAGTTCAAGCTCTCGGAGGAGCAGGCCAAGGCGGTGCTCGATATGCAGCTAGGCCGGCTCGCCGCCCTGGAGCGCCGCAAGATCCAGGAAGAGCTCGCCGAGATCAAGCGGACCATCACGCACCTGCAGCGCATCCTGGCGAACATCGGCGAAGTGCGCTCACTGATCAAGCAAGATCTGCTCGAGCTGAAGGAAAAGTATGGCGACCCCCGCCGCACCGAGATCCACGAGGACGAGGCGGGCGAGTTCACTGAAGAGGACCTGATCCCCAACGACGAGGTCGTCGTCACGCTCACCCAGAATGGGTACATCAAGCGGTTGCCGACGTCCGCCTACCGCGCGCAGCGTCGCGGAGGCAAGGGCTCGCGCGGCATCGCGACGCACGAAGATGATGCCGTCAGCCATCTGCTGGTGGCGCACGCCCACGATTCGCTCTTGTTCTTCACCGATCGCGGGCGCGTCTTCCAGCTCAAAGCCTATGCCCTCCCGGACGTGGGGCGCCAGGCCAAAGGCGATCACATCCGCAACCTGATCAGCATCGATCAAGGGGAGTTCGTGACGGCCGTCGTGTGCGTGCCGAAGTTCGTGGCGCGCGACTACATGATCATGGCGACCAAGCGGGGCGAGGTGAAGAAGACCAGCCTCGACGAATTCGCCGTCGTGCGCAGCTTGGGGCTCAACGCGATGGATCTGGAGGAGGGCGACGACCTCATCGGTGCGCGACTGGTCGGGGCGCACGATCAAGTGCTGCTCGTCACAGAGCGCGGGCAGTCCATCCGCTTCGAGGTCCAGGAGCTGCGCGCCGCCTCGCGCCAGAGTGGCGGGGTGCGCGGCATTCGCCTGGACGAGAAAGATAGCGTGGTGGCGTTGTGCGCCGTCGTGCCGGAGTCCGAGCTGCTGGTGGTGACGACGCGGGGCTATGGCAAGCGTACGCCGTTGATCGAATACCCCACCCAGGGGCGCGGCGGCGGCGGCGTCATCACGGCGCGGCTGACCGACAAGGCGGGATCCGTCGCCACGGCGCGCATTCTGACCGAAGCCGATCGCGATCTGATGATCATCTCGGCCGAGGGGACGGTCATCCGGACCGACTGGAAATCGGTCGCCCAGTGCGGTCGCCCGACGCAAGGCGTTCGGCTGATGAACATCAGTAACGGCGACCGAGTGGTCTCCGCAACGACCATGTTGGGAGACGATGAGAACGATCTGCAGGATGTGCTGCTGGGCGACGACGAGGATACGTCGCAGGAGTAGGCCGTGGCCTACGCTCCTCCCAGCGGCGCCTCGACCGCGCGCACGCTCGCTCCCACCTGCTCGGGGTGTGTGCTGCCGGCGAGAAGGGCGCGGACGGCGGGTTGTGCCGCGGGCCGGGCCAACGCCAGCTCGCCGGCGGCTTCCCGCCGTGTCCTGAATTCGGCACGCCAGGTGCTTACTCAGCGGTGGTCGTCTATGGCTAATGCGCCTGAGACACAGCCGGGAGAGCATCGTGCCAGAGAGATCACGCCATGCTGCGACGGCCGACTCTAAGGTGGCGACGCCGGATCGCGAGAGCGTCCCAGCAGAGTGCGGGCCGGCACCCTCTGGCGCGGCTCGTGCCAGGCCCCTAGCTCCTGTCACGGTGCGTGAGGCTCCCCCCGAGGTACGTGCGCCAACGCCCCGGCCCTCCAGTTGGGCGCTCACCATCGTGGTGGGCAGCACGCTCACCTTCTTCGCCGTGGCGCTGTTCGCTCGTGATTGGGGCGAGGCCGCGCTCCAGTCCGCTTCGCTTGCTATCGTGCTTGGCGTCGTGTGCTTGCTCACCGGACTGGTCTACCTGGTGAGCGGCCTCCGCCGTCACTGGCTGGCGTGGCTCGTCGCCGGCGCGCTGTTCACGGCGCTCGGCGTCTACGAGCTGCCCATGGCGGTGGTCCCGTTGCGCTTCTTGCAGGCGCAGGTCGCGGCCGATGGGGGTCGCTACGACGAGGCGTACACCGAGTTGCGCCTCGCCGGCGTGCCAGCGTGTGACCTGCGGGCCACCGACACGCTCCTCGCGTGGGCTGGTGCGGACCAGCGTGCGGGCCGCTACGGCGATGCCGTCGCCCGGCTGCGTCGTGTGGCGCACGACTGCCCGGCGACGTCGGCGGCGCAGAACGCACGTGAGCAGATTGGCGCCGTCGAGCTCGCCTGGGGCGAGCAGCTCGTGAGCACCGGCGACTACGCCGACGCTGTGGCGCAGTTTGCCATTGTGGAGCGCGACTACGCGAAGACGCCGCTTGCTCCAGCCGCGCGCCAGAATGCCGCCGCCGCGTACGTGGCCTGGGCAGATGGCGAAGAGCACGAAGGTCAATATGGGTCCGCGCTCGCCCATTATCAGCTGGTGCTGGGAACGTATCCCGAGAGCCCCTATGTGGACACCGCACGCAATGGCGCCGCCCAGACGCTCTTCGATTGGGGGCAGTGGGCCACGCGTACGGCGCGCTACGACGACGCCGTGCAGCACTTCAGCGCCCTGGTCGATCTGTATCCAGCCAGCCCGCAGGCCATTGAAGCCACCACCTTGCTCGCGGCGCCACAGCTGGTGGTCGGGAGGTTGGTTCATAGTGATGGATCCGCCGTCGCTGGCGTCGCCGTGCGATTGGCGAGCGAGTGGGAGTTTGGCGGCGGAAGCTACACGACCGCCGGTGCGCGCTACTCGGCCATCACAGATGCGACGGGGATTTTCGTGGTGGTCAACGTGCCGCCCGGCAGTTATCTGTTCGAATGGGTGGGCTCCGACGGCAGGTACACCACGTTCGTGGGAACGGACGGTCAGCCCGAAGAGATCATCACGGTCCCGCGACTCCATCCGCTGACGCTCGACAACATCGACATCGATCCCAGCGATCCGTGACAGCGAGTGTCGCGCGCCGCGTCTTGCCATTCCCCCGCTCGTGTGCTATCCTCACCGTACCGCTGGGCGCACCGCCGCGCCGCTATGATTTGGCATTTGGCGGTATGGGTGAGTTCTCCAAGAGCGCTGCTTCTGAGGCCTGGGTGCCTCGGACAGGGTCGAGTTGCTTTCGGACGGCGGCGCAACATCGGAGCGGGTGACGAGCGCGCGAATTGGCACGCATCGTGCTTTAGCGGCAAAGGCGCGGAAGACCGGGCGGCCGAGCATCAGGGTCTGAATCCAGCATGCTCTTGACAGAAAGGGGCCACGAAGCCCCGCGGCTTCCGCCAGGGGATGAAGGGCTTGTCTCCACTGGCCGAGCACGCCGAGTTGTGCGATACTGTCCTCGGCGGTTGTCTAAGGCCGGTCTTCGGGCCCGTCGCCGCCAGTCTGCAACGGTTCGGGCTGAGCAGGCCCGTCACGTAACGCAGAGCCGGCAGGCGTAGTTATCTTTGGCCGAGACACCTTCCGCGCCGGTCGTGAGAATCTCCCGCTCTTGGGCGGGGGAGTGTCAACGTGCAGGACTAATTCAAAACAGGACCGGGAGTCCTGAGGGGCTGGTCGACCTCGACTGTGTCCGTTGAGCGAGATCAGCCCTTCGCGTTACCCGCGCCTATAAGCCAGCCTGGCAGAGGCAGGCGTCCGCCCCAGTGGTGCCAGCGATAGCGCACCCAGGGCCCACGAATGATTCTATCTGCCGAGCTCCGCGAACTCGCCGCATTGGTGCGCGAAGTTGCGGATGCCCGGTCCTCCAGGGTTGTCGCGGGGGAGGTGACCGCCTCCTCGGTGCGCACGCACCATCGGGAACATCCAGTCGCAGCGACGCGCGAGCTGTAGGGTTTTACGCATGAAGTGGTTAAGCTTCGTGCGCTGGCCGCTCGCTCTCACAGAGCCGGAGCAGCACTTGACTGCTACGGTTGGTGCCGAACACGCAGAGTCAGTCACCAGAAGAGCCGAACAGTTCGCCGCTCTCTTGGATGTCAGCCTAACTCACGTGACAGGTATGCGTATTAATGGGTAAGTGCTATGAGGTGCAAGACCCGCTGACAGTGAACTGGACGGCGTGATCGAGTTGGCAGCGCTCCGCCAAGCTCCGCAGCGCTCAGGCCGGTCCGATCTCGGGCCGGCAGCGCACGGACAGGAAGAGAAGGTAGGGCATGGACCTGGTGAAGCGGCTTGAAGAGTATCGCGATCGTGAGCGCAACCTGGGCTGGGAGGGGACGTTTGCGCAGTATTTCGAGATCGCGACACGGCAACCCTCCGTCGCGCAGCTCTCGCACGAGCGCATCTACAACATGATCCTGGCTGCTGGCGTGGAGACGACTCGTCTCGGCGAGCCCCGCTACACCTTTTTCAGCCATGACATCTTCGGCCTGGAGAAGCCACTCCAGCAGATCGTGGAATACTTCCATTCCTCGGCTCAGCGTCTCGAGGTCCGCAAGCGCATCCTGCTCCTGATGGGTCCTGTGGGCGGCGGCAAATCGACGATCGTGCATCTGCTCAAGCGCGGCTTGGAGACGTATTCTCGCGCCGATGCGGGCGCGGGGTACGTCATCAAAGAGTGCCCCATGAACGAGGAGCCGCTCCACCTCATCCCCCCCGACCTGCGCCCAGACGTGGAGAAGGAGTTCGGGCTGTACATCGAGGGCGAGCTGTGCCCGCAATGCCGCTGGCTGCTGGAGAACAAGTACGATGGGAAGATCGAAGACGTCCCAGTGCGCCGCATGGTCTTCAGCGAGAAGAACCGCTGGGGCATCGGCACCTTCACCCCGTCTGATCCAAAGAGCCAGGACATCGCTGAGCTAGTAGGCGGTATTGATCTGTCCACCATCGGCGAGGTGGGCGTCGAGAGCGATCCGCGCGCCTACCGATTCGATGGCGAGCTCAACATCGCCAACCGCGGCGTGATGGAATTCGTCGAGATGCTCAAGACCGACGAGAAGTTCCTCTATGTGCTGCTCACGCTCTCGCAAGAGCAGAATATCAAGACGGGCCGCTTCGCCATGATCTATGCCGATGAGGTCGTGATCAGCCACACCAACGAGAATGAGTACGCCTCGTTCGTCGGCAATCGCAAGTCGGAGGCCTTGCAGGACCGCATCATCCTGGTGAAGGTGCCGTACAACCTGCGGGTGAGCGATGAGGTCAAGATCTACGAGAAGTTGCTGGGGCAGAGCGCCCTGACAGACGTTCACATCGCGCCGTACACGCTGCGTATCGCCAGCATCTTCGCCGTGTTGACACGGCTGGAGCAGTCGAAGAAGGCCGGCATGAGCCTGATGAAGAAGCTCAAGCTCTATGACGGCGAAGACGTGGAAGAATACAAGCAAAAGGACATCAGAGAGCTCCAGGAAGAGACTGTTCGCGAGGGGATGGACGGCATCTCGCCGCGCTACGTGATCAACCGGCTCTCCAGCGCGCTGGTGCGCGAGCGCGTGACCTGCATCAATCCTATCGATGCGCTGCGGGCCTTGCGCGACGGGCTGGACCAGCACACCAGCATCTCGCGCGATGAGCGGGAGGAGTACCTCAACTTCATCAACGAGGCGCGCAAAGAGTACGACGACATGGCGAGGAAGGAAGTCCAGCGGGCGTTCGTATATTCGTTCGAGGAATCGGCTCGTACGCTGCTGAACAATTACCTGGATAACGTCGAGGCGTACTGCAACAAGACCAAGATCAAGGATCCGATCACCGAGGAGGACATGGATCCCGACGAGCACCTGATGCGCTCGATCGAGGAGCAGATTGGCATCACCGACAACGCCAAGAAGGCGTTCCGCGAAGAGATCCTGATTCGCATCTCCTCGCTGGCGCGCCGCGGGCAGACCTTTGCGTATACCAGTCACGAGCGGCTCAAGGAAGCGATCGAGAAGAAGCTGTTCGCCGATCTGCGCGATGTGGTGAAGATCACTACCTCGACCAAGACGCCCGATGCCGAGCAGCTGAAGCGGACCAACGAGGTCGTCAGCCGTCTGATCAGCGATCATGGTTACTGTCCTGTCTGCGCCAACGAGCTGTTGCGCTACGTTGGCTCGCTGCTCAACCGCTGATGGCGAGGAGCGGCGCGGACACTGGCGGCGCCGCTCGCTAGCTCTTTGGGGGGAGCCAACATGTCCATCTCGCGCCAAGACTGGTCACTGCACCGCAAGGGAAGCGTTGACCAGGAGCGTCACAAGCAGAAGATCCGCGAAGCCGTCAAGAAGAACCTGGCTGACATCGTCAGCGAAGAGAGCATTATCCTCTCCGATGGCAAGAAGGTCATCAAGGTTCCCATCCGCTCGCTCGACGAGTACCGCTTTCGCTATGACCCGGGGCGCCAGAACCACTCCGGCCAGGGCGACGGTGATAGCCAGGTGGGCGATGTGGTGGCCGCGGAGCCACGCCCCGGGCGGGGGCGGCGCGGCGAGGCAGGTCAGGAGCCGGGCTACGACTACTACGAGGCCGATGTCACGCTGGACGAGCTGGCCGGCTTGATCTTCGAGGACCTCGGGCTGCCGTTCCTTGAGGAAAAGAAGCTCGCGGAGATGGAGATCGAGGAGGTCCGCTTCACCGACGTGCGCAAGGTTGGCCCCATCTCCAACCTGGACAAGAAGCGCACGATTCTGCAAAACATGAAGCGTAATGCGGCCGCCGGAGATGCTGTGTTCAAGGACTTGAAAAACGAGGATTTGCGCTTCAAGACCTGGGAGCCGACGATCCGGTACCAGTCGAACGCGGTAGTGATGGCCATGATGGACGTGTCGGGCTGCCATACGGCTGGCCACCACATCGAGATGGCTGATGGCTCCTATAAGGATGCCTCTGAGATCGCTGTGGGCGATGCGGTGGCCTGCTTGAATATGGAGACGCTGGAGAAGACCACCTCGCACGTTGTGGAAACCTTTACCAAGACAGCGCCTGAAACCCTTGCGGTTGAGACTGCGGATGCGCGGCTGCGCTGCACCCCACAGCACGTCTACTTCGTGTACGATGAGCCAAGCCATTGCGTCATCGAGAAGCGCGCCGACGAGCTTGTGGCCGGCGACAAGCTGATCCTTGTCAATACGTGGGGTAGCACTGGCCAGCCGCAGGCGTCCGCGCTCAACGAGGATCAGGCGTACATGCTGGGCGTCCTGCTCGGCGACGGGCATATCTTCATCAGCCCGAACAGCTCCACGATCGTTGTGACCGACAAGAGCAGGGAGCGGCTAAATCTCTATCAGGAGACCTTCGCGCGCGCCTACGGCGTGCAAGGCATCATCAGCCATCCTCCCAGTCCCCACAACCGCCAGCGAATCTATTTCAACCGTGCGCCGCTTGCGAGGCAGTTGGTAGCAAGGTATCCGATGCTGGCGCGCCGCTCACGCCAACGCTACATCGATGCCAGCATTTACCGTGAGGCGCCGGAGGTGCGTGCCGCCTTCCTGCGCGGTCTCTTCGACGCAGCAGCCACCGTCGCGCATCACTCGGTGATGTTCTTCTCATCCAGCCGCCAGCTGATTACTCAGGTGAAGCACCTGCTCTCGTATTGGGGGATTCGGGCGCGGATACATGAGTACGAGCAGAGCGCGAGCCGGATGGGTGAGGAGTACACTCTCCGCACGGGCGCCTACTACAAGCTCTCGGTCAATGCCAAAGATGTCGTGCTCTTCGCGGAGCACATCGGCTTCGGCTGCCCGCAGAAGCGCGCCAAGCTAAAGGCGCTGGCCGAGCGGCAGGCTGCGGGCATCGATGCCATGCGCAGCAAGCACATTCTAGAGGACAACTGGCGCGAGCGCTTCGCGCATGTGGCCGGCCACACCCGGCTCTACACGTATTCCCAGCCAGCGACACACATGCTCTCGCCGCAGCAGTTGCGCACACTGGCGGCCAGTGCCACGGCGACGTTGGACGACCAGGAGTACATCGACACAGTTCTAGAACGTAACCTGATTGTCTCCCGCGTCCGCAGCATCACGCCCATTGCGGAGGCAGTGCAAGTCTACGACTTTGAGGTTGCCGAGCACCACAACTACATCGTGGACGGCATGCTCAGCCACAACAGCATGGGCGAGTTCGAGAAGTACATCGCCCGCAGCTTCTACTTCTGGATGGTGCGCTTCCTGCGGACCAAGTACAACAACGTCAAGATCGTGTTCATCAGCCATCACACCGAAGCGCGCGAGGTGACGGAGGAAGAATTCTTCACGCACGGCGAGAGCGGCGGCACGCAGGTGTCGTCGGCCTATGAGCTCGCGCTGCAGATCATTCAGGAGCGCTACAACCCGGACGACTGGAACATCTACCCGTTCCATTTCTCTGACGGCGACAACCTGCCGTGGGATAACGAGCGCTGCGTCAATCTCGTGTATCGGCTGATGGAGCTGTGCAACATCTTCGGCTACGGGGAGATCCGTGAGGGCCATTACCGCTCGCCCAGTACGCTGATGTCCGCCTACAGCAAGGTGCAAGACAAGAAGTTCATCGCCGTCACCATCTCGGACAAGAGGGAAGTCTACCCGGCGCTCAGGAAGTTCTTCGCCACACGTGAGGCCGTGCCGGCCACGCCGTAATCGCGTGTGGACGCGCCGCGGTGGGGACTGTGGCGTCGCGAGGACCGCGCTCGCCCGTCCGCGCCGCTGATTGCCGGGTCGCTGCGTCAGGAGGCTCACCATGCTCGATCTCTCTCCCGACGACAAGTACGTCGCCGAGCTCGAAGCTGCCATCGAGAAGATCTGGGAGGTCGCGCGCCGCTTTCAGCTGGACCCGTTTGCGGTGAACTTCGAGCTTGTGCCAGCCACCATCATGTACGAGTTCGGCTCGTACGGCCTCCCCGGTCGCTTTGGCCACTGGACGCGCGGCAAGTCGTATTACCGTATGAAGACAGAATACGACTACGGGCTGAGCAAGATCTACGAGCTCGTCGTCAATACCAACCCGTCGTACGCCTTCTTGATGGAACAGAACAGTGTCCTGCAGAACAAGCTCGTCATCGCTCATGTGCTCGGGCACACTGATTTCTTCAAGCGCAATGCCTATTTCAGACACACGCCGCCGAACATGATCGACAAAGTGAGCGTGAACGCCGACCGCATTCGCAAGTACGAGTACGAGCATGGGCGTTTGGAAGTCGAGCGCTTTCTGGATGCGGTGCTGGCGATCGAAGAGCACATCGATCCCAATTTCCAGATCAAGCGCGAGCTGCCGCAGCGGGCTGCGCGAAAGAACGGCCGACGCGACGGCTTGCGCGACTCTCCCTATGACGACCTGTGGAAGCTGGAAGGGCGTCCTGAGGCCGATGATGCTGACGATTCGCCGTCCGCGCCTCAGCGTCCCGAGCGTATGGAGCCAGAGAAGGATCTCCTGCTCTTTCTGGCGGAGCATGCTCCCGCACTGGAAGAGTGGCAGCGCGACATTCTGCTGATCGTGCGCGAAGAGATGCAGTATTTCGTGCCGCAGATGCAAACCAAAACCCTCAACGAGGGATGGGCATGTTTGGTTGGATCCAGCCTGGTGCTCACCGAGCGTGGGCTGCTGCGCTACGACACCCTGCATAAGCAGCTTGCTGCAGGTGAGACCATCTCCGTGGGGGTCGGCGACCGGCGACTCGATCGCATCACCGACCGACACGTGCGCCGCAATGCGCCGACCATCCGTCTGCGTACACGGCGCGGATTCGTCATCGAGGGCGCCGCGGAGCACCGCCTAAGCATCGGGCCCGACCAGTGGATCGCGCTCAAAGATATCGCGGTCGGACAGCGCATCCCGCTCAACGTCGGCGACAACCTCTGGGCGCACGAACTCGTGCCGGTCGCCCTGCCCGCACGTGTGCGCGTGCCCTCGGTGGAGGATGTTGCCGTCGCCACAGGGGTCGGGGTCCACGCGGTGTATCGTTCTCTTGGCGGCGAGACGACAGGCGAGACGCAATCTGCTTCAGAAGGCGTCTCGGCGGCCATGGCGAGCGGGGGCTACCGCTTTGGTGTCGCTGGAAAGCCCCAGCAGACGCATCGGCTGCCACTTGTGGCGCCCACCCACATCACGGAGCCCTTCGCCGAATTCCTGGGCTACCTCATCGGCGACGGTGACGTCCATACGTCTCAGAATGCCATCGGGTATACCACCGGCGACCGCGAGCTGGCCGATCGCTATGCTGCGCTCGTCACCGAGCTCTTCGCGATTGTGCCCACGACGTTCTGGGAGGATAGGGCGGCCAACGGAAAGAGCGGTCGTTGGCGGGTGGTTTTCTACTCGACCAACGTGCTGGCGCTGCTGGCGTCGCTCGAGATTGACCTGCGGGCGAATGCCTGGCAGAAGCGCATTCCCGAGATGATACTCCGCTCGCCAAAGCGTGTCGTGAGCGCCTTGTTGCGCGCCTACTTCGACGGCGAGGGCTGCGCCTCGGCGCAAGCAGGGGTGATCCTCTCTACGGTCAGCGACGAGATCGCGCTGGCGCTGCAGGTCTTACTGCTCAACTATGGTATCCTTTCACGCCGACAGGGGCCGAATGTTCACATCAGCGGCCAGTCCGCGCAAGTCTACGAGCGCGAGATCGGTTTCAGCCTCGCGCGCAAGCGGGAGGACCTGCGTGCCTGCCTGGCGAGCCATCAGTGGTTGCCGGCGGAGGACCCCACCGACGAGGTGCTGAGCATCGAGCAGAGCGTCGCCGATGTCTACGACATCACCGTGGACTCTGCGCACCGCTACGTCGCCAACGGCATGCTCCATCACAATAGCTACTGGCACGCGCGCATCATGCGGGAGCTGGATCTGACCGATGCGGAGTACACGGAGTTCGCCCAGATGCACAGCAGCGTGCTCTCGCCGAACCGGATGCGGATCAATCCCTACCACTTGGGCTTCAAGATGCTGGAGGACATCGAGCGCCGCTGGGATCAGCCCACAGAGGAACAGCGTCGGCTCGGCATGGAGCCGGGACAGGGCCGGACCAAGATCTTTCAGGTGCGGGAGGACGAGAACGACGTCTCGTTCATTCGCAACTACCTGACGAAGGAGCTGGTCGAGGAGCTTGACCTGTATATTTACAAGAAAATCGGCGACGAGTGGGTCATCGCGGACAAAGATTGGGAGCGCGTGCGCGATTCGATCGTGGCGAGCATGACGAACTTTGGCTACCCGTACCTGATCGTGGAGGATGGCGACTTCAACCACAACAGCGAGCTGCTCATCCATCATCGCTTTGAGGAGCAGGAGATGGATCTGCCGTACGCCGAGAAGACCCTGGAGTACGTCCAGCTTATCTGGGGGCGCCCCGTCCACGTGGACACCGTATTCGAAGGCAAGCGGCTCCGCCTGAGTTACAACGGCGACAAGCATTCGCGTCATGTGCTCGATCGGGGTGAGCGCGGTGAAAGAGGCGAGCGCTAACGCAGGCGACATCTCTCGCGTCCTCGCTCATCCAACGCGCATGGCGGAGTGGGCGAGGACGCGTATCTGGGGGCGAGCGTCCAGGAACGCCGCCAGGACCCGCACGGCGCAGGCGGGATCTGCGGTACGATATGCTCGAAGCCCGTGGGCAGGGACGACCCGCTGCGCCGTGCGCGATGGGTAGGAGATGAACTGAGAACAAGGAGGCTCGACTCGTGGAGACCCGGACTGAAGCACGCCCAACTCCACCACGCGCCGTCGATCTGCGGCGCGGACGGGCACCGGAGGTCGAGATTCTGGCGAGCGAGGTGTACGATTTTCTGCTCAGCCTCCGCGTCGCGCTTGCTTCGCCCGAGTATGACTTCACGGACTTTGAGGTCGGCAAGAGTTGGATCGACAACGCGCGCGCGCGGTGCGCTCAGCGTGACGAGCATGCGCTGAGCGTGCTTGGCCACTACTTCGGGGACGAGCGGCCCACATCACTCAACGCGACCCTCATCTCGCTGGTCTGGCGCTGCCCCGAGCCGCGCGACGTGCCCCACTTTCTCGACTGGCTCCGCACGCTCCCCGCCATTGAGTTCGTCGAGGTCCTCCTTGATCAGGATGGGCTGGGGGTCGATTGGCCCGAGGTGCTCGCCGCGACGCTGGAGTCGCCGCAGAGCGAAGAGACCAAGTTTCGGCTGCTCTCGCACTATGTTGATGATCTCTGGCCCACGGTGGCTGCGGTGGTGGACGATCCGGAGGGCACGCGAGCGGCGCTGTTGGCTGCCTTACACGTGTGGCGCGAGGCGGTGTTCGCGGCGGAGAATACGCGTGTGCTCCCGAAGCTGCGACGTGAAGCCGCTGCCTGGGAGCGCAGCCGCGGGGAGCTTTCTCCCGATGCCTTTCTTGTGGAGGTGATGCGCGGCGTCCAGTTTCAGCGGCCAGCTGGACTGCGACGCATGGTATTTGCACCCAGCTACTTTTGCCGCCCGGCCGTCTTCTACCACTTTTGGAAAGGCACCCTGACGTTTTGCGCGCCTGTGGACGAGTCGCGCCTGGAGCCCGCCCCGGCGGTCAGCGACCCCAACATCCCCAGCCCGGAGCTGCTGCGCTTCTTCGAAGCGCTGGGCGACCCGACCCGCCTGCGTATCCTGCGGCTCTTGACGGAGCGCGACATGTATTTGACCGAGCTTGCCGAGCGTCTTCAGCTGACGAAGGCCACCACCAAGCATCATATGGTGCGCCTGCGCGTCGCCGGGCTGGCGACCCTCCACGACCGCGATCGGCTGACCTTCTATGCGCTCCGCGAGGACGTGGCACGACGCGCGCGCCAGCTGCTGGATGAGTTTCTCGGCGCGCGCTGAGACGCCGGCGCCCCGCAGCGACGTGGCGCCGCCGCCATCCCTAATTATTGCAGCTGCACGCTCCACCGCAGCCGCAACTCCCGCCGCTCATCTCGGTATCGTCACGATAATCGCCAGCGTCGCCGAAGTCGCCGGCGTCACTGAAGTCGCCGAAGTCGTCGTCTCCTCCACCATGGCTGCGCTTGGCGACCACAGACAGCAGCTTGCGCACGTTCTTTCCGTGGCATGTTGTGCACACGGTCGCGCCGGCCTGCGCCGCTGCATAGGTGGTCAGCACTTCAAAGCGCCCCTTACAATCAGCACAGTAGTATTCGTATAGAGGCATGGTTGTATGGCTCCTCTCTCTCCTCGCACGCCGCGCAGCAGCTTCACATATCACCGTAGTGCATTGTAGGCAAGGGCTGTCGCGGACGTCAACCCGCTCGGCGAGCCCTGGGTGACTAGAGATCCCTCACGCTGGCGCGAGACGCGGAGCGGCGCCGCGAGAGGTGGATCGCAGATCGGGGAGCACGCCGGATGCGTTCTACCGCTGACGAGTGCGAGAGCCGCCCAACCACCTGGGGCGAGGCGCTGACCGTCGCCACCCACATGCTTGCGCGCGCGGGCGTGTCTTCGAGCGCCCAGCTCGATGCGGTGGTGCTCCTGGGCCACGTAGTCGGCGCGCGGCGCGCGGCGCTGCTCGCTTACCCCGAACGCGCGCTGACGCACGAACAGTGGATGGCCTACCTCTCGCTGGTGCGCCGCCGGATGGACGCCGAGCCCGTCGCGTATCTCACGGGACATCGCGAGTTCATGGCGCTGGACTTCCTGACTGATCGACGGGCGTTGATTCCACGTCCGGAGACCGAGCAGCTCGTGGAGGCCGCGCTCGATGCGGCATGCGCCCGCATCGAGCGCGATGAGCGTCCGATCGTCGCCGATATTGGCACTGGCACCGGGGCGATCGCCATCGCGCTGACGGTGCATGAGCCGCGGCTCGTGCGCATCTACGCGACCGACATCTCCACGGATGCGCTGGCGCTCGCCGACGAGAATGTGCGCCGGCATCACGTCGAGGACCGTGTCCTCTTGCTGCACGGAGACCTCGCAGACCCGTTGCCGGAACCCGTCGATCTGCTCGTGGCGAACCTTCCCTATGTGTCGAGCGATCAGGCGGATACGCTGGCGCGCGACGTGCGCGCGTACGAGCCCGGGCTCGCGCTCTATGGAGAGGCCGGAGGTCTGGGCCATATCGCTCGACTGCTGCGAGGGGCGCCAGCGCGGCTGCGGCCTGGCGCCGAGATGTTTCTCGAAATT
>WNFM01046635.1_pt1 | contig 14965 bp, 16 predicted proteins | sample 5400271 | NCBI WGS metagenome assembly WNFM01 (sample SAMN13153352, study PRJNA577476) | soil metagenome | isolation source: 60 cm saprolite on Douglas fir-dominated hillslope | place: USA:California | collected 2013-09-17 | reverse complement strand
CGTGCCCACCGTCGATTGCGATCCCCCACCCAGGCGTTTCTGATCAACAATCACCGCCATGCTCAGGTTCTCAATCGCATCGGCGTCTGGTTGAGGATAGCGTGGCAGGAAGTTGCGAATGAACATGCTAAAATTCTCGAACAACAGCCGCTGCGCTTCGTTAGCAATGGTGTCAAACACAACCGATGACTTCCCCGAACCAGACACACCGGTAAAAATGGTGATTTTGCGCTTGGGCAGCCTCAGCGAGACATCCTTGAGGTTGTTCTCGCGGGCGCCACGAATCTCGATATATTCTTGAGCCATTATGATTTATGCTACCTCTAACACCGCTAGAATATTCCCAGCCGGATCTTTGAACCAGGCTATGTCTGGGCCTTGATTTTTGGAAATGCCGCGTAAGATGCCTTTTTCTTTATCTAGCGCCACACGCCGACTATAACAGCGATGAGCACGAGCTTCACGAGCCAGTCACCGGCATGGATGGCAGCCATCTTCAATGGGACTTTTTCCCACATGATGGAACCCACCCATTGCATAGCGGAAAGCCCGATCCACAGCAAGACGCCAACCCTCACCGCACCCATCCAGCCGACGTCCCCGATAAGCCCGATAAAGTACGCGAGCACCAGGGCGAGGATGAGACTCGTCATAAACACCCCGAGCAGCTTCCATGGCTGCCGTTTCTGCAAACCCTCGGCAAAGGCGGCGCTCACCTTCGCCAGTTCCTTGCCGAACACGATGTACCACACTGCACTCGCCACAAACGCCGCAAGAGCCGCCACCACGACGGCCAAAAAGTTGATTCCAAGCATACCTGAGCCTTTCTTTTTTTGATCGATCTTGAAGATCTATTCGGTCTGCGTTTTTTCGCTACTTTCGAGCGAGAGCAGCGTCAAGCTCAAATGACTCAGCATGTTGAGCACTCCATAGAGTGCTGACTGATCCTGGAGCATGCCGGACAGTCGAGAGGTGCCATCTGCTTCCTGCACAATTTCTAATCCCTCCAGATAGTCTTGCCAGGATGGGTCCAGATGCCCTTTGATATGGATCGAGACATGCATGAGTGACCTCTTGATCTGCAAGCTGTGTAGTGTTCTCTCTATGGAGGAAGTATAGCCTGGAAGCGGGGAACTGGCATCGCCTGTGTTCATGATTAAACGGGTGATTGGCTCCTCACGCTTGGGGAATTGTGCGTCCGCACAATTCCCCAATGATCCCACACAGGCGCGGATTACGGATCGGGTGAGAGGAGGTGCAACTGCGAAGTCCTCGCGATGGCTTCGGCGCGTCGGCTCACACCCAGTTTGCGATAGATACTGCTGACCTGGGTCTTAATCGTATTGGGGGAGACGATCAGCGCCTCAGCTATTTCAGCGTATGTCTGCCCGGCGCAAAGCCTCGGCAGGACCCGCTGCTCCTGCCGAGAGAGGGGCTCATCCGTTTGCCTCTGCACTTCAGCTGAAGTGGGCGAGAGGATCTGGATTTCTTGCGTGCGCGTGAAGGGCGCGTCAACGCTCTGAGCACGGTTCGCAGCGTCGGACCCCTCCTGCTCGAAGGCTGCCAGCAAGCGCGACACGTAGGACCTGGAAATGGAAATAGCGCTCGCCCTGGAGTCATCGTCTGGTGGCGCTTCCTCTGCCGCAGGCGAAGCTGCTGCAAGCCACGTCACGAGCACCTGTTTCATGGGTTCCCCTGCCTCCAGATACACACGGATATACCCCTCTGGCTCGGTCAGGGCAAGCAGACGAGCGGCGCAACGCATCGCTTCCTCGCGCTGTCCGCTCTGGTGCAGGGCGACCACAGAGAGCGCCAGGAACGCGATGGTGGTCTGGATGTTTTCAGGCCGGTCAAGGTGCGCTCTGAAGCGCGCGAGGATCTCGATCGCTTGAGCTGACTTGTGCTGTGCCAACGCCACGCGGACCAGCATCAGCGCCTCGTCATACTCCTCCTGGTCCAAGGGGTCCCATCCCTGCGGGGAGAGAATGGTCTGCGTAGCCCACTCCGACGCCTCTTCCAGCTTCGCTTCCGCCAGCCAGCATGCGACGCGGATTATTGGCACCCAACGACGAGCGTAGGCGTGTTCCCTCTTTTCAGCCAGGGCTTCCATCCTGTGCAGCGCCTGGCGTGCCACTTCCAGATCTCCACAGGCCAGCCCCAGTCGGACTGTAGCGACTTCTCCCAGAGCGAGCAACGTCTCCTCTTGCCAGTCTTGCGCGATAGGCTGAAAACGCCGCAACGCTTCAGTAGCTTCCTCCAGCCGATTCTGGGCGTAGAAGATGTGAAAGAGGTTGACGGAAAGGTATCCTGTCGTGATGGTGCGCACCCCGAGTTGTTCGACCAGGGCAAGCCCTTGCAGGCAATGGCGGTGTGCCTCCTGCAACTGTCCAGCCTGGAGCAAGGCCTCACCCACCAGGGTTATGACGCGGATCATCGCCACGTAATGCCCTGCCTGCATCAGTTGTTGGCGCGCAAGCTGTAGTCGTGGGATCAGGGGGCTTTGCGACGAGTGGTTCAGCCAGTAGGTAATATTGAGCGGGATCATGTTCCAGCTCACCTCCGCATCTGCAGGCAGCGCTTCTACCTCACGGGCAAGGTGCTGCAGGCGCCCTTTGTCGCGACGCTGAAACGCTGCTCTCGCCTCGATCAAGGCGCGCAACAGGGACACACGTCGCTCAATCAAAACCCCCTCAGCAGATGAGGGCAAAGGCGATGGGGTGCGTTGTACGAGTCCCTCCAGGCGCGTGATGGTCCGCTGTGCCTGAGGAACCAGGCGAGCATCCAGGATGCCACTCGCCACAGGAAGAGCGTCGATGAGCCGAAGAGCGTTCTCCAGAGCCAGGCGTGTGTGTGCGCACAGCACGGGACCTGGCAAGGAGAGCACCCCGTCCTGGATGGTTCTGGCTTCGCCGCTGAGCCAGAAGTGCGGAGCCGCCTGCTCCATGAGATCAGCGGCATACGGGTAGTCCGGCGCGGTCAGCGCGTGGGTAATGGCCTCTGGCCACTCCCCCTGGGTCTCATACCAGCGAGCTGCCCGGAGGTGTAAGAGCGGGACGAGTTCTGGCTGGCTGGCCTGCAGCCGTGCGTGCAGCGCCTCGCGAAAGAGATCATGAAAGCGGTACCACGTCCGCTGCTCATCCAGCGGCACCACAAAGAGGTTTGCTCGCTCCAATTCCTCCAGCATCTGCTGGCACTCCTGAAGCGAAAGGTTCGCGGTAACGGCCTGACATAAGGCCGCATTCATGCTGGTCACGATCGAGGTCTGGAGCAGAAAGTGCTGGAGCGGGACCGGCAACCGAGCGAGAATTTCCTGCTGCACATAGTCCAACAGATACCGGTGGGAGCCCCCAAAGTCCTGCACAAAGGCGGAGAGATCCTGCCGCTTGTGTAGAGCAAGCGCTGCCAGTTGCAGACCGGCGATCCAGCCCTCTGTGCGCGCCGAAAGGGTGGCGATCTCTTCTTCTGAGAGAGGCAGACCCATCCCCCCTACGAGAAAGCTGGCCGCCTCCTGTCGGGTAAAGCGCAGGTCCTGGTCGCGGATCTCGAGCAGCTGCGAGCGGACGCGAAACCGGGAGAGAGGAAGCTCAGGATTCGTGCGCGTGGAGAGGACTAGGTGTACGTGGGCAGGCGGATGATCGAGCAGCGCGACCAGAGAGTCGTGAATGGCCTGGTCAGAGATCACATGGTAGTCATCCAGGATCAGGATGATGTCCCTGTCCACCTGCTCCATTTCATCGAGGAGCGTGGTCAGGATGGTCGAGAGCGGGGGAGCCTCTGGCGAGCGCAACAGCTCTCGCGCCGCTTCGCCAAATGTGGGCAGACAGGTCTGCACTGCGGCAATGACCGAGAGCCAGAAGCGGATCGGATCATTGTCTGGCTCGTCAAGGGAGAGCCAGGCACAAGCTGGTTCGGCTCCCCTCCGCTCCGCGCGCCGCTTCGTCCCTCCTCCTGAGAGCAACTGCTTTGATGCAGCCACCCATGCGGAGAGCAGCGTGGTCTTGCCACTTCCGGCAGAGGCCGAGACGAGTGTCAAGGGGTGAGAGAACGCTGCATCCAGTTCGTCAAGCAAGCGAGAGCGTTCCACAAGCGAGCCTGGCAGACGGGGAGGAGAGAGCCTCAAAGAGAGCAGCGCTCCCCTCTGCTCAACCTGAGGCTTCGCATCTGCCTTGAGCCCTTCTCGCCCAGTTTCTTCTCGGCGGCCAGAGGGTGAGCTTTCCAGCGCCTTAGCCCCCTGCTCCAGGCGTGCGAACGTCACCTTGGCCGTGGGTCCCAGATAGCGTTTGCGGGTGTGTCGATCCTGCGTACGATAGGCATATCAATAGCCTGTCCCGCCAGGCCTCGCTTCTTTGAGGACCGAGAGTCGCCCGGATTTCCCCACAAACGCAAAAGCGGTGTGCTTTTCCAACCAGCGAGAGAATGCTGATTCGTCCCCTCGAGGGAAACACTGCTCCGCTTGCCCGGAGCTATGGAGTTCATAATGCTGGTGTTCTTCAGACCAGATGAGGACATGCTGTGATGGTTTAGGCATAGCGTCCTTCCTGTGCCGTTAGGTGTCTCATCTCCAATCCCCCGACACTCATGAGTATAGCACACAAACGGCCGAGCCGCGAAACAGCTTGCCAGCTTGTACCTTAAAGGTTCCCTAGTACCTCGTCCACCTGCTTGCGTAGGCTTTGCGTGTTGGCAAAGCCATAGTTGATGGCACGAGCCTGGCCCATCGCATCTATCACAACCGTCGTTGGTACAGTCAGCACGCGATACTGCTCGGTGAGTTCAGGTTGATGTGGCGCATCGACTTCTATAACGGCTACCTTATCTCCAAAGGACTCTTTGACTCGCATGAGCGCTGGTGCCTGGAGCGTATGGCACTGGGAACAATCCTCGCTGCTAAAAGCAAGGATGCGTACCTGGGCTGGGGAAGAGGGCTCCGGTGCCAGAATATTGTTTTCTGGCAATGTGTTCGGCGGGGCCGCCCCAAGGACACGACGACGTTGGCCTTCTACGTAGCGTCGTCCGGTCAGCACTACCGCCCAGATCAGCAAGGATACACATACCAGGATGCCAACGCGTATAAGTAAATCTGCCATGTTGTTTACACGCCTCGCCAGTGAAAACCACCTTCGTAGCGCACACGTGGTAACCAGCCCAGGCGTCCAAGATGATAGTAGACAAAACAGCCTGCACAGAAACCAACTGTCAGATTAATGGCAGCCAGGACAAAAACGATGATGTCGAGGGTCCAGCCTACAGCTGTTGCACTGGTCAGGTAGAGCACAAGTATGGAGGCAAGCAAAAATACCGTACCTACACCCTGCGCGAAACGATGCGGGGCTGGATCATCTTCAACAATCCGTGGTTTTAACAGGTGCAAGGGCAAAACCACCCCGCGATAAAGCAACCTGAAAGGGCTGGCCGATGGCGCAAGTGCACTCAATCCCATGCAGATCGCTGCAATCACAACTATGATAGGCTGGTTGAAAAGAAAAGCCAGGCCAGTTAAAACAACGGTAGTGGCTTGTGAAAACTTGGCCAGGTGTGTGTCGACGCGCAGAATATGCGCAGCAGAAGCAGGGGATGCAGGCTCCATGTAATAGGTCTCCTTAAAGCTAAACAGGTTCTCCATGATACCAAAAATAATAACCGGTAATAATCACTATAATACCTCAATGGTATTATTTCCGATTACAACATCCAGCAAGGCCATTTCATTCCCGCATCGATTTTTTTGAAATCGTCATTCTTGAGACCTGCTTTTTTTCTCAGTAGGACTGCTCGCCGCTCTATCCATGATAAGTTTTCCCACCTTTTGCGCGAGAACAACGCCCGGTAAAACTCCAAGCGCGCCGAGACCCTCAATGGCGAAAGCGGGGGCCAACTGCCCATACTCGCGCAGGGTAGGAACCATATCTGCCGTTACGGCGAGGTCTACACCCCAGGCACAGCTCGGCTCTTTGTCGGCCAGCTCTGGTATCCAATGATGAGTGGAAGTGGTGAGGCGCTGGTAGTATGTAGGATCACGGCGGGTTACACCGGCTTTGCCATAGCGTCCCCCACTGACGGTGAGGCGGCCATTGCCGGGTCTGTAGTCGGCGTACGTATATGGTGAGGCGTCCCAAAACAAAGGGAAGGTATCGGGCAGGTCGACGGCAAAGGCCAGGGCGTAGATGCGTGCATTCGCTGCCACTGTTGGTCCAACTGCACGAATCAGGCCGCGGGCGCAGATCGTTATGCCGCCTGTCAGCGTGAGTTGCCAGTAATGGCTGGTTGCGCTGCCTTGTGCCTCCTGATACGTTTCCACATTGGCCCGTCCCGAGAGCACTACACCTTCTATGCGTGCCTGGTGTGCCAGGTGAGCCAGCAGCGTCAGCGGTTGGATGCGCCCTTCATCAGGCAGCCAGAGTGCGTTTACCACACTTTTTGTATGAAGGCGCCCATCTGTAGCGTCACGTACCTGGGCGGGAGTCCATATATCTGCATGCAGACCAGCAGCTACGCGAGCACTCGCTTCGCGGGCCAACTTACGTGCCGCGGAGGCATTCTCTGCCAGGCTCAATGCACCGGTCAGGCGAGCCGACAGGATAGCACCGGGCTGAGCAGCTTGATGAGCAAGTGAGAGCAGTAGTTGAGTGGTTGCGGGCCAGAAGGCGGCTTCGGGTCCATCGGGAGCCAGGTCGGCCAGGTGCATATTGATGCCTGCGCTCAAAATGCCTGCATTGCGTCCTGTCGCTCCCCGGCCTAGCAGACTCTCCCTTTCGAGTAATAGTACCTTTGCACCAGCTCTACACGCACTCAACGCGGCACTGAGGCCTGCTACCCCTCCTCCAATTACTATGACATCAACAGTTTGCGCGGGTAATGTTCTGATATCAGGTAGTTCTAGTTCCGCGCTAATAGTGGGATCCAGGTCATTCCACCAGGGAATCTGTTGTGAGGACGAGGTAGCGAGTTGAGCGTGTGCGTCAATTTGCATAAAACTCCTGTTTTTTGAAAGGGGGGGAGAGAAAACTGCATCAGGGCACCCGCAAGGGGATGCCCATGCGCACCAACTTAAGGAAAGAGATGACAAAACAAGACTCAATCTGACATGATAGAACTGGATCTAAAGAAAAGCTATCATGACCAGAAGGAGCTTGATGATGACCAGTATAGCACACGTAGAAACAGCGATGAAAGAGATCCTTAATGAGCGAGCCGAGGTCTTGGCGAAAGACAGCGGGGCTATCCAGCGGGTGCGCAAGTTTGGGGGAGCCGATTTACTGCACACGCTGGTCTTTGGTTGGATGCAGCACCCGTGCCAGTTTGTTCTACTCCCTAGAGCCCATGTGGGCCGCTTTCTTCGGCTATTTCTTAGCAGGCGAAGTTCTTAGTATCCCTGCCTGGTTTGGCTGTGGCTGCATCCTCATGGGCATGGTCATAGGCGTGCTGCGCTTTCCACGCCGGAAAGCATAAGCATAACATGGAAGACAGCAGTACAATTGCCTTGCCCGATGAACTGGCGCAGTGCTGGCGAGGCTGCGGAGGCAATCAGACGCATACGAGTGCTGCCCTCAAACTGCATGTGCGTTGGGAACTCAAGTCCGGACGGCTCTGGGGACCAGCGCTCACGGACGGACGCTGTTCGGATCACCGCAGTCCCCTGGCCCACGAAGCGTTGCCGGAGGGCAGTTTGTATGTGGCGGATCTGGGCTACTTCTCTGTGGCGGAGATCGCCCACCGGCAGCGGCAGCATCGTTTCACGCTGACTCGCTACCAGGCGGCGACCGTGCTCTTGGATGTCAAGCGCGGCCGCCTCAATCTCTGGCAGGTGCTGCCTCAGCGGGTGGGACAGATGAAAGAGATGCGGGTGCGCGTCGGGGCACAGGAGCAGCTTCCCATGCGGCTGTTGCTGCTGCGCGTCCCCAAGGACATCGCTGACAAGCGACGGCAGGATCTGCTGGCCGATGCGAAACGACGGCAGCAACCCATTTCACCAGAGACGCTGCGCCTGGCGGACTGGACCATCTTGCTCACCGATGCGCCCGTCAAGCGCTTGCCCTTTCAGGCTGCCTTGGTCCTCTTACGCGAACGCTGGCAGATGGAACTGCTCTATAAGCTCTGGAAGCAGTATGCGCAGGTCGATGAGTGGCGGACCGCCAATCCCTGGCGCGCGTTATGTGAACTGTATGCCAAGCTGATCGGCGTGCTCCTGCAACACTGGTTGATGGTCCTGTTCGCCTGGCAAGATGCGCAGCGCAGTTTGGTCAAACTCGCCCAAGTGGTGCGCGATTGTGCTGGCTCCTTGATGGAAGCGCTGGCAGGAGAGCGCAGCTTGGCGTCGGTCTTGCGCCTGATTGAGCGACGCATGGGCTCGGGCTGTCAGATGAACAAGCGCAAGAAGCATCCCAATTCCGCTCAATTGCTTGAAAGGGGGCGTGTCGAATGGGCCTTAAGTTGGTGCGAATAGGCACCCGCAAGGGGATGCCCCTACTATACTCCGCACGAGCCTCTCAAGCCGCCTCGCATATAGTAGGGGCGACCCTTGCGGTCGCCCTCAGCCCTTGCGGCTACCCTGGCCCCTCCTAATCTCTATACCTATACTCCTAATAATTCGGCATGTTTCTCGCGCAAAAATTGGGCGATCTGTGCCGGGTCTTCCTTGTACAGGGCCATTTCTTTCAAACGGGTCAGGACCGTGCTCCATTGTTCTTTGGAGGGTAGATAGCGATTATCGCGGCTAACCAGCTCTTCGAAGATACGCCGCTCCAATTCGTGCCAGGCTGAGCGATCACGTCCATCGATGTCACCCCCTTCAGGAATGTAGTCCTGGTCGTTGGTGTTATTGTCAACGCGTACATATAGGGGCTGGAAATAGGAACGCACCATCTCTTCCATCCGTGCCTGATCAAGGGAACCGGCATCAAACTGGAGCGTGCCAACCAGGTGTACCTGGACCAGAGGCCGCAAGGAGTCGCTCTGGTGCCTGGGTCCTTCACGTTGGCAATAGTCCTCCAGGCGCGCATAGAGAGCATCGGGATCATTCAAACCATCTACCCGCAGCTCATGGCGCACAAAGGGACGGCGTTTGCTTACCAGGTGCGTAGCACGATGGAAGCGTGCCGTTTTGTTGGGATCAATGACCAGTTCTGGCTCGTCGGTATCAATTTCGACAAAATAATAGCCTCGATCCTCCCACAGCGATTCCTCTGCTCCGCAGGTCTCCGTTGAACCAGGATTGTACATCCAGTCATAAAACTCGTAAGGTTTGTGCACATGACCGAGGGCCAGGTAGTCCACACTGGCACGCAGCGGCTCGAACTGGGCCATGCTGGGCAGACCCTGTACGCGCGGCACAATACCCTCCAGGCCGGTATGCATCATCAAGATGCGATACTCTACGCCTGCGGCATTCTCTGTCGCGCGAGCCGTCTCCAGGGCCTGCGCCAATCCTTCCATGCTGCGGGTGGTCGCGGCGCCTTGCCAGGGCAAACCATAAATGCGCAGGCGACCATCGAGTAGATCAACGTGCGATCCCTGCATGCTATCGGCACGCCAGGAGGCAAGTATTGGCGCACCATCGCGCATAAGGGGAGCAAGAAGGGTGAGATAGCCCTGGTAGCACAAAAACTGCAGCCACGATACGCCATCCCGGTAGTAGCTGCGATCATGATTGCCCTCAATGGCAATCACAGGAATATTCATGTCTTTGAGCTTCTTTAAACCTTCAATGGCATGAATCAGCGTCTGGGCATCAATGGCGCGTTTGTTGAACAGGTCACCGGCGATGATGACAAAGTCAACGGGGCGCTTGAGTGCCTCGTCAATAATATCCCAGAAGGCGCGACTAAAATCGTTGAAGCGTTCGCGCACACCATACTGCTCATAACCAAGGTGCGTATCCGCGATATGGATAAAAGAAGCTCGCATAGATTATCTCCGCTTTATAATGTTCCAGGCTACAAAATCTACGGCCAGGTGAGTGGACCCGTCATCCAGGCGCGAAAGCCGGCTGCAAATATGACTAACGCAGCCAGGCTGAAGATCAGTACATCCCGGCGCGGCTTTTTGCCACCAGTTGCATAGGTTAAGGCGACGGGAAGAGCCAGGACGACAAGGGCTCCATAGACGTAGTGCAGGTAGTAAAGCCCCTGACCTGTGCCTGGTTTTTGTCCCAGGAGCAAGAGGGTTACGCCAAAAACGCCCTGCAATAGTCCATCAGCCGCGGCAATAATCAACGCGATACGCCACGGCTTATAAATAGTCTCGGTCTTCTTTGTGAAAAAGAGGATGAGTCCCCAGACAGCCGCGACCAGACTGGCAGCGAGCACCAGAAACAGGTTCAAATAGTGTAGTTCTACAACAACATTAATAAAATTCGTCATTATGATCTCCGCTGCCGCTTACATACGCGGCATATGTATGTACATAAGTTCTTTTTCTAGCTAAGCATGGCGGAACTATCTTTTCCACGAAAATCCGTCAAACAGCCTCTAGAAACCATCTACTTACTCTTTTTACCTATTCCTACATCAATGCGCACTCTTAACAATTGTATGCGCCCAGAACTGCCAACGCTTTTCGTATATCTGAAGTATAGCGTTTATGTGCTTTGCGTGCAACCAACAGTTTTTCCAGATCAGGGCCATGTAAAAGTTCCGCTCCGCATGTGACGTTTGCCTCGCGGCGCAGAGGCACCGCACGCCTCTCACACAGAAAAGAGGGTGGGTGTGCGGGAAAAAGCGACTTGTACATAGCCCTGTTTCCATATCGTCAGGTGTAAAAGTAGTGATAAACCTCTTTTTAACATGACCATAAGTCTAACCAAAGGGGGGGGCCTTTCGTAGAATCAGTAGAGATGAGACAGGAGATCTAATCAGTTGTCCAGTTTGCTCAGAAGCATACCCTCTTACAAGAGTAGTTGTAAACAACCCTGGAATCGCAAAGCTCTCCTCTAAAACAAGTACTAAAGCTTTCCACCCGTACCTGATGCCACCTGAAGAAAGGATCTTATCTATGCGTAAGCATGTGCTTCTTGTCGAGGATGAGCCCAGTCATCAAGAGCTGATCCAAACTGCCCTGGAATTGGTAGGCTATACTGTTACCCTTGCCCACAATGGGTTGGAAGCTTTCGAGAAGCTTGCGACCGAAACTCCCTGTGTCATTGTGCTTGACCTCTGGATGCCAGAGATGAGCGGCTACACGTTTCTTGAGACGTGGCGCGAGCGAAACACAAATACTGCCATTCCCATTGTTGTGCTCACCGCTGATGCCATGGCAACAAGGAAACTTGCACAAGAACATCACACCATTCTTGTGAAACCATTTAACATGGCTCAACTTCTCAATATACTCGCAAACTACTGCCCATAAGACCTCTCCAGTACTTCCTATTCAGCATGACTGGAGAGGAAAACATGATCAATTATCTCAATTGTGCTCACCGCAGATGTTGAAGCAGTGCAAAGGCTTGCTCACAAGAACATACCTGTCCTTCTCAAGCCCTTTAAATTTAGTACGCTACTTACAGCAATACAACAAAGCTGCTCATCTCAGATATTATAAGTCAAAACCAACCGCTGCTGCCTGTTCACTTCGCTGCATTTCATCTTTGCTCGTTTTGCTATAAGTTGCCTCAAGCTGTTTCCAGGTATCTTTGCCTCCCAGGTGATAGACTGTTACACCTGCTAGATGTGCTGGCAAGGGTTTATCCCCTGCAAAGAGGATTGTCACGGCATGGCCTGACTGCTTTATACGGGCCAGTGTTTCCAACAAAGGATCTGTCACTGTGCTGGTAATTATGACTACGGTGGCTCCTGCTGGCAGGCGGCTCCGTTCGGTGTGTACCACGTCCTCAAATGTGCTGCCAAAGAAGGGTTGGATACGTGCCAGCACATCCAGAATGCGTTTGCGCTGCTCCTCGCTCGTTGCTGGTGGCAGGTGGATACGCCTTCGCTTTAATTGCGCTGCCAGGGTGGCGGCCAGGCTCTGTTCTCCTTCTCCCTCCTGCTCAGCTTCATACTCTACCAGTTCTTCAGGCATGTACATCAGAGTATTCGCATACAAGCCCACTGCATATCCCTCGTTAAGGGCCCAATCCGCGACCGAAGCAGCGGCGCAAATGCCCAATTCCTGTACTTCCGGCTGCAATCCATGTGAGCTATCAAATTGTGAGAGGACATTTAGAAAAATGACCAAGGTATAGGTTGTGGTCGCCTCATAGATTTTGCTCTGCATCTGCATTGTGCGCGCAGTCGCTTTCCAATGCACGCGCCGCAAGCTATCGCCATAGACATAATCACGTACACCAATAACCCTCGACGGGTCCTCCAACAGCCGACGTGGTGCGCGGCGATCCCCAAACGGATGGCGTGGGGGTAGACTAAAGCAGACTAAAGCGGGTCAGTGGTACTACCAATGGGTAGACAAGCAGATACTGCAAGTTTTCATATGTTTGCTCGTTGCTAAGAAAGCCGAACACATCACCGCTGCGCATAACTGTCGGGCCAAATTTGTGGACACCACGTACATTGCATTGCACCGTATAGCGCCGTGTCACTCGATCATACCAGCGAGTACTGAACAGGTTGTCCAGCACAGCTGTGTCCCCAAGTAGACTTACCCGCAGTCGTTGGCCTGATAGCGTTAGGGCGCGTGGAATAGTATCCTTCACCTCTAACCAGGGCAGTGGCAAGACCTTGGCATTCTCGACTGCCAGCGCAAGCGATACCTCTTCGCCAAATAACACACGCTGTTCGCTGAACTGCCGTGAATAGTGCAGATAGTGCAAGCAATAGGTAGACCAAATATCCGTGGTGCCCAGCACGACCAGTACGAGCAATCCGATAACAAGCAATAAGGGCTGCTGGAAGAGCACGCTAGCTACGATAATTGCCAGACCGAGTAAATACCAACGTCTATTCATGACTCTACCGGCACTGGTACAGTATGCAGTACATCATCTACGATTTGTTCCATCACTCGTCCATGCAGGCGCGCCTGGCTGGTGGCAATCATGCGATGTGCCAGGACAGCCTGGGCCATATGTTTAACATCATCGGGAATAGTATAGTTGCGCCCGGCTATAGCTGCGTAGGCTTGCGTAGCCCGGTAGAGAGCCAGGGTACCACGCGGGCTTACCCCTAGCTCAACTCCGCTATGCATACGTGTTGCGCGCACCAGTTCAACAATATAGCTTTCCACACCTGGCTCGACACGCACATAGCGGATCAATTTCTGCAATCCCTGCAAGCGCTCTGCGCTCAAGACTGGCTGTAGCTCTTGCAGCGGTTGCTCTTCTTTAAAGCGTTGGAGAATCAGCCGTTCCTCGCTCTGGCTGGGATAATCCAGCCGCAGGCGCATCAGAAAGCGGTCGAGTTGCGCCTCGGGCAAAGGGAAGGTTCCTTCCAGTTCTATCGGGTTTTGTGTGGCGATGACAATAAAGGGACGAGGCAGGGCTATCGTCTCGCGCTCAATACTTATCTGGCGTTCTTCCATCGCTTCCAAAAGCGCCGACTGCGTACGTGGAGTAGCGCGGTTGATTTCTGGAGTAGCGCGGTTGATTTCGTCGGCCAACACGACTTGTGAGAGCAGCGGTCCTGGCCGGAACTCAAATTCACCCTTCTTCTGATTATAGAAAGTAATGCCAGTAATATCTGAAGGAAGGAGGTCAGGGGTAAACTGAATACGCTGAAATGAACAGCCCAGCGATTTTGTCAATGCTTTGGCGAGCGTGGTTTTGCCAATGCCTGGCACATCTTCGAAGAGGACATGGCCCTCGCAGAGTAATGCGACCATCAACAGGTCAATCACCTCTTCCTTGCCTACGATCACGCGTCCTGTGTTTTGGCGGATAATACGAGCGGCTTCTTGTACCTGGCGGATTTCATCTGTTTGCGTCATGATGTCTTGTGTCATCCTTTTTACCAGGCACATGCAGCAGATGCCCGGTGTGTTTTTGGCACATATCGGTATCCTTCAATTATACGCTTAACAGAGAGGACATTTCTCCTGTCCTCTCTGTTTTCTTAGGAGGACCGCCATCATGTTCGACTAAGGCTTATTTACCCGCCAAAGCTAGCGACCTGGACGCTGACAGGTTGCGACTGGACTTTCTGACCATTCTGATCTTGCGCTACCGCTACAACTGTAGCTCGTCCTCCACTGGTCTTATTGACCGTTGGCGTCCAACTTATTGTTGCATTGCCACCCCCATCGGTCGTGGTGGGACCGGCAAAGCCTCTATAAGGAGCAGAATTGTAGACCACGTATAGTGATACCGTTATATTTGGTTGACTCGTATTTACGCTGACCATTACTGGGTGGTAATCTTGAACGTGGGAGGGTATATTTGTGATCTGGACTGTCAGTCCGCCTCCTCCAGGCGTTGATTGGGGTGTAGATGTAGATTGCAGGAAAGGTGTACTTTGTGCGGGCGGCTGACTGCTGGTTGTACTGCCTTTGCCCCCGCCGGGTGGAGCAAATGTGGGACGCACATCCACGGTCCCTTTGGGCACAGATACTACGGGCGTCTGCGAAAATGAACTGTTGGTTGCAAAGAGGTTTGGATTATGGAGAAGTGCGCTACTGAGGAGCGAAACAAATAGACCTCCTGCCACCAACACCAGTACCAGTGCAATCATCAGCACTTTGTATGCCGGGTCTTTATGCCAGAAATAGCGCAGCCTGGCTAGAAGGTCCTGAGGAGGCACGTTCTCACGGCGAATCAGCTGCTCGGGCCGTGTTGGCAAGGTCATACGTGGTGGGCTACTGATTTGCCTGGGAGGATACCCCTCGGATAGTGCTGGCAACACAAGCTTTTCTCGCTGATGCAATAATTCCTGTTCCGGTGTTTCGGGCTGATTTACCATGTGGCAATCCTCCTCCTTTGCTAGTTTCTATCGATACATATCAATAAAGTTCAGTGTATGCTATTGTACGTAGCATGTACAGGTTTTTATACCAGAAGTGCTATTTTGACCTACTTATTTAA
>WNFM01336207.1_pt1 | contig 14970 bp, 9 predicted proteins | sample 5400271 | NCBI WGS metagenome assembly WNFM01 (sample SAMN13153352, study PRJNA577476) | soil metagenome | isolation source: 60 cm saprolite on Douglas fir-dominated hillslope | place: USA:California | collected 2013-09-17 | reverse complement strand
TGCGACATTCTGCGTTTCGACGCAAAGGAGATGAGAAGTAGTGCGATGGCGTGTCCCAGCGGTCGAAATCGCCGTTCAATTCGATCAGCGGATCAATGCCGCCGACGAAGGCATGGGTGCCATCCACTACCGTAACTTTTTGATGTAATGATTCAATGGGATGATGGAGTACGCCACGCGAGCATTCATCAAGAATGCAGGTCACGCCTACCTGAGTGAGTTGCTCGTGCGCCGTTTTGGGATCATAGTGCGAAAACATTTCTGAACTGGCCCAGGGCAATGCTTTCACCTCGACACCTTTACTCACGGCATAACCCAGCACCGCTTGCAGGGTAAGATCGTGTGAACACCAGAAGTCAATCTCAGCCTCCTGCAATCCCTCTGCACGTAGCTCGGCCAGGAGCGCCTCTTGTTCAGGGCTACCATCTGGCCCTGCACGATGATCTGTTCCACGCACCAGTTCCATTGTAGGAGTGATGCCCCAGTTCGCAAGGTAGATATATTTGCTCGCCATCAGAAAATGGCGGCACATCGTAAGCAAAGTTGTGCGACCATCAAGGAGATAGGTGACGCGAGAATTGGTACGTACAGGTGTATCATCCTCGGCCCACCAGTTATTCACCTGTTGATCATTGGTAGCTGACACGCTTTTCCTCCTGAAGATGTGTTTATATGCTAGCATTTAATACACGATGAAAGGCTATTATTAGTAACATCACAACCATACGAATGTGCCCAGCTATGGGATATAATGAAACCCAGTTTATATTTTTGTCACGCATGGGAGTACTACAATGAGCATTCAAACAATCAATCCAACCACCGGAGAAGTGCTGGAAACATTTGAGCCATTCAATCAGAACCAGATCAATGAAGCCCTCGGACAGGCGCATCAAGCGTATCTGAAGTGGCGCACGGCCACATTTGCTGAGCGAGCGAAGCACCTGCACAGCGTGGCTAGCTATCTGCGGGATCATAAGACCGAACTGGCACAGCTTGCTGTCCTTGAAATGGGCAAGACGATTACAGAAGCCGCGGCCGAGGTCGAAAAATGCGCCTGGAACTGTGATTACTTTGCAGAGAACGCCGGGCGCTTCCTTGCAGATGAAAAAGTTGCGACGAATGCTACCGAGAGTTATATCGCTTTCCGTCCACTGGGTGTGGTTCTGGCAGTTATGCCCTGGAACTTCCCCTACTGGCAGGTCTTTCGTTTTGCCGCTCCCGCATTGATGGCTGGCAACACTGCTGTCCTCAAACATGCCTCCAACGTCTCAGGTGTTGCCTTGAAAATTGAGCGTATCTTTCAAGAAGCGGGACTCCCTCAGGGTGTATTGAGAACCGTTCTTGTACCGGGCTCCGAGACGAGAAAACTTATCGCCGATCCAAGGATAGCTGCGGTAACGCTCACGGGTAGCGAGGCCGCAGGTGTCGAGGTAGCTGCCAACAGTGGGCATGTCTTGAAGAAGACGGTCCTGGAATTGGGTGGCTCAGATGCTTTTATCGTTTTGGCGGATGCCGACCTGGACCAGGCTGCACAGGTGGGCATCACAGCCCGCTTCCAGAATAATGGTCAGAGCTGTATCGCTGCCAAGCGCTTCATCGTCGTTGATGCAGTCGCCGAGGCATTTGAGCGCAAGTTCGTTGATGCTGCATCGAAGCTGCGCGTGGGTAATCCGCTGGATTACGAAACCCAGGTTGGACCAGTGGCACGTGACGACCTGCGCGAAACACTGGATAGGCAGGTGCGGGATTCCGTCAAGATGGGCGCACGCGTGCTCTTGGGTGGCAAGCCGCTTGAAGATAAAGGGTACTTCTATGCCCCGACCATCGTAAGCGGTGTGACACCGGAAATGCCGATGTTTCGTGAGGAAACATTCGGTCCTGCCGCTGCAGTAATTCATGCACGCAATGCGGAACATGCGATAGAGCTGGCGAATGATTCTGAATTTGGCCTGAGTTGTAATCTCTGGACGCGTAACATTGAGCAGGCTCGTGAACTAGCAGCGCGAATTGAGGCAGGGGGCTGCTTTGTTAATGGGATGACAGCCAGCGATCCACGTCTTCCCTTTGGCGGCGTTAAACACAGTGGTTATGGACGCGAACTTTCCTCCTTTGGTATACAGGAATTTGTGAACGTCCAGACCGTCTGGATTGGCCCCAGGGTGGAGAATGCGCCGGTCCAGGCAGCCAGTGAATAGCCAAGGGAAAAGGACAACAGCATCTTGAAATAGAACGATCCGGCCCACCAACACGAGCGTTGGTGGGCCGGATCGGAAAATACCAGTACTCTGCCGGTCCGTCCTCTCTGTAGGAAGTACAGCGCGCCTCTCTCGCCTTATTGCAGTGCCAGTGCCGCCATCTCAGTGAACAAACGGTTCCTATCAGGGGGTGTCTGATCACCACTCACTTCCCGGTAGATTGCCTCGACAGTCACGGCAATCCGTTCACCGTCCGTCCACGAGGCATACTGATCCAGGGGAATATCTTTGGCGGCCTCAAATGCAGGCATGCCTGCCTCGTAGCGCTTGCGTGCTTCCTGGAAGACGTACTCGAGGTAGTTCTTGACCTCGACAACGCCCTTTTTGTCTGTAATGGGACCGTGACCAGGGACAATCGTTTCGACGTCCATCGTGAGGATCAGATTGCAGGCCCGGATCCAGTTGCTGACGGGCCCGGCCCACGCGATGGGATGCCCCCCTATGAATAAGATATCGCCCGTGAAGATAACCCGGTCAGCGGGGATATGAACTAACGTGTCGCCGCGAGTGTGGGCCGGACCCACCTCAATGAGATGTACCACCTTATCTCCCACCCTCAGAGTCAGCTCGCCCTCAAAAGTCTTGTTGGGCGGGGTCCACGTAATATTTTCGAACTCAAAGGGTCCAAAGATATGGCTGAGAAACTCGCCAACTTGACCCAACGCCGGGGCCTGTTTGAGTATTGTTGCAAACTGTTGGGGTGGTAGTTCGATCATCTCCTCGGCTGTGCGAGCCGACGCGATGATCTGGGAGCCGGCAACCAGCTGGTTGCCGTAGCAGTGATCGCCGTTCGCATGCGTGTTGACGACCACATCGATGGAGGCTGCCGCGGGAATAGACCTGCGCATGCTGTCCAGCATCTCCTGGGTGAGCTTCAGATCGAAAAGCGTATCCACCAGCAGCGAAGCATTGCCATCGGTGATGATACCAGCATTGCTCCATCCCCAGGAGCCATCCGGCTGAAGGTACGCGTATACGGAGTTGCCGAGGTCGTGCAGGCCTTTGGTGTAGGACCAGTTACTCATGTTTTTCCCCTTTCTGCTAATGGTCCGTTCGTCCCATGATTTTCGGTGGTCAGCAGGGGATGAAGGCATGATCAGAACCGCTTGTCGTTAGAAAGAAAGTAAGGCCAGGCGCTCTACACTGAAGCAGATATGCTGCGATGTTGGGGCATCCAGCCAGCCGGAGCCGGTGTTCCCAGCCTGTTGCGTAATACGCCGATCCCCTCGACCTCAAGCTCCACCACGTCACCCGGCTTGAGCAACTTGCCAAGCTCCAGACCACATCCCCATCCGACGGTGCCGGAACCAATCAGCTCGCCAACCTCTATTCCCTCTGCTTTCGAGATGTACGCAATGATCTCCTCGACCTGCCACATCATCGTCGAACTCGACCCGCGCGACCATTCCTGCCCATTTACACGTGCCACCATGGTTAGATTGTGTACATCCAGCTCGTCCACCGTCGTAATCCACGGGCCGAGTGCCGTCCTGAAGTCCTTGCCCTTCGCTGGCCCCAGCAGACCTTGCATCTCCTGCAACTGGATGTCACGTGCACTGAAGTCGTTGAAGATCGTCACGCCAAAGAGGTGCGAGAGAGCATTTTCAGGTGTGAGGTCTTTGCCAGAGCGGCCAATAACAAAACCAAGCTCTAATTCGTAATCCATCTTCTGTGTGTAGTCTGGCCAGGGTACCTCTTGCTCGTGGCCGGTGAGCGTGAGGGGATTGCCTTTGTAGTAGAGGGGCATCACGTAGTGCTGTGCCAGCGCCTGGGGCGGTACCGACGGCCCCTTAAATGAGTTGAGCAGGTGCTGCTCGAATGCCAGGCAGTCGCGCATGACGGGTGGGTCAAGCGGCGCAAGCCACTGCACTTGCTCAAATGGCAGGAGCGCGCTCCCTTCCTGAACAGATTCAGCCGTGTGTGCTGCCGCTGCAAGCAAGGTTGGCCCGGCAGCGATGGCAGCACTCATGCTCGCCGGGTACAGAGCCGAGGCCAGGCGTCGTGCAGCATCCGCAGAGGCTCCCGTGCCCAACAGCCGTTGATATTCAGCGGTCGCCAAGTCGATCACGCGATCGAGTTCTGGCTGAGCTAGCACCAGGCGGGGCACGGCTCCCTCGAGCGACTCACGAAGAATGCGTCCTAGTTTCATCAAGTGTTTTCCTTTCCGCTCATTATAATGCTACGGTATTGGTTGGATTGCGATCTTGAAGGATGTCTTCCATGCGAACTTGAACTGCTTCTTTCACTTCCGGGTGTGTAAGGATGAGGATGTAGAATTTTTCGTCGCGGATGGCGTTGAAGACGATTGCAGCGACTTGATGGGGAGGCATTCCGGCTTGCACCGACTGTTGAAGCCATTGATATATGGCCACATTTTGAGGGCTGATGCTCGCTTCAGCAGGATCATTCTGTAGTTGGACCGGGCGATTGCGCTCCGCATCCATAATATGCGTGTTCACAAAGCCCGGGCAGAGGACGGATACCTTGATTTTGGCACCGCTGAGCGCTAGTTCGTGGTAGAGCGTCTCAGAAAGCGTGACGACGCCATGTTTGGTCACCTTATAAATACCCAGGCCGGGGCCTGATATTAAGCCTGCCGAAGATGCAGTGTTGACAATGTGTGCCTCGGTGTTTTGCTTAAGCATCAGGGGAACAAAGGTGTGAATGCCATGAATGACGCCCCACAGGTTGACACCCATGACCCATTCCCAATCCGCCAATGTGCTTTCCCAGATAGTGCTGCCCGCGCCTACACCGGCATTGTTGAACAGCAGATGGACTGCCCCGTACGTAGCAAGCGTTTTCTGGGCCAGCGCTTCCATGTCTCTGGCCTTTGAAACGTCCGTCTGGACCTCGAGGATATCGGTGCCTGTGCTCTTTAGTTCCTGGCTGGCCTGCATGAGGGCTCGCTCCTCGATGTCGGCCAGCACGACCTTCATGCCCTCGTGTACACATCGTTCAGCGAGTGCGCGGCCTATACCACTGGCTGCGCCTGTTACAACAGCAACCTTTCCCTGGAACTCTTTCATGCGGTGTTTCTCCTTGCTCGTTTTGTGTAGTAAAGATATTTTTTAATCCTTACGTGAAGCATATCCTGGTACTTAAGACAAGTCAGCTCATTATACTCTACTTCAAACCTCGTCGCGTGAACTATAAGTCAGGGATTCTATCAAGCATAGGCGGAAAAGATAGATGTTTCCCTGCCAGGAGCATTAACAGATCTCAGGAAAGCTATTCAACCTGACGCTAGTGTATTTCTAATGAGGTTTGTCGCACTTGTCGCACTTGTAACAGTTGCATCACTTGTAACGGTTGTAACAGTTGTAACACATGCAACATTTGTATCACTTGTATCACTTGTATCACTTGTAACACTTGTTAACAGTTATATCTAAGCGGGTGTGTCTTTGCGCTCGAATAAGATGATGTTCTACTTATCCACGTAATGGTACTATATTCCAGGGTAACTATTCAGGGCTGCTCGACGCCTACGGCATCTCGCATCTCTTAGGAAACCGTTTGTTCGGCCAGGGCAAAGCCCAGCGCCCACTGGAGGATAAAGCCAAGCTAAAATGCGCCGCCCTGGTACGTCCAGCTCTCGTGGTAGTCCGAGCTGGTAATGATGGGCGCCAGCGCCTGTAGTGCCTCTGGCGCTGCGCGCGCGACTAGCCATTGTGTCGCTCCATCCAAAAGAGGAATGCTCACTCATCGCTCAGTTTCTTCGCCAGGTATTCCCAATCCGCAGCGAAACGGAACGATTGTTGACGTGGTGGCTGTGGAGCCTGGGTCTCTATCCAACGCACCGGAACCGCACCACGGTTAAAAAAGCCATGTGTGCTGCCCACACCTGTCCAGACAATGTCTCCCGCCTTCACATGACCTGGATGACCCTCCAGAAGGGTATCAGCTTCGCCACTGAGGATAAAATATGATTCCTCAAACGGATGCTCGTGTACCAGGCCCTCACCGCCAGGTTGGAATTCGACCATGAATAGAGTCAGATGCTGCGCTCCCAGGGTGTGATCAATCAGCATCTTAAGCGAGATACCATGAATGTTGCCTCCCCGGTCGCCCTCCATCTGCATTTTGCCGGGAGGCGGCAACTGCGAATCCTCGAAGTGACCGAGATAGCGAGTGCGCGGGTCTTGTAAATCAGGCGGATATGCCTCGTCAGGGATAGTATTTTCTTTCAAGAAGAAGGTATCGCGTCCGCGCCCTGGAGCTTTTGGCTGCGGAGCCAGCATGGTTAGCCAGCGAACCGGCTGTTCCGTGGTATTGCGCCAGCCATGCGGTACACCAACCTGGATAATACCGTAATCCCCCGGCCCGAGTTGGTAGGCCATACCATCAATGCTGCCGATGACCTGTCCTTCCAAGACATAAAAGGCTTCCTCATAGGCGTGAACGTGCAGGTTGAGCGATCCGCCGGGCATGAGTTGGCACACCTCCAGGCCCATGTGGACAGAACCCGCAGTGTGATCTACCAGAACGAGACGTGAATACTCGCTTGAATGCGGCTCATACGCAACCGGAAATTGGTAGGCAGCATGCTCCGCTTTCCCAATATGATACATAGACACTCCTTCTACTTATCCAAGTAATTGGACTATATTTCAGGGTAACTATTCAGGACCATAACAAACACATTCATCACGAGGAGTCTTCAGCAGTATGAGTATACCGTTTTCGCAAGGAAAGCTAAAGAGAGCGGAGTCATCATCGCCGAACGCAGCAGGTGGTGGAGGCAAGCATTGCTAAGCAGGCGTGAGCGCGTTTGTTAGCAGCGTCGCTACGCACTGGGCAGGCTTGCCTCCACCGTACAACCTACGATGGTAGGCCCTGGGATGTGGTTATGATCCCTCGGGGCCGACGGAATCTATGGTCCCGGTGTGAAGCTGACGTTATCAAAGGTTGCCGTTCCGATGGCCGACGCATTATGCGAGCATTCAAAGAGCCCGGCAGTTGCATTGGTATTCATGGTCAGGGTCTTCGATACGATCTGTGTCCAGGTCACGCCATCGCCGGACACATAGGCGGTGAATGTGTTCGCAACTCTGGTCAACTTCATCCAGGCATTAGGGAATGTATACGTTCCACCGCCGATGGACCCATTAAAGTTGTACTGGATCTTAAAGCTGCTAGTCCCAGGAGTGATTGTGATCAAGATATATGGGTCGCCTGCGGTAGTCGACTGCTTGAACATGATCCCGGCCTTGGCATTGGAGCTGGTGTTCGTTTGCGACGTGACGCGCGCGATGAGTGTTCCATTGCCGTTCACGGGCTGGTAGACATAATTGAACTGGTCATAGGTTCCGTAGATGTCGGTACCTGAGCCGTTCACAGTGAACACGCCGTTGGCATAGCTCGCAGACCCACCGATTGCCGGGGAACCAACATCGGTGTCAAGCCAGGGAGCCGGGAGAGGATTGTGCGCTGGAATAGAGACTTTAACGTTATCAAAGGCTACGCTGCTGTACTGCCCGATGTTATGCGAAGTCACGAACAACCCGATTGTTGCACTGCCGTTCATGGTGACGCTCGTCGAACCAATCTGTGTCCATGTGTTTCCGTCCGTGGATTCCCACGAGGTGAAGGTATTGCCGACTCGCTGCAGCTTGAGCCATTTGTTGGGGGAGCTGTAGCCAGAGAGGTTCGTGGCCGTCTTTGCGCCAGTGAAATTATATTGCATACGCACGCCGTTGCCAACGGGAGGTGTGATCGGCGGAAGTGGACTGCCGCAGCCATCGGGTGTACACCCCACGCCGTTGACATTTGGCGTGTTAGGACTAACATCTGGCGTGACGAGCGCATCCACGTAGGACGATCCGGCCGTTGTGGACTGCTTGATCATGACTCCCGCCTTCGCCCACGCGCTCGATTCCGTCTGATACCGCACCCGGGCGATGATGGTTCCGTCGCCGTTCAATGTCTGGTAGACATAGTGGAACTGGTCATTCGCGCCGTAGACATCGGCACCGGCACCGTCGACGTAGAAGGTCTGGTCGCCGGCTGAATAATCGGCTGTTCCTGCCATCAGCGGGCTTCCAACGTCAACGCTCTGCCATGGTGACGGCATGGTACTCGTGACCTGGTCGTAATTAGCGGTGTAGGTCGTGTTCCCAGTAGGATTGGCGAACGAATCTGTCAATGCGCTTCCATCGGACCAGCCATGGAAGCGGTAGCGGATAGAACTGATCGTTTGTGTTGGTACACCCGTCAGCACGTGCTGAACGCCGACGCCATCCGGGGTCGAGTATGGGCTCGTATGCCAGGTGCCATCAACCACGTAGGCAGCGCCCGGGACATTCGTGTTCACCGACCAGTTCGTCAGATTTGGATGGATATCCCGCGTCACCACCGTCTGGATACCCAGCGAATCGACCACGGTCATGGTGATGCGATAGAAGGTTGTGGAAGAATTCGACAGGTCCTGTGGGATCTGGAAGGTGCCACTCGTGACGCCGGTTACCGGTCCGTAGAACGGATGCGGAACTTCATAGCTATAGAAGGGCTGCGCGACGCCGTTACTGTAGAAGTCAGCCTGCCATGTATAGGCGCTGGCGGGTAGTGTGCCATCTTTCGCATCAGTGGCCGTGCCGCTGAAGGAGATGGTGTCTCCTCCGTTATATGTCGCGTTGACTGGCGGCGACGTGATTGACGCGCTTGGAGGGGTATGCCCGACGACGACCTGTGTAGTTGCAGTGCCGGTCTGGGTGCCATTGCTGACCGTGAGCGTCGCTGTATAGGTCGCGTTCGTAGCATAGGTATGCGATGGGTTAGGGTCTGTGGACACTGGGGAGCCATCGCCAAAGTCCCAGGAATACGTGAGCGGTAATCCATAGGGATCGCTCGACCCCGCAGACGAGAACTGTACCGCCAGTGACGGCATCCCGGCGTTTGGGCTGGCAGAGGCAGCCGCAACAGGGGGGAAAGGACCAGTCGGATAAATTTTAGAGAAGGTGCCTTCAAAGATGCTTACAAAGTACAGATTGCCGTCAGGTCCTTCCTGCAGGTCTGCAATCGTCCCGGCACTGCTGTCGAAGACGTTATCGGAGATCTCGGTGCTATAGGTCGGATCGAACGTTACTGCCTCGATATCCTGACGGTTATAGTCACCGAAGAAGACTACCTGGTCGTACTGCTGCGGGAAGACCGAGCCCGAATACGCAGCGATAGCGGAGACTGCGCCATCGGTCGGGAGATGGCCATAGGCGTACACGGGGTTGATGTAGCCACAGCTTCCGCAATTGCCTTCATAGAAGTCCCATCCGAAATTACCACCTGGTTGGACGGTATCCATTTCCTCCCAGTAGCTCGATCCCGTATCCGCCGCCATCGCCTTACCATTTGGTAGGAACGTAAAGCGGAAAGGGTTGCGCAGGCCATAGGCATAGATTGCCGGAACCGCGCCAGGGATATGCAGGAAAGGGTTGTCGCTGGGGATGGTGCCATCAAGTCTGAACCGGAGTATTTTTCCATAGATGTTGGTCAGGGTCTCTGCATTGGAAATAGAAGGGACGTTGTCTCCAACTGTCCACCAGAGTTTTCCATCTGGGCCAATACGTAAATCGTTAGCGCTATGATGGGGGTTTTGAAGCTGATTGCCCTTCAAATAGACTTTTTCACTCGCAAGGCTTGCGGTGTCGTTCTGTACTGTGAGTCTTGAAAGCTGGGCATGTTCGTCCAAAGTCGTGTAGGACACATACATATACCCATTGGTGGCAAAGTTCGGATCAAGCGCGAGACCGAGCAAGCCCTTCTCGCCCGAACCATCAGTATTTAGCGTGACGACAGGAGTGGGTAATACCGCACCGTTCCTGTATATCAAGATAGCCCCTGATTGTTCTCCTATGTAGATGTCGCCATTCGGGGCAAAGGCAAACACGCTAGGATTCTTCAAACCATTGGCCAACTGCTTCTTAGCGAAGCCGGGCGGTAGGTCGGGGAATGCGGAATTAACGGCGGTGCCGGAGGCGTGTGCTGTATTAGCAGCATGCAACTGGTGGGGATTGATGGAATTCACTACAAAGGGAACAGCCATCACGGCCACAAGCAGCAACCCGGTCAGTACCAACCAGAGTTTTGATTTGAAAATACGTTTCATTAACATCTCTCCTAAAGCCATAAAACTTTAAAGCAACGTAGATCTATAGAACGCAGTTGGGAAGACAAAATTATATAGACACACCAGAAGCAATTAAAACACGCGCGACCCGATTTGGATACGTGTTACAAGTTGTGAATTGGTTAAGAAATGGAGAAGAAACGCGGAGCCTGGTTGAGAAAACATCTTTACTAGAAAAAGTCTACGATATGAAGAGGGTTTTATGTATTTATGAAAGAATATTAATAAATTGCTGAAACTTTATGGAAAGCGATATTTCAACAAACTTCATTAAATCATAACTGCATCTCAACCGAATCTTAACCTCTTTGATGTGCTAAGTACGTTATATTTCTTCAATGCGTGTGCAAAGCCTATCATGCATTGCTCTGCATACATGGGTAGTTTTGGAGTCATTATTCGCAGGAATTTGTATACGTAACTATTCAGGTCTCCTTTCTCTTGCGCCGCCTGCGGACTTTGCTGGCGAATGGCAGTGGGAAGCGTGCCAGGGTACCCGCAAGGGGTACCCCTACTATACGACGGGCGGGCCTGCCGAGCCGTCGTATAGTAGGGACAGGGCTTGCCCCTGTCCGGGCTGTACAGCCCGCCAAGGGGCCTGCAAGGCCCCTTGGAACCCCCTGCTGAATAGTTACTTGTATTCATTGGTGGAAGGGAGAAATGATATGTCCCGCTTTCTCGTACGTGCCTATATCGTCCTCGCCATTTGCCTGGTGGTCACCCTAACTATTACTGTTGCAAGAAATGCCATACCTTCTCGTGCTGCGGGGGCGAGCAGCAGCGGCCTGGCGGTGTCCGTCGGATATGCCGAAGACAAGCATCAAAGCAGCCTGAGCCCAGGGGCGTTCCCCGTTCCCTGGTCGGGATCGCCGAACACCATCTTTCTAGGCAATCCCGTTTTCGGCTCAAATGCCTGTGGCACGCTGCCACACTGCTACGACGCGGGCGCGATCCGGCTCGACAATAGTGGCGCGAGTGATGTCATGATCAACAGTGTCTCGGTCGATGACCATTCCTCGATTCCTGGCGGCAAGGTGTTCAACCTCTGGGGCTCGTTCACGGTTCCGGCCGGCAAGAGCGTGATCCTGACCCAGGACCCGCCTGGCAATAATCCGGGCTACGACAACTTTGATACAAGCGGTGCTCCTAAGGGCAACTGCACCCCGCTCTCCATCGCGCCAACGGTCACAATCACTATTGCTGGCGTCCCAACTACCCTGGTGGATAGTACTCATGTCCTCGACACAAACGGCATCGATACAGAATCGTGCCAAACACAACAGAATGAAGCTATCCAGTGGCGACACATTGGCACCACGGGCGTAAAGACGGCCACCCTGAAACTCAGCCCCGCCACGATCGCCCAGCTCGTTGGTCAACAGGTCACCGAGACGGCGACCCTCGTGGACGGTGGTGGCAGCGGTCTGGCCAACGCAAAGGTCAACTTCACCGTGACGAGCGGACCCAATGCCGGACAGTCTGGCAGTGCCGTCACCGACCAGACAGGACATGCGTCCTTCACCTATACCGACACCGCGCCTGGCACGGACATCGTCGTTGCCTCTGTCACGACTGCTTACACGGTTGGCCCATTACAGTCCAATCAAACGGGCGTACTCTGGACAAACAACGTCACGGCAGGCTGGGGTGGTGCGGACATCGGTAGTCCGGCGCTGGCCGGCAGCCAGTCGTTGAGTAACGGCATCTGGACGGTTGCGGGGTCAGGGAGGGATATTGGGGGAACAACGGATCAATTCCACTTTGTCTGGCGGCCGTTGGTCTCCAACGGCGGCATCCGCGCGCAAGTGCTGACCCAGACCAACACGAACAGTCGCGCGAGAGCAGGGGTCATGCTGCGACAGAGCACGGATCCGAGCGCACCCTTTTACATGGTAGTGGTGACACCACAGCAGGGTATCTTCGTGCTCAAACGCGCGACACAGGGTGGCTGGGTCAGTACGGTTACAAGCCTTGCCGGCGTGGTACCGGTCTACCTCCGGGTGCAGCGCACCGGCACCACCTTCACCGCCTATACCTCGAGCAATGGCAGCACCTGGACGCTCATAGCGGGATCGAGCGTGACTCTCAACCTCACGGGGATCTTGTCGGCCGGTATGGCCGTGACATCACACGACGTGACTAAGGTAAACACGGCCACGTTCGGCGCGGTTAGCACTCCCTAGTGGACTCCACGGAGCTTAAGCAAGTCCAGTGAACCGGGCAGCGGTACCGTGCCGTTGCCCGGTTCACTGCGTCATTAAGTTAACCGCCTAACATATTTTTTAACCATTTCTCAACTAACTCTTAATTTGCATTGTACAAAACGACGGTACAATCACTTACGAAGTGCATGTGCGCTTTGAAACCTGTTTGAGAGCGATTCGGGATAGTATAGCACTAATTGGCTACCATGTATTTGTTTTGTTGAATGGTATGCTCACCTATTCGTTAAAGATGAGGGAAGCGTCGAAAAACATTTATATTTCTGTATATATTGCTCGAGTTAGTTTACAATTGTATGCTCTACATTCATACATACGCCGAGGAGTTTGAGATATGAGGTCTTATCAGAAAAATAGTGTTCTCCTTTTAATAGGAATCATCGTGATAGTGAGTGCTAGCCTGGTGTATCTATTCACGGCAGGCAATACCTCGACACAACAGCATGCTGTAGGGAGACCCACAGTAGCGCGACACACACCCCTAGCAGAATTGTCACAAACACATCCAGTGAAGCCATGTAGCTCAAAGCAGCGCGATTTCCAGATGGGTGTTGCCTTCCCAGATTGGGGGACAACGGCCTACGGCGAGAGTGATACAAAGTGGCTCACAGAATTGCCTGACATGCTGAAAGAGACTGCCGCGTGCTGGGTAGAGATGCCGGTCCTTTTTCACCAGTCCTCTCTTACCTCTACGACGGTAACGCAAGGGCCCGCTACTTCTCAGCTCTCCTCATTTAACTATGGTGTACAGCTTGCTCATGCCTTGGGTTTGCATGTCTTTGTGACGCTACAGCTTCAGGCGGCCGGGCCTCAGCCATGGTCGGCAGACATTAGCTTTTCGACCTATGCCCAAGAACAGCAATGGTTCGAGAGTTACTGGCAAGCCATCAAGCCCTATGCAGTGGCTGCTGCGCAGAATGGCGTAGAGCAATTCGCCCTGGGTACCGAATACGGGTGGTTGGAACAAAATGCGCCAGCCTCATTATGGAATGGATTGATCGCGGAGCTGAGCACCGTCTTTCCGGGAACGCTTACCTATGATATGAACTGGAGCTCACTGCAAATGCCACCCCCTTCCTGGATGCGCAACACCCACCTGAAGATGATCGGTGTTTCGGCCTATTCGCCATTGGTAGACACTCCTCAGCGGGTAGATCCGAAGCAGATCTTCACCTTGTGGAAACAAACGGTTAAGCGCGATCTTGACAACTTTTCAATCGCACTAGGGGAACCTATTTTCCTCTCAGAAATTGGCTTCCCTAATAGCGTGGATGCCCTTTACCAGCCATGGAACTCCTTTAGTACTGCACCGCCAGACCCGCAGGAACAGGCAGCCGCGTGCGATGCGGTGCTGGCAAACATCATTCCTGACAAACATATACTGGGCAGCTTCTTCTGGGGTTGGGACAACGCTGAAGATTTCAATCTGAATGGTCTGCAAGCTGCTACTGTTATACATACATACTACAAGTCCCTGCAAGCGTAGAGATAGAAAGAAGTAATTGTGCCAAAGTTTTCGAAAGTACGTTTCACACCTGCGCACAAGATACAGCCTGGTAAGCAGATACAGCAAAATGGCTACCACACAACTCCTGAGTCACAGCAACCAGGCGTTTCTTATTCACAACGACCTGGTGAGCAGATACAGCAAAATGGCAACCACACGACTCCTGAGTCACATTCGCTCAATGGATCAAAGAAATTTAGAGTACCTGCAAGACCCTTTCCTCAAGAAGTACCGACAACTCCTATGCCCACTATACCGGCGGCACCAATGTCTGGTATGCTCGCACCTCCCCGGCCATATACACAACCTGCCATTGTAGACCCACATACCCAAGAGCGAGTGAAAAATTATGCCGACTGGCTTGCGAAGCTGCCGACTGGCTTGCGAAGCAGGCCAGGTACGATGAACTCAATGACAATGCACAAGAGATCGATGACTATATTCAAGAAGCCACAAAGGTCGTGAAAGTTGGGAAGCAAGAGGTCGCCATGTTTGCGCCTTTTCGACCGAAACTTTCCGCCTTGCAGACATTCACCACCAGGCAGATCGTTGCTCTTTGTGTCATCGGGCTGCTCTGGATAATCGGTTTGCTGGTCTTCCGGCTGGAGATGCTGACGGCAGTGGTCGCGGCGGTCACGGTCATGTATTTTTTCACGCTCATGCTGAATGCGAGTATGGCTCTCAGGACATTTCGCAATGCACCAGAAGAACATGTCAGCGACGAGATCGTCCACGCCTTGAAAGATGCGGATTGGCCCCTGTACACCATTCTGTGTCCGCTCTACCGGGAAGCGCAGGTGGTGCCCCAGTTTGTACAGGCGATGCTGGCCTTAGACTATCCCGCAGAGAAATTGCAGA
>WNFM01174956.1_pt2 | contig 14970 bp, 17 predicted proteins | sample 5400271 | NCBI WGS metagenome assembly WNFM01 (sample SAMN13153352, study PRJNA577476) | soil metagenome | isolation source: 60 cm saprolite on Douglas fir-dominated hillslope | place: USA:California | collected 2013-09-17 | reverse complement strand
CCCGGCGTCGAGCTCGCCGCCTACCGCATCGTCCAGGAAGCCCTCACCAACGCCCGGCGGCACGCTCCGGGCGCCGCCGTCGACGTGGAGCTGCGGTACGCCCCCGACGCGCTGTGGCTGCGCATCCGCGACAACGGGCCCGGGCCGCCCCCGGCCCCCGCTACCGGCGGCCATGGGCTGCTGGGCATGCGGGAACGGGCCGCGGCCGTCGGGGGCGAGCTGCGCACCGGCGCTGCCGCCGGCGGCGGATTCCTGGTCGAGGCCGTCCTGCCCGCGACGGCCGAGGCCGCCGCATGAGTGAGCCGGAGGGGCGCGGCGCCCCGGAGGCGAGCGCGGAACTCCGCATGAGTGCGACCCCGGCGATCCGGCTCGTGGTCGCCGACGACCATCAGGTGGTGCGCACCGGATTCGCCGCCCTGCTCGACACCCAGCCGGACTTCACGGTCGTCGGCACCGCCTGCGACGGCGCGGAGGCGGTACGCATCTGCCGTGCGCTGCGCCCCGACGTCGTCCTCATGGACGTGCGCATGCCCGACATGGACGGCATCGAGGCCACCAGGCAGCTGGCTGGATCCGGAACCGGCGGGCCGCGCATCCTGATTCTTACCACCTTCGACCTGGACGAATACGTCTACGACGCGCTGTGCGCCGGGGCTAGCGGCTTCCTGCTCAAAGACGTCACCGCGGAGCGCCTCTTCGACGCGGTCCGCGTCATCGCGGCCGGTGAGGCGCTGCTCGCGCCCAGCGTCACCCGCCGCCTGATCAGCGAGTTCGCCCTGATGCGCCCCAAGCCGGAAGCCCAGTCCACGGCCGCGCTCGCCGCGCTCACCCCGCGCGAGACCCAGGTCCTCAAGCTGGTCGCCGAGGGCCTGTCCAACCTGGAGATCTCCGCCCGGCTGATGGTCACCGAGGAGACGATCAAGACGCACGTCAGCCGTGTGCTGAGCAAGCTGGGGCTGCGGGACCGGACGCAGGCGGTCGTCACCGCCTATGAATCGGGTCTCATCGTCCCGCGCTCCGGCGGGGGATAGTCCGGGAGTCAGCCGGGGCTGAGCGGGCCGGCGAAAGCGCCGGAATCACTGGTGCACGATGCGCTGCCCGTGATGCCGCCGTAGTTTTGCGCGAGGTTACCGACCGTGGCCTTGGGTGACTGGGTGGGCGAGGGTGAAGGTGAGGGCGTGGCCGACGGCTGCGGCGAGGGGGTGGCAGCCGGGGTGGAGGGCTTGCCGCCCGCGCTCTTCCCGCGTTTTGGCCGCGCGGCGCGCGGAAGCTTCGTGTCGTGCGCGATTGCCGAGAAGAGCGCATCGGCCTGCGGTTGCTGGAATTCGACCCAGTTGAGGTTGGGCGGGTAGAGGACGTTGCTGGCCTGAATGAACTGATAGTCCCTAGCCGACAGGCCGCGCAGGCTCTGAGCGATCTGCAGCAGGTCCGATTGGGTCAGCCCCGTGTCGGTGGTCATCGCGCCGGCGGCGTCGCCGAGCACCTTCAGCAGCCGGGTGGGGCTGGACAGCAGGTGGGCGTTCATGACCTGCTTGAGCGTCTGCGCGAGCAGGTAGTCGTCCCGCTGGATCCGCTCCAGGTCGGAGCCGTCCCCGGTTTCCTCGCGGGTGCGCCAGAACTCCAGGAACGTGACCCCGTTGATGTGGTGCTCGCCCTTGGAGAGCTTGAGCCCGGAGGCTGAGTCGTCGACGGCGACCGGCACGCAGACGTTGACGCCGCCGATGTCGTTGACCACGCTCACCAGTCCTGGGTAGCCGAGCTCAATGAAGTGGTCGATGCGGATGCCTGTCTGCTGCTCGATGGTCTTCCACAGGCAGGGCGGCCCGCCGTAGGACAGCGTGTTGTCGATCTGCTCGATCCCGCCCGGGTCAGCCTGCTGCCCGGCCCAGCCCGGCCCCTTGGCGCAGCCGTAGACCGGGACCACCGTGTCGCGGGGGATGTTCACCACCGTCACCAGGTGACGGCCGGGGGAGATGTGCACGATCATGATCGTCTCGGACACGGCGTCCCCGTTGTCGGCGCCGACGTGCCAGTAAAGCTCCTGCTGCCGGGTCAGGCCGGCGGTGCTGCCCGAGGCGAACACCAGGAGGTTCAGCGCGTTGGTGTACTTCGCGCTGACGTACGTCGGCGGCCGGTGGCCCAGGTCGGTCACGTCTACCCGGCGGATGCTGTCCCACACCTCCCGGTACTTCACGTACGCGCCCAGCGTAACGATCACCAGCGCGGCGACGACAGCGATCGAGACCCAGCCCATGAGGGTCATATGCCGCGGATGCCGTGGTCCGCCCCCGCGCTGGCGCCGGCTCCCGGGACCACTTGACGGCGCCCGCGAGTCCGCGACCTCGCTCTCGTCGGAGCCGCTCATACTCCTCTCCGGCCGGAGTCGTATCGGTCGCCGTGGGCATCTACCCGTCAGGCTGCGCCTGCAGGATGGTCCCGCTGGGTATCGGCTGGGTATCGACTAAGGGATCACCCACATTCTTCCCAGTTGCCCGCGACTGACACGATCCCGGTCATATCCGGGCCGCCACATGGGCGGCCCCTGCCCGGCGGCCCCTTCCTGGCGGCCCGGGAAAGCTCGGTGTACGCTCCCGACAGGTAGAACGTGTTCTAATTGCCTGGGCTGGCGATGGTTGCGTCGATCACGCGGCTGCACCGGGAGGGAGTTGTCATGCAGTTGAGCACCGAGCGCATTCTCACCACCCACACCGGGAGCCTGCCCCGGCCGGCCAGCCTGCCGCGTGCAGGCACGGAACGCACTGCCGAGCAGCTGGCCGAGGCCGTCGGCTCGGTCGTCCAGGCCCAGCTCGACGCCGGCATCGACGTGGTCAACGACGGCGAGGCGAGCAAGCCGAGCTACGCCACCTACGTTACGGAACGGCTGTCCGGCTTCGGCGGAACCGGCGAGCCCCTGCGGCCGAAGGACTTCGACGACTTCCCGCTGTGGGCCGAGCGGATGACGTCCGATCCGGGGCGGGCGCGGCGGCTGGCCAGCCCGGCTTGCATCGGCCCGGTGTCCTACCGCGACACCTCGCTGGTGCAGGCCGACATCGCGAACCTCAGGCAGGCGACCGCCGGGCGGGACGTCGCCGACGTCTTCATGTCGGCCGCCTCGCCGGGCGTGATCGCGATCTTCCAGCAGAACCAGTATTACGGCAGCGACGAGGAGTACATCGCGGCCCTGGCCGACGCGATGAAGACCGAGTACGACGCGATCCACGCGGCCGGCCTCGTGCTGCAGCTTGACTGCCCGGACCTGGCCATGGGCTGGAACGTCTCCCGGCTGGGCGGTACCCAGGAGGGCTTCCTCGTCCAGGTCGCCGGGCGGGTGGCCGCGATCAACCACGCGACCAGGGACATCCCGCCCGAGATGATGCGGCTGCATCTGTGCTGGGGCAACTACGAGGGCCCGCACACCAGCGACATCCCGCTGCGCCAGATCCTCGGGGAGGTGCTCAGGGCCCGGCCGGCCGCGATCTCGTTTGAGGGCGCCAATCCCCGCCATGAGCACGAGTGGGCGGTGTTCGAGGAGGTTCGGCTGCCCGACGGCAAGGCCATCATTCCCGGGGTGATCGATTCGACGACCAACTACGTGGAGCACCCCCAGCTCGTCGCGCAGCGGATCGGGCGCTACGCGCGGCTGGTCGGCCGGGAGAATGTCCTGGCGGGCAGCGACTGCGGCTTCGCCACGTTCGCGACATCCTCGGCGGTCGACCCGCAGGTCGCGTGGGCGAAGCTCGCCGCGATGGCCGAAGGCGCGCGGCTGGCGAGCAGGGCGCTGTGGGCCTAGGCGCGGTTATCCTGGCGAACCGGTCAGCCGGGCCGCGGTCGACGGGCCATCGCTCGGGTGCTGGGCGTTGGACGCGGCCAGGAACTGCGGCACCTCGCCACCGCCGTGCAGCAGCAGCGAGGCGCCGGACACATAGCCCGAACGCCGCGACGACAGGAACAGGCAGGCGTCGGCGACGTCGTCGGGCGTGGCCATCCGGCCGAGCGGGACCGTCGCGGCCACCGCCGCCACGGCCCCGGCGTCGCCGTAATGCAGGTGGGAGCTCTCCGTCTCGGCCAGCCCGACCACGACGCTGTTGACCCGGACCTTCGGCGCCCACTCCACGGCGAGGCTCACCGCCAGGTGGTGCAGCCCCGCCTTGGCCGCTCCGTAGGCGGCGGTCCCGGGCGAGGGGCGCACGCCGCTCACGCTGCCGATCATGATGATCGAGCCGGCCCCCCGGGCCTGCATGACCTGGTTGGCACGCTGGGACACGTGCAGCGGGGCGATCAGGTTCAGCAGGACAATCTTCTGGTGGAGGTCCGGTGATGTGGTGGCCGCCTCGGTGTACGGGGTGCCGCCGGCATTGTTCACGACGACGTCGAGGCGCCCCGTGGCCTCGACCGTGGCCGCGATGAGCCGGTCCACCTGCGCCGGGTCCCGGACGTCCGCCGCGATGAAGGTCGCCGCGCGGCCGTCGGCCGCCACCGCGGCTGGCGGCTCCCGGCGCCCGCACACGACCACGTTCGCGCCCGCGAGCAGGAACCGGCGCGCGATTCCCGCGCCGATCCCCCGCGTGCCGCCGGTGATGAGCACCGTGGCGCCGCGGACCTCGTCGTCAGCCACTGTGTCTCCTCGAACCATGGGGGGCCTCCCCAGCAAGAAGAAGGAGTCGTCGTGGCCATCAGCATGACAGCAGCGGGCGGGGTAGCCGAGGTGCTCATCGACTCGCCGCCCGTCAACGCGCTGACCGTGCGTGACTGGTTCGACCTGGCCGAGGCGGTCACCGGGGCCGGCCGTGACCCGCAGACCGCGGTCGTGATCCTGATGGCGGCCGGGCGGGGCTTCTGCGCCGGGGTGGACATCAAGGAGCTGCAGCGCGAGGGCCACCAGGCCGTCATCGGCTGCAACCGCGGCTGTGCCGCGGCGTTCGCGGCGGTCTACGAGTGCGAGGTCCCGGTCATCGCGGCGGTCAACGGGCACTGCCTCGGCGGCGGCATCGGGCTGGCCGGGAACGCCGACATCGTCATCGCCGACGAGGCGGCCAGGTTCGGGCTGCCGGAGGTCGACCGGGGGGCGCTGGGGGCGGCCACGCACCTGTCGCGGCTGGTGCCGGCCCAGCTCATGCGGCACATGGTCTACACCTGCCAGCCGGTGTCGTCCCGCGAGCTGCTCCGGCACGGGTCGGTGTACCAGGTGGTGCCCGCGGCGGAGCTGCACGCGGCCGCGCGGGCCGTCGCCGCGGACATCGCGGCCAAGAACCCCTACGTCATCCGCCTGGCCAAGCAGTCGCTGAACGGCATCGACCCGGTCGACGTCAAGCGCAGCTACCGGTTCGAGCAGGGCTTCACCTTCGAGCTCAACCTCAGCGGCGTCTCCGACCGGGCCAGGGACGACTTCATCGGCCGGCGGTCCACCCCGGGGGAAGGGTCCCCCCAAACCCCCCCGCAGGCCGCCGGTGACGCGGACTTTAATACATAACGGGAGCTAGCGGCGTGGACAAGTCCATGACGATCGGCGAGGCCGTGGCGCAGATCACCGACGGCATGACCGTCGGCATCGGCGGGTGGGGCTCGCGGCGCAAGCCGATGGCTGACCGTCGTGTCCTACGGCGGTCCCGACGTGGGGCTACTGGTGGCGGCGGGCAAGGTCAAGCGCGTGGTGTGCGGCTTCGTCACGCTGGACTCGATCCCGCTCGAGCCGCATTTCCGCCGCGCCCGCCGCGACGGCCTCATCCAGCTCACGGAGCTGGATGAGGGGATGTTCCGGGCCGGGCTCTCGGCCGCGGCGCAGCGGCTTCCGTTCCTGCCGATCCGCGCCGGGCTGGCCTCGGACGTTATGCGGGTCAACCCGGAGCTGAGGTGCGTCACCTCGCCGTACGACGACGCCGAGGAACTCGTGGCCATGCCGGCGCTCACCCTCGACGTGGCGCTCGTGCACCTGAACCGGGCGGACCGGGGCGGGAACGCGCAGTACCTCGGGCCCGATCCTTACTTCGACGACCTGTTCTGCCTGGCGGCCACCCGCCGGCTGGTCTCATGCGAGCGGATCGTGCCCACCGCCGAGCTGGTCGCCGGGGGGCCGCTGCAGAGCCTGCTGCTGAACCGGGCCATGGTCGACGGCGTGGTCGAGACCCCGCGCGGAGCGCACTTCACCAGCTGCGTGCCCGACTACGGCCGGGACGAGGAGTTCCAGCGGCGTTATGCAAAAAGTGCTGCGACGGACGAGTCGTGGGCCGAGTTCCGCCGGCGGTTCCTCAGCGGGGACGAGGCGGAGTACCTCGCGCAGGTCGACGCGCTGGCGGGAGCGGAACAGTGAACGCCGCGACCCGGGCCGAGATCTGCGTGGCCGCGTGCGCGGACGCGTGGGCGGGCGACGGGGAGATCCTGGCCAGCCCGACGGGGCTGATGCCCACGCTCGGCGCCCGGCTGGCCCGGCTGACGACCGCGCCGGACCTGCTGCTGACCGACGGGGAGGCCTACCTGCTTGCCGACGCGGCTGCGGCCACGGATGCGGCGGCGATCGAGGGCTGGCTGCCGTTCGGCCGGGTGTTCGACATGCTGGCCCGCGGGCCACGGCACGTGATGATGGGGGCCAGCCAGATCGACGCGTTCGGGAACCAGAACATCTCGTGCATCGGGGACTGGTCGCGGCCCAGGTCACAGCTGCTCGGCGTGCGCGGCGCGCCCGGGAACACCGTGAACCACGCGACGAGCTACTGGGTGCGCGAGCACTCGCCCCGGGTTTTCGTTCCGGAAGTGGACATGGTCTGCGGCGTGGGCCAGGACCGGGCCGCGAGCGGCCCGGCGTCCGCCCGCCGCTACCACGACCTGCGGCTCGTGATCACGAACCTGGCGGTGCTGGACTTCGGAGCCGCAGACGGCTCGATGCGCCTGAGCTCGGTGCATCCCGGCGTGACCGTCGGCGACGTGATCGCCCGGACCGGCTTCACGCTGGCCGTCCCGGATCGGGTTCCGCCGACGCGCGTGCCGGGGGAGCAGGAGCTGCGGCTGATCCGCGAGGTGCTCGACCCGGGACGCCGCCGGGACGCGGAGGTGAGCTCCCATGAGTGAGCCACGGGGAAATCCGCTGGGTCATCCACCACAGGGCGATCCGCTGCGCACGCCGCTGACGGAGCTGACCGGCGTGCGGTGGCCGGTGGTGCAGACCGGCATGGGCTGGGTGGCCGGGCCGCGGCTCGTGGTCGCGGTCGCCGAGGCCGGCGGGCTGGGCATCCTTGCCTCGAGCACGATGACGCTGGCCGAGCTGAAGCGCGCCGTGGCCGAGGTGAAGGACCGGACCGGCCATCCGTTCGGGGTCAACGTCCGGGCGGACGCCCCTGATGCCCAGGAGCGGATCGACCTGATCATCTCCGAGCGCGTCAAGGTCGCCTCGTTCGCGCTGGCGCCGACCGAGAAGCTGGTCCGCCGCCTGACTGGCGAGGGCGTGGTCGTGATCCCCTCGGTAGGGGCCCGGCGCCATGCGGAGAAGGTCGCCGCATGGGGCGCCGACGCCGTGATCGTGCAGGGCGGCGAGGGCGGCGGCCATACCGGCCCGGTGCCCACGTCCGTGCTGCTGCCCCAGGTCGTCGACGCGGTCGGCATCCCGGTGATCGGGGCCGGCGGCTTCGCCGACGGCAGGGGCCTGGTCGCCGCCCTCGCCTACGGCGCGGCGGGCATCGCCATGGGCACCCGGTTCCTGCTCACCAGCGACAGCACGGTCCCCGATGCCGTCAAGCAGGTCTACCTCGGCAGCGGCGTGGCCGACACCGTGGTGACCACGCAGGTCGACGGGGTCCCGCACCGGGTCCTGCGGACCCGGTTCGTGGCCGAGCTCGAGGCCGCCGGGGGGTGGCGCCGCCTGGCCCGGGCGGCCCGGAACGCGAACGCCTTCCGCAGGCTCAGCGGCGCGAGCTGGCGGTCGATGATCGGCGAGGGCCTCGCGGCGCGCGGCCATAACGAGCTGAGCTGGAGCCAGCTGCTCATGGCCGCCAACACGCCGATGCTGCTGCGGGCCGCCATGGTCGACGGCCGCGCCGACCTCGGGGTCATGTCCGCGGGCCAGGTGGTCGGGCGGATCGCGGACCTGCCCACGGCGCGGGAGGTGATCGAGGGCGTCGTCACCGAGGCCCGGGAGGTCCTGGCCCGGCTCGGCGCTGGCCAGCCCGGCGCTTGAGATCAGCTCAATGCCGCTCAGCGGCCGTCGTCGTGGAAGCGCTGCCTTCGAGGAGGTGGCGGGTGAAGCAGCGCTCTGAGCTGTCCAGCTCGAACGCGGGCACGCCCGCGTGGCGGCCAGGGTTGCGCTCTTACCCGTAGCGTGGTGCCATGCTGACGGTCGGAGTCGATCTTGCTGCCGAGCCGGAGCGGACTGCCGTCGCCCGGATCGAGTGGTCTTCCGGCCGGGCCAGGATCTGCGACGTCATCTGCGGAGCGGACGACGGCATGATCCTGGCCGCCATCGCGGAGGCGCAGAAGGCGGGCATCGATTGCCCGCTGGGCTGGCCGGATGACTTCGTCGCCTTCGTGGCCGGGCACCAGGCCGGCCACGTCACGGTCCCCGGCGACCTCACGGGGCGGGAGTGGCGCCGCCAGCTGACCATGCGGCTGACCGACCGCGTCGTCCACGCAGACACCGGGCTGACCCCGCTGAGCGTCGCGGCCGACCGGATCGGGCACGTCGCCCTGCGCTGCGCAGGCCTGCTGGCGCAGCTGGCCCGCCGCGGCCAGGCGGTCGACCGCTGCGGGAGCGGGACCGTGGTCGAGGTCTATCCGGCGGCGTCGTTGAAGCGCTGGGGACTTCCTTACCGCGGCTACAAGCGGCCAGGTGAGACCCAGCGTCTCGGGTACCTGGTGGATCAGCTCCTGGCCGCGGCTCCGTGGCTGGACGGCCGCGGGAGCGAGAGCCTGTGCCGGCGCTCGCACGACGCTACCGACGCGGTCGTGGCGGCCCTCACGGCCCGGGCGGCCAGCCAGAACCTCACCAGCCCTCCCACCGCACGCCAGGAACCAGCCGCCAGGACCGAAGGCTGGATCGCGGTTCCGAACGCGCCCTTGAGCCAACTCGCATGACGACGCGCCCGGCACTCACTGACCGAAGGAGTTGCGCGATGGCTTTCTCTCTGGACGGCCGGCTGGCCCTCGTGACCGGGGCGTCGGGCGGTATCGGCGGCGCGGTCGCGCTGGCCCTGGCCCGGGCCGGCGCCGATCTCGTGCTGACCTACTCCGGGCACCGCGATGAGGCGGAGGCCGTGGCCAGAGCTGTGACCGGCCTCGGCCGCGCCGCCATCACCGTGCAGGCCGACCTCAGCGCCGCCGGGGCCGGCCGGGACCTGGCCGAGCGCGTCACGTCCGCGGCCGGGCCGGTCGACGTGCTGGTGGCCAACGCCGGCGCCGGAGTCCTGCGCGCCTGGCAGGACGTGGATGACGAACTGTGGGCGCAGACGTTCGCCGTGAACGTCACCGCGGTCTGGCAGCTGACCCGCGCCGTGCTGCCGGGGATGGTCGAGCGCGGGTTCGGCCGGATCCTGCTGGTGTCCTCGGTCGCCGCGCTCACCGGCGGCATTGTCGGCCCGCACTACGCGGCCAGCAAGGCCGCACTGCACGGGCTGATGCACCACCTGGCTTCGGGTCCTCCCTGGCCGCCGAGGTAGTGTCGCAGCTCGCCTGACCCTGCCCGGCGGCCGCGTCATCTGCACGTCATCCGCCTTGGTTACGCTCGGACCTGAGCGGCGGAATGCGGCGCGGTGCATGCCGGTTCTCCGTGTGAAAATACGACCGGGTCTTCAGGGGATCCCGTCGAGATCCCCGGGAACGGAGCGGATCATGACCGGAGCCTCTGCGCAGCAATCGTCGTCGCCGCCGCACCGCGCCCTGCCCACGGCCGCGGACGTCATGGAGCCGGCGCTGTCGACGGTAAAACCGGATGACCACGTCGCCGCGGCCGCCTACCTGATGAAGCACGGCCATGCGACCGCCCTGGTGATCGTGGGCGACGAGGAGGCCAGGCGGCCGCTGGGCCTCATCACCGAGGCCGACATCGTCCGGGCCGTGGCCGACGGGAAGGACGTGAACGACGTCCGGATCCATGATCTGATGACGTCCGATCCGACCGTCATCACGGCGACGACCAGCGTTCGCGACGCCGCCGAATCGATGCTCGCCGGGCATTTCAGGCACCTGCCGGTCGTCGACGACGGCCGCCTCATCGGGATCGTCGACATCAGGGATGTCTGCCAGGCGCTGCTGGACTCAACCTCAGGATGATCTGTAGGCAGTGGTTTTGCGAGGCACGTCGGGCCAAGTCCCCGGGCGACCGGGAGGCGGTTGCGTGAACCCCTGGCAGGTGCTGAGTGAACACCAGCCGGAATCGCCGTCCGCCGAGGCGGCGAGGATGTCAATTCCAGGCGAACACCGGCTGCTCGAAGTGCGATACCCGCGTGGCGCGGCCGTGCAGGGCCACCTGGCAGAACTGATAGACGATCGCCGCGGTCGGCGCGTGCAGGTACCCGCCAAGCAGCGGCAGCCGAATGACCGGCGACGCCGACTCGGGAATGCGCACCAGCCTGGGCGCGACGTCGAGATCGGCCAGCGGGATCACGTGTATCTCGGCGACCTCGGACGCAGCCCCCCGCATCGCGGGGCTGACCGGTCCGCCCCACACCACCACGGGGGTGATGAGGTAGCCCGACCGGGTGGCGTAGTCATCGAGCGTCCCGAGGACATCACCGGGCGCGACCTGCACGCCGGTCTCCTCGAGCAGTTCGCGCAGCGCCGCGTCCGCGGCTGACTCGCCCACGTCGCGGCCCCCGCCGGGCAGCGCCCACTGCCCGGCGTGGGAGCGCAGCGTCCGCGCCCGCCTGGTCAGCAGCAGGCACTTCTGATCGCGGCGGAGTACGATGCAGACCGCGACCGACGCGGCGCGCAGGCCCGCCCCGGGAACCAACCCGCGGCGGAAGCGCCGCAGGTTCTCCGCCATGGCCTCCCGCGCCCCCCGCGGGTCGCCGGAGCAGGTCAGGATGGCGACGGCGGCGGCTCACAGGGAGCCGCGCCGGGTAGCTGGGCCGATCGGGAGCGCTTCGAGAGCAGCTCATGGTACTCGTCTCCGCCGCCAATCATCCCGCTGACCAGCGGTGAGTGGGCGAGCGAGAACGCGCCAGCGAACATGACCAGCAGCGATAGTGCTTCCAGAGGTCCCCACGGGCCAGTGGTGCGCAGGTTGTCACCGAACAGCCCGATACCGATCAGGATGCTGGCGAGAGGGTCGATGAGCACGATCGTGGACTGGGAGGCGACGATCGGGCCTGCGTGAAAGGCGTTCTGGGCCAGGAACACGGCGAGCGCTCCGAAGATGGCCAGGGCGTAGGTCTGCCAGTGCCGGTAGAGCGAGGCCCAGTCGGCCGCCGCATAGCCGGAGACTTCCTTGGTGAAGGCGGCGGTGAGCGCGAAGCTGATGGCCGCGGCGCTCCCGAACATGGCGGCCCGCCACCAGCGCGGACCGCGGAGCGCGAGAGCGACGGCGGCGGCTATGGCCGCGACGCACGCGGCGCCGGTGATGATCCACTGCCACAGCGGCGGGGCCAGGCCACCGGTGACCGCCAGTGAACCGATCAATTCACGTCGCGTGATCGCGAATCCGAACCAGAGGGCCAGGATCATGACGAGGAACACCAGCTCGGTGGTCAGGATCGGCTGGACCTGGGAGAGACGCCCGAAGTGCAGGGCGACGGCCTGGAGCAGGAATGAGACGATCATCAGGGCGAACCCGAGCAGCCAGATCCGCCGGCGCAGCGCGTAGGCGAGCAGGCTGAGCCTCAGCGTGGTACTGGCGGGTGCACGCTCCACCCCCATGCGCTGGAACACGCTCGTCAGGGCGTTGGCCAGCGAAGCCCCCAGGGCCAGCACAAAAACCATCCAAGCCGCCTTAGCAGTCCTCAGCGAAGACGCACGTATCATACAGACTTCTGAGCGGCATCCACCTGACCAGGGTCAACACGTCCCTGATTGAGCGTGATCGCCATGCCCACGGCAAATTCCCCGACTCTGGGGTCAAACCCACGATGCGTGGGTTTTAATCCGAGATCATGGGAGTTCCTGGCGGCGCAGGCGCTTGAGGGGCTTGCTCACCTCGCCGAGGCGGGCGTCGGGGATCGCGATGACGGCGTGATACCGACCCCGCTGCAACCGCATCGATGGCACATCGAGGTGGTTCTGGCAGCATCGACGGCACATTGATGCGGTTGGCGGGACCCGGGCGCTTCCGAGAACCTCGGTGAGCGGGCGCGCCACCGGCCCGGCAGGCGAGATACTGGTGCACGTGACGGCGACCCCCCCGGCCGGGCGCGACCTGCTGGCCGGCAAGGTCGTGGTCATCACCGCCGCGGCCGGCACCGGCATCGGCTCGGCCACCGCCCGGCGCTGCCTGGAAGAGGGGGCCAGCGTGGCGGTCAGCGACCGGCACCAGGCCCGGCTGGCCGAGATTCACGACGAGCTCACCGAGGCGCACTCCGGCCGCGTGTGGTCGGCTCCCTGCGACGTCACCCGGGAGCGCGAGGTCGAGGCGCTGGTGGCCGGGGCGGTCCGCCAGTTCGGGCGCATCGACGTGCTCATCAACAACGCCGGGCTCGGCGGCACGAGCTCGGTCCTGGAGATGACCGACGAGCAGTGGCTGCGGGTCCTGGACGTCACGCTGAACGGCACGTTCCGCTGCACCCGGGCCGCGCTGCGCACGGCGGGGCCGTCGTCAACAACGCGTCGGTGCTGGGCTGGCGGGCGCAGCCGGGCCAGGCGCACTACGCGGCGGCCAAGGCGGGGGTGATGGCGCTCACCCGGTGCGCGGCCCTGGACGTGGCCTCGCACGGCATCCGGGTTAACGCCGTGGCGCCGAGCCTGGCCACCCATCCGTTCCTGGCCAAGGTGACGAGCGAGGACCTGCTCGCCGACCTGGCCGCCCGGGAGGCGTTCGGGCGTGCGGCGCAGCCCTGGGAGGTGGCCAACGTCATCGTGTTCCTGGCCAGCGACTACTCGTCGTACCTGACCGGCGAGGTGATCTCGGTGAGCAGCCAGCATCCCTGAGCCCTCACAGCGACGGCGGGGGAAAGCCGATGGTCTCGGCGGCCAGGGCCATCGTGTCCTCGCAGGCGAATCCGGCCGGGGCTGGGCCGGGTGCGGACCAGGTGGCTGCCGGCGAGGCGGCGAACATCGGGCCCAGGGCCTGGTGCACCGACTCGAGCGTCCACATGCCGTCGGCCGAGCCGTGGTCGGCGGCCAGGAAAGCGGCCCGGATCCGGGGCGGCTCCAGCACGGCGGCGACGCCGCCGTGCACCACGAACACCTCGCCGCTGATCCCCGCGGCCTCCGGGCTGGCCAGGTAGACCACCAGCGGCGCCACGTGCTCCGGGGCGAGCGGGTCCACCGCCTCCTCGGGCGGAGGGCTCATCAGGCCCGCGGTCAGGCTGGTGCGAGCGCGCGGGCAGATCGCGTTCGCCCGCACGCCGTACCGGGCGCAGCTGCGCGCGGTGACCACCGTGAGAGCGGCGATCCCGGCCTTGGCCGCCGCGTAGTTGGGCTGGCCGAGGGCGCCGAACAGGAACGCCTCCGACGACGTGTTGACGATCCGCGCGTAGACCGGGCCGCCGGCCTGCTTGCTGGCCTGGCGCCAGTGGGCGGTGGCCAGGCGGCTGGTCACGAAGTGGCCGCGCAGGTGCACCCGAACCACGAGGTCCCACTCCTCGGCGGACATCGAGAAGATCATCCGGTCCCGGGCCAGGCCGGCGTTATTCACCAGGACGTCCAAGGTCCCGAACGTCCCGAGGGCGGCGGCCAGCAGGCTCTCGCCGGTCGACCAGTCGCTGATGTCGCCCTCGCAGGCCACCGCCTGGCCGCCGGCCGCGACGATCTCGTCGGCCACCGCGTGCACGGCCGGGCCGTCCAGGTCGCCCAGCACCAGCCGCGCCCCGGCCCCGGCCAGCGCGATCGCCTCCGCCCGGCCCAGGCCGTTTCCGGCGCCCGTGACGATCGCGGTCCTGCCGTCCAGGGTCAGGCCGTCCATAACGTTATGGATGCTCCTTCACCAAGGGGCTAGTAGCCGGGTCCGCACAGGACTCCGCCGTCGGCCACGAACTCGCTGCCGGTCGAGTAGGACGAGTCGTCGGAGGCGAGGAACGCCACGAGCCGCGAGATCTCGACCGGTTCGGCGAACCGCGCGATGGGCAGCGACGCGATGAAGGCGGCGCCGTCGACGTGGTCGAAGGTCCCGGCCTGCTCGAGGGTCATCCTGGTGAGCACGCCGCCCGGATGCACCGAGTTGACCCGGATGCCGAACGCCCCGAGTTCCTGGGCGGCGACCTTGGTCATGCCGCGGACCGCGAACTTGCTGGCGGTGTAGGCCGAGAGCCCGGCCGCCCCGGTGAACCCCTCGATCGAGGAGATGTTGACGATCGACCCGCCGCCCGCCGCCTTCATCGGCTCGATCACCGCCTTCATGCCCAGCCAGCAGCCCACGGCGTTCACCTCGAGGATCCGCCGGAATTCGGCGAGCGGCATCTCGGCGATGCTGGCGAACTTCAGCACGCCCGCGTTGTTGACCAGCACGTCGAGCCGGCCGAACGCCTCGGTCGCCACGGCCACGGCCGCGGCCCAGTCCGCCTCGTCGGTCACGTCGTGGTGCACGTACCGGCAGGCCTGCTCGCCGAGCTTGGCGGCCACGGCCGCGCCCCGGTCGTCGAGCACGTCACCGAAGACAACCCGCGCGCCCTCGGAGACGAAGTGCCGCACGTGCGACTTGCCCATCCCCCGGGCGCCGCCGGTGATCAGCGCCACCTTCCCGTCGAGCCGGCCCATGACGTCTCCTCGGCCTTCCTCGGCCGTTCCTCGGCCCTCAGGGCTCCAGGCTCCGGGCTCCAGGGCGGCCGGAGGTCGGGCGGTTACGGAACCGAACTGAAACCTGTTCTAGTTTAGCAGCAGTCGCCGTGGTCAGGGTGAGGT
>WNFM01033011.1_pt1 | contig 14970 bp, 12 predicted proteins | sample 5400271 | NCBI WGS metagenome assembly WNFM01 (sample SAMN13153352, study PRJNA577476) | soil metagenome | isolation source: 60 cm saprolite on Douglas fir-dominated hillslope | place: USA:California | collected 2013-09-17 | reverse complement strand
GTCATGTTTGGACTCGGTGTACTGCTCGAATGGGCCTTGATCCGCAGGCTCAAGTGGGAACGTATCACGTTGTCCATCCTGGCGACGTACGCCATCGCTCTCATCATTGAAGGGGTATTAGGGTTCATTTTTACCACGAACTTTCAGGAACTGCACGCCTGGTATATCGATGCCACATTTAATGTCAACGGCTTCTACATCAATTACGTCTATATCTTCGCATTTCTGCTGAGCGTCGTACTGTTGGCGGGCCTCTTCTTGCTGATCTATCGAACTGCCTTTGGTCGCAAACTGCGAGCGTCGATGCAGAACCGCACCGCCGCGTCCCTCATCGGCATCAACGTCTCGCGAATTCAAGCCATCACCTACGGCATTGGAACCGCCCTCGCGGCTGCTGGCGGCATGGCGTTCGGCGCGACTAACGCATTTAATCCTGCCAGTTCCTACGACCTGATCTACCGCCTGCTGGTGATCATCGTGCTGGGCGGGTTGGGTAGCTTGCGCGGCGCCCTCATCGGCTCGCTTGTCATGGTCATTATCGGAGATGTGGTCGCCCTGATCTGGTCGCCGGTCTGGTCAAGCACCGTCTTTTTCGTATTGCTCGCGCTCCTCCTGGTATTTCGGCCCCGGGGACTTTTTGGACGCCTTGAAGGAAGGAAGCAATGAAAACACTTAGAAGGGTCGGACTGCTCGCCTTACTGGTATTTGTACTGGTGTTCCCGGTGCTGCTCTCCCCCAATAACGCTGTGACGGATATTGCCGTTTACACCCTTATTTTCGCGATGGGGGCAACCGGTTGGAATATCTTTTCCGGCTACACCGGCTACATTTCGGTTGGTCACGCCGTGTATTTCGGTGTTGGCGCCTATACTATGGGTCTTGCTTGCCAATATTGGAATATCCCCGGCGGGTTTCTTCCTTTTCTGCTGCTCCCCCTGGCTGGACTGGTCGCAGGCGTGTTCGCTATCCCGTTGGGCGCTATGGCGCTACGCACGCGAAAATATGCCTTTAGTATAACCACCATCGCGATTATGTTCATCTTCCAACTTCTGGCCTTCAATTTGAGAGGCATCACAAATGGCTCTGGCGGGGTGTATCTGCCCCCGGCGCCCTGGAGTCCCGACCTCATTGATCTGCCTTTCTACTATGTCGCTTTCATCCTGGTGCTCGTAGCTGTCGCTGTTTCATGGCGAATCCGCCACTCCAAATACGGTCTGGGGCTCCTGGCGATTCGCGACGATGAGGACCGCGCGTTCGGTCTAGGTGTAAAGACAGGCCCGTATAAACTGGTGGCGTACGTGATTTCCACGATCTTTGTCGGTATGGCTGGCGGCATGTTCGTCTACTTTGTTGGTACGATCTTTCCACAGTTTGTCTTCGATCCCATCGTGGATGTCAATTTGACCACGATAGCGTTCCTTGGTGGGTTGGGTACACTACCTGGGACGCTCGTTGGAGCAGTACTGGTCGTGCCCCTGCAACAATGGCTGACACTCCAGTTTGGGGGAAGTAGCCTGAATCTGATCCTGTTCGGCACGTTCCTGCTGGTGGTCTTAATTGTCCTGCCACAAGGCATTGTGCCAACACTGCAGAGCAAGTGGTTATCCTGGAAAGCTTCCCGTCCCAAGAGTGTGCGTGCGAGCGGCGCCGCGCGCCAGGAACGACCCACCCTGGTAGAGAAGAGAGAGGGATAACACGATGAGCATTTTAGAAGTACAAGCCGTCTCCAAGGCCTTTGGAGGGATCCAGGCGCTGAATAACTGCTCGCTTGTAGTTGAACAGGGTACGATCACGGGGTTGATTGGTCCAAACGGATCAGGCAAAACGACGCTGTTCAATGTAATTACCGGGTACGAACGCATAGACACGGGCGAGATTCGCTTCGATGGAAGAGCCATCTCAAGGGAGACACCCGCCAAGATATTTGGCCTGGGCATAGGCCGGACGTTTCAACTGACGCGCGTCTTCCCGCGCCTCACCGTGCTCGAGAATATGCATGTCGCTCTCCCGCGTAATGTGCGCGGGTTACTCAAACACTGGGGGTCATCACAAGAGCAACGTCAGGCCCTGGACTTGCTGGACTTTGTAAACCTTACCAGACTGAAAGATGAGCCGGCTGGTAATCTCTCGTATGGGCAGAAAAAATTGCTGGAGTTCGCCCTCATTCTGGTGGCTCAGCCACAAGTGATCCTGTTAGATGAGCCGGCCGGTGGTGTGAACCCCACCATGGTCAACGAACTGGCACGCAGTATCCGTACACTCAACGAAGAAAAAAAGATCACCTTTCTGGTGGTTGAGCACAACATGGAGTTTGTGATGGGGCTCTGCCACACGGTAAATGTGATGCACCGCGGAACCACGATCGCCGGAGGGCCACCAGATGACATACGTAAGAACCCGGCGGTACTCGATGCCTATTTAGGAGCGTAAGCATGCTGAAGTTAACAAATATCGTTGCCGGCTATGGTGGAGGGGATGTTCTCCAGGGAGTGGATCTGGAGGTCGAAAAGGGATCACTCACCTGCATTGTTGGCCCCAATGGTGCAGGCAAGTCTACGGTGCTACGGGTCATCAGCGGCCTGCTGAAGCCGCGCCAAGGAACTATCACCTTTGAAGGCCAGACTATTGTCGGGATGACAATGCAACACATTTTGGAGTTGGGTATCGTCCAGATTCCGCAGGAGCACAGCCTGTTCCCTGATATGACCGTGCGCGAGAATATGGAGCTAGGTGGACAGATCCTGCGGCAGCGGAGCCGTATCCAACAACGCTTACACCAGATTGAGGAGAAGTTTCCCCTTGTTAAGGAACGGGCAAAAGAACTGGCCAGGAGCCTTTCAGGTGGTCAGCAGCGGCAGATCGAGATTGCCCGCGCCCTCATGCTTGATCCAACGTTAGTGCTGGTGGATGAGCCATCGATGAGCCTGGATCCAAAGACGCTTGACCAGGTCTTTCAGACCATTCAGGAGATGCATGCCACTGGAACGACAGTGCTGCTGGTTGAACAAAATGTCCGTGCGGGACTGGCCATTGCCACACATGGGGTCGTCATGGAATCTGGCCGTGTGCGCATGAGAGGGCCTGCAGCACAAGTCCGAGAAGATCCCGAGATGGGCCACCTGTTCTTTGGAGGGACCCTTTCCGGGGCCTAGCATGTGATGCATTGCAGAGTGACAGGTAGACAGACAACGTACGCTGGCAAGCAGGAGAAGAAGCAATCCAGACAACAGGCTTCCCTGCGCGCGCCAGCAGGAGACATGCACAACACACCACATAGGGAGATACGATCAGATAGATGGACAAACAGAACATTGTTGTCACGTACAACCCCACATCTGAGGAGAAAGCGCTATTTCTTGAGGTGCTGGGAGGCGCGGCATCGCTCACCTTCCTGACGGAGATTCCACCCGCCCAACGTGAACAGTCATTGGAGAATGCCACCGCACTCCTCTCCTGGAACTTCCCACGAGAAATTCTGCCCCAGGAATATAGCAAATTGCAGCATGTCTCGCTTATCCAACTCATTACTGCAGGAGCTGATTATATGCCGTTTGCAGACCTACCCGCACATATGAGCATTGCAAGCAATGCTGGAGCGTATGCTATTCCGATGGCTGAACACAACCTGGCTATGACGCTAGCACTGGCGAAACGACTTCTTATCGAACATCAGAAACTGAGGAACGGCGTATTTGATGATACAACACTCAACCGTTCCCTCTATGGCGCGACAGCTGGTATCATTGGCTTTGGGGGTACCGGGCGTGCAACGGCCAGGCTCATGCGGGCTTTTGGCATGCACATCTATGCACTCAACCAAAGCGGGAAAAGCGCCGAGCCTACGGAATTCATTGGTACGCTGCACGATTTAGAGCACGTGTTGCGTTCCTGCGACGTCGTGGTGCTCTCTTTGCCACTCATCAGGGCAACCCAGGGGCTTATCGGGAAAAACGAACTTGCATGGATGAAGCCAGATGCCATTCTGGTGAATTCCGCCCGTGGCGCTATTATTGATGAGGAGGCTCTCTACATCCATGCAAAGAACCATCCCACTTTTATGGTTGGCATCGATACCTGGTGGGAAGAACCGTTACGCGGTGGCACTTTCCGCATGGGATATCCTTTTCTAGAACTGCCCAATGTGCTGGGATCTCCGCATAATTCAGCCCTCGATGCCCAGGTCATATCAGTCGCGGCACGGCAAGCAGCCGAAAATATCAGACGATTCTTGAAAGGGGAGAGGATGATGGGGATAGTACGACGAGAGGACTACCTGTAAAACATTGCCGATGTACGGTCCCGCAGTTCACTTTTCACAAAATAATTCAGATACCGGAATAGCCAGCGAGGGCCGATAAATCGGCGATGGGCACGGTGAACCGGCCCCTACAGATAGCCGGAGTATTTTGTTCGTCTGCATCATTGTTACGATTTGCATTATTTTTTAAGGAGCAAAACATGGAGAAAACGTTTTTCAATCCGGGCACCATTGCCCCTCCTCTCAGTAACTACTCGCATGCTGTTCGAATTGTTATTGGCGATACCGCTTTGATCAACGTCGCAGGGCAAGTTCCGCTTGACCTGAATGGTAATCTCGTGGGTGAGAACGATATTGGCATGCAAACCCAGTTTGTCTTCGAACAGATTAAAACGATTCTCGCGGCAGCCGGTGGCTCTTTAAGCGATGTAGTCAAGGCGAATATTTACGTCACAGACATGTCTCAATATGCAAAAGTTGCTGAAGTTCGCAATCGTTACTTTGCTGTTCACCCACCGGCCACGACATTTGTGGAAGTGAGTAAGCTCGTCAGAGAAGGGCTTATGGTCGAGATTGAGGTTCAAGCAGCTGTCCAGTTGTGAAGACGTTCATAACAACCTGCATGAGGGTGCTCATTACAGCTTTACGTATGCAGCAAGGAAGGCAGTTCCCTCTCAGCGAAAAGGCAGCAGGGCTTCCACACGTCTTTTCGCTGAAGTATTCTTAAAAAAGAAAGAAGTTTTCATCATGAATGAGCAGTTCGCACACGAGGACTATGGAGAGCCGGACGGAAGCAATGCCACGCTCACGTCACCTATCTCCCAGGATGGACGTCCAGAAAACTCAAGAAGGTACCTCATCCCGGCACGTCAGGGGCGAGCAGTTCGCTTGAACCAGGGGCAGCATCTCACGATCATAAATACGTATGGGACGCAGGTGTGTGACATGTGGTCTTTTTATGCCCACTCGCCCCGAGAGTTTCTGTCGATGGAGCATGTACGGCCATGGCTCAATCGATTGACACCCAGGGTCGGCGATCAGCTGGTCACTAACCACCGACGACCTATTTTGACGCTGCTGGAGGACACCTCTCCTGGTATCCACGATACCACCATCGCTTCCTGTGATATCTATCGCTATTCCACTCTGGGGGTGGAGGGATACCATGATAATTGCGCTGATAATCTCAAAATGGCATTGCAAGCGATCACCCTGCGAGCTCCTGAGGTACCATCTCCCTTCAATCTTTGGATGAATACTCCGTACAAATCTGACGGCACGCTCGATTGGCTGCCAACAGTGTCAAAAGCAGGAGATTACATGGTGTTTCGGGCTGAGCTAGATTGCGTGGTCGTCATGTCAGCTTGTCCGCAAGATCTGGTGCCTGTGAATGGGAAAGACTGCATTCCTCACGACCTCCACTTCGAGGTCTCGTGAGTGTTAAATGGCGCGCATGCTTGGTCGCCATGGCTGGCACCAGTTCGGAGAAGCATAGAAAACGTGCTATACTTTCTGCAAAGAAATATTTTACGTTTAAAGGAGCTTTCCTGTGAGTACGACCTCCATAGCTGAATGGCCATTCCAGAAAGTACTTATCGCGAATAGAGGAGAGATTGCGCTACGCGTCATCCGGGCCTGTCGCGACCTTGGCCTTACCTCGGTGGCTGTCTACAGTGACGCTGACCGCAATGCACTGCATGTGCGTATGGCGGATGAAGCCTATTATATCGGACCAGCACAAGCGGCAAAAAGCTATTTGCATATTCCTACGATTGTCGAAGTGGCACGGCGTGCTGGTGCTCAGGCTATTCACCCCGGCTATGGCTTTCTCTCGGAAAACGCGACATTCGTAGATGCCTGTACAGCTGCGGGTCTTATTTTTATCGGACCAACAGCGGAGTCGCAGAGAGCAATGGGTGAGAAAACAGCAGCGCGGCGTACTGCCCAGGCGGCTGAGGTGCCCATTGTGCCGGGTGCAATGACCGATGTAGAGGATGACACGGAGGCCACTGCCATTGCTGAGCGCTTAGGATATCCTCTCCTGCTCAAGGCAGCAGCGGGTGGTGGTGGCAAAGGTATTCGTTTTGTGCGCGATCCAAAAGATTTACTTTCCTCTTTACGCACGGCTCGTAGCGAGGCCAGGAGTGCTTTTGGAGATGGACGTGTGTACATCGAAAAAGCGGTATCTCCCGCGCGCCATATAGAGGTGCAGTTTCTTGCCGATACTCATGGCAATGTGGTACACCTGGGTGAACGTGAGTGTAGTATCCAGCGCCGTCACCAGAAACTGATAGAAGAGGCTCCTTCTCCTGTACTGGATGAGGAACTGCGGGCAAAGATTACAAGCGCGACGGTTCAGCTTGTGCGCCAGATCAATTACGTCAATGCCGGGACAGCTGAATTTTTGTTGGGACCTGACCGCAACTTTTATTTCCTGGAGGTCAATGCGCGTATTCAGGTCGAGCATCCAGTGACAGAATGGTATACGGGTATCGACCTGGTGCAAGAACAGTTTCGCGTGGCGGCCGGCCTGCCGCTCTCATTCACGCAGGAGCAGGTGATGTTTCGCGGGGCAGCTATCGAGTGCCGTATATCCGCGGAAGATCCAGAGAACCGTTTCCTGCCCGCAACAGGTACAGTTCAGGCCCTCCAGGAGCCTGCGGGACCTGGCGTGCGCGTTGATAGCGGCCTGTATACAGGCTTACAGATCCCTCTCTTTTACGACCCCCTTTTATCCAAGTTGATTGTATGGGGCAAAGATCGCTCTCAGGCTATTGCCCGTACGCGCCGTGCATTAGCAGAGTACCAGGTAGTTGGCGTGCGCACTACGCTGCCCTTCGCGCGCTGGCTGATGAACCATCCGCGTTTTATCGAGGGTGATATATCTACAGACTTTATCGCCGAAGAGTGGGATACGAGGAAGAAGGAGACGATAGCCACTGAGGCAGCCGCAGATACCCAACCAGCGGGACCCACGGATGCTGAAGTAGCGGCGCTCGTTGGGAGCCTGTTAATGCATGAGCACATAGAGGCGGAAAAGCTACGGAGGCGGCCAGTAGCTGAAGCAAACGGAACTGTGAATAGCTGGCGCGACGCAGGTAGACGCGAAGCTATGCGCGGCAGATAGAGGCCGACACAAGTTGAGCCAGTTTTGCAGGCTAAGGCCTGCAAAACTGGCTCAACTTGTGTCTATTACTTTTCCTCAACTGGAGGAGGCAACTCAAATGAGGGCGGGATCTGACCATGCCGCTGGGCAGCAGCGGCTTTGAGTCGTTCAACTGCCTCATAAGGGACGTGACGACCGCCCAGAGGAGTGGGATGGATACCAGGGCCATGAAAATCGCTACCGCCAGTTGGAATGAGATCATACTGGTCAGCCAGGGCGCGCAGGGCATGTTCCTCTTCGCCTGTATAGGGGCCGTAATAGGTCTCCAGGCCAGTCATACCAGCTGCACACAGTTCAGGCAACCAGTTGCGTAGCTCCTCAAGCCCGGGAAGTTCGAGAGGATGGGCAATGACCGGCAGGCCGTTAGCGCTAACTATCAGGCGTACCGCATCTAAGGGAGTAAGCCTGTAGCGCGGGACGTAGGCGAAGCAGCCTTTGCCGATATATTTATCAAAAGCCTCACCAATGGTCTGAACATATCCTGCCTCTAACAGGGCTTCGGCAACGTGTGGTCGACCGACGGAACCCTGGGCAATCTGGCGCACACGCTCCCAGGAGATATGAACGCCCTGCTCATTGAGCAACTCCACCATACGTTGTCCACGTCGCACACGGGCATCGCGCAGCACCTTAAGGACTGCCTGAAAGGCGGGCCGTTCATATTCAGGGAAATAGCCCAGGACATGGACTTCTCCCCCACGCACATCTGTATTGATTTCGATCCCGGGAATAAAATCTATATCAAGCTTACTAGCCGCCTGTGCTGCTTCCGCGAGACCGCCAGTGTTATCATGGTCGGTGAGAGCCAGCACACGCAGACCAACATCTTTGGCACGGTGAAGCAGTTCCGTAGGTGAATAGACACCATCCGAGGCAGTCGAATGAGTATGCAAGTCAATATAATTAGGCATAAACTCTATTTTCTCTTTCTAACTAAGGAGATAAAAGCACCGGTGCTTTACCGGTGCTATTTGCTCTATCTCGCGTAATCAACTGAGCGCGTTTCACGTACCACGCACACCTTAATCTGACCAGGATAGTCAAGACTTTCTTCGATCTTATGAGCAATTTCACCGGCCAGGCGGCTGGCGGCGAATTCATCAATTTCTTCGGGCTTAACGATGATACGGACCTCACGTCCGGCCTGGATAGCAAAGGATTTTTCTACGCCGGTAAACGAATTGGCGATATTTTCAAGTGCCTCCAGGCGTTTGATGTAGAGGTCGATGGTTTCGCGACGAGCACCGGGACGAGCTGCTGAAATGGCGTCTGCGGCCTGGACAATTGCCGCTTCCAGGGTCTGTGGTTCGGCCTCAGTGGCATGGTGAGCAACCATAGCATGAATAATTTTAGGTGATTTGCCAAAACGACGCGCTATCTCTCCACCGATAATAGCGTGAGGTCCTTCGACTTCTTGATCAATGGCCTTGCCCATATCATGGAGCAGGGCGGCCGTCTTACATACGTTGACATCGGCTCCCAACTCGTGGGCAATCGTTGCGGCGAGGATAGAGACCTCGACCGAGTGAGCCAGGACGTTTTGACCGTAGCTGGTACGGAAGTGCAGCCTGCCCAGAATTTTAAGCAGTTCAGGCTGTAAGCCATGGACGTTGGCTTCAAGGGCAGCCCGCTCGCCAGCTTCGCGGACGACGGCTTCAACTTCCTGGCGTGCTTTGGCCACAACCTCTTCAATGCGAGTGGGATGGATACGCCCATCGAGAATGAGTTTAGTCAAGGCCAGGCGCGCTACTTCCCGCCGTACAGGGTCAAAACCAGAGAGAATAACAGCCTCTGGAGTGTCATCGATAATAAGGTCTACACCTGTAGCAGCTTCCAGGGCGCGAATATTGCGCCCCTCGCGCCCAATGATACGGCCCTTCATTTCATCATTGGGCAGGGGAACAACTGAAACCACGGCTTCGGCAACCTGATCGGAGGCACAGCGTTGAATGGCAAGCGTGATGATCTCACGAGCGCGTGCATCAGCTTCTTCGCGGGCCTGTTCTTCGATCATACGCACACGCTGGGCAGCTTCAGAGCGTACTTGAGTTTCGATACGACTGAGCAAAAGTTCCTTGGCTTGTTCTTCAGTTAGCTGGGCGATACGCTCAATTTCACCGATTTGCTTAAGCTTGAGCGCCTCAAGCTCTTCGCGCGTTTGTTCAAGGGTTCGTTCGCGGATTGCAAGCTTACGCTCACGCTGTTCGAAGGCTTCAACCTTGCGTTCGAGCGACTCTTCTTTTTGTAGAATACGTCGTTCCTGGCGTTGAAGCTCAGCTCTGCGTTCGGCATGCTCGCGTTCTATCGTGGCACGGAAGTGAACACTCTCTTCACGGGCTTCACGCAGGGCCTCATTTTGTTGTACCTGGATTTCCAGGATACGCCGTTCGCTGGCATCTTTCTCAACCAGTAATAGCTCTTCGTAATGCGCTTTATTTTGCTCTCGGCCGTATTTCTCACCGGTCTGCAGAGCCGTACGAATTCCCCATCTACCAAGTATTGCCAGTATTGCTATGCCTACCAACGAGGCAAAAATTTCTGTTAGAGACACGTCGGCCTACCTCCAACTGTATGAGACAACCATCAATCTGTTGCATAGCTGATGCAAGCAAGAAAGGGGCTGCCCAAAAGAGAACATGCGAGTACTTTTTGGAGAGGAGCTGCTATCCCTGGGGGTAGTTGAGTTTCCATCAATACGCACACATTCTACTTAAATATGTATTAGCGCAATAAAGAATTCATGAATTATAAGGATGACTACTTAGGTACGCAAGCAAATAAGGAGAAAATCTCCTTGTAAAGATTCCCCGCCTTGCAATAAATTATAAAAGCGTACTATACGCCAAGCTTACTATACTGATTGTTAATCTGGCTGTCAAGCACCTTCCTCTTTTTCCCCATTATTCAATCTGCTGTACAAGCCCTTCTAAAGTCACTCGAAGAGAACCTTATCAAACCTTCTATACTTCAAAATGCTCAATTAATAGAGCTTTATCGTTTCAAGCGAAAGGCCACGATTTTCACAGTCCAACAAAAAATGCCCTATAACATCATCTATTCTCATAGGTCCACCTCCTTTTAAATGGCTAGTTACTTTGGGTAGTGTGCTGTATAGTTATTTTTGGTAGTGTGCTGTACATAACATCAGTATTTCGGGTAAGATACAAGCGGGGGGAAATTCTCGTATCTGCATGCCATGAATGACTGCAACAGGCTCGATTCTTCAGTATTTCTGGCATTTGATTAGATGTCATCAGATGAACTTCATTTTCCCTAGATCATCCATAAATCAGGTACAGGTTGATTCACCTAAAAGGTGCTTGCGCGGAGCAAGCACCTTGGAAGGAACCAGGGAATGATAAACGATAAACCATCAACCATAGGCTATTTTGTGGCTATTATTTGCGTAGTGGGTGGAATACTATTGTTTCCTTCGCCCTTGCTATTTTTGATGTATATTTGCCCATTGCTTTTGCTCATATTGACACCCATCTTGTTAATGTACGTTGTGCGGCACTGGAAAGAGCGAAAACACATCTAAGGAAGGATTAAAGATGCAGGTAGGAGATTTAGAAAATTATACCTCACAGCCACCAACGCAAATACCATCCCAGGCAGGGCAGAAGAGAACCTATGCGCATGTCAGCAACAATACTGTCATTAAGAAGTACGGACTTTTGTTTTTGATCCTGGCAACTTTACTCACTACGGTTTGGCAAGTGTTTCTCTATATACAGGAGACTGGAGCGCATTCTTCACCCCATTTGCTTGTTCAGTCAGGTAACAATCCTGTGTTTTCTCGGGTAAGTGAAGAGGAAGTTGTGAAGAGGCCAACACAAGCAACCGTTCACTACAAACGCCCCAATTTTGAAGCCGGAATTGTTTTTCCCCAATGGTCTACGGATGGATACGGAGCAGAGTGGCAACAGCAATTGCCTACCATTCAGGCAAAAACCGGCGCACGGTGGATGGAGATGACGGTATTTCTCTCACAAGCCACACCAGGTTCGACGCAGGTGAGAACGAATTTGAGTACACCTACAGTACAGGCGTTTACTGATGGAGTAAGGGCTGCACATGCTCTGGGCTATCATGTTTTTGTTGTGCCATTGATGGGTGTCGATAGTCCAGCGGGCCAGTGGGCAGCTAGTATTCAATTCTCTACCTACCAGGATGAGGTCCAGTGGTTTGACAGTTACTGGCAGGTTTTTCAGCCCTATGTAGCGGCTGCCGCACAAGCCGGGGCCAATCAGGTGGCGATTGGCACAGAACTGGCATGGCTCCAACAAGCTGCGCCTCCTGCGCTATGGAATACCCTCATCTCGCGTATACATAGTGTTTTCCCTGGCCCACTCACGTATGATATGAATTGGGGCAATCTTAGCCAACCAGTGCCGAGCTGGATGCACAATTCGCAACTTGCCACAGTAGGTGTTTCGGAATACTTTCCGCTGGTCAATGATCGCATACGAGTTGATCCAAAGAATATCTTCGGTCTTTGGAAAAATACTGTGAAAACCGCGCTCGACGATTTGGCGATACGTCTGGGTAAGCCAATCATCATCTCGGAGATTGGCTATCGTAATAGTGCTGACACCTTGTATAATTCGTGGTTGCCATATTCAACAGTTTCTCCACCAGACCCTCAAGAGCAGGCGGCGGCGTGTGATGCCGCTCTGGCTAATGTCATTCCCGATTTACATATTGCAGGCATCTTCTTCTGGGCTTGGGACCAGGTAGATAGCTTTAAGCTCTCCGGCCAGCCAGCTAGTGAGGTGCTTCATAAATGGTATACCTCACCGCAGTCCTAGCACTGCTTGATGCTTCCCAGACACAAAACCATTTTATCGTAGCAGAGGAGACCTGATGAAACTTCCGAAAGCGGAACGTGAATTAGCATGGCAGATTGAAACAACAGTTAGCCCTGCCACAAGAAACAAGCGTCTACAGATTGCACGTTATACAGAATGGCTCTCAACTCAGGCGAGGCGTCAGACGCCTGCTAAGACGTTAGATGAAGTGAACGAATATGCAGCGATTGCCGGAAAAACGGCTCTGATAGGAGAGCGAAAAGTTGAAATTTTTGCTCCTTTTCGCCCAGAGCACTCTGCACTGTGGGTACTTAATCGGTGGCAAAGTGTAGCACTAATTATGCTTCTGCTGGCATGGAGTATTGGGCTGCAATTCTATCGCCAGGGAATCCTGATTGCCGCAGTCACGACCATCACAGTACTCTACCTTGGTCACCTTCTGCTGACCATTGTGCTTTCGTTTTACACCTTCCGACGTTCTTCTGAAGAAGAGATTGATGCCGAGATTGTGGAGGCTTTACGCTATGCGGAATGGCCTCACTATACGATTCTGTGTCCTTTGTATCGTGAGGCGCGAGTCGTGCCGCAATTCGTTCAAGCCATGCAAGCCATGGATTATCCGCCGGAGAAATTGCAAATTCTTTTTCTCACAGAAGTAGATGATGCCGAGACGCGCAATGCCATCCGTATGTTATCTCTGCCATCGCACTTCAAAATTGTGACTGTGCCAGACGGCTCGCCTCGCACGAAGCCACGGGCGTGCAATTATGGTTTGATGCAGGCGACAGGGCAATACACCGTCATCTATGATGCCGAAGATGTTCCCGAACCGACCCAACTCAAAAAAGCTATATTGACGTTCGCTAATCATGGGCCCAATCTGGCCTGTGTCCAGGCAAAACTCAACTTTTACAATCCTGATCAAAATCTCCTGACGCGCTGGTTTACAGCGGAATATTCGCTGTGGTTTGATCTCATCCTGCCAGGATTGCAGCAAGCGGGATTATCTATTCCTCTGGGGGGAACATCAAATCACTTTCCAACGCAAATTTTGCGGGTATTGGGAGGGTGGGATGCCTTCAATGTCACAGAAGACTGTGACCTTGGTCTACGCCTGGCTCGCTACCAGTTGGACACCGTCGTACTCAATTCGACAACGTATGAAGAGGCCAATTCCAAGTTTAAGAACTGGCTCCGCCAGCGCTCGCGCTGGATCAAGGGCTACATGCAGACCTACCTCATCAATATGCGTCGACCATGGCGTTATAGGCGTGCTAACCGCTGGCGTGAATTTTTATCATTGCAACTTGTGATTGGGGGAAAAACCGCATTTCTCTTTCTCAACCCCTTGCTTTGGTTCTTCTTTGTATTGTACCTTGTTCTGAACCAGTTCGTCGCGAGTGCCTATCACCTGTTGTTTCCCAAACCCTTGCTGTATACAGGAGCGTTCACGCTGATCTTTGGAAACTTCTTTTATATCTATATTTACCTTCTCGCATGTTTTGGGCGCAAGCAGTATGGGCTTATGAAGTGGGCGCTATTTATCCCGCTATATTGGGTGATGATGAGCATAGCAGCATGTATAGGGCTTTTCCAACTTATAGTGAAGCCGCATTATTGGGAAAAGACGGAACATGGCCTGCACCTGGGCAAGAAACATGTGTCGCCAGTACGGGACTTTGCATCGCTTAATGCATCTTTGGCCGTGGTGGACGAGCCGACTGTTCTCGTACCAGTACCAGCACTTGCCTACCTGAATGAGCAAAAGCCCACTCCTTCCATAACGGCAGCGTTTCAGGCCATAACAACACTACCAATACCGGCGTTTTCACATAAAGAGCGCGTACAGATCGAACAGTCGAAGGGCCAGAGTAGGCAGAAAGATTCCTGGCTGTTCGCAACGCTGATTATAGCATTTGGTGCCTGTATCAGCGCCTGCTGGTATTATTTTCAGCAGCATGAGATCCTACTCTATGGCGACGCTTACTCACATTTGATGCTGGCTCGCCGCTTCTTTGACAGTCAATCGCCTGGTTTCGCGCAGTTGGGTGGTGTGTGGCTACCATTACCGCAGGCGGCTATGCTGCCGTTTATCTGGAACGACACGCTCTGGCGTACAGGATTGGCCGGAAGCATTCCCTCCATGCTGGGCTATATTAATTCCCTCCATGCTGGGCTATATTATCGCAGCGGTTTGCATTTTCCTGGCAGCCCGCCGCCTGACGCACAACAACGTTGCCAGCTTCGTGGGCACCCTGGTCTTTGTCTTGAATCCCAACATCCTCTACCTCCAGTCCACTCCTCTCAGCGAACTGGTCTGCATCGCCACCAGCGCTATGGCCTGTTATTTTTTCCTGGCATGGGCACAGGACGAAAAGCCCCAGCAATTGGTGTGCACAGCCGCGAGTATCTTCCTGGCTACCCTCGCACGTTACGATGGCTGGGCTTTGTTTGTTGCAATGGCTGTGCTCATCATTGTGGTTGGATGGATCAAACACCAACGTTGGATCATGATCCAGGCCCATTTGCTTGTCTTTGGCGTGTTCGGCAGCCTGGGCATCGTCTTGTGGTTCCTTTGGAATCGGATCATTTTTCACGACTTTCTCTATTTTCAGAAAGGACCGTATTCTGCGCAGGGGCAAGCCATCCATATTGAGGCGCAGCAAACCTACCACAATCTCTGGCAAGCCATCCGCTACTACTTCTTTACCTCGGTGGAAACCTGTGGGCCGATC
>WNFM01031238.1_pt2 | contig 14975 bp, 13 predicted proteins | sample 5400271 | NCBI WGS metagenome assembly WNFM01 (sample SAMN13153352, study PRJNA577476) | soil metagenome | isolation source: 60 cm saprolite on Douglas fir-dominated hillslope | place: USA:California | collected 2013-09-17 | reverse complement strand
CGGGAGCCTGTCGCTCCTGCTCGAGGGGTATTTCAAGACCCTGGCGATCTTCTGGCTCCTGCCGAACGTGGTGACGACCCTGCCGAGGCTGCGCCGGATTGCCTGGGCGCTCAGTCTGATGTCGGCGCCCCTGGCGGCCTACGGCATCAAACAGTTTCTCGCCGGGCGGTTCATCGATGACGGCTCGGTGAAGCGGATCGCGGCGTACGAGGCGCCGTTGACGCAGAACCCGAACGACCTGGCGCTGATGCTGAACTTGATCCTCCCCCTGGCGATCGCGCTCTTTTTGACCGGGCGGCCGAAGACCCGCGCGCTCCTTCTCGGGCTGATCGCGCTCGACGCCGCGGCGGTGATCCTGACCTTCTCGCGCGCCGGCTTCCTGACCCTGGCGACGACGATCGCTTTGTACGTGGTGCTGGTCCTGATCGCGGTGCCGTTCCTGCCCGGGGGGTACATGGAGCGCCTCAGCACCATCACCGACATCAAGACCGACCCGACCGGATCGGCGCAGGAGCGCTGGGCCGACACGATCGCCGCCCTGCGATTCATCCTGCATCACCCGGTGGTCGGCGCGGGAGTGGGCATGAACATCCTGGCCCTCAACGAGGTCCGGGGGCCGGAGTGGAAGCAGGTTCATAACGTCTACCTCGAGTATGCCGTCGATCTGGGGATCCCGGGGCTGGTTCTGTTCGTCATGCTGCTTCTCGGCTGCCTGCGCGCCGCCGCCGGGGCACGGCGAACGGCGGGCGCGGCGGGGTCCGGCGAGCCGGCGCTTCTCGCGGAGGGGCTGCAGGCGAGCCTGATCGCCTTTGCGGTGGCCGCGGTCTTCCATCCCGTCGCCTACCACTTTTACTTCTATTACATTGCCGGGCTGGCCCTGGCGGCTCGCGGGGTGATCGCGCGGGGCGCCGTCATCGGGTGGGCGCCGCCGACGGGCATCGGGGAGGCGGCGGCATGAAAAACGCCCGCCTGCGGCCGAGCTCCTGGATGTGGAAACCGGGAGCAGGCTACTACATCGAAAAGCCGGCGGCGCTCGAAGCGGCGGCGCTCCTGCCGGATCTCCGGAGGCTGCGCGACAGACGGATCGCCTCGCTGTTCGATCGCCATGCCGGACTGGATCGGGGTTCGAGGGCGCTGGAGGTCGGCTGTGGTCGATCCCCCTGGCTGCCGCTCCTGGCGCGGCGCTTCGGGTGCGCGGTGGCCGGCATCGATCTGGAGCCGTACGCCGCCGAGCTGGCGCGGGCGAACCTCGCGGGGGCCGGCGAGCGGGGGGAAGTCTTCTGCCGGGACGCCTTCGCGCTGCGGCGCGGCGATCCCCTCGAAGGGGCCTTCGACCTGATCTACTCGATGGGGCTGGTGGAGCACTTCGAGGATCCGGCGGATCGCCTGGCGGTGCTTCTCAGGTACCTCAGACCCGGAGGGCGGATCGTGACGACGGTTCCGAACCTCCAGGGCGTCAACTGGCTCCTGCAGCGATGCGCCGATCGAGTCACCCTCGAGGGGCACGTCGTCCATGACCCGGCGAGCCTGACAGGGGCGCACCGGAGCGCCGGCTTCGAGACGATCGCATCCGGCTACATCGGCTTCCATGACGGGTTCCTCTCCTCCGCGGCCGGCGCGAGGAGCCGGACGCGCCGCCTGATCCATCGCGCCGCCTGCCGGACGATGAACCTCCTCGGGGAGGGTTGGATCCGTCTGAGCCGCGGCGCCGCAACGCCCGAGCTGCGCGGCCTCGCGCCGCACGTCTTCTACGCGGGCCGCCGCCCCGCGACGGAGGCCTAGATGAAAGATCGAATCGATCCGGGCGACGACGAGCGGATCCGGGTGCTGGAGTTCGTCAACGGGTTCGCGGTCGGCGGCACCGAGCGTCAGGTCGTCAACCTGGGGCGCGCGCTGAATCGCGAGCGGTTCGACCTGCGCGTCGCCTGCCTCAGGCGCTGGGGGCATTACCTCGAGGAGATGGAGTCGTGCGATGTGCCGATCGCGGAGTATCCGATCGACAGCCTGCGCAACCTCCGGACCGCGCGGCAGCAGTGGCGCCTGGCGGGGGATCTGAAGCGCGGCCGGATCCAGGTGGTGCACACCTACAACTTCTACCCGAACCTCTTCGCGCTCCCGGTGGCGCGATTGTCGGGCACGCCGGTCATCGTGGCGTCGATCCGCGACATGGGCCTCTACCTCACCCCGGGGCAGAGGCGGGCGCAGAACTTCGTCTGCCACCTGGCGGATCGGATCCTGGTGAACGCCGAGGCGGTGCGGCGCTGGCTGCTGGACGAGGGGTTCCCGGCGGGGCGCATCGAGGTGATCCCGAACGGCATCGACATGGCGCGTTTCGCGGCGCCGCGCGGCGCGGGACGAATCCGCCGCGAGATCGGGCTCCCTGAGAGGGCCCCGGTTGTCGCGGTGCTGGGACGCCTGCATGCGATGAAAGGGGTGGAGTATTTCCTGCAGGCGGCGGCGATCGTATCGCGCCGGTTCCCCGAGGCGCGCTTCCTGATCGTCGGCGATCGGCTGGCGGTCAGGGACGGCGTCGTCGTCTCCGAGCAGTCCGATCGTGCCGGGCTTCTGGCGCTGGCCGACTCCCTCGGACTGGCGGGCCGCCTGGTCTTCACCGGCTTCCGGCTCGACATCCCCGAGCTGCTGGCGGAGATCGATCTCTCGGTGCTCCCGTCCTTGAGCGAAGGGCTGAGCAACGTTCTGCTCGAATCGATGGCGGCCGGCGTTCCGGTGGTGGCGACGCGCGTCGGCGGCACGCCCGAGGCGCTCGAAGACGGTCTCTCCGGTCTCCTCGTTCCGCCGCGAGACGCCACGGCCCTGGCGGCGGCGATCTCCCGGCTGCTCGGCGATCCCGCTCTGGCGCTTCGTCTCGGACAGGGGGGTCGGCGCCGGATCGCCCGGAGCTTCTCCATCGAGTCGATGGCGCGGGAGACCGAGCGCGTCTACTGCGATCTGCTGCACGGCGTCCGGCGGGAGGCCTCAACGGAGCTCCCCGTCGCCTCCCGACCGCAGACCATTCAGGAGGATGCACGATGAGCGCGACCCGGCACGACGATACGGTTGCGATCTTCTCGACCTGCCCCCCCTCGAGCGAGGTTCCCGCCGGCTGGTATCTCCGCCGCGTGGCGAGCGTGGCGCGCTGGAGCGAGAGGGCGGGCTGCTCCGGGATCCTGGTCTACTCCGACAACTCTCTGGTCGACCCCTGGCTCCTCGCCCAGGTGATCCTGGAAAACACCACCACGCTCTGCCCCCTGGTCGCTGTCCAACCTGTCTACATGCATCCCTACAGCGTGGCGAAGATGGTGACGAGCCTCGCGCATCTCTACGGCCGCCGCATCTACCTCAACATGGTGGCCGGCGGCTTCAAGAACGACCTCGAAGCGCTGAACGATAAGACACCGCACGACCGGCGCTACGACCGGCTGGTCGAATACACCACCGTCATCCGGCGGCTGCTCTCGACGGACGGCCCGGCCAGCTTCGAGGGGGAGTTTTACCGGATCGATCGTCTGCGGCTCGCCCCGGCGCTCCCGGAGCCTCTCGTGCCGGGGATTTTCATCTCCGGCTCGTCCGAGGCGGGACTCGCCGCCGCGCGGGCGATCGGCGCGACGGCCATCAAATATCCGAAGCCGGCGAAGGAGTGCCGCGACGACGCGCGGGACGACCTCCCGTCCGGGATCCGCATCGGCATCATCAGCCGTCCCGAAGACGCCCGGGCCTGGCAGGTGGCGCGGGCCCGGTTCCCGGAGGATCGGAAGGGACAGATCGCCCACCAGCTGGCGATGAAGGTCTCCGATTCGGCGTGGCACGCCCAGCTCTCCGCGCTCGGTTCCGACGCCGGCCGAAACCCCTACTGGCTGGTGCCGTTCCAGAACTACAAGACGATGTGTCCGTACCTCGTCGGCGATTACGGGACGGTGGCGGAAGAGATCGGCGGCTACGTCGCGGCCGGGTTCAAGGTCTTCATCCTGGACGTGCCTCCGAACCCCGAAGAGATGGATCACACGCGCGAGGTCTTTCGGATGGCCTTGGAGGGAGCGCCATGCCGGAGCTGATTCAGGACTACGCGTCGGAGCAGGCGGAGAGGCGCCCCGGGGCGGTCGCCGTCGTCGGGCCGGGCGGCTCGCTGACTTACGGCGCGCTCGAGTCGATGTCGAACCGGATCGCGCGGCGGCTCCGCGACGAAGGGTGCGCGCCGGGAGACCGGGTCGGTCTGCTGATGCCCAAGACCCCGCTCGCCATTGCCGCCATCCTCGGGATCTACAAGGCCGGTGCGATCTACGTGCCGCTCGATCCGTACGGCCCGCCGGCGCGCCTGGCCCGCATCGTCGCGCGGAGCGGCGCGCGCTGCCTGCTGGCGGCCCGTCCCGCCGGAGCCCTGCTCGACGAGATCATCGCCGGGGCCGGTCCCGGCCCGCTCCCCGCGGTCGGCTGGATGGATGAGATCGAAGAGGGAATGGCCGCGCGCGTTGCCCGTCTCACTCTGGAGAGCGTGCTCGCCGCCCCCGACGATCCCCCCCGCGACCGGCGCCGCGCCCAGGACCCGGCGCACATCCTTTTCACCTCCGGGTCGACCGGCGAGCCGAAGGGAGTGGTCATCACGCACCGGAACGTCATCCGCTTCATCGAGTGGGCGGTTCCCCATTTCGGCATCGATGCCACGGACCGACTGTCGGGCCATCCGCCGCTGCAGTTCGACCTGTCGGTCTTTGACATCGTCGGGGCGTTCGCCGCGGGAGCCCAGCTGCATCTGGTGCCCCCGGAGATGAACCTCCAGCCGCAGAAGCTGGCCGAGTTCATCCGGCTCAGGGAGTTGACGCAGTGGTTCTCGGTTCCTTCGGTGCTCTCCTACATGTCGACCTTCGACGTGGTGCGAAGCGGCGATTTCCCGTCCCTGCGCCGCCTGCTCTGGTGCGGCGAGGTCTTCCCGACGCCGGCGCTCATCCACTGGATGACGCGGCTCCCGCAAGTCCGCTTTACGAATCTCTACGGGCCGACCGAGGCGACCATCGCCAGCAGCCATTACACGCTGCCCCGCTGTCCCGAGGACCCGCACGCGCCGATCCCGATCGGCACCGCCTGCGAGGGAGAGGAGCTGTTGATCCTGGACGGGCGGCTCGAACCGGTTCCGCCGGGCGGCACCGGGGATCTCTACATCGGCGGGGTCGGTCTCAGCCCGGGCTACTGGAACGATCCCGAGAAGACCCGCGAGGCGTTCCCAGCCGACCCGCGCGCCGCCGGGACGCCGGCGCGCATCTACCGCACCGGCGACCGCGCCACCCTGGGTCGGGACGGTCTGGTCACTTTCGTGGGGCGCACCGACGCCCAGATCAAGAGCCGCGGCTATCGCATCGAGCTGGGGGAGGTGGAGGCGGGCGTGAGCGCCCTCGACGAGGTGCGCGAATGCGCCGTGGTCGCGATCGAGACCCGGGGGTTCGAAGGGAGCCTGATCTGCTGCGCCTACGTCAGCGCGTCGGACGACGGCATCAGCCCGGTCGTCCTGCGCAAGAAGCTCGGACGGCTCGTCCCGGGCCCGATGCTGCCGGCCCGCTGGATGCCGCTCGGGCGTCTGCCCCGCAACGGCAACGGGAAGATCGACCGGCGCCGCATTCGAGAGGAGTTCGAGGCCCATGAAACTGTTGCCGCTCGACAGCTCTGAGCGGATCCACCACGTGGCGCGGTGGCTGTCGATGAAGGAGAACTACCAGTGGCTCGATTTCGGGAACGGCCGTCAGATCCTGACACCCGAGTGGCTGAAGATCTCGACGCAGCGTCCCACCGAGGTGGTGCGGCTGTTCACCGCCGGGCCCGGGGAGACGCCGATCGGAGTCGTCGGACTCACCGAGATGGATCGCGCCTTCGGGACCGCCCGCGTCTGGGTGGTGGCGGGGGACAAATCGTTCCGGGTGCGCGGTCACGCGACGCTCGCCGCCTCCCGACTCCTGTCGCATGCCTTCTTCGAGCTCGGCCTGCGCGCCGTGAACACCTGGATCGTCGAGCACAACCCGTCTCAACGGATCGCGCAGCGCCTCAACTTCCGGCCGATCGGCCGGCAGCGCCAGTGTCACGTCATCGACGGTCGCGTGTACGACCGTCTCTGGTTCGATCTGCTCGCCTCCGAGCACAAGGAACTCGACGATGTCCATGTCTCCCCCCGCCCATGAGCGGATCGCCCGGCTGTTTCTGACCCGGTTGAATCTCGAGGTTCCATCCCCGGAGACGGATCTGTTCGACGCCGGCGTCCTCGACTCGATGGCGTTCGTGGAGCTTCTCGTCCGCCTGGAAGAGGAGTTCGGGATCGAGGTCCCGTTCGACAGTCTCGAGATCGACAACTTTCGATCGATCGAGCATATCGCGCGGTTCGTGGAAGAACGCGCTCTCTGCGCGGTTCCCCCGAAATCGCGGGCCGGAGGCTGACCGGTGGAGAGCACGAGCCGGAGGGCGGTATTGAGGATGCTGTCGAACGGTCTGTACATCATGACCTCGCGCAGCGCCGATCGGGTCGGGGCGGCGACGGTCACCTGGGTCTCCCAGGCCTCGTTCCGCCCGCCGTTGATCATGGCGGCGCTGCGTCGCGACGGGAGCCTGTTCGGGTGTCTCCGGGAGAGCGGCGTGGCGGCCCTGCACGTGCTCGGCAGGGCGCAGCAGGACGTCGCGCGGCGCTTCTTCGCGCCGACCGAGGCGGCCGATGGCCTGTTGAACGGCGAGCCGGTCGCGCCCGGCCTCACGGCGGCTCCGATCCTCGGCTGCGCACCGGCCTACGTCGAGTGCCGCGTCCGGCAGCTGATCGACGCTCCGGGCGACCACGCGGTGGTCCTTTTGGAGGTGATCGAGGCGACCTGTCGCGAGCGCGTGGCGCCGCTGACCATCGCGGAGTCTCCCTGGGAGTACGGCGGTTGAACCGGACGGAGCCCACCCCGATGAACCTTACCGAAGCGCGCCTCAAGCTCACGGGAGACGGGGTCGAGGCGATCCGAGCCTCGGGCACGCCAGGCGTGCGCCCGCTCGAGGAAAGCGATCTGCCGCGCATCATCGAAATCTACGAGCGGGTTTTCTCGGAGAGGCCGGGCGCCGCCTCCGGAGTCGCGCGGCCGCACCTGCGGGACATCTTCTGGCGGCATCCGTGGCGCGACGACAGGCTGCCGTCCCTGGTCTATGAAGAGACACCGGGACGGGTGGTCGGCTGCCTCGGCGTCATGCCGCGGCCGATGTCGATCGAAGGACGGCCGGTTCGGGCCGCGATCAGCCACACGTTCATGGTCGATCCGGATCACCGCGCCGGTCTCGCGGGTCTCGCTCTCGCCCGGACCTTTCTCGCCGGTCCCCAGGACCTGTCGATCGCCGAGGGGGGGGAGGCCTCGCGCCGTCTCCTTGAGCGCCTGGGGGGAACGACCATCCTCGGCTACAGCCTGCGCTGGACGCGACCGCTGCGGCCCTGCCGGTACCTGGTCTCCCACCTGGCGCGACGCGGTGTCCCGTCCGGGCTGACGCGGCTGTTGCGGCCGTTCGCCGCCGCCGCCGACGCGCTGATGGCGCGGCTTCCCCGCGCGCCGTTCCGGACGCTGCGGTCGCGGTTGACCGAGAAGCCCCTCGACCCCGCCGCCCTGCAGAGCGGCATCGAGGAGCTGTCCCGCGAACGCGCCCTGCGGCCGATCTATCGGCCGGAGACCCTGGCCTGGCTTCTCGAACTTCTGGAGCCGAAACGGGAGCGCGGCACGCTGGAAGCGATCGCGCTGCGGGACGCGGAGGATCGCGTCGCCGGCTGGTACGTCGCCTACCTGAACGCGGGCGGGATCAGCGAAGTGGTGCAGATCGGGGCCCGACGAGGGGCGATGCAGGAGGTGCTGGAGCAGTTGTTCCGCCGCCTCTGGAGCAAAGGCGCAATCGCCGTCTCGGGCCAGCTCGACCCGCAGAGGTTCGAGAGCTTCGCCCGGAGCGGCTGCCTGTTCCACCACGACGGCCGCTCCTGGTTCCTGGTCCACAGCCGTCGTCGGGATCTGATCGAGGCGATCCATCGCGGCGACGCGCTGCTGGGCCGATTGGAGGGGGAATGGAGCATCGGTTTCTGAACGGCCGGCCGGCCCTCGGTGCCATGAGGCGACCGGGACGGACCGGGCGGAAGACGTCGAAGGGTCGCGGCAGGACCTCGGCCCGGTCTGCGCGGCGCGCGATTGGCCGTTGCCATGCGCGCGGTGCGTCGGCCGGCCCAGGGGCCGGGGAGTCCCTGCCGCGACCCTCCGGCGGGGCTTCCGCCGGTCCGCGGGGCCGGGCGGCTCACGGACGCAAACCGTCGATCCGGACGGTGGCGCGATGACGCCGGTGACACGGGGAGCGATGACCATCGAAACGGTGCGCAGCGCCGTGGGGCTCTTTGCCCTGAAGCGGGAATGGACCGAGCTGCTGCGCGACAGCGACGCCGATGGCCTGTTTCTGACCTGGGAGTGGCTCGCCACCTGGTGGAAGCATCTCGCGAACGGCCGCCCGCTGTCGGTGCTCGTGGTCCGGCGCGGCGGCGCGGTCGAGGCGATCGCGCCGCTTCTGATCAGGCCGGCCGGGTGGTCCAGCGCGCTTCCTTTCCCGTCGCTCGGCTTCCTGGGGACCGGAAGCGTCGGGTCGGACTACCTGGACATGATCGTGCGGCGCGGGCGGGAAGCCCGGGCGCTCGGAGCGCTCGCCGAAGCGCTGTCGAGCCAGAAGCTGATGCTCGAGGTGGGTCAGGTGCGCCGCGAGGGGTCGTCGGTCGGCCGGCTGGCGGGGATCCTCGAGCAGCGCGGCTGGACGGTGGAGAGAGAGACCAGCCACCTGTCGCGCTTCATCAATCTGAGAAACCTGACCTGGGATTCCTATCTGGCCGGTCTCGGACGGGAGCACCGCTACAACTTCCGCCGGCGCCTCAGGACGCTCGAGCGGGCCCACGCGATGCGCTTCGAGGCGGTGCGCGCGGAAACGGGGCGGCGGGAGGCGCTCCACCGGATCATCGACCTGCACAACCGGCGCTGGCAGGAGCGCGGCGGGTCGAACGCCTTCCACACCGAGCGGCATCTCGCCTTTCACGAAGAGGTGAGCCGGCTCGCCTGCGAGCGCGGCTGGCTGCGTCTCTTCCTTCTGCATCTCGACGGCCGACCGGCGGCGGGTCTGTATGGGTTTCGTTATGGGGACACCTTCTATTTCTATCAATCCGGCTTCGACCCCGCCCTGGCCCGCCTGAGCGCCGGGATGGTGACGATGGGTCTGGCGATCAAGAGCGCTCTCGAGGAAGGGGCCGGGGAGTACGACCTGCTTCAGGGAGCGGAGCGGTACAAGGAGCTCTGGGCGCGCGACAGCCGCGATCTGACCCGGTTCGAGATCTACCCGCCGCAGTCGCGCGGGGCGGTCTACCGGCGCGCGGTCGAGCTGAGCCGGGCGGCGAAGAGGGCGGTGCGCAGAGTCCTCACGAAGAAGCTCGCCGATCGACTGGCATCCCGCTGCGCGGGCACGGCGGCGGAGGGGGGACGGTTTGATCCGGTCGCTGGCTAAGAGCGGCATCGCCTGCGCCCTGCATCTGACCGGCGCCGGCCGGCTGCGGGGCCGGGGCGGCCCGGGCGCGGTGGTCGTGGCCTATCACCGGGTGGTCGAGGAGTACCCGGGCGAGAACGCCGGAGCCCTGGCGCCGATGCTGATCGGACGCCTCACCCTGGAGCGCCAGCTCGAGTGGCTCGCGCGACGCTTCACGATCGTGCCGCCGGAGGAGCTGGGGCGCCGCCTCGAGGCAGGCGCCCTCCACGACCGGCCCCTGGCGGCGGTGACCTTCGACGACGGCTACGGCGACCTGTACGAGAACGCCTTCCCGCTGCTGATGAAGATCGGGATCCCGGCGGCGGTCTTCGTCGTGACCGGTCTCGTCGGCACGACGGCGCTGGCGCCGCACGATCGGGCCGACCTGCTGCTGCGGCGCGCCGTGGCGGCATGGGGAGAGGCCGCGCTCGATCTGGAGCATCTCTACCGCAGGATCGGGCTCGAGCTTCCCCGGCTCGATGTCTTCACGCCCACCCTCGAGCGTGGCGGGTCGCCGGCGCGCAGCTATCACGACGCCATCCGCCGCCTTCTCGAAACGTTGCCGCAAGCCAAGCTGACCTGGCTGCTCGATCGTCTCGAGGACCGACTCGGGATCGACGCGGCGGATCGGCGCGAGCGGCGCCCGCTGACCTGGGAGGAGCTCCGCATCATGAGGCGCGCCGGTCTGGCGATCGGATCCCACACCCGGACCCACCCGCTCCTCACCCGCGAGAGCCCGGAGCGGACCATGGAGGAGCTGCGCGCTTCGCATCGCGATCTCGAGGAGCATCTGGGGGTCGAGACGAGGCTCTTCGCCTATCCCAACGGCTGGTTTGACGGGCGGACCGTCGCGGCCGTCGCCGCGGCCAGGTATCGCTACGCTTTCACCTCCTGCCGACATGTCGATGCGGAGCGCCCATGGTTGACCATTCCGCGGGTGCTGCTCTGGGAGCGCTCCGCCGCCGGTCCCTTCGGCCGCTTCTCGCCGTCGCTCATGGACTGTCAGGCGCACGGCACTTTCGACGCCCTGGCCGGCTGCCGGCTCGAGCATGCCGGCGCGGGAGCCTCGCGATGACCTCCGGCGTCCGATCGGCCAGTCTCCTGATCTCCGGCCGGGCGCTGGGCACCGCGGCGTCGCTCCTGATCCCGATCGTCCTGGCGCGCGCTTTCAGTCCGTCGGTCTTCGGGACCTACAAGCAGCTCTTTTTGATCTACGGGACGCTCTACGGCGTGGCCCAGCTCGGAGTTGCGGAGAGTCTGTTCTTCTTCCTGCCCCGGGATCCGGGCGACGCCGGTCGGCACGCCGCCAACTCGATGCTCGTCCTGTCGGGGGCCGGCCTCGCCTGCTTGGCGGGTCTCTGGATCTTGAGGGGGTGGATCGCGGCCAGGTTCGGGAACGCCGACCTGCGGCAATCGCTTCCCGCGCTCGGTTTTTTCCTGCTGCTGATGCTGGCCACCGCAGGGCTGGAGATCGTCATGACCGCGCGGGGCCACTACGCGGGGGCCGCCGGAGCCTACGCCCTGACCGACCTGGTCCGGACGGCATTCTTCATCCTGCCGGTGATGCGGGGCTTCGGGCTTCAGGGGCTTCTTGCCGGCGCGGCTTTCGTCGGCCTGCTGCGGCTCGCCGCGGCGCTCTTCGCCCTGCGCCGGGAATTCGGACCACGCCTCCGTCCGGACCGGGATCTCCTGAAGCGCCAGCTGGCCTACGCCCTGCCGTTCCATGCGGCGGTGATCGTCGAGATCCTGCAGACGAATCTTCATTTCTACGCCGTCTCCTGGCATTTCGACGCGGCGACGTTCGCCATCTATTCGGTCGGCTGCCTTCAAGTACCGCTCGTCGATCTGGTCGGAGGCTCGGCCTGCAACGTGATGATGGTCCGTATGGCCGAGGAGCGGCGCCGCTCCGGGAACGAGGCGGTCCTGGGCGTCTGGCACGAGGCGACCGCGAAGCTGGCGCTGGTCTTCATCCCGATGGTCGTCGGTCTCCTTCTCGTGGGTGGCGACGTGATGGTCCTGTTGTTCACCACGAGATATCTCGCGAGCGTGCCGATCTTCATGGTCTGGTCGGCCGGCTTCGCGCTGGCGGCCCTGCCGCTCGACGGCGTGCTGAGGGTCTACGCCGAAACGCGCACGCTGCTCCTTCTGAGCGGCATGAAGCTGGCGGTCATCGCGCTGTCGATCGGCTGGTTCATGAAGAGGTTCGGGCTTCTGGGCGCCGTTCTCGTGACGCTCGGCGCGCTCACCCTGGCGAAGGGCCTCGCCCTCCTGCGGCTGAAGCGGATCCTCGGGGTCGGCGCGGCGCGCATTCTTCCCTGGAGACGCCTGGCGGCGGTCGCCGGGTCGGCGCTTCTGGCGGCGGTGCCGGCCTTGATCGTCCGGGCGCAGCTCGCGTCGACGCTCCCGAGGCTGGCCGGCACCAGCCTGGCTTACGGAGTCGCGCTGATGGCCGCTCTGCGCTTCTTCGATCTCGCCGGCCCGAGGGGGAGCGCCGCCACGGACCATGCCGGTGCGGACCGCGCCGAACGCGCGACCTGCGGCGCGGAAGGATAGGGAGGGGACATGTGCGGCATCGCCGGGATCGTGAGTCAGGACGGGCGTCCCGTCCATGGGGAGGAGATCGCCTCGATGTGCGCCGCCATGGTGCACCGCGGCCCGGACGATGAAGGGATCGATCTGTCGAGCGGTGCCGGCCTGGGGGCGCGCCGTCTGAGCATCATCGATCTGGAGACCGGACACCAACCGGTGCGCAACGAGGACGGCACCGTCCGTGCGGTGCTCAACGGCGAGATCTACAACTTCAAGGAGCTTCGTGAAGAGCTGATTCGGAACGGCCATCGGTTCGCCACCGCGGGCGACACCGAGTGCATCGTGCATCTGTACGAGGAAGACGGACCGCGTTGCGTACGCCGCATGCGCGGCATGTTCGCCTTCGCGCTCTGGGACACGCGGCGCCGCACGCTGCTTCTGGCCCGGGATCGGCTGGGGATCAAGCCGCTCTACTACGCCGAGGCCGGCGGCCGGCTGGCGTTCGCGTCGGAGTTGAAAGTTCTGCTGCAGCTTCCGGAGGTGGAGCGTCGGCTCGATTGGGGGGCGGTGCACCGGTTGTTCGCGGCGCTCACGACCCCGTCCGATCAGAGCATCGTGCGCGGCGTCCGCAAGCTCGAGCCGGCGCACCTGCTCACCTGTTCCCCCGACCGGGGTCTCCGGATCGAGCGCTACTGGGATCTGCGGTTCGAGCCCGATCCGGATCTGAGCGAAGAGGACGCCGCGGAGCGTCTGCGCCAGCTCCTGGATGAATCGGTCCGGCTGCACCTGCGCAGCGATGTGCCGGTCGGCGCGTTCCTGAGCGGCGGGGTCGACTCGAGCGCGGTCGTGGCGGCCATGACGCGCCATGCGACGCGGCCGGTCAAAACCTTCTCGATCGGTTTCGCGGAAGAGGGGTACGACGAGCTGCGCCACGCGCGCGCGGTGGCGCGACGATTCGGCACCGAGCATCACGAGCTGGTGCTCGAGCCGAAGCTGGACGAGCTTCTCGACGACCTGGCCTGGTACCTCGACGAGCCGTTCGGCGACTCCTCCGCGATTCCGACCTATATGGTCTCGAAGCTCGCCGCCGCGCACGTCAAGGTGGCGCTGTCGGGGGACGGCGGGGACGAGCTGTTCGCCGGGTACGACCGATACCTCGTCGAGGAGCGGGAGCGGCGCCGCCGCCTGCCGGCCGCCGCGCGGGCGGTGCTGGGAGGGATCGCGGCGCGGATGCCCGAGTCGATGCGCGGGAGAAACCTTCTGCGGCATCTGTCGCTCGACGGACCGGATCGGTACCTGGACGCCGCCGCGCTGTTCGACCGGACGGAGATCTCCCGGCTCCTCCGCGGCGACGCGCACGACGAGGTCCTGCGCAGCGACCCCTGGGCCGCCGATCGGCGGCGGCTCGCGCGCGGGGGAGAGAGCTGGCTCTCGAGCCTTCAGGATTTCGATCTGCGCGGTTACCTGCCGCTGGACATTCTCACCAAGGTCGACCGGATGAGCATGGCGCATGGTCTCGAAGCCCGGGTGCCGCTCCTCGATCATCCGCTGGTCGAATTCGCCGCGACGATCCCGGCGGGCTTTCTGCTGAAGGGCGGCGCCGGAAAGCAGATCTTCAAGCGCTCTCTCCGGGGGGTCCTCCCCGATCCGATCCTCGATCGCCCCAAGCAGGGGTTCGCCGTGCCGCTCGGCTCCTGGTTCCGCCATGGTGCGGGCCGCTGTCTGCGCGATCGGCTACTGTCGGACGCCAGCCGGCGCCGCGGCATTCTCGACCCGTCCAGGGTCGAGGAGCTGATCCGCCGGCACGAGGCGGGGCGCCCTCTCGACCTGCATCTCTGGACACTTCTGTCGTTCGAGGTCTGGTGTCAGACCTTTCTCGACGCCCGCCCGCGCGCCGGCACCGGCCGGGCGATCGATCCGGGGCGGAGCCTCGAACGCGAGCGGCGAACCCCCGAGCTCGAGCGGCGCGCCCCGGAGATGGAGGTCTGCCGGTGAGCGTGCCGACCTTGCTGCAGGCCGTCGTCCTCGACGATACGCCGACCGACGCCTTCTGCAGTCGCGCGGTGGTGGTGATCGACCGTCCCGAGGCGCTCGCCGATCACTGGGCGGCGTGGGAGGATCTCGCAACGCAGGCGATCGAGCCGAATGTCTTCCACTCGCCCTGGATGATGCTGCCGGCCTTCCGGCTGCTGGGAGAGGCCGGGGTCGTGACCTTCGTCCTGATCTACCTGCCGGACCGCGCCGGGACGGGGCGACTCTGCGCGGTCTTCCCCCTGGAGCGGCGGCCGACCTTCCGCCGCCTGCCGTTCGCGACGCTGCGGCTCTGGAGACACCCGTACTGCTTTCTCTCGACGCCGTTGTTGCGGCAGGGGTTCGCGAGCGAGGCGCTCGCGGCCTTCCTCGACTGGGTCGCCGACGGCCCCTGGGGCTGCTCGTTGATGGAATTCGGCGAGGTGCCGGAGGATGGTCCCTTTCAGAAGCTGCTCGACCGCGAGCTCGGACTGCGCGGCGCGACGCGCTCTCTCTCCGAAGCGCTCCCCCGCGCCCTGTTCCGTCCTGCCGCGTCGAGCGACCAATACCTGCGCGTCAGCCTCAAGCGGAAACGACGCAAGGAGATCAAGCGCCAGGGCAGGCGCCTCGGCGATCGGGGAGAGATGACGGTTCGCGAGCTGCAGTGCGGAGAGGATGTCCGGGACTGGGCCGACCAGTTTCTCCGCCTGGAAGCCGCGGGGTGGAAGGGAAGGATGCGGAGCGCCCTGGCTTCGTCGCTGGCCACGAGGCAGTTCTTCATCCTCATCATGCAAGAGGCGTTCCGCAGGGGGCGGCTGATGATGTTCGGGTTGTTCATCGGCGACCGTCCGCACGCCCTCAAATGCAACCTGATCGATCTGCCGGGGTCGTTCGCCTTCAAGATC
>WNFM01027139.1_pt6 | contig 14997 bp, 19 predicted proteins | sample 5400271 | NCBI WGS metagenome assembly WNFM01 (sample SAMN13153352, study PRJNA577476) | soil metagenome | isolation source: 60 cm saprolite on Douglas fir-dominated hillslope | place: USA:California | collected 2013-09-17 | reverse complement strand
GACCGCCTCGATGTTTTTTTGCGCGCGCTTGAGGCGATAGGCGACATTGGCCATCTCCTTGCCCAAGGTCGTCGGCGTCGCCGGCTGGCCGTGGGTATGGGCCAGCATCGGCAGCGCGGCATGCGCGTGCGCCAGTGCCGTCAGCTTTGCGTCGAGGCCCTGCAAGGCAGGCAGCAGCACCTGCTCGCGCGCCGTCCCCACCATCAGGGCGTGCGCAATATTGTTGATGTCCTCTGAGGTGCAGGCGAAGTGAATGAAGGTCTTGATGCGTTCCACTTCGGGCAGGCCGGCAAAGGTTTCGCGCAGCCAGTATTCGACCGCCTTGACGTCGTGATTGGTGGTCGCCTCGATCGCCTTGACGCGCTCCGCATCGGCCGGTGCGAACGCAGTCACGCGTGCGCGCAGGGCGGTGATCGTCGCCGCGGACAGGGCAGTGCATTCCTTGATGGCGGGTTCGAGCGACAACGCGATCAGCCATTCCACTTCAACATGAATGCGAAACTTGATGAGCGCGTACTCGCTGAAAGTATCGCGCAATGCCGCGACCTTTTTCTCGTAGCGGCCATCGAGCGGGCTTAGGGCGGTCACGGGGGAGAGTGCATGCATAGGAGGAATATGGAAAATAGCGTCCGGTAAGGAGGCTGGATTTTATCATGCAGACTTTTTTGCCCCTCGCACTACTGCGATTGAGGCATAGGCGGTTGAGACCCAGATGCTATAATCCGCCCTCTCGAAACAAACGAACAAACGCGAAAATACGCGTGAATTACCTCTGACCCGCACCGGAAATACCATGAAACTTGTCGCCTCCCGCACCAGCCCCTACGCGCGCAAAATTTTTGTCGTGATGGCGGAAAAGCGCATCGACGTCGAATTTGTCGAGGAAAACGTTTGGGCGGCCGACACCAAGGTGGGCCTCTACAATCCGCTCACCAAGGTGCCGGTGCTGCTGCTCGATGACGGCATCTCGCTTTACGATTCGCGCGTGATCGCCGAGTTTCTCGACGGCGTCACACCGGTATCGCGGCTGATCCCCGAGGGCGGGCGCGAACGCGCCCTGGTAAAACGCTGGGAAGCGCTGGGCGACGGCATTGCCGATGCCGGCATCCTGATTCGCCTCGAACGCCAGCGGCCGGATGCACAGCAGGGCCGCGACTGGATCGCCCGCCAGACCGCGAAAGTGGAAAGCGGCATCGCCACCGCGGCGCGCGAGTTGGGCGATCGCGATCATTGCCATGGTTTGTCGGTGTCGCTGGGCGATATCGCCCTGGCCTGTGCCCTGCTGTGGCTCGAGTTCCGGCTTCCCGAATTCACCTGGCGCGAGACCTATCCGAACCTGAAGGCGTGGATCGAACGCCTGGAAGCGCGACCCTCGTTCGCCGATACCAAGCCGCCGGCCTGATTTTTTGCATCGCGCCAGCCGGCGCAAGACTTCGGCGATCCGATTACAGCCGCGCCGAGATGATGCCGCCGCCCAGGCAGATCTCGCCCCGGTACAGCACCGCAGACTGCCCGGGCGTGACCGCCCATTGCGCCTCGGCAAAGTCCAGATCGAAGGACTGATCCCCATCGGCCGTTAGCGAGCAGGCGGCATCAGACTGACGGTAACGGGTTTTGGCGCCGTAATCGGGCGTCTCCGCATCCGGGGCGGCTCCCGCAATCCAGGAGGCATCATCCGCGTGTAAACGCCGGTTCAATAGTTGCGCATCGTCATGGCCCTGCACCACGATCAATTCATTGCGCGCGAGATTCTTGTCGGCGACGAACCAGGGCGTGCCGTCGCGGTCGCGCCGGCCGCCGATACCCAGGCCCTGGCGTTGTCCGATGGTGTAATACATCAGGCCCTGGTGTTCGCCGATGTACCTGCCGTCGGCAGTCACCATGGCGCCCGGCTTGCGTGGCAGATAGCGCTCCAGAAACTCGCGAAACGGCCGCTCGCCGATGAAGCAGATGCCGGTTGAATCTTTCTTGGCGTGATTAGGCAGACCGGCTTGCCGGGCGATTTCACGGACCTGCGATTTCAGCAGATGGCCGACCGGGAACATGGCTCTGCCCAGTTGCGCCTGCGTAAGGCGGTGCAGAAAATAACTCTGATCCTTGCCCGGATCCAGGCCCTTGAGCAGCTCCACGCGGCCATTCGTTTCGCGCACGCGCGCATAGTGGCCGGTGGCGATCTTGCCGGCGCCAAGCTTGATCGCGTGATCCAGAAAAGCCTTGAATTTGATTTCGGCATTGCACAGTACGTCCGGATTCGGCGTACGGCCTGCCGAGTACTCGCGCAGAAATTCCGCGAATACCCGGTCCTTGTATTGGGCCGCGAAGTTTACCGCTTCAAAATCGATGCCGATCACATCGGCCGCGGCGGCGGCATCGATAAAGTCCTGGCGCGTCGAGCAGTATTCATCATCGTCATCGTCTTCCCAGTTTTTCATGAACAGGCCGATAACCTCATGGCCCTGCTGTTTCAGCAGCAAGGCGGAAACGGCGGAATCTACTCCGCCGGACAGGCCGACGACGACGCGGTTGGAATTCATATCGTGATTATGGGGGCGGAACACAAAACAAAAAGGCGGAACCGGAGTTCCGCCTTTTACGAAGCTGACGGCTCGCTGTTGCCAGCTGAGCCTGCGCTAATTACTTCTTTGCGGGGGCTTCAGCTTTCTTTTCTTCTTTTTTCTCTTCTTTCTTTTCTGCCTTGGCTTCTTTCTTCTCTGCCTTTACTTCTTTCTTTTCTTCTTTCTTGGCTTCAGCTTTCGGGGCTTCAGCTTTGGCAGCGGCGGCCGGGGCTTGAGCAACAGCGTTGAAAGCAACAGCGGCGAACAGGGCAGCAACAATAGCGGACAGCTTCTTCATGAAAAAATCCTTTGAGTGAGTGGGTGAGCGTCGTTACTTTTTCCGGGCAGATGAACCCGTCCGGTGTCTGAACAACGCGCGTGATTATAGAGGGGAAATCCTGTTTTGTGAACCGATTACATAGAAAACTGCGCTTGAGAGGTTCACTTTGCGGGGGTTTTTGTTCCGACTGGCGGAAAGAATCCGTGCCGCATGGCGGTGCGATCGCCAAAACAAAAGGGCAGAACTTGCGTTCTGCCCCTTGGAAATCTAACGGCCCGCTGAACTGGGCCGCGCGCCAAGTTAATTACTTGGCCGGTGCTGCTTCAGCGGCTTTTTTGGCTTTCTTTTTGGAGGTTTTCTTGACTGCTTTTTTGTCGGCGGAAGCTTCTTTTTTCACTTCAGCTTTCGGTGCTTCAACCTTCGGGGCTTCTGCTTTGGCAGCCGGAGCGGCCGGGGTAGCTGCTTTAGCCGATTCAGCGGGCTTGGCAGGGGTAGCGGCGGGAGCTTGAGCGACGGCGTTCAGGGCAACAGCTGCAAACAGGGCAGCGACAACAGTGGACAACGTTTTCATGAATGTTTCCTTTGAGTGAGTAGGACGGACAGCAAGCCTAGTTAATCATTTCAGACAGATTATCGCCTGTCAGGGCAAATAACGCGTCGAAGTATAGACGGTTGACAAGGCTTTGGGAATCTGTGCGCCCTGTACTGTTTACGGGCTAACCCGATGATTTTTATTATTTTTAGCCTGCGCTTGAAAAAATTGATCTATGTCATTCGAAGCGGTGCTGGCCCCAACAGCCCGCCACTCACCTGGCGTCAGGTCGCCCAGCACCCAGGGGCCAATCGCGACGCGCAACAAGCGCAGAGTCGGGAAGCCGATTTTCGCGGTCATGCGGCGAACCTGCCGGTTTTTGCCCTCGCGCAGGATAATTTCAAGCCTTTCAAGCCAGCTGGTGGGAATGTGATGGCGAAACCTCACCGGAGGAATCCGCGGCCATAGGGAGACGGGCAACGGCATGCGGTGCACCATTGCCGGGCGGGTGATGAAATCGCCCAGGTTGATACCGTGCTGAAAGGCAATCAGGTCAGACTTGGCCGGGACGCCTTCCACTTCGGCCCAATAAGTCTTGGGCAACTTGTGCTGCGGATCGGCGATGCGTTTTTGCAGGAGGCCGTCGTCGGTCAGAAGCAGTAGTCCTTCGCTGTCGGTATCCAGGCGCCCGGCGGGATAAACGCTGGCCTGGTTTATCCAGTCCTTGAGCGTCGGTTTGTCGCCGGAAGGGCTGAATTGGCTGATGACGCCAAAGGGCTTGTTGAACAGGATAAGTTGAGCCATAGGGTGACGGCGAGTCGCCTTGAAATTAAAAAACCCCTGAAGCTTGCGCTTCAGGGGTTTCCGAATGGTGTGCGGTTTACGACTTAAGCGTTGTTGATGTTCGACGCTTGCTTGCCTTTGGGGCCTTGGGTCACTTCAAAAGCGACTTTTTGACCTTCTTTCAAGGTTTTGAAACCGTTCATCTGAATTGCCGAGAAATGCGCGAAAAGATCTTCGCTGCCGTCATCGGGGGTGATAAAACCGTAACCCTTAGCGTCGTTAAACCATTTGACTGTGCCAGTTGCCATTGCAGTTGCATCCTTAAAAGAAATCGGGTTGGAGTGCCCGGAATCGTTTTGCTGTCAAGGCCCGCAACCGCGCTAGTGCAAATGCAGTCAACCATGAAGCCAAACTCCAATTTGCCTTTTACCGGCTAAATTCAGCAAAGTCAATAGCTTGGCCGGTTTTTTGCATTCCAATTGTTGCGGCAATACAAATTCCGCAAATACGGCCTGAAATGATCGGTGAAGTTGCACGTTTTTTGCACTTGAAAACGGCGCGCGGTTATCCATATTATTAGCTACACTGAAAGCGACTTTGTTTTGCGCGAAAAAATTTTAGGCATGGCAACCAGGCAACCAGCGACCCCCGGAGCGGGACAGAACGACACCGCTCTTCAAGAGAAGCCGAACCAGACCAAGCCGCCGCCGATGTGGCAGGTGGTGATGTACAACGACGATTACACGCCGATGGAATTCGTCATTGACGTGCTGGAGCAGTTTTTTGGGCATACCCATGAACGTGCCACGCAAATCATGCTCAAAGTTCATACGGAGGGGCGCGGCATTTGCGGTGTGTTCCCGCGCGATGTTGCGCTGATGAAAGTGGAGCAGGTCGGCGATTACGCCAAGCAACACCAGCATCCATTGCGCTGCGGAATGGAAGAAATATAGGACCGGATCGTAAACGTTCATGACTGAACGAAGCGGTAAAGAAGCGCTTATCCAATCGAATTTGAACGCGAATCGCGCGTTTGTGAAAGGTGAATCATGATTGCCCAGGAACTCGAAGTTAGCCTCCATATGGCGTTTGTAGAAGCAAGACAGAAGCGCCACGAGTTCATCACGGTGGAGCATCTACTGCTTGCTCTGCTCGAGAATCCGTCCGCCCAGGAAGTGTTGAAGGCCTGTGCCGCCAAGATCGACGAACTCAAGAAGGCGCTGGCCGAATTCATCGAGCAGCACACGCCCATTGTGGCGGGTGACGGCGACGTCAACACCCAGCCGACCCTGGGCTTCCAGCGTGTGATCCAGCGCGCCATCCTGCATGTGCAGTCTTCCGGCAAGAAGGAAGTGACCGGTGCGAATGTACTGGTGGCGATCTATGGCGAGAAAGATTCTCATGCCGTCTACTTTCTGCATCAGCAGGGCGTGTCGCGGCTGGATGTGGTCAATTTCATTTCTCACGGAATCTCCAAAGTCGCGCCGACCGGAGAGAAAAAAGAGGAAACCGAGGCTGAGGCCGCCGAAGGCGAGCAAAGCGGCGGGGCGCTTGAAAGTTTTACGCTGCATCTGAACCAGCAGGCGATCGACGGCAAGATCGATCCCCTGATCGGCCGCGAGCACGAAGTTGAACGCGTCATCCAGATCCTGTGCCGGCGTCGCAAGAACAATCCCCTCCTGGTGGGCGAGGCCGGTGTCGGCAAGACCGCCATCGCCGAAGGCTTGGCCAAGCGTATCGTTGACGGACAGGTCCCGGACATACTGGCCAAGGCGCAGGTGTATTCACTGGATATGGGCGCCCTGCTGGCAGGCACCAAGTATCGCGGCGACTTCGAGCAGCGCCTCAAGGCGGTGCTGAAGCAGCTGGTGGAAAACCCCAATGCAATCCTGTTCATTGACGAAATTCATACGCTGATCGGTGCCGGCTCGGCCTCGGGGGGCACCTTGGATGCTTCCAATCTGCTTAAGCCGGCTTTGTCATCCGGTCAGCTGAAATGCATCGGTGCGACCACTTATAACGAATATCGCAGCATTTTCGAGAAAGACCATGCCCTGTCGCGCCGTTTCCAGAAGATCGACGTCACCGAGCCGTCGGTTGCCGAGACCATCGAAATTCTGAAGGGCCTGAAGTCGCGTTTCGAAACGCATCACAACGTCAAATACACCTCGACTGCGCTCACCACGGCGGCCGAACTGTCGGCGAAGTACATCAACGACCGTCATTTGCCCGACAAGGCCATCGATGTGATCGACGAGGCCGGTGCCGCGCAGCGGATCGCGCCGAAATCGAAGCAGAAAAAAACCATCGGCAAGCCCGAGATCGAGGAAATCATCGCCAAGATTGCCCGGATCCCGGCGCGCAATGTTTCCAGCGACGACCGCAATGCGCTGAAGACGCTGGACCGCGACCTGAAATCGGTGGTGTTCGGTCAGGACAAGGCGATCGAAGCCCTGGCCACCGCCATCAAGATGGCGCGCTCCGGCCTCGGCAACCCGGCGAAGCCGATCGGCTCCTTCCTGTTTTCGGGACCGACTGGCGTCGGCAAGACGGAGGTGGCCAAGCAGCTGGCGTTTATCCTGGGGGTGGAACTGATCCGTTTCGACATGTCCGAGTACATGGAACGGCATGCGGTGTCGCGCCTGATCGGCGCGCCTCCCGGTTATGTGGGTTTCGACCAAGGCGGCCTGATGACCGAAGCGATCACCAAGCACCCGTACAGCGTGTTGCTGCTGGATGAAATCGAGAAGGCGCATCCGGATATCTACAACGTGCTGCTGCAGGTCATGGACCACGGCACGCTGACCGACAATAACGGACGCAAGGCGGATTTTCGCAATGTCGTGATCGTGATGACGACCAATGCCGGTGCGTCCGAACTGTCGAAATCGTCGATCGGCTTTACCAATGACAAGAAGGCGGGCGACGAGATGGCCGAAATCAAGCGCCTGTTCACGCCGGAATTCCGCAATCGCCTGGACGCGACCATTTCGTTTGCGGCGCTGGACGAGCAGATCATCCTGCGCGTGGTCGATAAATTCCTGATGCAGCTTGAGGCGCAACTGACCGAGAAAAAAGTCGAGGTCAGCTACACCGAAGCGCTCAAGAAATATCTCGCCAAGAACGGCTTTGACCCGCTGATGGGCGCGCGACCGATGGCGCGTCTGATCCAGGACACCATCCGCCGCGCGCTGGCAGACGAACTGCTGTTCGGCCGCCTGGCGAGCGGCGGCAAGGTCACCATCGATGTCGATGCCGATAACAAGGTGAAGCTCGATATCAGTGAAGAAAAAGAAGTGGTGCCGCAGGAAACCTGAGTGGCAGTGCAAACAGACAAGGCCTCGATTTTGAGGCCTTTTTTTTGCGCGAAAGCACCGCGCCGCGGGCCATGGCGTTTTGCCGGCAACTGAAGGGAAGGGTCTGCGCTATGCTAGCGAATGGCGGATAAAGCGAAGCGAAGGTTCGGCGATAAAGGAGAGAGGAGAGAGGAGAGCGACATGAAGAAGGCAATGACGGTACCCGGCATCCTGCTGGGCGTGATATGCGGCTTGGCGTCAGCACAAACCCCCGTTGCGCCGGCCTTTGCCAGCGCCAACCTCAGCCCGGCAGGCATTCGTTCCATGGCGGCCAATTGTGCGGCCTGCCACGGCACCAATGGGGCCAGTGTGGGCGGAGCGATCGCCGGCCTGGCAGGGATGAACAAGGAGTACCTGGTCAACCAGATGAAGCTGTTCAAGGAGGGCAGGCGCGAGGCCACTGTCATGCAGCAACTCGCCAAGGGCTATAGCGATGTCGAGATCAATGCGCTTGCCGAATATTTTTCGGTGCAGAAGAAATAACGGCTGCCTGTTGCCCCAAAAATCGAGGAGATCGCCATGAGCATGAATCGCAGGACGTTTCTGAAATCTTCTGCAGTCGCCGGCGGCTCTGCGGCCCTGGCTTCGCTGGGAGGTTGTGCCATGCTTGGTCAAGGCGGCCCCAAAGTCGTCGTGGTCGGCGGCGGCTATGGCGGTGCCACGGCGGCGAGATATATCAGGATGTGGGGCCCGCAAATCGAGGTCACCCTGATCGAACGCGACGCGGCCTTTGTATCCTGCCCCTTGTCCAACCTGGTGCTGGGTGGCTCGCGAACGATGGAGGACATCACCGTCAGCTACGATGCGTTGCGGAACAAGCATGGCGTCAAGGTTTTGCAAGGCGAGGCTGTCGCCGTGGATATGGACAGAAAAGTGGTAAGGCTCGCCGGCGGCGAGGTAATTCCTTTCGATCGCGTCATCCTGTCGCCCGGCGTCGACTTCATGTACGACCAGGTGCCCGGATTGAACAACGCGAATGCGCAGGCCAGGGTGTTGCATGCCTGGAAAGCCGGGACGCAAACGTTCGCCCTGCGCAAACAGCTCGAGGCGATGGCCGATGGCGGGGTGTTTGCGATCTCGATTCCTGAAGCGCCATTCCGCTGCCCGCCGGGACCCTATGAACGAGCCTGCCAGGTTGCCAGCTACTTCAAGCAGGCCAAGCCGAAATCCAAGGTGGTCGTACTTGACGCCAATGGAGACATCATTTCCAAACCGGGCCTGTTCAAGAAAGCCTTTGCCGAGATGTATGGCGGAATTATCGAATACCGCCCCAATTCCAAGGTTGTCGACGTCGATCTGCGTACGCTGACGGCGAAAATGGAGCTCGACGACTTTCGGGCAGATGTGCTTAATGTGTTGCCGCCGATGCGGGCCGGCGGCATCGCCGCGCCATTTATCACCGCGAACAAGCGCTGGTGCGAGGTCAACTGGCTGACCTACGAAGCGAAAAATGTTCCGGGTGTGCACCTGCTCGGCGATGCTCTGCAAATCGCGCCGGGCATGCCCAAATCGGGGCATATGGCCAATGCCCACGGCAAAGCCTGTGCGGCAGCGGTCGTGGCCCTGCTGAGCGGCGAGCAGCCGAATCCCAGTCCTACGCTGACCAATACCTGCTACAGCTTTGTGTCGGCAGAAAAGGTGGTGCATGTCAGCTCGGTGCACAAGTACGACGAAAAAGATAAGACCATGAAAACCGTTCCCGGCGCAGGTGGTCTATCCAGTGCGGCTAACGAGCTCGAGGCGCAGTACGCAATGACCTGGGCGCGCAACATCTGGGTGGATACCCTGGGCTAGCGATTTTCAAAAAGGTACTGGCTGGAGAGCCAATCTGGACGCGCCTTCCAGCGATGCGTGGCTCAGAGGCCGCGCCAATGCTGGGGTCCGAGGCATCGACATTTTCAGATTGAATGCAGCCACTCGGGGCGGAAGGCGTCATTGACCAGTGAAGTCAGGATGTGATCCCGCCAGGCGCCGTCGATAAATAAGTATTGCGGCGCATAACCCTCGATGCGGAATCCCAATCGCGCCAGCAGGCGGCCGCTGCGCAGATTCGCCGGCCGGTAATTGGCGGCGATGCGATGCAGTTTCTGCGTGCTGAACATATAGCGAATGGCTGTGCGCAATGCCTCGCTCATCAGGCCTTGGCCTTCGCATTCCCGGTCGATCTGGTAACCCAGCACACAGGAACAGAAAGGGCCGCGAAAGATCTGCGAGAAACCGACGGTGCCGATCAGCCGTGTCGGCGCCGCTTTCTCCCAAATCCAGAATCGCGCGCTGTGGCCCAAGGCAAAACCATCGGCGATTACCGGGATCTGCGCCTGCCAGTAGACTTCGGTATACATGCCGGCAGGCTCAGGGGGCCGCCAGGGGGCGAAGTGTCCGCGATTGCGTTCGAAAAATAACGGCGCCTGACCCGCTTGATCGGGGGCAGGCAAGGCAAGTATCAACCGCTCGGTTTCGAGTCTGGGCGTTGACATGCGGGAAATGGAAAAACGCGGGGCTACCGAATTTTGTGCGGGTGCTCGCGCAGTACCCGCATTACATTATCCGCGCGCCATTCGATTCAACCGACCGCTCAGCCGGCGAACACCGGCCACTGCGCGGCCCACATCTCGGTGGGCGTACGTCTGAAGCCCGATTTGGCGAACTGGTGCCAGCGGCCGACGATAAAGGCCATGATCGCATTGGAATAGGCGTTGGGATCCAGCGATGCATGCAGGGCGCCATTGGTCGCAGCCAGGCGCGCACTTTGGCGCAGCGAGGCTTCGAGCCGGTCGTGCAGCTGGTTCATGCGCGCCTGCAGCCGCTCGTCTTCATTGACCAGGGCATCGCCGATCAGCACGCGTGTCATGCCGATATTTTTTTGCGCAAAATTGAGCAGCATGGCGACGATGGCCTCGACCTGTTTGAGCCCGTCGGCCTCTTCGGTCTGGATCTTGTTCACCAGGGAGAACACCGTCTCCTCGATGAATTCGATCAGACCCTCGAACATCTGCGCCTTGCTCGCGAAATGGCGATAAAGCGCAGCTTCCGATACATCGAGCTTCGAGGCAAGGAGTGCGGTGGTGATTTTTTCGCCCTTCGGCTGCTCCAGCATTTCAGCTAGTGTGTGCAGGATCGCGCGTCTGCGTTCTCCCGGCTCTCGTTTGGCCATATTGTTGTCTCCCGGCTATTGCAAATAAGTTGTCGCTACTTTCGTCCACCCAGAATCGATCCCAGTACACCGCGGATGATGTGCCGCCCGGCTTCCGAGGCCATCGCGCGCGGTGCTTTTCATGGCGGATTCGGCGATGCTCTCGCGCCCGCGCCCGCGCCCGCGCCCGCTGCCCGGGCCCCCCAGGATATCGCCAATTTTTCCGAAGATGCTGCCAACCGACCCGCTTTGCTGCGAAGGTGTCGCCGAATTCGCGTCGTCGCGGCGACCGCGCAGTTTTTCAAACGCCGATTCACGGTCGATAATGTTTTCGTACTGGCTGGCCACGAGTGAGGTGGCGATGAGCTGCCGGCGTTCATCGACGCGTATATTGGGTTTGGCCGGCCGCGAAATGCCGCTGAGACCGCCTTTCACATCGGCCATGAATACCGGTACGTCGATGCGCGAAAACTGCTCGGCCAACACCTGCAGAGACACGGTCTGGCCCGTTCCGGTTGCACCGGCGATCAGATCGTGGCGATTCGCCAGCTTGGGAAGCAGGGCGATATCCGTGAGCGAGTCGTCGCTGGATTTGGCGATCAGCAGGGGTTCTGGCATGGCCTTGGTTTGCTCAGGCTACCTTGGAGATGGGAGTAAGTGAATGGTAACATCGCAACTTCAAAATTACTTCAAAAAGCTGTTCGCGAACAGAACTGACCGGTCCGCGTGCGGTGTGCAGGAAAGGTTTCGGGAAAGGTAACCATGGCAGGACATTCAAAGTGGGCAAATATCCAGCATCGCAAGGGACGCCAGGACGCCAAGCGCGGCAAAGTATTCACGCGGCTGATCAAGGAAATTACCGTCGCCTCGCGCATGGGCGGCGCCGACCCGGGCGCCAATCCACGCCTGCGTCTGGCGATGGACAAGGCCTTCGACAACAATATGCCCAAGGACACGGTCGAGCGCGCGATCAAGCGCGGCGCCGGCGAATTGGAAGGCGTGAATTACGAAGAAATTCGTTACGAGGGCTATGGCATCGGCGGGGCGGCAATCATTGTCGATTGCATGACCGACAACCGGGTGCGCACCGTGGCCGAGGTGCGCCATGCCTTTTCGAAATACGGCGGCAACATGGGCACCGACGGTTCGGTGGCTTTCCTGTTCAAGCACTGCGGGCAGCTGATGTATGCGCCCGGCACCAGTGAGGACAGGCTGATGGAGGCCGCGCTGGAAGCCGGCGCCGAAGACGTTATCAGCAACGATGACGGCTCTTTCGAGGTCGTTACCGGGCCTTACGATTTTACGGCGGTGAAGGCGGCGCTTGAAAAAGCCGGATTCAAGGCGGAATTCGGCGAGGTCACCATGAAGCCCTCGAACGAAACCATGCTGGTCGGTGACGACGCCGTCAAGATGCAAAAATTGCTTGACGTGCTGGAGTCCCTGGACGATGTGCAGGATGTCTATACCTCGGCGGTCATGGATGAAACTGCCGGCTGATGCACAGGACCGCTGTCATGGGTGACGCCATCGCTGTGGCCAGGCCTGCCAGGCCGCCGCAATGAGAATCCTCGGCATCGATCCCGGCCTGAGGATTACCGGCTATGGTGTCATCGAAAAAACCGGCAACAATCTGGTCTATGTGACCAGCGGCTGCATCAAATCGCCTGATGGTGAATTGCCCGATCGACTCAAGAATATCCTGAACTCGGTGCAGGAAGTCATCCGTCAGTTTTCCCCCGCTCAGGTCGCGGTGGAAAAAGTGTTTGTCAATGTCAACCCGCAGTCGACGCTGTTGCTCGGGCAGGCGCGCGGCGCGGCGATTTGCGCCGCGGTTGCGCACGACTTGTCGGTGGCGGAATATACGGCGCTGCAAGTCAAACAGGCGGTGGTCGGCAACGGGCACGCCAACAAGGAACAGGTGCAGGAAATGGTAAAACGCCTTTTGAAATTGCCGGGCCATCCCAGCCCGGATTCGGCCGATGCGCTTGCCTGCGCCATCTGTCATGCACATGGAGGCGAGTTGGGCGCCATGAGTACGCGCGGCTATCGCGTCAAGGGTGGGAGGCTGGTGAAATGATCGGTCGCATTTCGGGTGTATTGCTGGAAAAAAATCCGCCGCAGGTGCTGGTGGATGCCAATGGCGTGGGCTACGAAATCGATGTACCGATGTCGACGTTTTATGGCTTGCCCAAGACCGGCGACAAAGTGGCGCTGTTTACGCATCTGGTGGTGCGGGAGGACGCCCAGCTGCTTTACGGCTTCGGCAGCGAAGCGGAACGGACAACCTTCCGCACCCTGCTCAAGGTCAGCGGCGTCGGCCCGAAGGTCGCACTGGCAGTGCTCTCCGGGATGAGTGTCAACGATCTCGCCGAAGCAGTGGCTACCCAGGAAAGCGGGCGTCTGACCCGGGTGCCGGGCATCGGCAAAAAAACCGCCGAACGCCTCCTGCTGGAGCTGAAAGATAAACTCAAAGTCGACTGCCGCCGATGTACTGAACGCGCTTACCAGCCTTGGCTATAGCGAGCGTGAAGCCCTGCTGGCAGTCAAACAGCTGCCTGTCGATATTTCGGTATCCGACGGCATTCGGCAGTCGCTGAAGTCGCTTTCCAGGAGCTGAGACTTGCGGCGCAATCCGGCAGCGTCGTTGCCAGCGCGAGGCGCGTAGCCATGTCGTCAAGCAGGCAGGGTTTTTACAGCCGGTTCAATTTGAGCGCCCGCTGGTTCCGCATCATCATGAATCTGTGGCCGCCATTCTTCGCGCTGCGCATTCACATCGTGAGCATCGCGCCCGATTGGCGGGACATCACGATCCGCATGAAGCTTTCCTTGCGTAACCGGAATTATGTCGGTTCGCACTTCGGTGGCGGCCTGTTCGCGATGACCGATCCTTTTTTCATGCTGATGCTGATGAACATTCTCGGCAACGACTATCTGGTGTGGGATAAATCGGCGAATATCCGTTTCCTCAAGCCCGGACGCGGCACGGTCCTTGCCCATTTCCGCCTGAGCGAGGCGCAATTGAACGAGGTGCGCGAACGCACCGCCAGCGGCGAAAAATGCGAGCCGACCTGGCGCGTCGATATCGTCGATGTCGCCGGCGAGATCATCGCCAGCGTCGATAAAACACTCTACATTCGCCGCAAGCAGAAAAAACCGGCAGGGCTCAGCTAAAATGAGCCCATGTTAGAGCCTGATCGCCTCATTGCCGCCACTCCCGCCTCGGTCCAGGAAGAAGCGCAGGAGCGCGCGCTTCGGCCAAAATTTCTCGAAGAATATGTAGGCCAGGAAAAGATTCGTGGCCAACTTTCGATCTTTATTGAAGCGGCGCGCGCGCGTAAGGAACCGCTGGACCACACCCTGCTGTTCGGGCCGCCTGGATTGGGCAAGACCACGCTGGCGCACATCATCTCGCGCGAGATGGGGGTGAATCTGCGCCAGACCTCGGGGCCGGTATTGGAGCGCGCCGGCGATCTGGCCGCCATGCTCACCAATCTGGAACCGAATGATGTGCTGTTCATCGATGAAATCCATCGCCTGAACCCGGTGGTCGAGGAAATTCTTTACCCGGCGCTCGAGGATTACCAGATCGACATCATGATCGGCGAAGGGCCGTCCGCGCGCTCGGTGAAACTCGATCTGCCGCCGTTCACCCTAGTCGGCGCCACCACCCGCGCCGGCATGCTCACCAATCCGCTGCGTGATCGCTTCGGCATCGTCGCGCGCCTCGAGTTCTATTCCCCGGAGGAGTTGACCTTGATCGTCAATCGCTCGGCACATTTGCTGAAAGTGGAAATGAGCGACGATGGCGCCCGCGAAATCGCGCTGCGCTCGCGCGGCACACCGCGTATCGCCAACCGGCTGCTGCGCCGCGTACGCGACTTTGCCGAGGTAAAGCGCGACGGCAAGGTGGACCGGGAGATCGCCGACGCGGCGCTGAAGATGCTGGACGTCGACAAGGTCGGGCTCGATGTGATGGATCGTCGCATGTTGCTGGCGATCATGGAGAAATTTGCCGGCGGGCCCGTCGGCGTGGACAACCTGGCGGCGGCCATTGGCGAGGAGCGCGACACCATCGAAGATGTGCTCGAACCCTATCTGATCCAGCAGGGTTATCTGCAGCGCACCCCGCGTGGACGCATGGCCACGCTGCTGGCCTACCAGCATTTCGGCATCACCGTGCCCCCGCAAGCCGGTGCGCCTGAACTTTTCTAGCGAAAACCGGGTCTTCACCTCGCATGGCAAAAATTTCCCTCAAGAACGCACAACAAACCGAGCTGTTCACATTCGCGTTCCCGCAACGTGTGTATTTTGAGGACACCGATGCCGGCGGGGGGGTATATCACGCTCGCTATATTCAC
>WNFM01091117.1_pt1 | contig 15000 bp, 10 predicted proteins | sample 5400271 | NCBI WGS metagenome assembly WNFM01 (sample SAMN13153352, study PRJNA577476) | soil metagenome | isolation source: 60 cm saprolite on Douglas fir-dominated hillslope | place: USA:California | collected 2013-09-17 | reverse complement strand
CCCGCCGATCCCTTCCCCCGGCGCCTCACGCTGGGACGACCTCCAACGGCCCGGCCCTCACCCCGGCGATAGAGATTTTGTGAGAGGATTCAGGAATGTCCCCGTTGACGCCGCGCCGCTTCGTGCTGTCGCTCCTGCTTCTGGGAGCCGTCCTGATCCTTGCCCTGGCGGTCTGCGCCAGCCTCGGCAGCAGCGGCTACACCATCCTCGACCTGGCGCGCCGCGCCGCCTCCGGCGACGCCGATCCGGAGATCGCGCGGACGATGGTCCTGAGGATCCGTCTGCCGCGGCTCCTCCTGGCCGCTCTCGCGGGCGCGGCGCTCGGGGCCGCCGGCGCCGCCTTTCAGGCGGTGCTGCGCAATCCGCTCGCCGATCCTTACGTCCTCGGAATTTCCGGAGGGGCGGCCCTGGGCGCCATCGCCGCGACGGCGCTCGGCCTTCCGGCCCTTCTGACCTGGGTGCCGATCCGCGCCCTGGCCTCGTTCGCAGGCGCCCTCGGGACGGTGGCGTTCATCTTTCTCCTCTCGAGTGTCCGCGGACGGATCGCGTCCTACCCGATGCTGCTGATCGGGGTGGTGATGAACGCCATCTACCTGGCCCTGATCCTGTTTATCGAAACGGCGATCGAGTTCACCCGCATCCAGGGAGTGATGCTCTGGATGGTCGGGAACGTCCCGACCGAGAGCTACGAGCTGATCGGGGTCCTGGCGATGATCATCGTCGCCGGTATCGTCGCGCTCGCCTTCCTCGGCCGCGACCTCAACCTCCTGAGCGCCGGCGAGGAGGTGGCCCGCAGCCTCGGCGTCACGGTCGAGCGGACGCGCGTGACGGCGGTCCTGCTCGCCTCCCTCGTGACCGCGGCGGTCGTCTCGGTGACCGGGCTGATCGGCTTCGTCGGGCTGATCGTGCCGCATGTGGCGCGGCTGATCTTCGGCCCCGATCATCGGCTGCTGCTACCGGCCTCGGCGCTGTGCGGCGCCCTGTTCCTGATGGCCGCCGACACCGTGGCGCGGACCGTCATGGCTCCGACGGAGCTGCCGGTCGGAGTGATCACGGCGCTGTGCGGCGGCCCGGTCTTTCTCTGGCTCTACCGACAGAAGCGTGGAGCGACCTACTTTGAATGAATCCCCCGGCTCTGCGGGCGGACCGATTCTGGAGGGGCGCGACCTGCGCTTTCGTCATCCCGGCGGGGCGCCCCTGTTCGACCGGCTCTCGGTCCGCGTCGCGTCCGGAGAGATGGTCGGATTGATCGGCCCGAACGGATCGGGCAAGACGACGTTGCTTCGGATCCTCGGGGGCACGCTCGCTCCCCAGGGCGGCGAGGTGCTTCTCGGCGACCGCCCGATCCGGGCTCTGCCGCCGCGCGAGCGCGCCCGCTACCTGGCGCTGGTGCCGCAGGAGTCCCAGATCCTGTTCAACTACGGGGTGCTCGAGGTGGTTTTGATGGGGCGGGCGCCGCATCTGGGTCTCTTCGGCCTCGAGCGGCCGGAGGACTATGCGGCGGCCCGCGCCGCGCTGCGCGCCGTCGATCTCGAGGGGGCGCGCCACGAGGACCGGCAGCTCAACCAGCTGAGCAGCGGGGAGAAGCAGCGCGCCCTGATCGCCCGCGCCCTGGCGCAGGATCCCCGGCTGCTTCTGCTCGATGAGCCGACCGCCTTTCTCGACTTGAAACACCGGCTGCAGATCTACGAGATTCTCAGGCGCCTGAATCGCGATCGGCGCTTGACGGTTCTGGTGGTGAGCCACGATTTGAACCTGGCGGCGCGCTATGCGACCCGCCTGCTGCTTCTGCACGGCGGTCGACTGGTCGCCGACGGGCCGCCGGCGGCGGTCCTGACGCCGGACCGGATCCGGGCGGTCTACGAGACCGAGGCGCGCGTCGATCTCGATCCGGAGACCGGGACCCCTCACGTCATTCCGCTTGCGCCATCTCCCGGACCGGGCCTTTGACTCGGGCCGGGGCGTGTCCCACCTGAGAAGTCCGTCCGGGTCGAGGCGGTGGCAGCCCGGAATCCCGAACACCGATCTACGGCGTGGCCGACGTCAGAAGGACGCCCGTGCGGCCGAGCCTCTACGCACTTTGCTCGGGACCCGGCGGAACGCTCGCCAGCATCCCGCAACGACCAGCAGGCTCGCTCCGAAGGTCCCGACGATCGTGGCTCCCGTCGGGAGGTCGAGCAGGAACGAGAGCGAGACACCCATCGCCGACACGAGAGTCCCCATGGTCCATCCGATCGCGAGACGCGGCCCCAGCCTTTCAGCGAACAGCATCGCGGTCACGGAGGGAACGATGAGAAAGCAGAAGACCAGCAGAACGCCCGCGATGGCCACGGAGGAGGTCACCACGAAGCCGAACGATACGTAAAAGAGGAAGTCCCAGAATTTCACGTTCCAACCCCGTCTCTCCGCCTCGGCCTCGTTCATCGAGATGAGCAGGAACCGCTCCCGGAAGATGTAGTGGAAGACACCGACGAGAGCGTAGAGGAGAGCGGTCTTGAAAAGCTCCATCCAGGTCACCGACAGAATGTTCCCGATCAGCATCTCCTTGAGATGCTCGGTCTCCTGGGTGGCCTTGGACATCAGGAGGATCGCCACGGCGGCCGAGACGGCATAGACGATGCCGATGATCGCTTCCTGCGGAATGCGCGTCTTGCGATGGACGCGGGTGACGGCGAAAATCGCCGCGCCGAGGAAAGTGAACCCGAGGGAGAAAAGGTAGGCCCCCGTGTCGTGCAGGTCGAAGCCGGCCAGGTAGGCCACGGTCGTTCCCAGCGCCGCAATCTGCGCGAGGGACAGGTCGACGAAAATCACGCCGCGCTCGACGACGTGCACACCCAGGTAGGCGTGGATTCCGGTCAGGATCAGGCTCGCGACGAAAGCCGGAAGAAGGATCTGGAAAATGGTCATGCTTTGCCCTTCATCGTTGTGACGAACGCATCAATGTTGTAATCGAAGAGCGCGAAGTAGTCCTTGATCCCGGGCACTCCCCCTACCGAAGGATAGAAGTTCAGGACGGCCGCACCGGTCTTCGTCGCGATGAACTTGGGCGTCTTGAGATCGAAGTAGGGCTCGACGAGAATCAGAGGGATCTTGTCCGTCATGATCAGGTTGATGATCTCCAGCGTGTGCGTTGGTGAGGGAGGGATGCCCGGCTTCGGCTCGACGTGTCCGGCGATGACGAGGCCGTAGCGACGGGCGAAGTTCGGCCACGAGTCGTGAAAGGTCACGATCTTGGCCCCGGAGTAAGGTGCCATCTTGGAGGCCCACTCCTTTTCCTTCTCCGTGAGCCTCCCCTCGAAGGCTGCGAGGTTGGCCGCATAGGCATCCCGGCCGGCCGGATCGATCTCGGTGAGCTTCGCGGCAATCGACCGCGCCATGACGCGGCCATTCTCGGGGTCCGTCCAGAAATGCGGATTCCCGTAAGGGTGAACATCCCCCATGGCACGGGTGACCTGCTGGACGGGTCGGTTCAGGATTTCACAGCCGGCCGACGCATCGAGATAACCGGGCGATCCGGGATGGATCTTTTCATTGCGACTCTGATCTATGAGCGGCGGGAGGTAGCCGATCTCGAGCTCGAGTCCCGCGGCGATCAGCAGGTCGGCGTGTGAAAGCTTCAGGATGAACGACGGTTTCGCATCGACGAAGTGGGGGTCCTGGTATCCCTTCACGAGGGCGAAAGTCTCGATCCGATTCCCACCCACCGCGTCGGCCAGCGAGGCAAGATCCTGAAGCGTCGTCACGACCTTCAGCGCGGCAAAGGCCGAGGTGCCCGGGAGTACCGCAAGAGCGAGAACGAGACCAGCGAGAACGAGCCTTGTTGGTTTCATCGAATGTACCTCAGAACGGATGTGCGCCGTGGGCGCCGATTGCGAATTGGAGCTGAAGCAGCAGCTCGTCGGCCGTCTCTCCGCCGGCATATTCCCGGCGCCGCAGCTCGCCCCGGAGCTGTGAGAACTCGCTTGGCCAGAAGGTGAGAAGGATCGCCTTGCCGCGGTCGGTTTGCGAGGCGTCGTCGGCGTGCCCGGCCGACTCGATCCGCGCCCCCGTGAACCACCGCTTCGCGAGCTGGTACTCGCCGGAGAGGAACCAGCCACTGGCGGTCTGGTCACCGAGCAAATCCTCCCGCCGACTTCGGATATACTCGCCTCGAAAAGAGGCGGAGCGGTAAGTCGCCGTCCGCAACGGTTTCCAGCGCAGCGTGGCGTCAATGCCCTCGAGGCGCGTCTTGGAGTTCGGGAGCAGGCCGTTCGGTCCCTGGCCGTACGAGAGACCGACTTCAAGATTCGTCGCCTCGCTCAGATCGCTGAAGACCCGGTAGTGACCATTGTAGGCAAGATCCCCCCTGTCGGGCGCTGCGAACAGTGTTCCCGCGTCGCCCCGCAAAACCTGCACCGTTGCTTCCGAGAAGATCTCCCCCGGAAGCGGCACGAGGAACGCGACGGAGACGCCCGTGCCGATCCAGCCCTCTTCGCCGCCGAGAAAGTTCACGTTGGGCAGGGGCTCGTCGGGCCAGGGAAGGACGTGGAGGTGCAGAGGGTTGATTTTCCCGAAGGCAGTCCGCATCCGCCCGACCTTTGCGAGCATCCCGCCGGGCAGTGACGTGAACGAGATGAAGCCCTCTTCCACGCCCACTCCTTCCTCACCGAAGGAGAGGAAGAAGTCGGCGCGCGCGTAGGGGTCGACGATGGCCTGGAAAGAGACCTCCGATTCGCGCAGGTTCGAGCTCGGCAGGTTCTCCGTGCGGTTGCTGCCGCCGACTCCCAGGTAATTGCCGATCACGGAGACGCTGGGATTGAAATAGTTGGAAGTCTGGGATGCCGCCGCGGGTTGCGGGGTTGAAACGGCCGGGGGAGGCGGCGTGGGCGCCTGTGCAGGAGGCTCTCCGGACGCGGTCGCCTGCCCGGGCAGGAGCCCGGCGCGCCCTTGGTCCCGCAGCGCCTGGATCTGGCTCTTCAAGTCCTCGATCTCCCGCCGCAGCGCCTTGATCTCCTCCTCCGTGGTAGAGGTCGATGGCTTTGGCTGCTCCTGCGAGGCCGGTGCCGCCGCGGGCTGCGCGGTTTTCTCCTCCGCCCGGATCGCGGCGGCAGGCAAACCGATGGCCATAAGGAACGCAACCACATTGCACGACGCTCTGGATCTCATGATCCCTCCAACGAAACCAGGTCGCTCGATATCCATGGGGCCGGTCAATCCAAATCCGGGATGGGTGACGACTGTCCGGGACGGAATGCCGTGCCACGACTCATTCAGAGGACTGGAGATCCCGGAGGAGCGCGCGGAGGGCCGTAATTGCGGGCGGTTGTATTGAGCGGAAACTCAGGGGCAAGCGCGGCGATCCGACACGGCACCTCCGCGGGACGGCTGATGCCTCGGGGAGCCTGTACGACGCCGGGAGAAGTGAGCGCCTTGCAGGTCGCGCAGTCACGCTGCGGGGCGTGGTGTGGCACCGCGGCGTGGATCAGTGAGAGGGCGAGGAGCGCCAGGACGAGTGCGGCGCACCAACGGGCCCAGCCCGCCCGAAACAAAAACCGCATCTTCAGATCCTTATTCAGAGAAGCAAACATCGTACTGGACACCCAGGGGATTGTCAAAGAGTGACGATCGAGCGGAGAGAAGGGCCGGGGACGCTCTTCGGAGCGCTGAGCTTCAGCGCGGCGGCCGGGCGAGCCGATCCCGCTCGACCTTCCGCCCTTGCAGATGGGCCGCCAGCAGCTCGTAAACCGCCGTGTTATCGAGCGTGCCCCGGACCTGATCGGCTCCCGCCCCCCAGCCGTAAAGCGCCACGTCGATCCCGGTGTGCACGGCCGCCTCCAGGGCGATTCCCGATGGACGCGGATCCTCCGCTCCATACGGCGCCTCGTCCGGGTTGCCGCCGATCCCGGGACCCGAGGCGAAGGTCAGAACGGAGTGCGGCGGCTCTCCTTCCGCATCGCGCACCGTGCCGAGGATTCCGTCTTTTTCATCGGGGTAGCCGTTGATCGCCAGACCGCCGGTGTCGTGGTCGGCGGTCACCAGGACCAGCGTCGTCTTCGGATCGAGGCCGGTCAGGGCGGCGCCGATCGCGCTATCGAAAGCGGCGGTCTCGTCGATCAGGGTGCGCGCCCAGTTGCTGTGACCCGCATGATCGATCCGCCCGCCCTCCACCATCAGGAAGAAGGGCGCCCCGGTCTTCCGCAGGGCCCCGATCGCGAAGCGCGTCATCTGTTCGAGCGTCGGCGCACCGTGGCGGTCGGGAGGCGCCGGACTGCGCGCTTCGTACGGCAGGTGACTTTCGCCGAACAGACCGAGGACCGGATGGTCGAGCTCTCCGATCGCCTGCATCTCCGAGGCGGTGCGGGCAACGACCCAGCCCCGGCTTCGCGCCGCCGCCTCGAGGTCTTCCTTGTCGGCGGGGTCCCAGCCGTCCTCCTCGCGCTCCGGTGCGCCGGCTGCGAAGAATTTCTCGCCTCCACCCAGGAGAAGATCGATCGGAGCGGCGATCGCCTGCCGCGCGATGGCCCGCTCCCGGTCACGATCGTTCACCGAGGCATAGAAGCCGGCCGGCGTGGCGTGCGTGACCCGGGTGGTCGTGACCAGTCCTACCCGCAGGCCATGTTTCTTTCCCCAGGCCGCGATCGACTCGAGCGGCCTGCCATCTTTCTTGCCGTAGATCGCCGACGCATCCTGTCCGAGGACGCCGTTCACCGTCTTCCGGCCGCACGCCATGGCGGTGACGGCCGCGGCCGAATCGGTGACCGGGGAGTCGGCGGACCAGGTCCGCACCAGCGCCGTGTACGGCATCTCGTCCAGGTGGAGATGTCCGCCCGATCCGCCCAGGGCCACGCGTGTCGCCGTGACGTACGAAGGCCCCATGCCGTCGCCGATGAACAGGACCGCGCTCGACCGCGGCGGCGCCTTGACCGTCGAGGCCCCGGCGGGTGCGGCCCCGGCCGCGGCGGCCCGGGCGGCGGCGAAGAGCGGCTCGGATCGAACGGCGATGAGAGCGACGACGGCGATGAGCGGAACGATCAACGAGAGGAAGGCGATCCGGGCCGGGCGGGAAAACGGCCGGCGGCGAAGCGGTCGCCGTGAGGGCGCCCGTCGGGAGGCCGGAGGCCCGGTCCGGGAGTCGGTCTGACCCGGGGCATCCTGCATGAGCACGCGGCGCGTCCCCGAAAAGAGCGCCAAGTGTAGCACGGCGCTCCCGGGCCCGGCCCGAGGTCTATGACGAGGACTTGCCGCCCGGGACCTTGATCGGGAACGGGACGATGTTGTGCGCCAGGGTGAGGCGCTCGGTTTTGCGCGCCGCCTTGTTCTGGTACATGTTGTAGTCGGCGCGCATCATGAGATCCTCGAACGTCTCGCCGTCCTGGGGATAAAGGGCGATCCCGACCGAGACGCCGGCGCGCGCCACCTTCCCATCCTCGAGCCGCAGCGCGAACAGCTCGACCGCCTGCTGCAGTCTTTCGACCAGGAGCGCCGCCGCGGCGAAGCCGGTCAGCGGCAGGATCGCTCCGAACTCATCCCCCGACAGGCGCACCAGGATGTCGCGCTCCCGGAGATGGCTGCGGAGCACGCGGCTGACCTCGGCCAGATAGCGATCGCCGGTCTGGTGGCCGTACCGATCGTTGATCTCCTTGAAATTGTCCAGATCCATCTCGAGGAAGGCCATCGGCTGGCCGGCCTGCTGGCTGCGGACCGTCTCCTGGGCGAAGACCTGACGCAGGTACCGGGAGTTCGGCAGGTGGGTCAGATCGTCGGTCAGCGCCGACTCCTGGGTCTCGGCGAAGATCGTGCTGTTGAACACCGCCCCCGCCGACAGCTTCGCGATGATCTCCATCATGCGCGCATGGTCGTCGAGGCAGGGAACGTCCTTCGGGAAGTAGAGCGTGATCACCCCGAGGACGCGGTTGTCATGGCAGAGCGGGAAAGCGGCGACGGTCGAGTACTGTGCCGCCTCGATGCCGGTGCCGCCGAGGTCCAGCTCGGGGCTGGTCGAGAAGCGGCTGGTCTTCTCGGCGGCCGCCCAGCCGGTGATCCCCTCTCCCAGCCGGAGGGCGCGGCCGCGGAGCGCGTCGGCATTGGCGCCCGAGACGAAGCGGGCCGACAGCGTGTCGGCCCCATCCTCGAGAAGATAGATGACGCAGGTGTGGTACGGCACGAGCTGGCCGATCTTGCTCACCACCAGGTCGAGGACCTCGACGAGCCGCAGAGACGAGCCGAGGGTCTGCGCGATCTCGTACAAGGCGTAGACCTCGCGGTGCGCGGAGGCGATGTCGGTCAGCCCCGGCCGGGGACGGGCCCCACCGGGAGCGTCCGGCGCTGGGCGCTTGTCGAGGTCTTCCTCTTTCTCATGGCTGATGCCGCGGTGCAGAAGACCGCCCAGCTCGGCGCCGTCGGCGGGATCGGGCGTCGACCAGAGCGCCGCGCCGCCGGACTGAAAGCCGCTCTCCTCGGCGCCGGCGAGAGCGCCGGCCGCGATCGGAGCCGACGCGACCCGGTCGCTCGCCGCCACGATCGCCGTCAGGTTGGCGCGCAGGACCTGAACCACCTGAGGGTCGTAATGGATTCCCGCCCAGGCCTGGAGGAGCGTGCAGGCTTCCTCCGGAGTGCTGCGGCCGCGATAGACGCGATCGGAGGTGAGGGCCTCGAAGGTGTCGGCCACCGCCAGGATGCGCGCCCCGTGCGGGATCGCTTCGCTGCGAAGGCCGTCGGGGTAGCCGCTGCCGTCCCAGCGTTCGTGATGATGCCGGATGATCGGCAGGACCGGATAGGCGAACTCGACGTTCGCGAGAATGTCGATCGCCACCTTTGGATGGACCTTCACCTTTTGATACTCCATGTCCGAGAGCTTCCCCGGCTTGTTGAGCAGGTAGTCGGGGATCGCCAGCTTGCCGATGTCGTGCAGGAGCGCGGCGGTCCGGATCGCCTCGACCTCCGCCCGCGGCACGTTCATCCGTCGCGCCAGCTCGAGCGCGAACGCCTGCACCCGGCGCACGTGGCCGTGCGAGTGGGGGTCCTTCGCGTCGATGGCGAGCGTCAGCGCCTCGATCGTCTCGAGATGGATCCGCATCAGATCCTCGATGCGGCTGCGCGTCGCCGTCACCTGCGCCCGATGACCGAGATAGGTCAAGAGGGCAATCGTCAGGATCGGGACCGGCGCCAGGATGACCCCGAGACCGAAGCGCTGCACCAGAAGCGCGCTGCCCGCCGCGATCAGGGCGGCGAGGATCGCCGTCGCCCCCGCGACGATGGCGGTGCTTCTGGCTTTCTGCCTCGAATCGAAGATCGGCACGATGGCTCCTTCGTTTGTCCGTCGATCTCTTGCTTCCTGCGATCTCCTGCTTCCTGCCGCGGGACGACGGCGCCGGCCCGGGAGCGGAGAGCATCGGGCCGGCGCCTTCAGTGCGTCACTGCATGTCAGCTCATCAAAGTTCGCCGAGTGCCGCATCCCCCCTTTCGCCAGATTGGCGCTACAGGCTTCGCTGTATCCGTTTCTTCAGCACGACCCGGTACATCAGATGAAGCGCCACCGGTACCGGCAGGATCGCCAGGCAGGTCGCCGCGCCCAGGCTCTGGATCGCCATGTAGACCAGCGCGGCGGCCAGGCTGCCGGCGAGCATCGACAGGGCCGACCAGACGAACGATTTCCGGAGCACCGCGAGCGGCGACATCCCGTCAGAGAGCGCCACCACGATGACCACCAGGGTCGTGTTGAGCACGAATTGGGAGGCGGCCAGGGAGATGGTTGCCAGGAGCAGCCTGTCCATCGTGACGGCGCCCGCGGAGCCCTGCCGGACCGCTTCGAACAGGCGCGCCGAGAGACCGACCGTGAGCGCCATGCCGGCCGTATTGAAGAGACGCTTGCGGAGCGTCCCGCCGTTGCGGGTCGAAGAGGCGTAGCCGTCCAGGGCGGCGGTCAGGGCCGACAGCTCCGGGCCGAACAGCAGGACCGAAAGGAAGATCAGCCCATCCGAGAAGGAGACGACGCAGCTCGCGATCGGCAACCGCAGCGACAAACCGCCGCAGAGCAGGGTCAGGACCGCGAAGGCGGCCCAGACCAGGATCCGGGCGTCCTGGTGGGCGAAGGTCACACGGTACAGGCAGAGCCCGATCAATCCCGCGCCGAGGAGAACCACCCCGCCGATATATCCGAGGGCCGGTGCATCGTGGCGTCGAAGGCTCATGGTCATCGACCTCTGCTCCGGGGCGCTCATTAAAAGCTCCAGATGAGGGAGTTGCCGAAGCTCCAGATGAGCGAGCTGTCGAAGTTCCAGATGAGGGACGTGTTCCAGCCCCAGATCAGGCTGGACGGATCGAGCGTGTAGAAGGCGTCCGGCATCATCGCGTTCTGCCAGACCGAGCCCGACACGTACGCGGCGTCGCGATAGGCGCAACCGCTGCCGGTCAGGGTGCCGCTGGTCCAGGTGACGTACGACCACTGGCCGTTCTTGCCGAACACGACGGAGTCGTCGCCATAGAGGCCGCTGCTGTAAGTGACACCCGAGCCCCAGGCCGACGCGTCGCGCATGCTCCAGATGAGCGATTGCGAGTAAGCGTCCTGCTGGCGGGTCATCAGGGCGCTTCCCGTCAGTGCCGCGCGGCCCCAGATGAGGCTCTGTCCCCAGGCGACCGGCTCGAGCGCGATAATGCTCTGGTTGAGCGGCAGGAAATAGGTCAGACGCCCACCGACGGGGATCGAAGACGACTGCTTGGAGAGCGCGTTCGCCAGGCGGACGGCGCCGTCGACATTGAGCATCCCGGCTCCCTGCTCGAACAGGTCGGGGCCGTCCATGACCTGGGCGCTGTACATCAGGATCGCCTTGATCATGTTCGGGGTGAGAGACGGGTTGGCCTGCAGCATCAGCAGGACGGCGCCCGAGACGATCGGCGCCGACATCGAGGTCCCGCTCATCGCCATGTAGAGGGACTTGTTATTCAGGTTGAAGCCGGTCGGGACGTGCAGCTCGGGATGGGCGGTGACGATGGTGTTCTGGAAGCGCTCCAGCGACACGAGGCGCACGCCCGGGGCGACCAGGTCCGGTTTCGCCAGGTTGTCGTAGACGATGGCGCCCGTCACCGGATCGACGCTGTGCGAGCGGGTCGGGCCGCGCGAAGAGAAGGCAGCGACCGTATCGTCCGAGCGGATGTCGGTTCCACGGGTCTGGGTGGCGCCCACGGTGATGACCGAGGGGCAGAGACCGGGGGAGGTGATCCCTCCATAGACCTTCTGCCCCGAGGCATCGACGCCGTAGTTGCCCGCCGCGGCGACCACGACCATGCCGGCCAACGTGGCGCGATCCGCCGCCTTGCAGAGCGGGTCGTCACGATACGAATCGAGCGGCGGCGCCGCCAGCGACAGGTTGATGACCTTGGTGTTGTAGTAGGCGCGGGTGCTGATCGCCAGATCGATCGCGGCGATCACGTTGCTGAGGCTGCCGCGACCCTGGCTGTCGAGCACGCGGAAGTTCAGGAGGTTGGCGTTCGATGCGATGCCGGTGAAGTCGTAGCCGCTCCTCTGCGAGGAGTACCCGTTGCCGGCGATCAGCCCGGCGACATGCGACCCATGCCCGTAGGGGTCGTCCGAAAGACCGGCCCCGGTGAAGTCCATCGACAGGATGACGCGGCGGCGGCCCGAGTCCCGCAAGTCGGTCTCATCGGGGTCGATGCCGGAATCGATGACGGCCGCCGTGAGGTTCGAGCCGTCGAGAGTGGTGCCGAGAAGACTTCCGAGGAAACCCCCGGTGACCAGGCTCGTGCCGGTCGTCGCCTCGATATGGCTCGTCAGGCCGCCGACCGGACGATCGGGCGTGGCGTACTCGAATCCGTCGATCTGCGACAGCGCTTCGAGCGCGCCGCCCGGCAGCTCGGCCACGATCTGGCCGGACCTCTTGTAGGTGCCGACGACCCGGCCGCCCGACTGCACGACCTGCTCGCCGACCTCATCGAATTTGTCGCGGGCGACATTGACCACGACCCGGACGGTGTCGTAAGGGCTGTTCTGCGTGACGGTGTCGACAAGATCGGGCGCCAGACGACCCTTTCGCCCATCGGCCGCCACCGGAGCGACCGAAAGGACGAACGCCAGGATGATCAGCAGCATCGATCGAACCACCGACCCGGCCGTCGACCTCGGGCGGCTGGTTTCCCGACTTTCGCTGTGGTTGGGAACCGTGTTGCCTCGCGTCATCACGCCTCCTTGACGACGAGCGGGATCGCGCTTGAAACCGACCCCGTCGGCAACCCGGCTGTCTCGGAGAGACCCGCGGTTTTCCGTCCCACCCTCGCGGATGGTTTGGCTTGATCAACGTCGTCCCGGTAAGAGCAACCTTCGGGCCAGAGGCTGGACAGACCTGTTCCCCGGCCGGGCCCTCCCCGACATCCCCTTCGGCTTCTATCGGTTGGGATGGACGATCGATTTGAGGAGCGGCCCGAAAGCAGCTCCGACGCAAAACCGGCGGGACCCCTGCCGAGACCAGTTCAACGACGCCCCGGTGGCCGCGGGGCCGTTTTCAACGGCGGCAGGACCGGGTGTGGATCTTTACGAATCGAGGGTCTGTGACCTTAGTCTGGTCAGTGCCCGGGGGCCTACCCTTCCGCGCCGGACCCCCCGGGGCTTTGCCTTGACCGACCCTCCCCTTGTGGCTATGATCGCATGACGTCGGCCCTGCCCCACCCCGCTAGGAGAGCCGGATTCAATGGAAATCGCCTGGTTCAAAAAGATCCGGAAGCCGAAGCAGGCGGTCGAGAACAAGCGGATCCAGGTCCCCGAAGGACTCTGGGTCAAATGCAACTCCTGCAAGGAAATCATCTATAAGAAGGAAGTCCTCCGGAACGCCAACGTCTGCCCCAAGTGCAACTACCATTTCCGGATCTCGGCGCGCGAGCGGCTGTCGGCGCTGTTCGATGAGGGCCGCTACCAGGAGGTCGACACCGACATCTATTCGGTCGACCCGCTGAAGTTCCGGGACGTCAAGCCGTACCGCGACCGGCTGCGCGAGTATCGCGAGAAGACCGGGTTGAACGACGCCGTCATCAACGCCCGCGGCACGATGGGCGGGGCGCAGCTCACCCTCTCGGTGATGGAGTACGGGTTCATGGGCGGCTCGATGGGCTCGGCGGTGGGTGAAAAGGTGACCCGGGCGGCCGAGCGGGCGCTCGACGACAAGATTCCGCTGGTGGTCATCTCCTGCTCGGGCGGAGCCCGGATGCAGGAGGGGATCCTCTCCCTGATGCAGATGGCCAAGATCGCCGCCGCCCTCGGCAAGCTGCACGAGGCGCGCGTCCCGTTCATCTCGGTCTTGACCGACCCGACCGCCGGCGGCGTGACCGCTTCCTACGCCATGCTCGGCGACCTCAACATCGCCGAACCGAAGGCGCTGATCGGCTTCGCCGGGCCGCGGGTGATCGAGCAGACGATCCGCGAAAAGCTCCCGGAAGGGTTCCAGCGCTCCGAGTTCCTGCTCCGCGAGATGCGCGAGACCTTGATCCGGTGCCTGAAGCTTCTGACCAACAGCGAGCTGCTCGCCGCCGCGCCCCCGGCCGCGCCCGCGGCGACCCCCGCCTTCTCCTCGGGCGCAGGCGGCGGAGTCGAGCCGTCCGCCGCCGAGCAGAGCGCCCGGCCGCGCGAGCCGCTGCCGTTCCCGACCCCCTATGCGGCCCGCCATCGTCCCGATCGCCCCCCCGAGGCCCGCTAGGAGCCTGTCCGAGTCATAGCATCGGCCGATGACCTATCGCGAGGCGCTGGCCTTTCTCGATTCGCTCGACGTTCTCGGGATCCGTCCGGGACTCGATCGGATCGCGGCGCTCCTGGCGCGCCTCCAGGACCCTCAGACCTCCTTCCCCTCGGTTCTGATCGCCGGGACCAACGGCAAGGGCTCCGTCGTCGCCTATCTCGCCTCGATCCTGCGGGAGGCCGGCGTCGTCGCCGGCATCTACACCTCCCCCCATCTGATCCGCTTCGAGGAGCGGATCGTCATCGACGCCGCGCCGATCGGCCCCGACGAGCTGGCCGGGCTGACCGCGGAGGTGCGCGAGGCGATCGAGGCCGGCCGGCGCGCCGGCGAGGAGACCCCGACCTACTTCGAGGCGACCACGGCGCTCGCTTTCCTTCATTTCAAGCGCCGGCGGATCCCGATCGCCGTCCTGGAAGTCGGCATGGGCGGCCGCTTCGACGCCACGAACGTCGTCACCCCGCTCTGCTGCGGCATCACGCCGGTCGCGATGGATCACACCCAGTGGCTCGGGTCGACGCTGACGGCGATTGCCGCGCAGAAGGCGGGAGTGCTGAAGCCCGGCGTGCCGGCGGCGATCGGGCCACAGGACCGGGAGGCGCTCGAAGTGATCCGGGCAGAGGCGGCCGGCCTCGGGAGCCCCCTGACCTTCGCCTCCGACTGCCGGATCGTCCCCGCGGGGGAGCGGCTCCCCGACCCGCCCGTCTTCGGACTGACGAGCCCCTCGGGCCGCGGTTATGATCGGCTGGCGCTTCCGCTGCGCGGCGCGCATCAGGTCATGAACGCGGCGACCGCCCTGCTTCTCGCCGAAACGCTCGGACGCAGCGGGTTCGCCTCGATCGACGCCGACGCCATCGCGCGCGGTCTCGGCCGCGCCGTCTGGCCCGGACGCCTCGAGCTGCTGCGCGGGCGCCCCGACCTGCTGCTCGACGGCGCCCACAACCCCGCCGGCTGCGCCAGCCTGCGCGCCTATCTGCGCGATCATCATGCCGGTCGCCGCGTCGCGCTGGTGTTCGCCTCGATGAAGGACAAACCGGCGGAGACGATGCTCGCCATGCTGGCGCCCCTCGCCGCGAGCCTGCTCGTCACCTCGCTGCCTCTCGAGCGCTGCGAGTCGGCCCCGGTCCTGTTGCGCATGGCCAGGGCGCACCACCCGAACCCGGACGAGGCGGAGAGCGTGCGGGAAGCGCTGCCGATCGCACGGCGGGCCGCGGGCCCCGACGGGCTCGTGGTGATCTGCGGCTCGCTCTACCTGATCGGCGAGGTCAAGAAGCTTCTGTTGGAG
>WNFM01273569.1_pt4 | contig 15004 bp, 14 predicted proteins | sample 5400271 | NCBI WGS metagenome assembly WNFM01 (sample SAMN13153352, study PRJNA577476) | soil metagenome | isolation source: 60 cm saprolite on Douglas fir-dominated hillslope | place: USA:California | collected 2013-09-17 | reverse complement strand
GCCGCGCATAGCTCGAGAAACTCCTCATGCGGACTCATACGACACCACCCCTTGGCTTTCTGGCGACGCCTCCATCTCTACCACAGTGTTCAACGATTGCGCGATTCACTGGGGAAGACTTGCTTTCTCAAGCGGTCGAGGCCCCGGTAGAAATGGTGGACCACACTCGCTACCGTCTGGTTCCTCATCTGGCTAATCTCGGCAAAGGTATAGCCTTCATAAAAATGCAGCCGGAAGGTCTCCCACTGTTCGGGTGTCAAGCACTCGATCAGTTCCCGCCAACGAACCCTCCCGAACAGCCCCTCGCCCGACCGGTCGTATCCGGCCATCACTGGTGCTGTGATGTCGCTGGCTTCCAACTCGTCAAGTTCCATCGACCCATAGTGCGGGCGGGTGCTGAGGTGAACCCTTCGGCGCAGCGCTTGGTAGTAACTCGTTTGCACGATCCAGCCGCGCGCCGGTCCTTTAGAAGAATCGTACAGGTGCGCCTTCCGAAAAAGGTGCAGGAAGAGCTCCTGTACAAAGTCCTCGGCTTCGCCGGGGTCATGGAGAATTCTCTTTCCGATGCTGTGGACCAACCGGGCATACCGGCGGAAGAGAAAGCCTAGGGCCTCCTTATCGGCGGCGCACATCCGGGCAAGAAGGGCTTCATCGGAGGGCTCTTCAGTCGGTGCAGCAGTGTCCCTATCGACGGGATCGGTGGCCGCCCGATCCTTGCGGAGTGTAAGAGTCGGAAAGCGGGCAGCAGGGTAGGAGCTCGACATTCCTACCGCCACGCCTTGGAACAAATCGCAAACCGAATTGATCGATCCTGTCTATTATCGGCATGGTTCTCAGACAGTGGAGGTCCAGGGAGGCGCAAGGCCACGAAAGAAATCCCCAAGATTACGATCTCATCAGTCACGGCCTGCATTGTGGAGTCCAAGGGTGGGCCTCCCCTCTAGGCGACGATTCCTCAGCACAAATCCGAAAGAGATAATTTACTGTTTGTCTGTCGTCGTTATGTCTGTAGACGATTTTGAATAGTATCCCCAGACTGGCGAGGATGCAACAGGTCCTTTTGGCGCTCGGGAATCGTTTGCGTGAGCTGCGAGCAGAGCAAGGCTTCTCACAGGAAGCTTTCGCAGACGCTTGCGGCCTTCATCGTACTGCGATGAGCCTCATTGAGCGGGGCAAGCGTGTCCCCTCACTTCGTACTCTGTTAACTATCTCGCAGGGATTCGGGATATCGCTTAGCGAACTCCTTGAGGGAGTCGATAAGGGCGTCTCCAGGAAGCGGCATTAAGTTATGTGCTGAAGTCTGGCAGTCTGTATTTCCACGCTGACGCTTCCTTCGGGACCGCACAACCCTGGATTAAACATGATCAAACTCCGGATTCTGGCAGGGCCAGCAGCTTGTGTCCTGGGTTGAGTGACCTGAGCTGCCGCTACATTTGTGGAATCACCGTTGGAAAATACTGGCTCGAAAACGTCCCTGATTCGAACCTAATTATAATGGATCGCACATCTGACTAGCGGCAACGCAATTTTGGTAATCTAGAGTTCACTATGCTTTACGCCTTCTTTGACGAAAGAGACGTAGGGTGGCCTGCTGGCAGATCGTCGTCTCCGGCTGGAACACGCCAAAGTCGCGCCCGACTTCATCGATCATGAGTTGTCCGATCTGGCGGTCAGTTAGCTCGCTGAGACACCTATCGAGCACACGCGCCGCAATCAGATTGGCCATTCCCCGGAGGAAGCGATTCCTTGACCGCCCAAGCCACCGATGCTTTGCAATCAGCCCACGGATGCTAAACGCTTTGTCTGTTATTTGGGTGAAGCCATTCATCCCCTAGTATACAAAGCAGCGAGGGAAATCGACTAGAATTGCTCTCATTTTCTTGAAGAAACGAAAAACTTGCCCCGAAACTAGTCGATTTCGGAACCGCGTTTGTATACTTCGGGTGGAGGGAAACGAATTGCTGAAGAAAACATATGTCCGCGATGGAAAGAATAGGCTTATTGGATCAGTCACCACGGGCTTCGAGGGGTCGTTCGAGACTCTGGTCCGGGACGAGCACGACCACGTTATCGGCAGTGTCAGCGAGCGGTTTGGCACGACTCGGGATGGGCAGGGCAAGCTGGTCTCCGTTAACACCGCTGACCCCGGCTTATTGTTCGACCGCAAGAAGTGACTACCAAACCCGAGTTTCGCATCCGAGTGAATGGAACTTATGTGCCAGAAATTTGCATCCAACGCGAGGACAAAGACCCCAAGGGTTATATCCAGCTTGTCGTCAAAGATCATGTTTTAGGCTGGTTTGTGGTCGATGACAATAAAGACATCCACAGCGGGCTGCCGCAATTTAAGCTTGAGTATCGCGACGAAACCTCATGGGCATTGCTTCCTGTAGACATGAAGCAAGCCTCTGTGGACAAGGGCTGGAACTGCACGACGCCGCAGGAGCTAATCGGAATTCTCTGGAATACCGGAGTGCTCAAGTGACCAGCAGCAAGCTAGGGAGAAATGATGGACGACCTCAAAATGAACCAGATAGCGGTTAGCGAGAGAGTATGCGCCTGACGGCTTCAGATTTCGCTTCGTATTATCGACCAACACGGTGCGATTTACGCGTCTTCCTGAGGCACCGTGGAGAGGAGGCGTCTGACTCCGGTCCCTACGATGAGGTTTTACGTCGGCTTGGACTCAGGCATGAGAAGGATCATTTGGCGACTTTGGGCGTATTCGCCGACTTAAGCGCCCCCTCCCTGCACGAGCAGGTGAAAGAGACGGCAGAATCCATCGACAAGAAGGTGCCGATCCTGTACCAACCTGCTTTCTTGGCAAACGCTGTGCTCGGTGGAACTGATGTCGAAATTGTTGGCGTTCCTGATTACCTGATCCTCGACGGTGACGGCTATTTGATCCGAGACTCAAAGATGGCTCGGCGCATCGACGAGGAAAACCATCCTGAGATTCTGCTTCAAGTGCAGCTTTATGGTTGGTTGTTCGAAAAGACTTGTGGCGTTGCTCCCAAGGGCTTGCAGGTGCACAGCGGCACTGGCGAGACTGTCCCGATCCCCTACGACGGCGGCAAATCGGCTTTGAGAGAGTTGGAGCGGCTCTTGGTTCTAAAGCAATTGAACACCGAGCCTTATGAACCCGTAGGGTGGTCGAAATGCCTCGGATGTGGATTCACCGACCGATGTTGGTCTCAGGCGGAGAAGAATGCTGATGTTGCGCTGGTTTATTGCGTGGATCAAAGCCTTGCTCGAACACTGCACCATCATGGGATTCGCACACGTAAGGAACTGTTGGCAAGTTTCGATGCTGCTAGTCTGAGTGAACTGAAGCGCCCGTATGGCAACCGAGAGCAGCGTGTCGGAAGGGCAGCCGAACGAATTCTACGATTCGCTGACGCAATGGAGAAAAATCAAGAGGTCGTATTGGCAGTTCCCGCTATACCCGCACACAAGAACTATGTGATGTTCGATCTGGAAGGGATGCCGCCCCACTTAGACGAACTCGACAGAATTTATCTTTGGGGCACGCAGGTCTTCGGCGAAAAACCAAGTGAGTTCATGGCTGCCCTGTCAGGCTTTGGCGCTAACGGTGACAAGGAGGGTTGGATCGCTTTCTTGGAGAATGCAAAACAGATTTTCGAAACCTACGGTGACATCCCGTTCGTCCATTGGGCTCCGTATGAGGAGACGTACTTGCGTCGTTATGCCGGGCGCTATGGTGATATTGGGCTGCGAATCTCTTGGACTTGCTAACTGTAGCGAGAGAATCGGTCGTCCTACCTTTACCGAGTTTCAGTCTTAAAGTCGTCGAGGATCACGTCGGCTTCGAACGCAAAGAAGCTGAATACGGTGGGGCGTGGGCGATGGCTACATTTATCGAGGCAACGGAGACCAGCGACGAGGGAAAGCGAAAAGAATTGATGGACAAAATCATCGCCTATAATCGAGAAGACCTCGAAGCGACTTGGGCAGTATTCCAGTGGCTAAGAGGCAAGGTTCCGGCACCGAATCCATAAGAATCAGCAACGGAATGTTAAGAACCCCTATTCCGGCGCTCCCATCAGGTACCCGGTTGTAAGCCCGTGATTTCGGAACCACTCCTTCACTTCGCTCTTGTTGTCGGACAGAGTTCGGTCAATCTCGTCATTCGGCGGGGAATTCCATCTTTTCCATGAATAAAGAGCCTTCACGACTTTGGCGATGCGCTCCATCTCTTTCTCACTAAGTTCCCGATAAAATGGGCGTTCCCGATCTTCTGCGTCGTTTAGCTCTAGCTTGCCGCATACAGCGCCATGAAGGAGTTCCGCCCATGCCATCATCGATTTGGAACGAAACATCCGGTTAAGGCGAAGCTGAGAATCGTTGTTTGCGCCTGCTTTTGCATCCCACGAGGAGAGCCCACAATCAAAAATAAAATTTAGCAAGCGCACTGTATTCTTGATTTCGAGTTCCCGTTTGTACGCATCGGTGGTCAGATCGTGGGTGACAGGGTCTCGATACAAGAATGATGCGAACAAAGACTTCTGAAGCATGTCGATCGTGATTGGTTTCTCATCTGTGCTGCGATTTGTGGCGGAGACCAAAGCCTTGAACTTATTTTCCTCGTCCTCAAGCACGGAAGAGTAGAGGTAGCTGCGGAACCTTGAATTAAGCTGACCGTGCGTCTGTGTATTGGCTTCTTTTTTCGCCAAGAACTCCATAAATCCAGCTTCGCTCTTTGGCTGGGCATCTTCCAAATTTTTGTACTGCTCGAAATCGACGCCAAACTGCGAACCGAGCTTCGCAACCATCACAGACGAAAAGAACCGCTTTTGAGCGAACTTGTCATGGGCGGCGATGTTCGTCTGGTTCAGTAGGCGCATCTCCGGATCGACGTAGACCTTACATTCGAATACCCGGCGTCCATTCCAAAGCAGTGCCGCCACCTTATGCTGTCCATCGAATAAGCGGATTCCGTTCCCGATTATTCGACCGACAGAAGGCTGAAGTACCGGATGGCGCTGAAAATGTCGGTAGAGTTCAAACACTGTATCCGTTATTAAATATCGAGGTTGAAGCCCAGCGGTATGATCCTCGTCATCGTCGCTATCAATCACGTCCACGTCTAGGGTTGCGTAAAAATACTTCCACCCGGTCGCCGGACACTCATAGAGCTTTTGTGTGTATGACCGATCCGCAGATTCAATAAAAACCTGTCCATCAGACTGTTTGACCGCTACAGCGTCGCCAAAGCGAGCAATGTCGCCATTAGATTTCAGGTACTCCAGAAGGTGCCTCAGCGTTAACTTGTCGCCTGTCGAGAAGAAATCTTTGAGGCGAAGTTTTGTGCGAAAGTCTTCCAGCGAGAGCGTACTCTTCTCCTTGTTGTGCTGGGCACACATGGGAGCGATATTGTCCATCTCGGAGGGAAAGCCCAAGCTATATGCCTTGATGTGATCGAACTGAATAGCTTCGCCATTAGGAATCTCATGCCCGGTAGCGAAGCACTTCCGTCCATGTTGCTTCAGAATTTGTTCTTTCTCTTCGTCCGTGAGTTGCCGCTTCAGAAGAACCGTCATTGATCGCCACCTCGAACATGCAAGCTCAAGCCAAAACAGAACTCTTCACAGCCCTGATCGTGTACGCCGCACTAAGCCCCTGAATCGTCTTCGCCTCGTCAACCGCATCATGCGGGATCAATAGGTATGACCACGGCTTTCCGCCGACCTCGTTCTCGTGTTTGGTGGCGTTCTCGCACCATTCGACGGCGGCTTTCGTCTTATCCTTCACTTCAGCGGATTCAATTTCCTTTGCCGCCTTCGTTTCACAAATCAGCTTCGCGGTCTTTGTCTCCACCACAAAATCGGGCTCGTAGGGATCGCCACCTCGATAGTAAATGTGGAAGGCGTCTTTGCCGGGCTTGAACCACTTCACCACGTCGAGGTCGTTTTCCAGCAGGACTGCAAAACGGCGCTCTGTGTCAGATTGGAAACGCTGGGCAGGATAGAGGCACTTTTTGAATCCCCCGAACAGCATGCCTCGAATCATCAGCTTCTCATCGATGGGAATCCGTACGTCTCTCGGTTGTTCGCCCACCGGAATTGAGTAGCTGCTGGGCCGAAGCGTTGTGAAGCCCTTGGTCACCTGAGCTTCATATCCTCCTCCCGCCTTCTCTTCGTAATGCTCCTGCATTTGCGAGTGGATGATATTCACAAGTTGCGCTTGATGATATTGGAGAACGTTCCGAACATCGTCTTCGTTCGGAAGATACGATTCGAGGTGCTTCACCACGTGCCCTGCTAATTTGTATAGAAGCTCGGCGTGCTGGTCGTAGCTCACGTCGTCGAAATCGATTAAGCCTCGGACGAGATAATCCTCCAATTTCTCTTCGGGAACAATACCGTCTCCGCTGATGAGACGGTATCGTGCGTTGTCGTTCAGATGGGCGATAAGGATGTCTTTCGCAACGGGTTGAAGATGGACTCCCTTGAGGTCGAGACTGAAATCCCGGTAGCCCGCGCTGACCTCGCCTTTTGGCACGACGACGATCTTGGGAATATCGATAGTGCTTTCGACATACAGTTCAACTGTTTTAGCAACGACTTCTGCAACATTTACCTGCTCTTTCACCCCAGCAAGTTCGCCCTGCACCGGAGCAACAATGAGTTGAACCTTCTCGATCAGCTTTTTCAGAGTCTCCGCCGATTTCAGAGCGCTTGAACGTGGGAGCCGTTCGAACTGCTTGATAGCGACTAAGGTTGCCTTTGCGACGTTCTGCTCCCCTTCAGTGTTGAAGAGCGGTTTTTGCTGGGGCTGGGTCGTGTCCCCATCACTTTCAATTCACGGTCGGGAATGTCCCGCCCGATTACCACACCCGTTCGGATGATCGAGTCGGGTTTATTTGCCTCGTCGATAATCTCCTGAAAGCGGTCGTGCGAGACAATGGTGAGGCGATCCACCGAAGCAACGCCGACTCTTCTTCCATAAGGCAAGCGCAGACCGCGTCCTATTGATTGCTCAACCAATGTCTTAGAGTTGGCGGCACGCAGCGGAACGATGGTATAGAGGTTCGTTACGTCCCAACCCTCCTTGAGCATGTTCACGTGAACGACGATTTCAGTTGGGTTGTCTCGGCTTTCTACCGATAGAAGCTGCTGAACTGTTTCGTCTCGTTCTTCTCCCTTCAGGTTGGAGTGCACGGTGATTACTTTCCCCTTGTAACGCCCTCCGAAGAACGAATCATCCTCAATCCTCTTGACCAGATCGTTCGCATGGTCGGTATCCTTAGCGACCACAAGCATGAATGGCTTTACGATTGGCTTGCCGTTGTCTCGGGCGAAGACCTCCAACTCCACCTTAGTGTTCTCGTGAACTCGGACACCATCTTCCAGCTTCAGTTTTTCGAGCCCAGCCTCGTCGTAGTTCTTGATGTCAAAATTCTCTCGCGTCGCTACCGCTGGTTCTTTAACGAACCCGTCCTTCATCGCATTGGACAAAGGATAGCTGTAGATCACGTTCTTGAACTGTTCAGCCCGTCCGCCAGCCTCGACCTGCGGAGTGGCAGTGAGTTCCAAACCCAAGACCGGCTTCAATTCATTGATAGCTTTCACGCCTGCGGTTGCCCGGTAACGGTGCGACTCGTCCATCAGGAGCACAAGATCGTGGAGACCCGCAAGATAATCAAAGTAGCTTTGCCCGATGTACTCGCTGAGGCGTTTGATTCGGGGAGCCTTGTCACCTCGAACCTCGGCGTTAATCTTCGAGATGTTGAAGATGTTGACGTGAATTGGGCTCGTGTCGAACAGACGGGGTTGCGATGTTTCTTCGCTCCGAACCCCGCGACCGCTCTCGTAATTGTCGCCCGTGATTAGTTCAGGTGGATTGGTTGCAAACTCTGCTATCCCCTCGAACACGTATTTCGGTGTGTTTGGCGTGAAATCGGCGACCAATTTATTGTAGATAGTTAGATTTGGCGCAAGGACAAAAAAGTGACGGCACAACTTCTGCCGGAAGAGGTAGGTGATAAACGCACCCATGAGCCGGGTTTTGCCCACGCCCGTCGCAAGGGCAAAACACAATGAAGGGAATTCACGCTCGAAATCGGTGACGGACGAGAACTCCGACTGGATTGTCTTCAAAGCGTTGGTGCGGTCTACTTCCTGTGAGCCGCCGGATACGACACGATCCAATTCAAGTATTTCGGTGGAGTCGATTCGCAATAGCGTTAACGGCTGGATTCATTTGCCATTGCCACCTTTCTCGGTGACAGCGGCAAACAAATCCATGGAGCCATTGTCGCGTTTCTTGCGACCGTTTGTCGGAGCCTGCGCTGCTGGTTCCGGTTCAGTAGTCGCTTGTTGCAAATTCCTGATCTCTAGACTGTAGTCGTCCCTACCCCACTCGCACCGATTCAGAACCATCTTGGGGATTTTCTTGATCGTGAGATTTGGAAATTGCGACGTGTCTTTCATTCGGAACGCCGAACAGCACACAAGCAGTGATCGGTTCTCACCAACTTCATCGCTCAGCTTTTGCAGTAGTTCTCGGGTGAGCGTCTGCGTCGTTACATAGATGAAATCGCGTTCAGTGGAGCGTCCATGTAGCCAGTATTCCGTGTCGCTAGGAGCAAACGTGAAACCTTCGAATTTGCACATCGCTTCGGCAAGCATGGCAGCGTTGTACTGCTTGCTAATCACCCAATTTCCGAACCTATCCTTCTCCAGCAGCGACGGCGCTAGATGGTAATAGCGGAAACCACCACCGCCCTTCCATCTGACCGCCTCTGTGATTCCACCCAGATCGGTTCCAGCAATGACTTTTTGTAGTCTCGGAATGATGTGTGTATGGCAGTGCTCCCCGAGTTCGACCATAATCCATCGGCGACCTGTCTTGTGGGCAACTGCTCCGGTCGTGCCGGATCCCGCAAACGAGTCAAGAACGAAGTCGCCCGGATTCGATGCTATGTGAATTACCCGCTCTATAAGTCCTTCTGGTTTCGGATTGTCGAAAACCGGGACATCCGGCAAAAGTTGCAATAAGCCTTTCTTTGCGTCGTCGTTCGTCCCAACTTCAGATGCGGGCCAGATTGTTTCCGGCGTCAGACCGTTGTCCTGATTATCCCGAAGGAATTTCTTAACGCGGGGAGCGTTGTCACCATCAGCGCCAAACCAGATATTGTTGGCAGCAATTTCTCGCTGCATCTTCTCCTTTGTATAAAGCCAGCAGCGCCCTTTGGGTGGATCGATTGTGCGACCTGATGGAAGCCGCAACTTATAGAACTGACTCGCGGTGCCGTGTCCCGCCTGCGCGTTAGCAGAAACAGATTGCCATGGGCCACGTGGGTCTCCATCAGGATTCTTGTAACGAGCCAGAACTTCTTCGTTGAGTCCCAAGGCATTTCGAGTTTGGTCAAAAATGGACTTTTCACGTGCATAAACTAGGAGATGATCGTGGTTGAAGGAAAATACACGTCGGTTTTCTCTGGAGGTTCTCTTCTCCCAAATTACATTCGCAACGAAGTTAGCCCGACCGAACACTTCATCGCAAAGCACCTTAAGGTAGTGGACTTCGTTATCATCAATCGTAATCCATAGAGAACCGTGATTGGAAAGCAGACGACGAATTACCTCAAGCCGATCCCTCATTAACGACAGCCACACAGAATGTTCCAGACCGTCGTCATAGTGCTCGAACGCACTGCCCGTGTTGTACGGCGGATCAATAAAGATGCACTTTATTTTCCCTGCGAATTCCTGCTCAAGCGATTTCAAAGCGAGCAGGTTGTCGCCGAAGATCAATCGATTTTCAAAGATGTCGTTTTCAGACACCCGCGTCCCTGCATGATATGACTTGGTCGCATCCTCCAGCAGGATGCGGGGCTCAAGCCTTGGCTTATCTTCTTTACCGATCCATGTTAGTTCGAGTTTGCAAGTTCGAGTCATATTCGGCGAGGTAGTTTGTCGGTTCCGTTCTGCGTAAGAGCCTACGATCTACAATAAGCCACAATGGGGCTAATCAGCCAGTTTTCGAAAAAACGCCGCTCCACGCAAAGCGCGGACGTTCGTTAACAAACGCCTAACGCGATGCGCCTGCCGAGACCCATGCGTCTTCAGATACTCGCGGGTCTCCTTGTAGCCTTGAGTGCCGGGCATCAGTAATCGATAGCGGAACGTGCGAGTTGCGACTCTCACAAACACCGCGATCGGTCGCCTCCGAGGGGGGTACGGGAGACCAGAAGCAGCTTCAAGTTCAAAACGGTAGTTATGGCTCTTTACGGCAACACTCGGCCGCACCTCTTGGGGGCCCATGCGTCCTCGCATATCGACGTGAGTCAACATAATTCTCTGCGTGTGTCCGGGTGAGGCACCGAAGTAGCCTTGGAAAGTTTCTAGATCGAAATTCGCCTGATTCCACCGACTGCCGCCTCTTGGAATTTCGGCGATCAACACTTTGGCATCTTCTCTGGGGGCTGGGCCAACAGCGATTCCGCCGTTGCGACCCTCCACGAGGACTTCCTTCTGTTGCTTTTTGACGAGACTTTTGAGTTTTTCATTTTCGAGGGCTTTCTTCCGAACGTCTGGGTGATCCAGCGGTAGTAGAGCCAAAGCGTGAAAGTCAAACCACGATCTCCACTGGAGATCAAAAGCTCGCATCTGCTCTTGCTTGAACTTCACGACAGAGAAAAACTCGCAGTTACCCCGAAGCCCTCCCGGCGTTAGGTTTCCCGACCCTGCGAGGCAAACACAGCCGGAGGAGTGCTTGAACCAGCACACTTTCGGATGAAACAAGCCTCCCGGTGCGGTTCCCAGAAATGCACGAGCCTTTAGGTTTGGATGCTCGGTAACTTTGGTTCGAACAGCATCAAGCGCCTTTGTGTCTGTGATGGCGTCCATACCGAGGATGAGTTCAAATGGGGCGCTCGAAAGAAAAAATGAGAATTGCGGGTCATCAAGCAAGAGGTTAACACCTGCCGCAGATGCAAACGCGAACGCTCCAACGCCGCCCGACGCCCCTTCACAGGCAACCAGAATTTCCTCCAAGAGATACGCAGAATCGGGCCACTGTGGGTCTTGAAGGCAAGTCTTTACATCCTGTGTCTTTTTGTTAGTCCTGCTCATGGCATCTCTTCATTCCCTAAATGAGCGACCATCGTACGGTGAACACCGGAGTCGCTTGACACTCCTGCTGAAGCTTTTTCTCTATCGTTTCAATCAGGTCTTGCCGTTGCTTATCAATTCTGTCTTGTGCATCAAACAATTCTCGGCGCTCTCGATTTCGTGACGCTTCGAGTTCCCGAACCTGCTTTTGGATAGAGAGTTTTTCTGCCAATGCAGCGGCGATCTGAGCGGATCGCCTCGATTCCCGAATCTGCCTGTCGAGTTCCTTTAGCTCTTGCTCTAGTCCGACCTTGAGATCGTCTGACCAGCGGTCTAGCTTGTCCAGTTCACTCTCAAAGAAGCCAGCATTTCGCTCGGCAAGCCTCGCCAGCACTTCATTCTGCTGCCGCTGCAAGCTATCGTTCAATTGGGTTTCAAGCTGCTCGGGTAGCGAGGGGCCATCTGACGGTTTCTCTGACGCAGCTAGCGAGAAGAACCTACGACACTGCTCAGAATCGACTGGAGTCCCGTCATCGCACGCACCGCTCAAAAGGACAAAGTCTTCGGTTTCGAGCGCGGTCACAGTGTCACAGATGACGCGCAGAAACCCGCTCTTCCCGACTAGCGGTTCAAGAATCGAGATTTTCTTGCCGGAATGAGAATAGTCGAAAGCCAACGTCTGAGAGTCCGGAGTGAACGCCTTGCACTTCTCAATAATCTTCTGCGCAAGCGGATGCCCCAAGCGATAGAGGTTTACATCCTCGACATGTTTGCCGCCGCGATACGGGCCGGGATGAATCTGCTCCTCGGGGAACGGGTTCTTGATAAGAGTGAACCCATTGTGTCCATCTTCGAACTTGGCGTAGGGCTGGAGATAGAACCGTGTCAGTTGCCAGAGCCATGTATCGTACTTGCCCAGAACCTCGCTGCTTTCCTTTAGATTGATCCGAAGCTTTTCATGAACCTCTTCATCGAAGTTCTCCAGCTCGTCAATTTGAATTTCCATCTCTTGCTGAAGCTGATCGAAATTGAACTGAATCTGCTCCTCAGTGCGACACTTCTGGTAGATGTCGGAGATGCGCTTCTCGAAGTCGATACCGGAGCCGATGCTGCCCAGCACTTCATCACTTGCTCCGAAGACACCGCTGAAGAGCTTGAACTTCTCATCGAGGAGTTGATACACACGCTGATCCGCAGCATTTTTCTTGTTCAGGAAGTTCACCACGACCACGTCATGCTTTTGTCCGTATCGGTGACAGCGGCCGATTCGCTGTTCAATCCGCTGCGGGTTCCACGGTAAATCGTAGTTGATCACCAAGGAACAGAACTGGAGATTGATGCCCTCGGCAGCAGCTTCGGTGGCGACCATAATGATCGCCGCATCCCGGAAGTAATCGACCAATGCGGCCCGCAGGTCAGCCGTTCTTGAACCCGTGATCCGGTCTGTGCCTTCGTGCTTCTTCAGCCAGTTCTGGTAAATCTCTTTCGACTTCGGGTCGTTATTGGAACCGTTGAACAGGACGACCTTGCCCTTGTAATGCGGCGTGGACTCAAGGATGGAGCGGACATATTCCTGAGTCCGGGTTGACTCAGTGAAGATGATTGCCTTTTCCGCGCCCCCTTTCTCTTTGGCTTCAGAGAGTCCACGCTTCAATGCTGTCAGGAGCCTCTCACCTTTCGAGTTCTTGAGGATGGACTTCGCCAGTTCGGTGAACAATCGAAGTGATTGAATTTCCGCTTTAACCTGCTCTAGCTGTTCTGGAGTGAAGACTCGCTCATTTGATTTCTCGTCAGCTTCAGACTCACTCTCTTCTTCGTCTCCCTCCCATTCGTCATTGACTTCTTCGAAGGTCTCGAACGTCTCAGCAACCTCTGGTGGGGGCTCCTCGACGGGCTTCTGCGCTTTGGCGGCTTGATCCAGCTTGTTTGCGAGTCCATCCAGCGTTCCCGCGATTGCGAAGGTGGAGGAGGCTAGAAGCCGTCTGAGGATTAGGGTCATCAATTGGCGCTGGCTGGCAGGTAACGCGTAGAGGTTCGGTCGTTGCAGATAATCTGAGACGAGGTTGTAGAGTTTCTGCTCAGCATCGCTCGGAATGAACTCTTCCACCAAAGCGATGCGGTTGGTGAAGGGGATGTATTCAAGCACCTGACGCCGAAGCGTGCGCTGGCAAATCGGTTTTAGGCGGTCCCGCAATGATTGGAAATCGCCATCGCTCTCCAATCGTGCAAATTGGACTCGGAAGCTCTTGATGTCGCCGAAGATGTGCTCGTCGATGACGCTGACCAGACCGAAGAGTTCCAGCAGTGAGTTCTGAAGCGGCGTAGCGGTCAACAAAAGCTTGTCGAAGGGCGCAAGGGCGCTCTTGATGGCGTTCCCTATCTTGTTCGACGGCTTGTAAACGTTCCGGAGACGGTGAGCTTCGTCTATGACAGCAATATTCCAAGCGACCTGACGCAGGTACGGCTCTTTTGAACGCGCAAACTGATACGAACAGATCACGATCTCGGAGCGGTCGAACGGGTTCAGGTTTCCTGCCCGAATCTGTTCATTGAAGGTCTTCGTTTCCAAGATCACAGAGGGCAGGAAGAACTTGTCGGAAAGCTCCTGATGCCACTGCTTCCGCAGGCTGGCGGGAACGATTATGAGAATCTTGCGCTTCCGCTCAGCCCACTTTTGGGACAGAAGTATCCCGGCTTCAATAGTCTTGCCAAGCCCAACTTCGTCAGCAAGGATCGCCCCCTTGGACAGGGGGGAGCGAAAAGCAAACAGTGCCGCCTCGACCTGATGCGGGTTCAAGTCAACCTGAGCATTGGCGAGGGAAGCAGCAAGCTTCTCCATGCTGTCGGAGGCGCACCTTTTCGTCAGTTCAAAGGCGAAGTACTTGGCGTGGCAAGCAGTGCTCATGAGAGGGCGCAGAGCTATGATACATCGAGAATCACTGAAGTCCTGTTGTGCGAATCGCCAATTGCACTGAAAAGTGCCTATACTGTCAGCACGAACCAAACGTTTCTAAAACTGAGTACAGCGAAGCAATCTCATGGAAAATCCCCAGACACCTACTCCCGTCCCGACAAGAGTCAGCGATCCCCGCCTTGATGAACTCAAAGAGGCACTAGAATCCAACTTCCACAAGGACTGTCTGGAAGCATATCTTGCAAATCCGACCGCATCGGCGATTTCAAAAAAGGCGCTGGACCTCGTCGAGAAGGCGATCAATGAAACTGAATAAGCTAATCGTCAGGGGGCTCCGGGGGTTCAATGACGGGCAAACAATCGATCTAAATGGAGACCTCGTCATCTTCTCAGGGCCCAATGGCTGTGGAAAGACCAGCATTGGAGAGGCGATTGAGTGGGTTCTGTACGGCAGGACACTAAAAAGAATCAAAGGCGACGAGATTAGCAAGCGCGAGTATCAGGGCAGCTACCAGAATGCACACTTTGGGGGACCGGGACTACCGTTCGTCGAATTGCATTGCGTCGATTTGAGCGGTGCTCCTCACGTAATTAGACGGGAATTGAAAAATGACGAGACAAGCATCCTGCGAATTGACGGCAAGGCAGCTTCAAATCTGGTCGATTTCAAGATTGGTGTGGATTATGATCGCCCTCTAATCTTGCAGCACACGTTGCAAGATTTTATCTTCATGAAGCCAAAGAGCCGATACGAGGTTCTCTCCGGGATGCTCGGACTAGAGAGGCTGATTCAATTTCGAAACGCGGTGGAGGAAGCTAAGACCCTTTACTCAAATAGCCTACCCAAAGCAGCGAAAGAAGCGCAGAGCCGTGCATTCCTATTGATCAATTCAATGGATCGAGAGCCTCTGCTCAAGCCTGTAGCAGCAGCCATCCGACAAGGGCACTTGACTGATGGCCGAAAACAGGTCAGCCAAGTTACCCTCGGTCGCCTTCCTGTGGGTACGAATGA
>WNFM01309378.1_pt1 | contig 15009 bp, 13 predicted proteins | sample 5400271 | NCBI WGS metagenome assembly WNFM01 (sample SAMN13153352, study PRJNA577476) | soil metagenome | isolation source: 60 cm saprolite on Douglas fir-dominated hillslope | place: USA:California | collected 2013-09-17 | reverse complement strand
GTCTAAAGAACCGAGGGAAGCGCATGGGGAAACGCCAGCACACTATGTTTCCTGTACACACATACTCGATTGTGGCTCGCGACCCAGAAACGGGTGAGCTTGGCGTCGCGGTGCAGTCCCATGCGTTTTCAGTGGGCACGCTGGTGACCTGGGCAGAAGCCGGGATAGGTGCTGTTGCTACGCAATCTCTCGTGCGCGTAGACTATGGCCCCGAAGGGTTAGCACTCATGCGCGTAGGTCTAACCGCAAACCAGGCACTAGAAACACTCACTCACAACGACGAGGGTCGTGAGATACGGCAAGTCGCCATGATCGATGCTCAGGGGCATGTCGCAGTACATACTGGATCAAACTGTATTCCATCGGCGGGACACATCGTCGGAGAAAATTACTCCGTTCAGGCCAACCTGATGGTCAATGACAAAATCTGCCCCGCGATGCAACAGGCTTACGAGAATGCCACTGGTGAACTTGCGGCACGACTCATTGCAGCGCTTGAAGCAGCTCAGGCAGCGGGCGGCGACATTCGCGGGCAAGAATCGGCGGCGATACTGGTGGTGTCTGGTGAACGCGAGGAGCAACCCTGGCGAGGCCGCATCTACGATCTGCGCGTGGAAGATCATCCGCATCCCGTTGAGGAACTTCGGCGGCTTTACAACTTCCGCCGCGCGTATCTTCTGCTAGACAGAGTCGAAAAGCGACTGGAAGATAAGCAATTCGAAGAAGCCCGCAGCCTGACCGCCGAAGCGTTTCGGCTTGTACCAGATTTCATAGAGATGCGGTTTTGGCTGGCGGTGTCCCTGTTCACAGCAGGTCAGGAAGACGAGGCACACGCGTACTTCCACCAGGTGTTCACGCAGGAACCCGTGTGGTTGGACATTCTCCCCGGATTGGTGCCAAGTGGGATGCTGCCGGATAATGCAGAAGCCCTTGAACGCATTGCAAGTTGGGCAAAGTAGATTTGTGAGGGGAGCCTGATAATGGCAACAAGAACAAATTTGCTAACAGTCGAAACCTTCTGGAAGCAATACGCAGATATGCCTTACGAACTGATCGAAGGGGAAGTGGTTGAAGTGACACCCGCAGGCAACCTTCATGGATTGATAGCAAGCCGAGTTATCGCGCAACTCCGATACTTCGTAGATGAAAACAACCTGGGCGAAGTGTATAGTTCTGAGACAGGTTTTCAACTCTCGCCAAACACGATGCGGGGTGCTGATGCTGCCTTTATTAAAAAGGATAAACTGTCGCGCATAACTGAACCTGAAAAGTTTGTCCCTTTCGCCCCTGATCTCGCGGTTGAAGTCGTATCACCCGGCGACAAAGCCAGCGAAATACAGACCAAAGTGGAGTTATATCTGGCGGCTGGAACTTCGATAGTTTGGGTCATATTTCCTGACATAAAGAAAGTCGTTGTCTACCAAAACAATCATAAATCCGAGACGCTATCGTTGGAAGATACTTTGGATGGCAACATTGTGCTGCCAGGCTTGAACATTCCCGTACGCAAGCTATTTCCACCGGAAGAAAACAAATAACGCAGGAAGGAAGTTAACAATGGGCATTCAAGACGCAATCGGAAAAGTTTCAAAACGTCAGGATTTAACGCAAGAAGAAGCAGAAGTCGCCATGGACGAGATTATGACCGGGGCAGCGACGCCAGCTCAGATCGGTGGCTACTTGATAGCATTGCGTATGAAGGGCGAGACGATTGACGAGATCACGGGCAGCGCACGCTCCATGCGACGCGCCGCCAATAACCCCACCGTCAAGACCAAGAATCTGGTTGATACCTGTGGGACAGGTGGCGACGGAGCGGGAACGTTTAATATTTCGACAGTGGTCGCCTTGGTCGTGGCAGGGGCAGGGGTGCATGTCGCCAAGCATGGCAACCGCGCCATGTCGAGCAAATCTGGTTCTGCCGATGTTCTGGGCGCCCTTGGCGTGAACCTCAACCTGACGCCAGAGCAGGCGGGCGAATGCGTGGATAACGTCGGGATTGGCTTCTTGTTCGCCCCGCTGTTCCACCCGGCAATGAAGCACGCCGGTGGACCCCGCAAAGAACTCGGTGTGCGCACCATCTTTAATATTCTCGGCCCGCTGGCGAATCCCGCCGGGGCGCGTCGGCAGTTGATGGGCGTCTTTGCTCCCGAATTGACGGAAACCCTGGCAAATGTCTTATCGCAACTTGGCGGCGAGGCCGCCTTTGTCGTTCACGGCGACGGTGGTCTGGACGAACTAACCACCACTGGACTCAACCGCGTCAGCGAACTACGTGACGGTAAGGTAAGTACCTATTCGCTGGACCCGCAAACGCTTGGCTTCAAGCCCGCCAAAACTGATGAGCTTCTCGGCGGAGACCCACAACACAACGCGGGTATAGCGCGCGGTGTGCTGGACAGGTCAACGGGCGGCGCGAAGCGAGATGTGGTGCTACTTAATGCGGCAGCAGGGCTGGTTGCTGCTGGAAAAGCCAACGATCTTAAACAGGGCATTGAAATCGCGATGCAAAGTATCGACAGCGGTGCCGCGCTCGATAAATTGGGCGCATTGATCGAATATACACAGCGCTTTCCGCAAGCGGTTTCTTAGTGAACAGAAGGTAAGGTAAAGTGTCGAACGTTACCGGGATTACCGCAACAGGAACAATCCTCGACCAGATCGTCGCTCGCAAGCGCGAAGAGCTTGCTGTGTTGGGAGCTGTGCCGAACGAAGCATCCACCAATCCGCCGCGTGATTTTATCGGCGCGCTACGTCGCGATACGGTTGCGCTCATCGCAGAGATCAAACATGCGTCGCCCTCCAAAGGTGTTCTGATTGAGCGGTTCGACCCGGCAGCGCTTGCCAGAGAGTACGCGTCTAACGGCGCAGCGGCTATCTCTGTGCTGACTGATCGAGACTTTTTCCAGGGCAGCCTCGACGATCTTAAAACCGTGCAGCGCACCACGAGTATCCCGGTACTGCGCAAAGACTTTACGATTGATACACGGCAAATCGTCGAGGCACGAAACGCAGGTGCGGATGCGATCCTGTTGATTGTGGCAATCCTTGACGATGCTCTGATGCGCGATCTATTGGATGCTGCTACCAGCTTTGGTTTGGCGACGCTCATCGAAGTTCATAACGAAACCGAAATGGAGCGGGCATTGCGCTTGAACCCGTCGTTATTGGGCATCAATAACCGCGACTTGCACACTTTTACGGTCGATTTATCGGTAACGCAGCGGCTTGCACGGATGGCTCCATCAGAGGTAACACTCGTCGCGGAAAGCGGCATTTTCACCGTAGCCGATGTCGAGGCTGTGGCGGCGGCGGGCGCGAGCGCGGTCTTGGTCGGTGAATCGATTGTCAAGTCGGGCGACATTGGCGGACAAGTTCGCGCACTCAGCAGCGTCAAACGGACGATAAACGGATAATCAGCGATGACTTTTGTCAAGATTTGCGGCCTAACCAATTTTGCTGATGCCCATGCCGCTCTCGAAGCGGGCGCGGATTATTTGGGCTTCATCTTTTACGAGAAAAGTCCGCGACGCGCTGATCCAGAAACCGTGGCGCGCATTACGAGCGTCTTCGCAGGCCAGGACCGCTTCAAAACCCTGGTTAGTGTCGGCGTGTTCATTAACCCTTCCGAAACCGAGGCAAAAACCGCCTTGGGCGCGTGGGGATTGAAAGCTGTGCAGGCACACAAAGTCAACGCGACGGAATTGGAGTCGATTCGCCGCGTGACCTATGGCGCTGCTTTTGCCGCTGTTCAACCGCGTTCGTTGGACGAAGCCTTGACGGCGTTAGAGCTTGTGCGCTTCGATTCCGCACCGGGCAACGACCTTCACCGCACTCCCGGTTGGTGCCCGCAGTTGCTTATCGATGGTTTCCATCCGGCTTTGTATGGCGGGACGGGTCAGCGCGTGAATTTTGAACTGGCGCGCGAGATGGCGGCACGAGTCCCACGGTTAGTATTGGCAGGCGGGTTGACGCCCGACAATGTAGGCGAAGTAGTGCGCACGGTTCATCCCTGGGCAGTGGATGTTGCCAGTGGCGTCGAAGCCTCGCCCGGCAACAAGGATCACGGCAAATTGCGGGCATTTATCCAAGCGGTGCGTGAAGCGGAAAAGGAATTATCCAAATGACACAGAATACGACTCAGCCTGCCGTGGTTCCTGACACTCGCGGCTACTATGGACAGTTTGGCGGACGCTTCGTGCCTGAAACACTGATCCCCGCCCTGGATGAGCTCACAACGGCCTATATGCAGGCCAAAGACGATCCTGAGTTCCAGGCGGAACTGGCGATGCTTCACCGAACTTATACCGGGCGCCCTACGCCGATCAGCTATGCGCGGCGGCTCACCGAGCATCTCGGCGGCGCGCAGATTTACTTAAAGCGCGAGGACCTGGCTCACAGCGGCGCACACAAAATCAATAACGCCCTCGGTCAGGCGCTGTTGGCGAAGCGCATGGGCAAAAAGCGCGTGATCGCGGAAACAGGCGCGGGACAGCATGGTGTCGCGTCAGCCACGGTATCCGCGCTACTTGGGTTGGATTGCCACGTCTATATGGGCAGCGTAGACATGGCTCGCCAGGAGCCGAACGTTTTCCGTATGCGGCTGCTTGGCGCGGAAGTATGCCCGGTGGAAAGTGGTAGCAAGACGCTCAAGGATGCTATCAACGAGGCGATCCGTGACTGGGTGACGAATGTGCGCGACACCTACTATCTACTTGGCTCGGCACTAGGTCCACACCCCTATCCGCTCATGGTACGCGACTTTCAATCGGTTATCGGGCATGAAGCGCGCCAGCAAATCGTGGAGCAGGCGGGACGCTTGCCAGATGTAATTGTGGCCTGTGTAGGTGGAGGCAGCAATGCCATCGGCATGTTCCACGCTTTCCGTGACGACTCCACCGTGAAGCTGGTGGGCGTCGAGGCAGGCGGGCATGGCATTGCCAGTGGTCAGCACGCCGCGCGCTTCGCGGACCCCAAAACCGGGCGGCTCGGCGTGTTGCACGGCACCCGATCTTACGTGTTACAAAACGACGACGGACAGATCGCCGAAACACACAGCATTTCCGCCGGGCTTGACTATGCCTCAGTGGGGCCGGAACACAGTTATCTACGTGAAATCGGACGCGCCGAATACACACTGGCAACCGATGACGAAGCGCTGGAAGGCTTCCAACTGCTGTGCAAACTCGAAGGGATCATCCCGGCACTCGAATCGGCTCATGCGGTGGCTGAAGCTGTCCGCCGTGCGCCCACCATGCCGCGCGATTCCATTATGCTGGTAAATGTCTCCGGGCGCGGCGATAAGGATTTAGACACTGTAATCAAGGCGTTGGGCAAGTAGGCGAGAGGGCTAAATCGTGCAATCCACACAGACCGGGTTAGAAGCTATTACACAGACATTTGCTTCCGCGCGGGCCGAAAACCGCGCGGCGTTCATGCCCTTCTTTACTATCGGTTATCCCGATCTGCTCACGTCATTGACAGTAATCGAAGCGCTGGTCGCGGCAGGTGCCGATGCTATCGAGATCGGGATACCGTTTTCTGATCCGTTGGCGGATGGACCTACCGTCCAGCATTCATCACAGATCGCCCTCAACAATGGGATCGGTGTGAAAGACTGTATCGCGGCGGTGCGGACCTTGCGCGAGCGCAGAGTCAAGGTGCCCATGATTCTAATGGGCTATGTGAACCCGCTGCTGGCTTACGGCCTGGAGCGCTATGTCCAGGACGCAGCCGCAGCCGGAGTCAACGGGTTTATTGTGCCGGACCTACCGCCTGAAGAAACCGGAGAGCTTGGCGCTTATTGCGATAAGCACGGAATGGCGCTGATTCCCCTGCTGGCACCGACTAGCACGCCAGAGCGTATTCGACAGGCCGCCGCCGTCGCACGAGGATTCATTTACCTTGTCTCGGTAACTGGTGTCACAGGCGCGCGTGATACATTGCCACTCGACTCGACCGATTATGTGCGCCGAGTTCGAGGGCTTACCACACTGCCGCTTGTGTGGGGCTTTGGGATCAGCCAACCGGAGCAAGTTCACATTTTGCGAGAGCTAGTGGATGGCATTGTTGTCGCCAGCGCGTTGATTCGGCTGATGGAAAGCTCAGGTATCGACGCAGTGAAGGACCTGGCTACCAAACTGCGAGCCGCCTGCTCAGAAACCAAAGTATCCGGCTGATTTTCATTTCCACTGAACCTTGCTGAACCACGCATAACTGTATACAATCCCAAGAAACTATAGCAAGATTTGGCGTTTCACGATCGTGAGCCGTATTTTGCGCACGGCAAACTTGGGTGCGGACCGAGTAGATTTATGTTATTATTGAACGAATGTTCGCATCCTCGTCCATGAATCGTCCGCAAGCCGAGAATAGGGAGATGGCATGGCAAAAAGCGAGTTTACCGTAAAGGGCGCGTACCAATATAACCACAAAAGCGCGGTGCGTTGGGTTATCTCACACATCCTGCGCTATAACGTCCTGTTTGTCACGGCAATCGTTTTGATGTTGGCTGCTTACATTGCATATACCCTGGCGCAAGTGATGGTCGGCAAAGCAATAGGCGAACTTCTCACGCCTGCCGGGGAACGCGCGATCCTGGCTGCCATGCCGTCGCTTTCTGCCGGACTGGTGAAGATCACGGGTGATGACGTATTGGTCAATGTCAGTTTAGCCATTTTCGGACTGCTGGCGATAAATGCCCTGGCTGGCTTATTCGGCACGCTGGCTATCGAAACCATCGGTCAACGTTTAGAGGTTGACTCGCGCGCCGAGCTATATATCAGCCTGCTTGGCAAGAGTCAGACCTTCCATAATCGCCAACGTGTTGGTGACATCATGGCTCGGGCAACCGATGACGTGCAGCAGCTTAACGGCATGATGAACCCCGGCGTGTCAATTTCGCTTGAAATCTTGCTTGGCATGGCGATTCCGTTACTGTTCATTGCCAATATGAAGCCAGAACTGCTGCTGGTGCCTGTCCTGTTTGTGGTGGCCTATTTCATCCTCGTGGTTCGTTACACACGCACGCTCGTTCCTGTCACCCAGCATCAGCGCAGTCAGTTCGGCGTTCTCAATGCCGGGCTTGAAGAAACAATCTCCGGCATCGAAGTCGTGAAGGCCAGCGCACAGGAAGACTTCGAGCGCAAAAAGTTCAGGAGCAACGCGCGACTGTTTCGTGATTATGCAGTCCGGCAGGGCTATCTCGAAGCGGGCTACCTACCCATCCTGCTGTATGGAATTGCTTTTGGTCTGGCTTTCTTGCACGCGATCACGCTTTACCAGCAGCATCGCATGGCGGTACCGGAAATAATCTCTTTTATGGGCATTATGGGCGTTTTCAGTTGGCCGACCTTTGCTTCTATCTTTTCATGGTCACTCATCCAGAATGGCCTCGCCGGGGCCAATCGCATTGTGACGATCATCCGCACGGAAACAGAACTGGACGAAAACCAGGGCGGCCATAGCGCGCCCATCAGCGGCAATATCACCTTTGAAAACGTGAGCTTTAGCTACGATCAAAATAGAGTGCTGGATCGGCTATCTTTCAATATCCAGGCGGGTCAGACGGTTGCGCTGGTTGGGCAAACTGGCTCAGGCAAAAGCACGCTCTCTGGGTTGGTCAACCGAACTTACGATCCGATTTATGGGCGTGGCCTGATCGATGGCGTGACCTCGCTGCGGTCGCAAATCTCGCGCATCGAGCAGGACATATTCCTGTTCTCCCGCAGCATTTCGGAAAATATCGCATTTGGTGCGCCTAACGCCACCACGGAGCAAATCGAGCAGGCAGCCCGTGAGGCTCAGGCGCATAACTTCATCGTGTCATTCAAAGATGGTTACGCTACCATACTTGGGGAACGGGGTGTGACCCTATCGGGAGGTCAGCGTCAGCGGATCGCGCTGGCACGGGCCTTTTTGAGCAATCCCCGCATCCTGATTCTGGATGATTCCACCAGCGCTATCGACAGCGCGACGGAGGATGAGATTCAGAGAGCTATTCGCCGCGCACAACAGGGCCGGACGACCATCTTAATCACTCACCGCCTGTCACAAATCCGCTGGGCGGATCACATTCTGGTTCTTGATAAAGGTCGCATTGTAGCAGACGGATCACACGATGAATTGCTGCGCCACTCCAGTCAATATCGGCGCATCTTCTCACGCTACGATATGGAACTGCCGCCCTTAGAAGTTGAAGCACCAATCGCCGAAATAGGAAGATAAAGGAGCTCCCGCATGGGGTTTCTATTTGATGGTCTGGACGAAGAGTCCTATGACCGCAGCTATGATGACACCCTTCTCGTTAAACGTATTCTGGAATACTTCCGACCACAGATTAGACGAATCTTATTCGTCTCGATTTTGGTGGTGATGGCTTCGCTGGTCAATACCGCCGTCCCGATCTTTGTATCGCATGGGCTTGACCAATTGCAGGCGGATAGCTCCACGCGCACCTTGATTGAGATCACGCTACTGGTTACCTCCATGAGCAGCATGGCCTGGGTATTCAACTTCCTTCGGCGGCGTTTGTCCGCGCAGGCAATTGGGGATGTGGTGCTCAAACTACGCGAGGATGCTTTCGATGCCATTCTCAAGCGCGACCTATCTTTTTATGACTCGATTCCTTCTGGCAAGATTGTGAGCCGTGTGACCTCGGATACACAGGCATTCTCGCAGACGGTGAGCCTCACCATTGAGCTACTGAGCCAGGTGATGTTAGTGGTCCTGCTGGTCGGCTACCTGTTGACCGTCAACGTAAATTTGACCCTGGTTCTACTGGGGCTTGCACCTGTGATCATCCTTGTGGCGCTGGGGTTCCGCCGTATCGCGCGTTACACCGTCATCCAGGCACGGCGTATGCGCGCTATCGTGAGCGCTCACATTCAGGAAACCGTCGCGGGCATCAGTGTTGCCAAGACCTTCCGCCAGGAGCGGGCTATTTACGATGAGTTTCTCGTTGTAAATCGTCAGGCGTTTTGGATTGGTTTGCGCTGGGGCTGGACTTTTACGGCGATTTTTCCAATTTTGAATTTGCTTTCGGGACTCGGTACAGCGCTGCTGATCTATTTCGGGGGACGGCAAGCGCAGTCTGGCGCGATCACGGCGGGTAGTTGGTATCTATTCATCCAGGGTCTAATTATCTTCTGGTTCCCTTTGACCAGCATCGCTTCGTTCTGGAGCCAGTTTCAGCAGGGGTTAGCGGCAAGTGAACGTGTATTCGCGCTGTTGGATGCGGAACCGAAGGTCGTGCAGCGTGGCGACATCAAGGTGGGCACAGTCAAAGGCGAAATTCGGTTTCACAACGTTGATTTTAGCTATACTGGCACCGAAGCTGTGCTGAACGATTTTTCGATGACGATTCCTGCCGGACAAACGCTGGCCCTGGTCGGGCATACGGGCGCGGGTAAGTCAAGCATCAGCAAATTGATTGCGCGCTTCTACGAGTTCCAGGACGGACAAATCACGGTCGATGGGCACGACATACGCAACCTCGATCTGCCGACCTATCGCAGCCATCTAGGGATGGTCACGCAGAGTCCCTTCCTGTTCGACGGTTCCGTGATGGAGAATATTCGTTATGGGAAGGCCAACGCCAGCAACGAGGAAGTGATCCGCGTGGCGCGTGAAATTGGCGGCGGGGACTGGATTGATAGCCTGCCCAATGGCCTCGAAACGGAAGTCGGAGAGCGCGGCGGAAGCTTGTCGATGGGACAGCGCCAACTGGTTGCTCTGGCCCGCGTGCAATTGCAAGAGCCGTCAATTTTTATTCTCGACGAAGCCACTGCCAGCATCGATCCTTTTACGGAAACCTTGATCCAGGAAGGTCTTGACCTTGTGCTCAAGGATCGCACCTCGATTGTGATCGCGCATCGCCTGTCCACGATCAAGCACGCGGATCGGATTATCGTGTTGAGCGAAGGCAAAATCATTGAGGAAGGCACACACGACTCGCTGCTTAGGCAAGGCGGGCATTATGCCGAGCTATATAATACATACTTCCGGCATCAGTCGTTGGAGTATATTGAATCAGCACGAAGTATGTTGGGGCAACCTTAGTTAGTCCACTAGCTGAGTCGCACCGGCGACTCGTTGCTCGGAGGGTTGTTCTCGTCAGATATATCTGTGGAAGAGCTTGCTTTATCAAAATCGATTTCCTATCCAAGTATCATGATTTAAGTTCAATTGCGGAAGTATAAATTTGCTGCAATAACTTCGGAACTCTACATCTACCAGCTCAAGAAAATACTTCGGAGAAATCGAAGCTGTGTTTTTCGCTTGCATGTAGGTTAGTGCCATTATTTCTGATAAAATGGGCCTTGTAGGGAATTGCCATTATATGTGTATCGGCTGCTGCCACTATCTTTGCTCTCACTGCCGATATTTGTGACTCGATTGCCATTATTTGCGACAACCTACAAAAACATTGACCTCAGTTTCCTCACCCAGCTTCCATTTATCACAAGTTGATCACATAATTGTTACGGGTCTCTTATTGCAGTACGTTATTGTTAACTGTAGAGAACATATTTTGGAGCATTGGAAGCGATGTTGGCTTCTCCCGTAACCCCGCGATCAGTAGAACTCACACGCCAGGATTTCCCAATCTTGTCTCATGATGTGCGTCCCGGCGTACCGCTAATCTATCTCGACAGTGCCGCAACTTCGCAGAAACCCATAGCGGTATTGGATGCGCTGGATCACTTTTACCGTGAGGTCAACGCCAATGTTCACCGGGGTATTCACGCGCTGAGCGAGCGTTCTACCGAAGCCTACGAGGCTGCACGTATCAAGGTGCGGGATTTTATCCACGCACGCTCGGCACACGAGATCGTATTTACGCGCAATACCACTGAATCGATCAACCTGGTGGCCTATTCGTGGGGCTTAGACTCGTTAAAGCCCGGCGATGAGATCGTCCTGAGTGAGATGGAGCATCACAGCAATATCGTCCCCTGGCAGATGATCGCTGAACGCACAGGTGCGACAATTCGTTACATCCTGATCAGCGATGAAGGTTTGCTTGACCTAGATGCCTACGCACAATTCTTGCGCAGCGGGCGCGTAAAGTTGGTGGCGATCGCCCATGCGTCAAATGTATTCGGTACGATTAACCCGGTGGCAGAGATCATTCGGCAGGCGCACGCGGCAGGTGCTTTGACTTTGCTCGACGCCGCACAGAGCGCACCACACTTTCCGATTGATGTACAGGCCCTTGATGTAGATTTTCTGGCTTTTTCGGGCCATAAAATGCTCGGCCCAACGGGAATCGGCGTGTTGTATGGAAAGCGCAAGTTGCTAAATGACTTGCCTCCATTTATGGGTGGTGGCAGCATGATCGCCAACGTGACGCTGGAAGGAACAACCTTTGCTGAGGTACCTCAGAAGTTCGAGGCGGGCACGCCCGCCATTGCGCAGGCTATTGGTCTGGGGGCAGCTATCGACTATTTGAATTCGGTGGGGTTGCAGGCTATTTATGACCATGAAGTCGTGCTGACCCAGTACGCCCTGGAACACTTGAAGGCGCTGCCGGGCTTACGTGTATATGGGCCAGCCACGGAACGCGTGGGCGCGGTTTCTTTTACACTGCAAGGTGTCCACCCGCACGACATTGCGCAGGGGTTAGATAGCGTTGGCATCGCTATTCGGGCCGGACACCACTGTGCGCAGCCCCTCCATCGAAAATTCGGCCTTGCGGCGACGGCAAGGGCAAGCTTTTACCTGTATAATACGATTGACGAGATCGATAAACTCGTCGATGGGTTGGATAGAGTCCGGGCGATGTTTGCCCGGCGAGGGTAAGACGATGGATTTTTACCGCGAAGCGATTCTCGACCATTACAGTCAGCCCCGCAACTGGGCTGTGCTGTCGCCTGCGGATATTGATCATGAAGAAAATAATCCTCTGTGCGGCGACCACCTGCGTCTGACTTTGCGCGTTAAGGATGGCACCATCACCGACCTGGGTTGGTCTGGTGAAGGCTGTGCCATAAGTCAGGCAGCGGCCTCGATGCTTGGTGAAACACTTATCGGCAAAACACTTGAGGAAGCACGGGCAGTAACAAAGGAAGATGTACTGGAGATGCTCGGTATTGAGCTTGGTCCGGTGCGTTTGAAGTGTGCGCTGCTCTCGCTCAAAGTCTTGAAAGTGGGCGCTTATGGCCTGGCTGGTTGGAATGAAAGCGATGCCGATCGTGAAGGTTAAGTGCGGCTGGTGCCTGTGTTGTTGTTGGCTCCAAGGCGAGGTCGCGCTCTGAGACAGGCTGCCGTGTGGTGAGGCTGCCTATAAATCGAGAAATCGAGAAGCCGCGACCTGGAATAATTCACGGTCGCGGCTTTTTTTAATCAGGAATATTGACGGATGCTATCAAGATTGTCGGTGCGGGTCAGCGGGATCGTTGCCTTAGCAGCTTTTGGTGCGGCTTTACTGACAGGGCTGCTAATGATGCTGCTTGTAAACGCCCTGAATATGACAAACGCCCTCGTCGTCTTTACAACGGCACTCGCTTTCGGAGTTGTGACAGGTGCTACGGGTTATCTCCTCACGCGGCGGTTGCTCAACCCACTGCGACGGCTTTCAGAAGCGGCAACACGGCTGGCAACGGGCGATCTGACTACCACAATCTCTGTGAGCGGTAGCGACGAACTAAGGTCTCTGGCACATTCTCTGGAAAATGCCCGTCACGAACTTGAAGGAATCACCCGCTGGCTAACGCATGAAAAAGCCTGGGCTGAATACCTCGTGGATTCGATCAGCGAAGGCATCGTTACTGTTGACAACCAGAACCGGGTAACGTTTATGAGTCGCGCCGCCGCCACGCTCATCGGTTGCAAGCGGTCGGATGCCATCGGCAAACCTTTGAATGATTTATTGATCCCTGCCGAAACCGATGGTCATTTTACGGATATGCTTCCATCTACAGGTAGCGAATCCACGGTTGCAGTGGTTCGCGCTGATGGTCGCACGATTACGCTGTCGGTGGCAAGCGCAACCCTAAAGCCCCCAGTTGAATCGACGGCACGGCAGGCACTTGTATTCCGTGATGTAACTTCTGAAACCGCGATGCAGCGCCTGCAAAGCTACTTTTTGGCAAACCTCTCGCATGAATTGCAGACACCGTTGGCCTCACTGCGCACGTCTGCCGAACTACTGGTTACTGAGCATGATGACCTTTCGGAAGACGATCACCATAAGCTGCACACAGGCATTTATCGCGGAATCTTGCGCCTTGAAGCGCTTATTGACAATTTACTAGCCAGCGCGAGTGTCCAGGCGGGACGCTTCAAAGTGAAACCGATTCCGATGGACATCGACGAGACTGTTGAAGATGCCATGTTGTTCATGGGGCCGCTCATGGATGCGGCAAACATTGAGTTCGACATTGATTTTCCCACCGAGTTGCCGCGTGTCTGTGCCGACAGTCGCCGTATTACGCAGGTGTTCGTTAACCTGCTGGCTAACGCCATCAAATACACACCAGCTGGCTCAATCGTACAACTCTCGGCGGTAACAGAGGACAAGCAATTTTTGCGGATCAACGTTGCGGATAATGGTCCGGGCATCCCGGCTGAAGCCCGCGACATAATATTTTCACGTTTTGGTCGCCTAGATTCTCCTGGCGCGCGGAAGGATCATGGAGCCGGATTGGGGTTATATATCGCGCGCACCATCATCGAATCGCACGAGGGCAAGATGGGTGTTGAGGCTCGCCCAGGCGGCGGAACGATTTTCTGGTTCACCTTACCGTTGGCGATGGAGGCTGCATGAAACTATTGCTCGTCGAAGACGACGCCGAACTGGCTGCTGTCGTGGAACTTACCCTGCGTCGTGCCGGGTTTTGGGTATATCGCGCTGAAAATGGTCAACGCGCATTACAGATTTGGGCCGACGAAGCCCCTGAAGTGATTGTCACTGATGCGAATCTGCCGATCCTGGACGGGTTTGAAGTTGTGCGGCGCATCCGAGAAGCGGACGATACACCCATCATCATGATTACCGTGCGCGGTGCTGAGGAAGATATGGTGCGCGGCCTTGAACTCGGCGCCGATGATTACATAACAAAACCGTTTGGCCCACGTCAATTGGTGGCCCGCATTCGTGCCGTGTTGCGCCGTTTGGGCGTTTCGCCAAGTGAACCTATCGCGGCGGGGCCGATTACGCTGGAGCCTGCCCGCCGCGAGGTACGCGTAACTGGCAAGGATGCTCAACGTCTCACTCCGATGGAATACCGTTTGCTACATGCCCTGTTGGCGTCGCATGATCAGATTATGTCTACGGACGATTTGATTGACCAGGTGTGGGGCTACCGGGATACGGGAGATTCGGCAATGCTTCGTCAGTTAATTCGACGTTTGCGTCAAAAAATTGAACCTGAACCAGCCAACCCGTCCTATATCGAAACCGTTTCGGGTATGGGCTATCTATTGAATACGCGCACTTTGTAGCGGTTGACAATCGTATCCCAAATGCGTCACAAATCGAGCAGTATCCGTGTCTTGGGGCATAAACTTCGTATAATGGAGTAACTGCCTTTAACTGTATTTTACTGTTCTCTGTTATGCGTCAATTTGCAGCATTGATAAAGGATTCGGTGAAAATTGACGGCGAGCACAGGCATGGTTATTTCGTTGTGACAATCACTTCGAATAGTGGGATATTTCAGGCTAAATCTTGATGATGTCGCTTAGTATCGAGCAACAGGTAAGCCAAACCTTCAAGTATTTGCAGGCCGCTACGAGCGCAAATTATCTTGGCTTCACGCTATTATCTGAACTGGAAACGACGACAAATAGTCGATACCAGATGAGCCAGGGAGCCATCCTCGACGCAAATTACCATGCAGCCGAACCTCAATTGTTGTCTCAAATGAAGGCTACCCTTTGCCCGGTTTCTTATGCCGACCTCATGCGCGAGGTTCTGCTCCTCCCTATTTCGGCTGAACAGAACTTGATAGCGTTTCTCGCACTCGGCTGGGAAAAGCCGATGCCGCTCATTGATTTGGAAACCTC